>Ga0116141_10000385_pt1 | contig 34238 bp, 34 predicted proteins | sample AD_UKC097_MetaG_FD_89744 | JGI IMG/M metagenome (GOLD analysis project Ga0116141, IMG submission 89744) | Active sludge microbial communities of municipal wastewater-treating anaerobic digesters from USA - AD_UKC097_MetaG | ecosystem: Engineered > Bioreactor > Anaerobic > Digestate | place: USA...
CCAACGGAAAAGTATTCCTCGCCACGCCGAAACGCAGTGGTTCCGGCGAGGTCTTCGAGCACAGCGAGGGTGATCAGACCAGCTTCCAAGCCAAACCTCTCAATTCATCCTTGGATTAGCAAAGTGCCTGTTGGCGTGGTAGCGCATAGCTCACAGGCCTTTTCCTCTTTTCGAGAAGCCCCTGTTCGACGGCGGCTGCCAGCCAGACCTTGACCTGTCCTTTCTCCAACCCCAGTGCGAGCCGGATTTCCTCATCATTTTTCGCCGCTTCGCCGAGAAGCAAGGGCAGTCTGGCAAGGAAATCCTGAAACATATCGAGTCTGGCTGTAGGCGCCGTTTCTGCCACAGTCTCCGGCTCGTGGATGGCGACAAGATCAACCGGGACCGGCGATGGCTCGGGTAACTCAGTCATAGCACTGCCTCCGTCCGGAACTTCCTCCTGAAACAAGGACGATGTGACGGATTGAGGCGTTTTTTCCAGAAACTCACGGATTGACTCTCGCTCAGCAATCTCACAGGTAAAACCCTGCGCGCCCTTTGCGATGAGCGCCAAATTGCCCGGATTTTCACCCGGGGTCCGCACATAAAGCGGCGTCCAGCCATGACGCAGATTTTCGGTGGCACCAGCCCAGGTGCCACCCTCTCCCTCTGCGGAATCAACCACCAGCGCGTAATCGGCCAGGGCGTAGATATAGCGGTTGCGCGCCATCGCGTTTCCGGCATTGAAGCCTGCCTCGGGATTGAATGGCGAAGTCAACACCAGCTGACCGGATTGAATGCCCATCCGGTTCTGGCGATTGACGCTGGCGCGCAGCAAGTCGGCGGCCAATACGCCGATCACCACACCACCGGCTTCGCCTGCTCCTTGCATTGCTGCGACGTCCACGCCCTTGGCGCCGCCGGAGACCACGCCCAAGCCATCGCTCGCACATGCACGGGCTATGTCGCGGGTAAATTCAAGCGCGGCATCCGATGCATTCCGCGAACCGACCACGGCCAATCCGCCCTCATCCAGCAACAACATCTCGCCGGCGCCATACAGCAATGGTGGTGCGGACTGCCCAAGTTTCCTCTTCAGGCGTTTTGGATACGCCGCATCGCTGCGAGACAGCACCCACAAGCCGCTGCGCTGCCATTTTTCCAGCGCCAACGCCAAGGCGGTACCCCGTGCGATGAGCGACTCCACACGCGCCCGTTCAAGGCCGGCATGAACAAGGTCACTCAACCGGCCAGTCGAATCTTCGCCTAGCAAATCGCCGGGGCGCAATTTGCACTCCAACAACCATTTTGTCAGCCGTTCGTATTCTGTCTGGGTCAGAGGGGAATATTTTTCGCCGCGCTCACTGCCAAAGCGGCCGCACAGCAACAAGATCGCCTCGGTATCGGGTGACAGACTGGCTGTCGATTTCTTACTCATATTTCATACACCGTCTCTATTTCGCCGTCGTTGTTGCGAGCGTGTAGGGATACACAGGCCCGCTGCCAGCCTGCCGGAGCAAAGCAACCGCAAGAGTCAGCGTCCATCCCGAATCGAATACATCGTCCACCAGCAATACCGGCCCTGTCAATTCCGGCCCGGAGTTTTTAACTGCGAATGCCCCGTCCAGGTTGTGGCACTGGTGGTAGCGATTCTCCATATCCTTCTGCTCCTCGGTATGGCGGGTCTTTATTAACACCGGTCGAAACGGCACTCCCAGTATGGCCGCCAACCGCGTGGCAAAGTCGGGTACCAGATCAGGGTGGCGGGTCGATGGAATACAGGTTACCCATGCAGGTACCGATTCCATTTTCCAGCGGTTTTGAATCAACTCCGCCGAGGCCATAACCAGATCATCCGCAAAGCGACCCTCAGCCTTGCCCTTGGCGACCATCTCGCCCCATACTGGCTCGCCCCAGCGGGAAAGAATGCGTCCCGGCTCGCCACGAAGGTTCTGCGGGATATTCGCCTTGGTCCAGGAAAACTGCGCGGCATAGGCGGGAAGCGCAGAAACATCCCATTGCTTCTTCAGTTCCAGCAACACCTCGCTCTGGCGAACGAAACGCTGCGCCTTGATCAGCCGCGCATCGGAAATGACGGGAGAAACCACTGGCGCCCCTCGACAGACTGCGCACTTGCCGCAGGGTTGCGCCAATGGGTCATCCAGCGCCGCCGCAAGGAACTGCATCAGGCACTGCCGTCCCTCCATGTAGGTTTGCATTTCGGCCCATTCTTTCTCACGCTGCCGGGTCAGATGCTCGATACGCTCCTGGTTCAACCGGAAGGGTTGGGCGGTGCGGCTCCACTTGGACTCGATCTTCACCACCGGTGCAGCATCTTCAACCACCAGCAGCTTCAGTACCTTTTCGATCTGCGATTGACGCAGGTTGGCCACACGCTCCAGTTCCCGCACCGTCATGCCGTCGGTTTCGCAATCTTCCAGGGCCGTTAGTATTCGTTCGATCTGCCACTCCGGCGGGAATGCCGTGTCACGGAAGTAGGCGTTGATCTTGTCTTCCTCGTCGCCGGACAGCAGTACGCCGAAAGCTTCATCGATGGCGCGTCCTGCCCGTCCAACCTGCTGGTAGTAGAAAACCACCGAACCCGGTGTCTGGTAGTGGATGACAAAACCCAGGTCAGGTTTGTCGTAACCCATGCCCAACGCCGTAGTCGCCACCAAACACTTGATCTTGTTCCCCAGCAGCGCGGCTTCGAGAGCCTGGCGCTCGTCGTCCGTCTTGCCTGCATGATAGGCATGTGCTTCGATATCATTTTCCCGCAACCACTGCGCAACCCGATCAGCATCCCGTGTAGTCAAGGTGTAGACGATCCCACTGCCGGGAAGCGCCGGAATCTGATCAGCCATCCAGGCCAGCCGTTCGGCGGGATTGCGCAAACGCATTACCTGCAATGCCAAGCTCTCGCGGATCAACGGCCCGCGTTGAACCAACACTCCACCACCGAGTTGATCACTCACATCCGCCTCGACCCGACGATTCGCCGTGGCCGTCGTCGCCAGCACCGCAATATTCCGTGGCAACAGACGAAGTATCTGTCCGATGCGTCGATAGTCGGGACGGAAGTCATGCCCCCAATCCGAAATGCAGTGCGCCTCGTCGATCACCAGCAGCCCAATGCGCGCAGCGATGGGCAAAAGCGTATGGGTCACGAACTCGTCGTTGGCCAAACGCTCAGGGGAGATCAGCAGCAAGTCGATTTCATCCTTCAATAGCCGCTGGCGCACGGCCTGCCAATCATCGGAATTGGTCGAGTTGATGGTCTCGGCGCGCAGCTTCAAGCGATTCGCCGCTTCAATCTGGTTGCGCATCAGTGCCAGCAATGGCGAAATAATCAGCGTCGGCCCAGCCCCCTGCTCCCGCATCAGCTTGGCCGACACGAAATAGACCATGCTCTTGCCCCAGCCCGTGCGCTGCACACACAACACGCGCCCGCGCTGATTAACCAACTGGTCGATAGCCTCCCTCTGACCATCGCGGAAGTCGACGGTGGAATTGGCGAGGGCTGTGCGAAGCCAGGAAAGAGCGTCGGAATTTGTAGTCATGGCAAGCGACTTTCTCAATGTCTCCGACTGCGATATTTCTGCAGACGGCTATTGGGTTTTTCAGGGAGGGTGTATTCCACTAAGCCCGCCGCCATTAGGTCACCAATCGCCTGTCGCAACGCGCCGGTTATCGATTTATGACTCAGAACAGTAGCGATTTCTGCACGGCCTTTGGGTGCGTCACAAATGGCCGCCATTACGCGATCATGAACGGACTCTGGTCGCCACTCTGGCCTTTGCCGCCATACATACCTCGACTCTGACCCGGCGGGCGGAGTCACTTCGCCAGTAGCAGACTCCGCCACCGCCTGCGCCGCCGGGTGGATTGGCAGCCGCACCATGAGGTAACTGTGATCCTCGTCAAACTCGAATTCCGCCGGCGGCGAACCATTCTTCGTCATCGCCTCGATGATCTTGGGGATACCGGTACAGCGGCCTTCGGTAAATTCCAGTTCCTTGAGAAATTCGCCGATGCGGCGATTGCGATAACGCCGGGGCTGGGCACGCCCCGCTTGCAGTTGATCCAGTCGCACCGAACGATCTGGGCCGGGGTAGCTGATGATCATCATCTCATCGCGCTCAAGCCGGATTTCGATGGGTTCGCGGGTATCGTAGCCTCGGTGGTAGACGGCATTGACAACGGCTTCTTCAATGGCCGCGTAAGGAAAGTTCTCGACGCGCGTTGCTTCAGCGCGATCGGGATGCTTGATAACGGTTTCGGTAATCAGGTTCTCGAGATCGGAAGCATCGCCCCGCAGCTCAGCTGCCTGGCCTTTGACGAGACGGAAAAGTTTGATGTCGCTCATGCTGGTTGATGGCCAGGTAAGGCCAAGAGTTCACTTTCCATGCGCCGGATGCCTGCGACCAGATTTTTGAAGCTGGACGAGCGGGTATTGGCCGGATCGAGATGACCGCCGATAGCCCGGGAACCACTGACCTTCTGATAGGCCCCCTTGGTCAGCGCTGACAATTCCTTGCTTGGGCTGCCCAGACGATCCGGGTCACGAAACTTTGCCGAGCCTTGCTGTGTTGCGAGTTTCTTGAGCGCCAAACCTTGTTCGACGGCATTCAAGTCGGCCAGATAAAACGTCTCCAGTTCCTTGCAGGCGATGCACACCAGCGATTTCGCGGCTTGTCCTGCCTGATGGCAGCGCTCGACCAGCCTTGCCTTGACCTGTGTACAGTCCGGCGCACTGTCCTGATCGCGCAAAATGATGAAGCGCGCTTGTGGATTGACATACCCCCGCATCCGCTTGGACATCTGCTTTTCCAGGTCCTGCTTGCCCTCGAAGGGAATCAGCCGTGGCTTGATCTCAGGGTTCAGGATACGTGGCAGCAGGCTTTCGAGCATCGCTTTGGCAGACGCTTCTTCCAGCAGAAATACCAGTTCCTTCATTCGGGATCGACTCCCTCGAAGAAGCCCTGTTTCCACAAATAACCCATCTGGTCGCCCTCGGCCATGTAGGCGGCAAGCTGCGCATCGTCGCGGGCGCGGCGAATCTCGGTTCCGCCCTGGCGCTTGACCAGCCAGCAGACTTCATCGAGTGCGACGGCATTCAGAAAATCTGGCGAGTGCGTGGATACCAGCACCTGCCCGCCACGCGTCGCGTACAAGCGGAACTCCTCAGCCAGTTCTCCCATCAGGCGGGGGTAGAGCTGGTTTTCCGGTTCTTCGACGCACAGCAAGGGATGCGGCCGGGGGTCGTGTAGCAAGACCAGATAAGCGAACATCTTGATCGTGCCGTCCGAAACATAGCGGTCGAGGAACGGTGTCTTGAACGAGCCATCCTGGAAACGCAGCGTCAGATAACCATCATCCATCAGGCGCGGTTCCACCGAGGCCACACCCGGCACGCGCCGCGCCATGATGTCGAGAATGCGCTGGAAAGTTTCCGGATACTGCTCAAACAGGTATTGCGCCACGCGCGGCAAGTTGTCGCCGGTTTCGGACAAGTGTTCAGAGTCACCCGCCGCCTCCTTGCGTCCCCGGGCGGCACTGATGTGGAAATCGGACACATGCCAGGATTCGATCAACTGGCGGAAGGCATTCGCCGCCTTGAAGCGCTCGAACTGGCCAAGGCCCTTGATGGCCAGCGTGTCAGAGCCAACTTTCTGGACTTCGCGCTCCAAGTCTTCATCGGCCTTGTTGAAATCTTCCTCGTTGGTAATCGCATAGCCTTCGCCGGCCGAAAAATCGAGGAAGTGGAACGGGCTGCCATAGCGGCCGCGCTTGTAGCGCAGCACCTCGCGCAGAACGATTGGCGAACCGTTCTGCTCGCCAATTTCCAGCGAATACGTCACCAGACGCTCGGCACCCGTGATCAGTATGCGGTATTGAATTTCGATCAGGATCGTTTCGCCATCGGCCTCGCGGCTCAATACCTCGCGGAAGCGTCCGCGTTTGTCCAGCGCCTGCCGCACGGTACCTTTCAGGCAGTCATGCAGAAAACCGAAGATATCGAACAGGGTGGACTTGCCCGAACCATTGGCCCCGACCACGACCAGAAAGGACGGAATGTCCTTCAGATGCACGTCGCGGAACACCTTGTAGTTCTTCAGGCGGATGGATTCAATTTTCATGATGGTTTCCTGTCTTTCCTGGCACGACGACTGCCGTCCTGCCAGCGCCGACTTTTGTGGTCGGGCATTGTTTCATGATGCAGCCGTCTTCCTGCCGCGCCCGCGCTTTGGTTGACTGGCGACATTGACACGGATGCGCGCCAGCAACTCGCTGGCCGGTTCATCGTTGGGGTCTTGCGGCACCAGCTCGCCGCGAAAGGCTTTCGCCAGCAGCGACGGCGTGAGTTTTTCGACTTGGGCACGGGCGGCGGTGTAGCGGGCTTCGAGGCGGTCTGCGAAGGCGAAGAGGGTTTCGACGCGGCGGACGATTTCGGCTTGTTCTGCTGGTGGAGGAACTGGGACCGGTGCTTGGGCAAAGTCAGTGATGGATAGATGCTGGATTGCCATCCCCTTCGCTTTTTCCTGAACAAACGTCTGGGTGAAGTCTGCGTTCGCCACCAGTTCAAGATATTCCCTATCCATAGACGTCGAACGTAGCCAGCAGACTGCGACGCTTTGGTTTATGCAAAAGGGTTCATCCGTAGCGACAATTGCGGCCCTTCCAATCGTCCCGTCCTTGGTAATAAGCAGATCTCCTCGCCTCGGACGATCCTTGTCGGAAAGATCAGCGTAGGCTTCGCCAGTTGTGAAACCTGCTTCGGCTAATCGAAGCGAGAAGTTAAGTACATCTCTTGCCGTAACAAGCTTAACTCCTGATGGGGCGGACGGCATCGGTCTTGTAAATCCGTAAGTAATCCACTCCGATAACGCCCCCCAAGAGGTGAAATTCCATGATTCCGGAATTGGAAAGACATACTCTGTATCGATGCCGGAATTTGATGAAGATTTCTTCTTTGCCAGTGCAGGGGCTGACTGTAGCAGTGTGGTTTTCGCCTCAAGGTCTCGTGTAATTTGATCAGCGCCAGTGCCGGAATGAGGATTCGCGTCCCGCAAATCCTCCGTCAGTGCTCCCGAAGTAGCCGCTGCAAGAACGGATTGGCGGAAGCGTTTGAGGATCGCAGGAATTCGGTTGAGGCGGTTGCGGCAGGCATCGACCCGCGCCAGCACGGCGTCGAGTTTGTCGGCGATGCGAGTTTGTTCGGGCCGAGGAGCAAATACGAACGGCGCAGCTCTGCCTGTATCAGTCCCCAGGCGAGGCATATTCAAACCGTGGCTTTCAGCCTCAACATAGGCCAAGAATGTCGGATGCTTGAGCCAGTAGAAAAGATAGCGAGCATCCAGATGCGCCTCCGCTTTTAGAGGCACTATCTCGGTAGTGCAATACCCGGGTTGATCGGCAATCAGTACCTTGTTGAGGTACGGTCGCAACTTGCCATAAAGAACGTCGCCAGCATCGAAGCAATTCTTCGTGCTTTTGGATTGGCGTTGCGCAAAAGTTTGCCGGTCCAGTAAGCGCGACGTGCCCTTCTCGATATCTTCAAGTTCAAGTACCCAGGAATCCCCGAGAATATCGACAGGCTCGCATTTTCGAGTTAAGCCGTAATCAACGACATCGCCAAGTCGACAATCTGTCCAGGTCTGAGGCAAATCGCTCACGCCTCAACCTCCTCGGTTTCCTCGCCCAACTCTTCCAATATTCCCCGCAGTTCTTCTAAAGCACCTTCCAGCTCCCCCATCGCCTCCCGTGCCAGAAAAGTCGGCTCTGGCAGGACGGCGGCATCGGTGGCGTCATCGTCCTTGAGCCATGAAATGTCCAGGCTATCGCCGCGTTCGGCAATCTGCTCGCGGCTGAATTTGCGGAAGCGGCCTTGCTCGCCAGTGTCCTGCCGCTGCGCGCCGCCCAGCGGGTCATCGCCGTAGGCGGCCTCGAATTCAGTGAAGTGTTCGCGGGTGAGTTGGGTGCGCTTGCCGAACTGCGGCATGTTGGCGCGCAGGTCGTAGACCCAAACCGCTTTGGTGTTGCCCTTGTCTTTCTCGCCCCGGGTGAAGAACAGTACATTGGTCTTGACGCCCTGGGCGTAGAAGATGCCGGTAGGCAGGCGCAGGATGGTGTGCAGATTGCACTTGTCCATCAGGTCGCGGCGGATGTCGGTGCCGACGTTGCTCTCGAACAGTACGTTGTCGGGCAACACCACGGCCGCTCGCCCGCCCGGTTTCAAGCCGCGATAGATGTGCTGGAGAAAGGCGAACTGCTTGTTGCTGGTCGGGTAGGTGAAATCGGTGCGGCTCGGCAGGCCACCGCCCTTCTTGGTGCCGAAGGGTGGGTTGGTCAGAATCAGCGTCGCTTTCGGCAGCGCTTCGCCTTCGGGGCTCAGGGTGTCTCCGTAGCGGATGCCGCCATCGATGCCATGCAGCATCAGATTCATCAGGGCCAGGCGATGCGTATCCTGCACATGCTCCATGCCGTAGAAGGTGCCATTCCGGTATTTGCGCTGTTGGGCCTCGGTGAGTCCATCAAATTCGTGGTGGGTACGCAGGTAGTGGTTGGCAGCGATAAGAAAGCCGCCGGTGCCGGCCGCTGGGTCCTGGATCACGTCGGCCAGCGTCGGTTTCATTACCGCCACCATGCTGTCGATGAGCACGCGCGGCGTGAAGTATTGGCCGGCACCGGATTTCTTTTCGTTGGCGTTCTTCTCCAGCAGTCCTTCGTAGAGGTCGCCGAGGTCTTCGCGGTGCACGCTGTACCAGTCGATCTTGTCTATTTCTGCGACCAGCGTGGAGAGCGTGGCCGGCTTCTTGATGAAGCTGCTGGCGTTAGCGAAGATTTCCTGCACCAGCAGCGAGCCGTGGCTGCCGAGGTGGATCAACAGGATCTTGTAGAACTCCAGCCGGTCCGGTGCGGCGCGGGCCTCGAGGTCGGCCCAGCGATGGTCTGCCGGCAGTTGGTCTTCGGTGCCGGTTTCTCTGGCCATTTTGAGGAACAGCAGGTAGGTCAGCTCGGTGACGTACTGGTGGTAAGTCACGCCATCGTCCTTGAGGATGTTGCATAGATTCCAGAGCTTGGCGACGATGTCGGAAGTGGTTTTGCTCATGCGATTTTCTATTCCTGTGTGCTCAGGCGGCAGGCAGCGAATTTGCCACCCACAGCGAATCATTGAAGGCTTCCAGCACCTGCTGGAGTTCGCCGTTGAATATCTTGTCGAGCCGGCTGAAGCCGCCGCCTTCGCGCCGGAATACCAGATCGGGATCGTCGATAGCCTCGCGGTCCACCAGGCCATTGGCCTTGGTTTGGGCGGCAATGCGTTTCAGCCAGTCGCGCTGCGGGGCAGTCCAGGGCTTACTGGCTAGCAGCTTTTGCAGAGCGTGGTCGACACGCTCGCTGTAGGGCAGCAGTGCGTCGCCGATCGCTGCCTGGCGGATAAAGCCGACGATGCGGGCAGCGATGTCCTGATTGGTCATCTCGCGCCAGGCGGTAGCGAGGCCGGTTTCGGTGAATCCAGCCTTGTCGAGTTCCAGCGCCAGTTCGCGCAACTGCTTGCGGGTGAGCTCGCGCGGGCGGGTGAGCACGGTCATCAGCGCCGGGATGTCGTTGCTGTGGCTATTGATGAAGGCGCTGAATTCCTTGAGGTAGTCCTCCGGCTTTTTCGCCTTGCCGTAGCCACGTTCGGCACTACGCAATTTGTCTTCATGCTCGGAGATAAACAGCGGTACCGCGTTGCCATCGCCCTTGCGGTCGAGAATTTCGCCGAGATCGGGATTCTGTGTGAACCAGGCGGCGACATCCGCGATAGCCATGGCCTTGAGCTTCTTGATGAAGTCATCCGGTGTCATGCCGGCTTTGGTTTCGAAGTCGCGGGCTGACTTTTCGGAGAGGTGGCGCTTCTTGCCTTGCAGCTTGGCGAGGAATTGGTCGCGCACGAGTCGGCGGGATTCGTCGTCGGTAACGGTGGCAAGTTCCTGCGCGAGCTGGGTGAAACTGATTTTCGGATTGACGACGACCGGCTGCATGGCAGTCATGTCGCCCAGCGCCTCGAAGATCCGCACGGCGTCGAAGACGCGGAAGGTTTCCTTCTCGATGTCGTCACACAGACGGGTGGCGCGGCCGAGCATCTGGTCGAAGAGGATGCGGCTATTCACCCGGCGCAGGAATACCAGGTTGCAGATTTCCGGCACGTCGATGCCGGTCGTCAGTAGATCAACGGTGACGGCCACATTCGGGCTACGCTCGTTCTTGTAGCGGCGGATCAGTTGCAATGGTTTGTCTGCTGCGCCGGTGATCTTGATGACGGCATCGTCTTCAACGCTGCCGTATTGGGCCGCAAATGCCTTCTTGAGCAGATCGACGACCATGTCGGCATGGGCGTCGGTGGCACAGAAGATCAGCGTTTTCTGGCGCGAGGCCGGATCGATCTCCTGTGCCAGGTAGTCACAGACGACGCGATTGAAGGGCTCAGTGATGACCTTGCGATTGAAGTCCTCGACCTCCAGCTTGATTACGTCCGGCGTCTTGAAAAGCTCGACCTGGTTGTAGCGCCCGTCGAAGACCTTGATGTTCTCGCCGGCCTTCCAGGTGATGCCGTTGGTGGAGAGTTCAGTCTTGATCTGCACCGGCGGCTCGTAGTCGACCAGAAAGCCATCGATGACGGCCTCGCGGTAGCTGTAGGTGTAGATCGGCGGGCCAAAAATCTGCGTGGTGTGCAGGGCAGGGGTGGCAGTCAGGCCGATCTTGCAGGCATCGAAGTAATCGAGCACGCGGCGGTATTTGGAGATGTAATCCTCATAGCCCCGGAAGGTCATTTCAGTGTCGGAAAGCTCGCGATCCAGCAGGTAGCCGCGGTGGCACTCGTCCACCACGATGCAATCGTATTGGTCGACGGCAGGCGGCGTATTGTCTTCGGCGGCGAACAGCAGGCGCTGCACCATGCCCTGCACCGTGGCGATGTGCACGGCAGTATCGGTGTCGGGGGCCTGCTCCTCCAGTTCCTTGATGCCGAAGGTGTCGGCAAAGGTCTGGAGGTTTTCCATGCGCGTATCTTTGAAGGCATTCGCTGCCTGCTCGCCGAGTGCCGAGCGGTCTACCAGAAACAGGATTCGACGGAAGCGCTGTGCCTTCAGCAGGCGATAAATCAGCGCAATACAGGTTTTGGTTTTACCGGTGCCGGTGGCCATGGCCAGGAGCATTTCGCGCTTGCCCGCTTCGATGGCCTGCTCGGCGGCAAGGATGGCATCCTGCTGGTAGTGTCGTAGAGGAAAGCCGTAGTTGAATGGGGTTTTCGCGAGCTGCTCGTGAGCCCGCGCCTCGTCGCGCTTGATGAGCGCGGTCAAACCCTCCGGCGTGTACCAGCCGTCGAGGGGGTGCCCAAGATTGTCTGCCCGGCGCAGGTCGCAAAACCAGATGCCGCTCTTGGTGGCGAGCTGGCGCAGGAAGGGTCGGCCATTCGACGAAAAGGCGAAAGGAATCCGATATTCCGCGTTGCTGCCCCAGTTTTCAGCGGGTAGCGTGGTATCCGCCGTTGGGGTAAAGGTACGGCTATAACGCTTGGCTTGTTGCAAGGCACCCGAGACATCCACGTTCTTGCGCTTGGCTTCCACCACGGCGACGGGCGTCAGGCCAACGAACAGCACGTAATCGGCCGGGCCGCTCTCGGTAGGCCACTCGGCGATGGCGCGATGGCGATTCTTCTCAGGACGGGCGCCCTTGTTGTACTTGAGGGCAACGGAATCGGCTTCCCAACCGGCTTGGCGCAACTGCTGGTCAATCAGCTTGCGGGTATCGGCTTCATCCAGCTGCACGGCGCTAGCCGCTGTATTGGCGGCATTGACCAGCTTGACGAAGGCATCCCTGGGTTGGTTGGCCGAAATGCTTTGCTGAGCGGCCAGGCTTTTCTCGAGTTCCAGCTTGGCCTGTTCCGTTTCGGCCGCCATGCTTTCCCAAAAGACCTGCTCGTCCTGGGCTTCGCGCAGGCGAGCTTCAGTTGCACTGAGCTTTTCGGCCACCTCGGAGTGCGTGGCCTGGTAGTCGGCTAGTGCCGACCTGAGCCGATCAAGTTCTACGCGCAGGTCCGCTGTTTCATCTTTAGGCGGTTGAGGGGGAATGAAAGGACCGGATTTGTACCCGGCATCCTTGAATGTGCGGTGGAACCAAAGGCTGAGTTGCCATGCAAGCTTGAGGGCCGTCAGGGCTGTCCGATGATCGCCGGAAAAGTCATGGCTGGCGGCATTCCCTGCACGACGTATTTCGCCAAAGATCTGATAAACCTCGCGCGGCAAAACACTGCTATCCAGCAATCGCCGCAACAGCTCATATTGCGTTTCCTCCGGCGACACGTAGAGGCCAGATCGGGCCGCGAGTAGTTGTGTCAGGGATTCTGCGAGCTGACGTAACTTGAGCAGGCAGGTATTGGGGTCATCGGCAAAGTACTTTTCGGCGAGCAAGCCCAGACGAAGCAATTGCTCGTCGTGCTGGCTCAATACTGAAAAGTTCGACATGCCGTTTCCTTGCGCCTTTATCGGCTGGTTCCGCTTTTTGTAGTTTTAGGCGCCAATTTCAGCGCATGTTGTTCAGCATAAGACAATACGAGAATTTCAATCATCGACGCGACCGAACGATGCTCCCGGTCGGCGGCTTGGCGGACCAAATCCTTGATTTCGGCAGTGGTCCGAATGGACAGGGTTTCAGACTTATGGCGGGGCATGGCACAATCCTTTTCTAAGGCCGTGCCAATGTACTGCCTTTATGCCGATATGGCAATGGAAAAACACTGCCGATCAAAATTCACATTCCCGGCTGATCGAGTGATTTCGTGGATACGATCTTCTCGAACTGCTCCAGTACCTCCGGCTGGTGCTGCCGAAGATACCTGGCTACCATCTTGTTGGCCAGCAGCTTTTCCAGATACCGCTCGGCCAGCACGAGGTTGAGCACATCCTGCCCGTAGCTCTGCTTCACCAGCTTGTATTGCCCCTGGCGGCCTCGACGATATCGTTGATCGGGTAATGGCGGAATGCAAAAGTACTATCCGAGAATCGACATACAAGAATTACCAAATCTGCGCGGACAGAATCAAGATGAGCTTTGCCGAGTTCAGCCCGGACCAAGTCAAGGCAAAGCATGTCGCGCAACTCATCGATGCCTATCGGGAAACCCCGAGCATGACAAACATGATGCGCAATGTATTGAAGATGATATTCAACAAGGCCGTATTGCTCGGACTCACCGACAGCAATCCTGTCGCCTCGGTTCCCCCGTTGAAAACCAAGCGGCGTGACAGATACATCACTGAGCAAGAACTGAGCAAGAATTTCAGGCAATTATGGACATCTGCTACATCACGGGGCAACGTATTGGTGATGTGCTGAAGATTCGTTATTCCGATATCGAAGACGATGGCATCTCCGTGCCGCAGGAAAAAACCGGCAATCGGCTTAAAATTCGGATGACCGCAGATCTGCGCGACGCAATCGGGCAAGCGCGGGCGCTGCACAGATCAGTAAAATGCTTCCACCTGTTTCACACGTGTCAAGGTAAACCCTTCTCCTATTGGACGATCCGAACGCTGTGGCAGAGGGCCACTACATCAGCCGGTGTCGAGGATGCGCATATCCACGATATTCGCGCCAAAGCGGCAACCGATGCCAAGGCACAGGGACTTGACTCAAAAAACCTGCTTGGCCATGCGAGCGAATCGGCAAATTTGCGCTATCTTCGTGGCAAAGAAACTCCGGTTGCCGAACCGGTCCGAATTCGAAAATCTTAGACAGTCTAAGGATTATGACCACAGAACCCACTAAAACCGCCTGTCGCATCTACGGCATCAAGAACTGCGACACAATGAAAAAAGCCTTCGCCTGGTGTGAAGAAAATAGTGTCAGCTATGAATTTCACGACTATAAAAAACTCGGCGTGCCGCGAGAAAAGCTCGTCGCCTGGTGTCGCGTTCTCGGTTGGCAAACCTTAGTGAATACCAAGGGCACCACCTGGCGCAAGCTCAGCCCCGAACAACAAGCCATTACCACGCAGGGGCAAGCCGTCGCCCTGATGCTGGAAACCCCCAGCCTTATTCGCCGCCCGGTGGTTGAAAATAAGGAAGGGCAAGTGCTTGTCGGCTTTGACCCGACCTTATTTGATAGTTTTGTGCGCTGACTTTCCCTTATCAGCAAACCAAATCTTCGCCCGCTTTCAGCGCATAACGTAGCATCATCTCAATAAACCCTATGGATACGATACACCGCTTTTTGTTTGAAGACCTGGACATCCATGGCGGTATTGTGCGGCTGGGGCCGGCCTGGCGCTCGATGTGCAACGTGCGTCACTACGCACCGGCTACACGCAATTTACTGGGTGAGCTGGCCGCAGTGACCACACTCATCGGCAGCCATTTGAAAACCCCCGGTCGCGTGCGTTTTCAACTCCAGGGTACGGGACCGGTGTCCCTGCTGGTGATGGATTGCGACGAACAACTGCGTTTGCGTGGCATGGCACGCAGCTCGCTGGAAGAGGCAGCGCCATTTTTGACCAAAGAAATTCGTTCTGAGGCCTTCTCACCAGGGCGTTCCGCAGAGAGCCCCCGTGGGGTATCGACTTTTCTTGCCCCCGCTGCGACAGGCGCGCCACCAACGGCCAAAGACCTGCTGGGCGATGGCCAGCTCATGCTTACGCTACAAACGGCCAAAGGCGAACCCTACCAAAGCCTCGTGCCCAATGATGGCGACACCATGGCGCAGATTTTTGAGCATTACCTCACCCAATCCGAGCAACTCGCTTCCCGCTTGTGGCTGGCGGCAGATGGCGAGACTGCCTGCGGCCTGTTTTTGCAGAAGCTGCCAGACGCTGATCTGCGTGACATCGATGGCTGGAACCGCATCGAACAACTCGCCAGCACTGTCACAGCAAGCGAGCTTGCCCTGCCTGCTGAAACCTTGCTCACACGTCTGTTTAATCAGGAAAATATCCGTCTTTATCCTGCACGCAACGTCACTTGGCACTGTCCACGTGACGAGGAAAAAATCCGCAATCTGCTGCTCACCATGGGGCGTGACGAAGTTGCCGATATGCTGGAAGATGCACAAGAGATTGCTATTTCGGATGAAATCTGCGGCCATGAATATCGCTTTGGACCAGAAATTATCGACGAGCTGTTCCCACCTACTGGACGCAGCTTGCACTAACAGCAAGTATCGCCTTGATAACACCTTGATAACATTCAGTCGCGACTTTGAAGGGAACAGAGAGCGGGGCTGCACTTTGAACGGGGAATCTCAACGCATTCCCCGCCTGCTTTTCTAATCGCGCGGCAAGATCAGTGCAGTTTCACCCCGGTCTTCGCTTGTAACGTTTCCATTGTCACACCGGGCGCTAATTCCACCACTTTCAGCCCGTCGGGCGTCACGTCCATTACGGCCAAGTCCGTAATAATGCGGTCCACCACGCCTTTGCCTGTCAGCGGCAAGGTGCACTCAGGCAGAATTTTCAGGTCTTCGTTGCCATCCTTTTTTTTGGCTACATGCTCCATCAGCACGATGACACGTTTGACACCTGCGACCAAGTCCATTGCGCCGCCCATGCCCTTGACCATCTTGCCAGGGATCATCCAGTTGGCCAGATCGCCATGTTCTGTCACTTGCATGGCACCCAGGATGCTGAGATTGATTTTGCCGCCACGAATCATGGCAAAGCTCTCTTCACTGCCAAAAATGGACGAGCCCGGGATGGTTGTCACGGTTTGCTTGCCAGCGTTGATCAAGTCCGCATCCACTTCATCCGCTGTAGGAAATGGGCCAATGCCCAGCATGCCGTTTTCACTTTGCAGCCACACCTCCATGTGATCCGGCACATGGTTGGCCACGAGCGTTGGCAAGCCAATACCGAGATTCACATAAAATCCATCTTGTAGCTCTTGTGCCGCACGTGCCGCCATTTGGTCATGATTCCAAGCCATCTCAGCTCTCCTTCTTTTCAGTTAGCGTAACACGCTCAATTCGCTTTTCCGGGTTCGGATTATGCACAATGCGATGTACATAAATACCTGGCAGATGCACCTGATCCGGATCTATCGCGCCTGTCTCGACAATGTGCTCGACTTCCACGATGCATATTTTCCCGGCCATCGCCACAGCGGGATTAAAGTTGCGCGCTGTGCGGCGAAACTGCAGGTTGCCGGATTTATCCGCCACATGCGCTTTGACCAGCGCAACATCGGGCACCAGGCTGCGTTCGAGCACATAGGTGCCGTCTTCAAACTCGCGTAGTTCCTTGCCTTCAGCCACCAGCGTACCTACACCGGTTTTGGTAAAAAATGCCGGAATGCCAGCGCCCCCTGCACGCAGCTTTTCGGCGAGCGTGCCTTGAGGCGTGAGTTCAACATTCAGCTCACCAGAAATAAACTGGCGCTCGAACTCCTTGTTCTCCCCCACATAGCTGGCGATCATTTTTTTGATCTGCCGCGACTCCAGCAGTTTTCCTAAACCAAACCCGTCAACCCCAGCGTTGTTGGAAACAGCAGTGAGATTTTTAACACCACTGGCCAGCAAAGCATCAATCAATGCCTCAGGAATTCCACACAAACCAAACCCGCCCACGGCAATCAACTGGCCGTCACTCACTACGCCGTCTAGCGCTGCGGTGGCTGAAGAAAAAATCTTATTCATATTTGCCCCTGTTAAAAAACTATTGAATGAATAAATTAGCGCCACCTGTGGCTAATCATGCCAGAGCGATTATGCCTGTCAAGCGGTTGCTAGGTTGCTATAAGCCGCTTTGTTGCGCGATGGTACTTATGCCCTTAAAAACTCTTGGCGCAAGGATTCCGGCAATGCAATGGATTTCCCGCTAGTTTTATCAATCCACACCAGCTTGGCTTCACCTGTGGCAAACAATCGCTCATCATCCGTGCGGCGTAATTCATAAAACGTTGGCAAACCGCTACGACCTGGTGAGCCAATAAAAATGTCGCAAGTGATTGTGCCGGGGTAAGTGAGCGGAATTAAAAATGTGCAACTCGCCGTCACCAAAACCGCGCCCTGATTTTTTTCTTTGCGCTCGTCGGCACACAAGACATCCAGCCACTCAACGCGTGCCTGCTCCATATACTGGAAATACAGCGTGTTGTTAATGTGGTGCATCGTATCCTGATCACCCCAGCGCATCGGCATTGCGCAGCGATAAACCAAGCGGCGATCAATATCTTTTACCGCAAGCTTAGCTTCTAAATCCATCGCTTTTATCCATCAAGTTAAACAAGCGCTTGATTATAATCAGCGGATTGAATTTTCCTCGACGAAAAAGGACTCACATGCAACGCGAAGCCATGGAATTTGATGTTTTAATTGTCGGTGGCGGCCCCGCCGGGCTCTCGGCAGCGATCCGGCTCAAACAAATCAACCCGGATATCAGCGTTTGCCTGATCGAAAAAGGTGCGGAAATTGGCGCACATATTCTTTCTGGTGCAGTCATGGATCCACGCGCACTCAACGAACTCATCCCAAACTGGCAGGAAAAAAACGCGCCATTGGATACGCCAGTGACGCGCGATCAATTTACTTTTCTCACTGCCAAAGGCAGCATGAATTTGCCCAACTTCATGTTGCCTGCGTGTTTTCAAAATCACGGCAATTACATCATCAGCCTGGGACAAGTATGCCGCTGGCTCGCTACGGAGGCCGAAGCCCTGGGTGTGGATATTTTTCCCGGCTTTGCAGGTGCTGAAATACTTTACGCAGAAAATGGTGCAGTGCGCGGCGTAGCCACTGGCGACATGGGCGTAAAGCACAATGGCGAACAGAGCGCAGCCTACCAGCCAGGGATGGAGTTACTGGCCAAATACACCTTGTTTGCCGAAGGCTGCCGTGGCCATCTGGGCAAGCAATTGGAAAAACAATTTAGCCTGCGCGAACAAGCCGACCCGCAAACTTATGCCCTAGGGATTAAAGAATTGTGGGAAGTGCCCGCAGCCCAGCACGAAAAAGGCTTGGTCATGCACACTGCTGGCTGGCCTTTGAGCCGTGACACGTATGGGGGCGGCTTTATTTATCATCTGGCGGATAACCAAGTGGCCATTGGCTTGGTTGTCGGTTTAGGCTACAGCAATCCCTACCTGTCGCCGTTTGAAGAAATGCAGCGCTTGAAAACGCACCCCAAAATTGCATCCATGCTCATGGGCGGCAAGCGCATTGCCTACGGCGCCCGCGCGCTGGCGGCCGGTGGCCTGCAGTCGCTGCCGCAGCTTGAGTTTCCGGGTGGCGCGCTCATTGGCGACGATGCGGGTTTACTCGTCGCCTCGCGCATCAAGGGTAGCCATGCGGCGATCAAAAGCGGTATGCTGGCCGCTGAAGCTGCTGCCGCAGCACTCGCGGCCAATCGCGCCAATGACGCACTCACCGCCTACCCCGAGGCTTTGCGCGCTTCCTGGCTGCATGATGAGCTGCACACCGCCCGTAACTTTAAACCCTGGATGGCCAAGGGGCTTGTGACGGGTTCGGTGATGTTTGGCATAGATCAAATCCTGCTACGCGGCAAAGCGCCCTGGACGCTGCATAACACGAACGACCACACCAAGTTGATGCCTGCGGCTAGCTGCACGCCTATTGACTATCCCAAACCTGACGGTGTGCTGACTTTTGATCGCTTGTCATCTGTCTTTTTGTCGAACACTAACCACGAAGAAGATCAGCCTTGCCATTTGCAACTAAAGAATGTGGATGTGCCGATCAGCACCAATTTGGCGCTTTACGACGCACCCGAGCAGCGCTACTGCCCGGCGGGTGTGTATGAGATCGTCAGGGATGCCGATGCCACCAATCCGCGCTTGCAAATTAACGCGCAAAACTGTGTGCATTGCAAAACCTGTGATATTAAAGATCCAACTCAGAACATTAACTGGGTTGCGCCTCAAGGCGGCGAAGGACCGATTTATCAGCAGATGTAATTTGTTGGTGTAAGTTGGCAGATTCAATAAAAGCACTTATTTGCCAATAAAAAACCCCGCTATGGCGGGGTTTTTTTATTGGTTTTTTTGCGGTAACCCTATTTTTTCTCTTCTGCTTTTTTAGCGTCTTTCTCTGCTTTTTTGGCGGATTTTTTTGCTTCCTTGTCAGCCTTCTTGGCTTCTTTTTCAGCTTCTTTCTCTGCTTTTTTCGCTTCTTTTTCCGCCTTGGCAGCTGCTTTCTTATCGGCTGCAGCATCTGCCTTAGCCGCAGGCGCTGCTACTACAGGTGCCGGTGAATGCTTTGTGGCCGGGGCAAGTGCAGGTGTCGATTTTGCAGGCGCAGTAGCGGGCTTTGCGTCAATTTTGACTGAACTTGCACCTGTCAGCGTTACCTCACTCTTGATCTTGGATAAAACACCCTCACCAATGCCGGGCACTTTATCCAGGTCTTCAAGTGTTTTAAAGCCGCCATTTTTTTGACGATACTCAATAATTGCCTGTGCTTTGGCTGGGCCAATGCCATTGAGTGACTCCAGTTGTTCTTGTGTAGCAGTATTCACATTCACTGCAGCAAATGCGCTGAGTGACGACATCAAAAAACCGATAACGACCAACATCAATTTCATCATGAGTGTTCTCCAGGTAATCTCAAAAACTTCTACAACACGGTTATCTTACACTAGCATCGTGCTGCACGAGTTGTGGCTCATAGCGCTTTACACAAGTTAACATTCAGGGTTTTAGCGGCGGTTTATACTTATCAAGCAATTTAAAAATAACCACTTAACCTTCTTGAAAGGAAAACACGCATGGGACTATTTGATCAAATCATCGGCGCAGTCTCAGGGCAGCAAGGTGAGTCTGGTGGCTCGTTGCTGGGCTCGGTATTACAGATGGTAACCAACCCGCAAAATGGCGGCTTATCCGGCTTATTGCAAACACTGCAACAAGGTGGGTTAGCAGAAGCGGCAAAATCCTGGGTGTCGACAGGTCAAAACCTGCCCGTTTCCGCTGAACAAATTCAAAGCGCGTTGGGCAATGACACGGTGAAAAATCTTGCCGCGCAACTTGGCTTGAATACCGAGCAGATGTCTGGCCATTTGGCAGAACTATTGCCACAGATAGTCGATAAACTAACGCCCAATGGCAGCGTTCCAAGTGAAGGAAATCTTGTTTCCATGGGCATGGAGCTCTTGAAAGGGAAATTACTGGGCTGAGCTCAATGCGTCTATCGAAAATGGTTTATCCGGTATTTTCAGTGAGCTAGTGCTATCCGCTTCACCCGGTTTCCCCTAATATAAAAAGCCGCTATGCAGCAACATAGCGGCTTTTTATATTAGGGGTAGCTTATCAGTACCATATCAGGGCCGTATCATCAGCGCACCTTACAGGCTTGAGTCTTTTTCTGGAAAGTCCTCTCGGGTTGCTGACGTCGTTTCAGCACAACATTAAAAATGTGCATCATCCAAAGCCAGGGCACTCGCGCCGCCATGCACGATTTCCTTGGTCAGGCCACTGATTGCTGTCATCACATGGTCGGCGTAAAAATGCGCCATATTAATTTTTGCAGGATAAAAGGGATCCATATCACCTGCATCGATTTTTGCTTGTGCTGCCAACGCCGCACGTGCCATCATCCAACCGCCGGAAACGATGCCCAGCAAACGTAAAAAGGGCACCGCACCTACGGCTACGCTGCGCACATTTTGTGCGTAGTGGGTCACAATGTAAGTGCCTGCCGTGGTTACTGCAGTAATGCCTTCTTGCAAGGCTGCTGCGAGCGCTTTAAAGCTTTCGCCAGGCTGCTGTGCAACAACTTTTTGTACTTCCATCATCTGCGCAACCAGACTTTTTAACGCCGTGCCGCCATCACGCGCCACTTTGCGGCCGATCAAATCCAGCGCTTGAATACCTGTTGTACCTTCATAGATCGTAGTGATGCGCGCGTCGCGAAAATGCTGCGCCGCACCCGTTTCTTCAATAAAGCCCATGCCGCCATGAATCTGTACACCGAGCGAGGTGACTTCGTTGCCTGTCTCGGTAAGCCAGGCTTTAACCACCGGAATCATCAAATCCACAAACGCCTGCTGGCGGATGCGCTCTTCACGATCTGGGTGACGCGTTGCTGTGTCCACCGCTGCGGCCACCACATAGGCCACCGCTCGCATCGCCTCGTTTTGCGAGCGCATGAGCAGCAGCATGCGCCGCACATCGGGATGCCGAATAATCGCCACACTGTTTACAGAGCCTTCAATGGCGCGGCTTTGCACGCGTTCGCGCGCGAACGACACTGCTTGTTGATACGCCCGCTCACCCAGAGCTAAACCTTCCAGGCCCACCGCGAAACGCGCCGCGTTCATCATCACGAACATGTATTTCAGGCCTTCATTTTCCTGGCCGACCAGCGTGCCAACCGCACCGCCGTTATCGCCATAGGCCATTACGCAAGTCGGGCTGGCGTGGATGCCGAGCTTATGTTCAATAGACACGCTATAGACGTCATTGCGCGCGCCCAATGAACCATCGGCATTGACCAGGAACTTGGGCACAACAAATAGCGATATCCCTTTCACGCCCGGTGGCGCGTCCGGCGTCCTGGCGAGCACCAAGTGAATCGTGTTCTCTGCCATGTCGTGGTCGCCATAGGTGATGAAAATCTTCTGCCCGAATAATTTATACGTACCATCATTTTGCGGTACGGCACGCGTGCGCACGGCAGCCAAATCTGACCCGGCTTGCGGCTCTGTCAAGTTCATCGTGCCTGTCCAGTGGCCGGATACCATGTGATGCAGATAAGTCGCCTTTTGCGCTTCGCTGCCGTACAACTCCAAGGCCTCAATGCCACCCATGGTGAGCATGGGGCAGAGCGAGAAAGCCATATTGGCGGATTGCCACATTTCCTGCACCACTGCTGAAACTAGTTTGGGCAAGCCCTGGCCGCCAAACTCAGGATTGCCAGAGAGCGCATTCCAGCCGTTGTCAACAAACTGCTGATAAGCCTCTTTAAAGCCAGCTGGCATGGTGACTGCTTTATCTGCCCACTGCGCACCTGTTTGGTCGCCTGTGAAATTGAGCGGCGCCAGCACGTCGCGCGAGAACTTGCCGGATTCTGCCAGAATCGCTTCCACCAGGTCCGGCGTTGCCTCTTCATAACCCGGCAGGGCGCTAATTTTTGGCAAGTGGGCCAACTCGTGCAACACGAACTGCATGTCTTTTAACGGGGCGTTATAGGTATTCATGTGGAAAAAACCTTCGTGTGAAATACTTGGGCAAGCGCGCTGCGTAATAACCGAGCATAGCGGGCCGGATAGAAGCCTCCCCGAGAGAGAAGGATGGGAGGGGCGAACTCCATTTGTCAGCCCTTAGTGCAACGAGGTTGGCAGATTTCATGATTCGAGACGGCTCATCGGCGCTTTGGGCGTTGGATGCGTCCGGAAACTACAGCGCAGCCACCAGCTCAGGTACAGCCTGGAAAAGGTCCGCCACCAAGCCATAATCAGCCACCTGAAAAATCGGCGCATCCGGATCCTTGTTAATGGCCACGATGACTTTGGATTCCTTCATGCCGGCCAGATGCTGAATGGCGCCGGAGATGCCAATGGCAATATACAGTTGCGGCGCGACTATCTTGCCGGTTTGCCCGACCTGATAATCATTGGGCACAAAGCCTGCATCCACAGCTGCGCGCGATGCGCCCATCGCTGCACCGAGCTTGTCAGCCAAGGGCTCCAGCACCGTGTGATAGTTTTCGCCACTACCCATGCCTCGGCCACCTGAGACGATGATTTTTGCAGCCGCCAGTTCCGGGCGTGCAGATTTGCTGAGTTCCCGTGCTAGCAGTTTGCTCTGGCCAAGATCAGGGCCTGCACTCATCGCTTCAATCGCCGCTTGTCCACCCGTTGCCGGCACCGGATCAAAGCCCGTGGTACGCACGGTAATCACTTTGACCGAATCCGCACTTTTCACCGTGGCCAGCGCATTGCCCGCGTAAATAGGGCGCACGAAAGTATCGGCATCCAGCACGGAAATAATGTCGGAAATTTGTGCCACATCCAGCAGCGCGGCCACACGCGGCAAGGTGTTTTTGCCGTTGCTGGTAGCTGGTGCCAGAACATGCGTGTAACCCGGGGCATGCGCATGAATCAAGGCGGCTAAATTCTCAGCGGTTTGGTCCGCATAATGCGCTGCGTCGGCTACCAAGACTTTAGTCACACCGGCTACAGCAGCGGCTTGGCTGGCCACGGCACCGCATGCCACGCCTGCGACAAGCACATGAATTTCACTTGCCAGGCTGGCATTAATCTTTGCCGCTGCAGCAACAGTATTCAGCGTTGCTGCTTTCAAACTGAAATTGTCGTGTTCTGCAATAACGAGGATGCTCATGAAATCACCTTGGCTTCGGTCTTTAGTTTATGGATCAGCTCGGCGACATCCGCCACTTTTATGCCCGCCGCGCGCGGCGCTGGCTCATTCACTTTAAGTGTTGTCAAGCGTGGTGTGACATCCACACCCAAGGTTTCAGGTTTCACTACGTCCAGCGGTTTTTTCTTGGCCTTCATGATATTAGGCAACGTCGCATAACGTGGCTCGTTCAAGCGCAAGTCTGTCGTCACAATCGCGGGCAGCGTGAGTTCCAGGGTTTCCAGCCCGCCATCCACTTCGCGCGTGACAGCCACTTTACCAGCGGCCGCATCCACCACCACTTTGGAAGCAAAGGTTGCCTGCGGCCAGCCCAGCAATGCGGCCAGCATCTGGCCCGTTTGATTGGCATCATCGTCAATCGCTTGCTTGCCCAGAATGATCAGCTTCGGCGCTTCATTCGTCGCAATCGTCTTGAGCAGTTTGGCTACCGCCAGCGGCTGCAACTCAACATCGGTTTCAACCAGAATGCCACGGTCCGCGCCCAGTGCCATGGCCGTGCGCAGGGTTTCCTGGCAAGCTGTCACCCCGCAAGAGACAGCGACCACTTCTGTTGCGATACCGGCTTCTTTGATACGCAGGGCTTCTTCAACAGCGATTTCATCAAACGGATTCATTGCCATTTTGACGTTGGCCAGATCAACACCCGTGTTGTCTGCCTTAACGCGTACTTTAATGTTGTAGTCAATCACACGCTTGACCGGTACCAGAATCTTCAACGTCATCTCCTTGTGGGTAAATCCCTTATAAGTAAATAATTACAGCTCACGCATTAAGCGAGTAAGCGTTTGATTTTAACGCATAGTCTTACATAAGACTTAATTTGCCATCCCAAACCTAAAAAACAAAAGAGCCGAGTGAAACAGGCAGGCATCCCGTCCCCTCGGCAAAATTTGGTTTTTCAATGCGGTATGTCAGGTCGTATTACACATCACAAATCCAAATTCACGGTGACTGCTGATACTCATCGATACTGTAATTGATACTTTAAGCGAGGGCTTTGAGTACCGCATCGTAATTCGGCTCATCACCAATTTCAGCGACTAGTTCGCTATGAATCACCTGGTCGTTGGTGTCGAGCACGACGATAGCGCGCGCGGTTAAGCCAGCCAACGGGCCTTCAGCAATGCCTACGCCCCAAGCTGCCAAAAATTCTGGATGACGGAAAGTGGACAAATGCGCCACATGTTCAATACCCTCGGTTGTGCAAAAACGCTTGGCGGCAAAGGGCAAGTCCGCTGACACCGCGAGAATGGTGGTATTCGGCAACTTCGAGGCCATCTCGTTGAACTTGCGCGTGGACGTTGCACAAGTTGGTGTATCCAGGCTTGGAACAATGTTCAGCACTTTGCGCTTACCGGCAAAATCCTTCAAGGAAACCTCAGCTAGTGCGCCGCTGGTGAGTTGAAAATCAGGGGACTTAGCACCTGCTTTGGGTAAGGTGCCATTCAAATTGATGGGATTGCCATGAAAATTAACTGTACTCATTGTGATCTCCAGGTTAAAGATAAAACATCAAAAAAACCGGGCAAGCCCGGGCAGAACTTGAATGGCATTGGCAGTCGTTGTCTGCGCAATCACTTCAAGGGGAACACCACGCAACCCGGCCAGACATTCGGCAATGCGGGGCAGTTGATCCGCCGTATTGCGAGCGCCGACTTTCCATTCAGGCGACATATCCGGCGCATCGGTTTCCAGCACGATGGCGTCCAACGGCAAGCTGGCCGCAAGTTGCCGAATTTTCCGCGCACGCGGATAGGTCATTGCGCCACCAAAGCCTAATTTAAAGCCCAGCTTGATGAATTCCTCCGCCTGTTGCTGGCTGCCATTAAAGGCATGGGCGATCCCGCCGGCTAACTTTATCCGTCGCAGCTGTTGCAACACCGGATCTATCGCCTGTCGCACATGCAAAATGACTGGCAGCTGTGCGGTTTTAGCAATGTTTAACTGCTCAATGAAGTAGTGCATTTGAGTTGCATCGCGCACAGCCGGATCACCTTCGTCGACAAACCGATCAAGGCCGATCTCGCCGACGGCTACCGGGTTTTCGCGCATGACTGTTGCGTGCAATGCCGCTAAATCCTCGGCCCGTGCACGTGCAACGTACAGGGGATGAATGCCATACGCCGCAGCACAACCAGGCTGATCGCGACACACCGAGGCTACTGCACCAAAGTTGGCTCGCTCAACCGCCGGAACAACGATCACAGAAACACCTGCTTGCCTTGCTGCGTCAGCCACGGCATCACGATCCTCATCGAACTCTGCTGCATCCAGATGGCAATGGGTGTCAATCAGCGTCATGGGATTCATTGAGAGAAAAAGGCTGACTTAAGCTGCGTCTCGAGACAAGTTATTCCGCCTCATCTATCCACGCTTGCTGTATCGCTTCAAGCTTTTTCTCGCCACAATGGCTCTCGTTTTCCTCAAACCCCGGCAAGGCAATCACCCAGCGCATCAAATCAACAAAATTGATGCGCGTAGGATCAACCTCCGGATGATGATCAATCAAGGCCAACGCGACATCCAGACTATCGGTCCATTTCATCGTTTGCCCTCCTTGACCATATTGATGGTGTATTTCGGAATTTCGATCACTAACGGTGTCGCGCCTACCAGTGCCTGACAAGACAAGCGAGAGTTTGGCTCCAAGCCCCAGGCTTTATCGAGCAAATCCTCTTCGAGTTCTTCTGTCGGGTTAAGCGAAGCAAACCCTTCGCGTACCACCACATGACAAGTTGTGCAAGCACAGGATTTCTCGCAGGCATGCTCAATTTCTATGCCGTTCTCAAGCAAGGCATCGCATACGGATGTACCCGCTGTTGCTTCAATTACACTGCCTTCGGGGCAGAGCTCGGGATGAGGTAAAACGATCAGTTGTGTCATCAGTTTTATGTTGAGTTAAAGGGTAACCTGGTCAATATTTTTTCCAGCCAGCGCCTGTTGCACGCTTTGATTCATGCGGCGTGCGGCAAATTCTTCCGTTGCCGCGCTAAGCTTTGCCAAAGCGGCATCAAGAGCTGATCTATCTTCGCTGTCCACAACAGCAGTGAGCCCGGCAACTGCCGCATCAATTTGACGACGCTCGTCCACTGACAAAATCTGCGCATCGCTCGCCAATGCCGACTGAATGGCTTCCAGCAAACGCTTGGCTTCTACCTGTAGCTCGCGCAATGCACGTAATGATGCGTCATCTTTTGCATGCGAGAAACTCTCTTTGAGCATCGTGGCAATTTCCTCGTCCGTCAGGCCGTAAGAGGGCTTTACCTCAATGCGCGCCTCATGCCCTGTCGTCTGTTCGCGTGCAGAAACGGATAGCAAGCCATCTGCATCCACCTGAAAAGTCACACGAATCCGCGCGGCGCCGGCTACCATCGGCGGAATGCCGCGCAACTCAAAGCGCGCGAGGCTCCGGCAGACCGAGACCAGATCACGCTCACCCTGTACCACATGCACGGACATCGCAGTTTGGCCATCTTTAAATGTGGTGAATTCCTGCGCGCGCGCAACGGGAATGGTTGAGTTTCGTGGAATGACTTTCTCCACCAGGCCGCCCATGGTTTCCAACCCCAAAGAGAGGGGAATGACATCCAGCAGCAACCAATCGTCGCCTGCGGCACGATTACCCGCCAATAAGTTAGCTTGCATCGCAGCGCCTAACGCGACCACTTTATCCGGATCCAGATTATTAAGTGGCTCTTGTTTGAACAACTCGCCTACGGCACGCTGAATTTGCGGCATACGGGTTGAACCACCAACCATGACCACGCCACGGACCTCTGACGGCGACAAGCTTGCATCGCGCAGGGCTTTTTTGGTTGCAGACAAAGTTTTCTGCACCAGGGTTTGCGTCATTTCAGTGAATAGATCGGTGGTTAGCACCAGATCGACGTATTCGCCACTGCTAAGTTTCACGGTGATCGGCGCTTCCGCATGCTGAGATAAATATTCCTTGGCTTCACGCGCATGCGCTTGCAAAAGGCGCGTGTCATGTAAGTTCAGCGGTTTTAATCCGGCCTGTTGAATAATCCAGCAGAACACCCGGTGATCAAAATCGTCGCCACCTAAAGCAGAATCCCCGCCTGTAGATAGCACTTCAAAAATGCCTTTGGCCAGACGCAGAATTGAAATATCAAACGTGCCACCGCCTAAATCATAGATTGCATAAATGCCTTCTGCGGCATTATCCAAGCCATAAGCAATCGCAGCGGCCGTTGGCTCGTTAAGCAAACGCAGCACATTCAGCCCAGCTAGCTGTGCCGCATCTTTTGTGGCCTGGCGCTGTGCATCATCAAAATAGGCAGGCACGGTAATCACTGCACCGATAAGCTCGCCACCGAGCGATGCTTCAGCGCGCGCGCGCAGGGTTTTCAGAATGTCAGCTGAAATCTCTACCGGGCTTTTAATCCCCGCTACGGTCTTGATCTTGACCATGCCATCGGCATCGACAAAGTCGTAAGGCAAGGTTTCAACATGCGCAATATCGGCACGGCTACGCCCCATGAAGCGCTTAACCGACACAATCGTATTTTTTGGATCAGTCGCTTTGGCCGATTCTGCCGTAAAGCCAACGTCGGCATGCCCATCCGCAGCGTAACGCACGACCGATGGCAAAAGCGGATGCCCTCGCTCATCATTGAGCACCACACTCATGCCACTGCGCACAGTGGCCACCAAAGAATTTGTTGTACCTAAATCAATGCCAATCGCCAGCCGATGCTGGTGCGGCGCAACCGATTCACCCGGTTCAGCTATTTGCAAAAGAGCCATAATTTTTTTCCGCTGTGACGGATTTTTACAATGTGACGGCTTCGAGCGCGTCGTTAATTTCGCGTAACAGTTTTTCCTGAAACATGAGTTTGCGTACCAAATCAGCGGCAGCGGCAAAGTCATGCCGTTGGTCGATCAATACGATTAATTCCTGCTGTGCTTCCGCAACCTCGCGGCGCATGGCTTGGTGTGCGGCATCCAGTGCATTCTCGTCACCAGCCGCACGCGCAGCCATGACCTCTTCGCGCAATTCCATTTGCTGCACCAAAAATGCAGTCGGCATGGCCGTATTGCTTTCAATTTGCGGATCAAAACCCAGCAAGTTCAGTAAATACAGCGCCCGCTGCCCGGCAGGCTTCAGGGTTTGATATGCCTCATTCACCCGCGTCGCCCATTGCATGGCTAAACGCTTCTCCGTCTCTCCCGCCTGTACATACCGGTCAGGATGGACTGCGCTCTGCAACCGACGAAAGCGTTGATCCAGTTCGCCCATGTCAAGCGCTTGCTTGCGCGGCAACTCGAACAACGCAAAGTAGTCGTCTGAAAACCGAATGTTAGGCAAATCGTCTTGGATGCTCATGGGGGCAGGCGCTATGCGCAATCAATAAATGGATGAAACCAGAAAATCAAGTCGACGTGGTGAATGACTCACCACAACCGCATTCGCCTTTGACATTGGGATTATTGAACTTGAAGCCCTCGTTCAATCCCTCCTTGGTGTAGTCCAATTCCGTGCCTTCCAGATAAGCCAGGCTCTTGGGATCAACCAGCACTTTGACGCCATGGCTTTCAAACACCAAGTCCTCGGGCAAGGCTGCATCGGCAAATTCGAGCTTGTAGGCCAAACCTGAGCAGCCGGAAGTTTTAACACCCAGTCGGATACCCACCCCCTTGCCGCGTTTGGCAAGGAAGTTGGCCACGTGTTGCGCCGCTGGCTCAGACAATGTCACGGCCATGATTAACCTCCCCGCTTTTGCTTGTAATCAGCCACCGCCGCTTTGATCGCATCCTCCGCCAAAATCGAGCAGTGAATTTTCACCGGCGGCAAAGCCAGCTCTTCGGCGATCTGGGTGTTTTTGATTTCCAGCGCTTGATCCAGCGTCTTGCCCTTGACCCATTCAGTCACCAGAGAAGATGACGCAATCGCCGAGCCACAGCCGTAGGTCTTGAACTTGGCATCTTCAATAATGCCATCCTTGCCTACCTTGATCTGCAGCTTCATCACGTCGCCGCAAGCCGGTGCGCCAACCATGCCGGTTGCCACATCGGCATCGTCTTTATTAAACGAGCCAACGTTGCGGGGATTTTCGTAGTGGTCGAGTACTTTTTCGCTATATGCCATGATAATTCTCCAGTGTTATTGTGCAGTATTTAACCAGCCACCTTAGTGAGCGGCCCATTGCACAGTGTTAAGGTCGATTCCCTCTTTGAACATGTCCCATAATGGAGACAGCTCACGCAACTTGCCGATTTTCTCGTGTAATAGTTTGATCGTGAAATCCACGTCTTGTTCCGTGGTGAAGCGGCCCAAAGTAAAACGAATGGAACTGTGCGCTAGCTCGTCCGACCGCCCTAACGCACGCAATACGTAAGAGGGTTCCAGGCTTGCCGATGTACAGGCCGAACCGCTGGATACTGCAATATCCTTGATCGCCATAATCAGCGACTCACCTTCGACATAGTTAAAGCTCACGTTAAGGTTATGCGGCACGCGCTCGGTAATATCACCATTCACGTAAATCTCTTCAATGTCCTGAAAACCTTTGAGCAAGCGGTCACGCAGCATGCGGATACGCTCGTTTTCTGCGGTCATTTCTATTCGTGCCAGGCGAAAAGCTTCGCCCATGCCAACAATTTGATGTGTCGCCAGCGTGCCTGAACGCAAGCCGCGTTCATGTCCACCACCGTGCATCTGAGCTTCCAGACGAATGCGTGGCTTACGGCGCACATACAGCGCTCCCACACCTTTTGGTCCGTAAGTTTTATGCGCGCTGAAGGACATCAAATCAACCTTCAATGTATTCAGATCAATCGGCATTTTCCCTGTCGCTTGAGCTGCATCGACATGAAATATGACACCTTTCTCGCGGCAAATTTCACCAAGCTCAGCAATCGGCTGAATCACGCCAATTTCATTATTCACCGCCATGACGGATGCCACCACAGTATCCGGCCGCAAAGCGGCGGCAAATTGCTCAGGTGTAATCAAGCCATTTTCCTGCGGCACAATGTACGTTGCTTCAAACCCTTGGCGCTCCAGCTCCTTAACCGTATCCAACACCGCCTTGTGTTCGGTGGTCACCGTTACAATATGCTTGCCCTTGGTCGAGGCGTAAAAATGCGCCGCGCCTTTGATTGCCAGATTATTTGATTCTGTCGCACCTGACGTCCAGATAATGTCCTTGGCATCCGCGCCAACCAATTTAGCAACTTCTTCGCGCGCATTTTCCACGGCGTGTTCCGCCTCCCAGCCATACGCATGTGAGCGCGACGCCGGGTTGCCGAAATGCTCGGTCAGCCAGGGAATCATTTTTTCCGCTACACGCGGATCTACTGGGGTAGTAGCAGAGTAATCAAGATAAATAGGTAACTTCATTTTTAAGCTTCTCCGTTTTAATTCAAAGTCGCCACATCGTTGTCGCGAGGCAAATGAGCTTGCATGCGAGCCTGCGCTGTGGTGATAAATTCTGTGTTGCCTTGCGGGCTGTGTTTCATTTTTTGTAACTCACTGAGGGTTTGCTTTAACACAGCTAAAAAATCATGCACCTGGTGTTGCGTGTTTTGCACCCCCAAGCTCACCCGAACGGCGCCGCGTGCAAGTTCAGGCGCAATGCCCATGGCCAGCAAAACATGCGATGGTGAAGGGTTAGCACTGGAACACGCAGCGCCCGCAGCAACCGCAAAGCCCGCCCGATCAAGGCGTCCAACCAGGGTTTCACCATCCATATCTGCAAAAGCAAAATAGCTTGTGTTTGGCAACCGTTCAACTTGGGCTGCGAAAATATACGCACCCAACTGGCTCAAACCTTCTTCCAACAGCCTGCGCATCGCCGATAAAGCAGTCGCCTTGGTTTGTAAGTCAGTAACAGCAAGTTCCGCCGCCACGCCAAAACCCACAATTGCCGCGACATTTTCCGTCCCTGACCGCAACCCCCGCTCGTGCCCCCCGCCGGCAATCAGCGGTTGCAACGCCACACGTTTATCGAGCACCAACGCACCTGCGCCTTTGGGGCCACCAATTTTGTGCGCCGACAAGGTCAGCGCATGCACGCCGGCGGCATTGAGCATCCGAAAATCCAATGGCACACGACCAAATGCCTGCACGGCATCCACATGAAACCAGGCGCTCGCGGACTTTTTAAGCGTGCCGCTGGCCTGTACCGCCCATTGCGCGACATCCTGAATCACTCCTGTTTCGTTATTTGCCAGCATGATGGAAATCAAAGCAGGCTGCTCTGCCAAAGCAACAGAAAAGTCGGTGCTGGTGATACGGCAATCGGCATTCACGGCTAGCTCGCGCAAGCGCCAACCGGCTCGTGCCAGCTGTTTTGCGGGCTCTCGGACACAAGGGTGCTCAATCGCGGAAATAGCAATAACACCCTTGGGCAAAAGTCCTGTCACCCCTTTGATAAATAAGTTATTTGCTTCTGAACCGCCACTCGTAAAAATCACTTCTGTCGGATGTGCACCCACTGCTGCGGCCACTTGCTGCCTCGCTTCATCGATCGCCCGCCGCGCAGCACGACCATATTCATGTCGGCTGGACGCATTGCCATACTGCTGCGTTAAATAGGGCAGCATGGCCTCCAGCACCCGAGGCGCCAAGGGCGTGGTCGCGTTATGGTCAAAATAGACAGGGGCGAACATGGTTCAAGCCTTATGCGCTAAGTGCGGCATTATCAAGACGGGCGCTTAGTTTATGTTGCGTAGTTCGCTCATCATGCATAACTGCAGATAGCGCTGGCACAGCAAGTTGTTGCGCCACCAACTCAGCCAAATTCACCGAGTCCAAATATTCAAACATTTTTTTGTTCAGGTTAGTCCATAGGTCATGTGTCATACAAACGCGTTGTTCACCCGCACAATTCCGCTGGCCACCACACTGAGTTGCATCCAACGACTCATCCACTGCATGAATAATACTGGCCACGGTAATCTCATTCAGGGCCTTTGTTAGGCGATAACCGCCCCCCGGACCACGCACACTGGATACCAGCGCCGCACGGCGTAATTTTCCGAATAATTGTTCAAGGTAAGACAAAGAAATCTGCTGCCGCTCGCTGATACCAGACAACGTAACAGGCCCTTCCTGCTGGCGTAACGCCAAATCTATCATTGCGGTTACAGCAAAACGTCCTTTAGTTGTCAGTCTCATTTGAGCATTCCCTCTGAATAGGCTTTGGTATGTAAATGATGTTCTTTAGTGATGTTCTTTAGTAAAGCGACTCGACCCTTCAAGTCAGACTAAAGCTGTCGAACTCACTCGTTCAGCAGAGAAAATAGCTAAACAATTCAATACCCGACTAATTGCGTCAACTATAAATATCCCGAGAGTTTTAGTCAACTATTTTGGAAAGATAGTTGGGGTCAAACTTGTCCGCTGTGGCCATATCATCTTCCAGCGAAACCCCAGAGCGCTCTACCGCTTTGAGCAGACACGCTAGCCGACGATCAGTTTCTACGGCATGATCCAGCAAGCCATGGATTGCCTTGGACAATGGATCATCTTCATTTTTAGTGATCGCATAGGCAGAAAACCCCATTTTCTCGGCTTGTTCCTCACGCACCGTATCGCGTCCCGCATCCACAATCCGCGCGGGAATTCCTACAGCGGTAGCACCTGCAGGGACATCCCTGACCACCACGGCGTTTGAGCCTATTTTGGCGCCCTCGCCTAGTGTAATAGGACCTAGCACTTTAGCCCCGGCACCAATCACAACACCACGTTTCAGCGTCGGATGGCGCTTGCCTTTGCTCCAGGAAGTCCCGCCCAACGTGACGCCATGGTACAAAGTACAGTCGTCAGCAATCATTGCCGTCTCACCGATCACAACCCCCATGCCATGATCAATAAACACGCGGCGACCTATGGTTGCACCTGGATGGATTTCAATCCCCGTGCCCCAGCGCACCAGATGCGCAATAAACCGTGCCAGCCAGCGAAACTTCGCCTCCCATAACCAGTGCGAGATGCGATGCAACGTAAGCGCATGCAATCCGGGATAACAGGTCAATACTTCCCATGTCGACCGCGCGGCAGGATCTCTTTCAAACACGCAGTGAATGTCTTCTCGCAAACGATTCAGCATAAAAAACTCCTTCTTGATTTTATTTTCATGATTTACCGCCTGTCGATTTTTTTTCAAATGCTGCTAGCAAACCACGCAATATATTGACTTCTTCTCTCTCTAACCCGGCTCGGGAAAACAACCTGCGCACACGAAAGATCAAGCGCTTGGGATTATCCGGATTCAAAAACTCACTCGCTATCGCCGCGCGCTCAATGTGTTCAACAAGATGTTCAACTTCCTCATGGCTTGCTGGCAAACCGGCTCCTGCAATTTCAGGCGGCATGCCTGGATTCTGCGCCGCCAACCTCAACTCATAGCACATCAATTGCACGGCAGCTGCCACGTTGAGAGAACTAAACTCGGGATTTACTGGAATCATTGCCCAGCGGCGACATTGCAATAACTCCTCGTTCGACAAACCCGCGCTCTCGTTGCCAAATACCAAAGCCACATTACCCTGTACGCTTGCCGCGACCAATTCTGCCGCTGCATCCCTTGCCCACATCGGGGTAACGGCTAACTCACGACGCCGAGCGCTCATGGCCACTGTAAAAACAGTTCCTGCCAAGGCTTGCGAAAGAGTTTCTACAACCCGCGCATTAACCAGGATATCTGTCGCACCTGATGACATCGCATCCGCTTGCGGATCAGGAAAAAACTTAGGATTAACCAGCACCAGACGCGATAACCCCATGGTTTTCATTGCTCGTGCCGTCGCCCCAATGTTGCCTGGGTGGGTAGTGTGAGAAAGCACGACACTGACGCGATCTAAAGACTGCATTGAATTGTTTTCCATACGCAAGCGACGAAGTAAGTTACAGCAAGAGACCGAGCAC
>Ga0116141_10000387_pt1 | contig 34133 bp, 35 predicted proteins | sample AD_UKC097_MetaG_FD_89744 | JGI IMG/M metagenome (GOLD analysis project Ga0116141, IMG submission 89744) | Active sludge microbial communities of municipal wastewater-treating anaerobic digesters from USA - AD_UKC097_MetaG | ecosystem: Engineered > Bioreactor > Anaerobic > Digestate | place: USA...
TTCACGAAACGATCGTCAAGAAGTAAAGGTGGATTCTATATCAAACCCGTCTGTTTTAAAAAAGCAGAATGTTTTTATGGATCAAGGGCCTGAAAAACCGGCGGGGTGTTTTCCAGCCCTATGAACAATATTTCAAGTCGTGGGAAATCTTCGACCGTGAGGCATTTCCATCATTTTTATTCATGGGAAAGTGCCATATATTTTATGGATATCGGATATGTATGAAATTATTTTTTTGACTCAACCGAATCTTTCGATTATGCTAATTTTTAATCAATCCGAGTGATCCGCCGTCGATACCGCGAGTCCGACAACGCCCATCGTGATTGGGTTTATTCCTTACGAATAAACGTTCTTATTGATTCTCAAAAAAACAGCGGCGGTGCCTTTTCGCCTTTTACCCGACGATTTCATTGAACCATACGTGCCGGCAAATGCACGCTTTGTTCTTAATATTTCTTCTTTTTGAATGACTTTTTTAGCTCAGGGTTTTGGTATTTGTTTTTAGAATGGGATTATGTTCTTCAAACGGAAAAGGAGAAACACATGGGCTTAATTCAAGAATTCAAGGAGTTCGCGGTCAAGGGCAACGCCGTGGACATGGCGGTTGGCATCATCATCGGCGGGGCGTTTGGAAAAATCGTCAGCTCTCTGGTCAACGACGTAATTATGCCTCCCATCGGAAAACTCCTGGGAAATGTCGATTTCACCAGTTTATTTATCAACCTCGGAGGCACCGGTTATAAAACACTCGCGGAAGCGCAAAAGGCGGGAGCACCGACACTGAATTACGGCAATTTTGTTCAAACGGTATTCGACTTTATCATCATTGCATTTGCCATTTTCATGATGATCAAGGCAATGAACTCGGTCCGCAGAAAAGAAGAAGCAAAACCGGAGGAGCCGCCGCCGCCGAGTGCGGAAGTACAGTTATTACAGGAAATCAGGGATTCTTTGAGAAGCGGCAAACCATAGCATCTCATTATGATCGCATTCGAGCATGAAAAAATAAAGTGGAAGCTCACACGTTATGGAGAAACAATCTTTTTGAAGACAGCTTGTGGTTGCCGAGCTTTTAATATTCCCGGCAAAACGGATAGGAGTATTCCGGCTGGATCACAATGGGTTTCCCGGAAGCGGTGTCTCTCGGTACGGCGGAGGGTGCCGGCAAAATCCACCCGACGATGTTTTAATTTTCTCATCGGGCATATCGATCCGGAGGAGCAAGCCTCCTTCCTTTCTATTACCTATGCAAACGGAAACGGTGTCGTGGTGGTTTGACTCTTCCTGAACGGAATGCTATGGAATGGTTTTGTTTGAACGCGGCCATTTCGAGTTGTATGTTTGGTGTCCCCAATCAATTGCACCACCCGGTTGCCGGCAGCAGCGAAAATGTCAAGAATAAAAAAAATCCTGGTTGCCAGCGATCTTTCAAAACGGACGGAATATGCTTTGGCTCGAGCCTTTCTGCTTGCCGGTGAACTCAACGCGAACCTGGAGGCGCTGCATGTGGTTCCGGCTTCCGGACTTGAGGATCATTCGGGGCCCCCGTCTTCCGAGGAGTCGGAACCGTTTGTCGGGCAGTTGATGGAACCGGCCCAAAAAGAACTCGGCAGGCAGGTATCGGTTCTGGGAGGGAAAATCCCGGTTCAAGCGAATATTCACGTCGAACCCGGCAAAGATTTTGTATCCATTATACGATATGCCCGAAGGATTCACGCCGATCTGATTATCATCGGAGCTCATGGGAAGGGGTTTATTAAAGAGGCATTTCTGGGAACCACCGCTGAAAGGATTATCCGCAAAGGAGACCGTCCGATTCTGGTGGTGAAACGGCCTCCGGAGGCAACGTATCGTCGCGTTTTGGTGCCGGTGGATTTTTCGGAAGCTTGCCGCGAGGCGTTCCGGCATGCACTTCTTCTCGCTCCAGGCGCCCGTTTTCATATTTTGCATGTCTATGAAATACGGGGAGAAAAACGCGCCGGAATCCCCGGAACGAAAAAAGATATCATGGCAATGTACCACAAAATGGCGGTCGAACATGCTCACGATCAGATCGACCGGTTTCTCCAGGAGTGTCATTCAGACTCCCGCCGCATCGAAAAAAGCGTTGAAAACGGGCAGGCCGCTTCGCAAATCCTGAAGAAGGCTCTCCAATGGAGAGCCGACCTCATTGCAATCGGAACTCACGGCCGCACCGGTTTGCCCCATATTCTGCTGGGCAGTGTGGCGGAACACGTTCTTCGCCGGACCAAATGCGATATCCTTACCGGACGGCCGGAAGTTTTTCGCTTTGAACCGGTCTGATACAAATCTTTTGCAGACTGCTTTGCGGGAAAGAAATCACCGTGGATAACCATGAAAAAAATTATCCGAAAAACATTTTCAAGTACTGCCCCGGATGCGGGTCCGCCGACTTTATTTTTCAAACCGACCATTCCTTTAAATGCCTTGACTGCGGCCTTCATTATTACATCAATTCTTCGGCTTCCGTGGCCGCTTTGATTGAAAACGCCGATGGAAACCTTCTGCTGACCCGAAGATTAAAAGATCCGATGAAAGGCAGTCTGGATTTGCCCGGTGGATTTGTGGATGTTCTTGAAACAGCGGAAGAGGCCTTGAAAAGAGAAATTAAAGAAGAATTGAACCTGGAAATAAAGGAATTTCAATTTTTTGCTTCCTCCCCGAACAGGTACCGGTTCGACGGTATTGTATATTTCACGCTGGATCTGGCTTTCCTGTGCAAGATCGTAAGCTTTGACGATATCAAGCCGGATGATGATGCAGCGGATTACATTTTCCTGCCGCCGGCTCAAATCAACCTTGAAGAGGTCGGATTCGAATCGATAAAAAATATCATCGCATCCTACAGAAAACAAAAATCATGAAAAGGAATTCTCATGCAAGTATTTGATCCAAAAAATTATCAGCGCATTCTTTTTTTCACCGGCGCCGGAATGTCGGCCGAAAGCGGGGTTCCCACCTATCGAGGGAAAGGAGGTATCTGGGACCAGTATGATTGGAATAATTACGCTTGCCAGTCGGCATTTGATCGAGATCCGGAAAAGGTACTGAAATTTCACGAACTCAGACGGAAGGCGGTCCTGGAATGTCAGCCGCATGCCGGACATTTTGCGATTGCCGAATTAGAGAAACAGCATCCGGGGGTAACCGTCGTAACGCAAAATATAGACGGTATGCACCAGCGCGCAGGCAGTGAAAACGTGGTTGAACTGCATGGCAGCCTGTGGCGGATGAGATGCCCCATCCATGGCACTTTTGAGGATATCGGCGAGAAATATACCGATTATGCCTGCAAAAAATGCGGCAACTGGCTCCGACCGGATATCATCTGGTTCGGCGACATGTTGAATCCGGATGTGATCAATTCGGCTTTGACCGCGATTGAGCAATGCGAACTTTTTATCAGCATCGGAACCTCCGGTGTGGTCTGGCCAGCGGCGGGTTTTCCTGAGATTGCCAGAAATAAAGGCGCCCTTTGCATCGAAATAAATCCAGAAGCTTCTGAAATGTCGAAAATGTACGATGATACCATTCGTTCCACCGCGGGCAAAGCGTTACCGCGGCTTTTTCAAAAAAATGAATGACCGCGGAAAAATTCTGCTTATGATATGGATTATTTAAAAACAGGAATCTTCGAAACTATTTTTCCGATTATCTTCCCAATCGACTCTCATTTCATCCAATCGACCCAATGATGTCGGAGAGGCCTTCAGGCTCGGGCCGCCGCTCGCGTGAACCATATTTCAGGTGGAGTGTAACGAATTCAGTCCGGTTTTTCCGCCATTTCGATTGACAAATTTTACAATCGAAACCCGATCGCCGGAGAAACTGAACTTTGGGAATTTATTTTAAGCCGCGATGGACGGATATTTAACAAAAAGTCGTTCGCCCGATCCAAAGGAAGCCGAATTAAAACGTCTGGAGCTTGCCCGGTTATCCAGCCTTCTGGCTGATAAGGAAATGGAATTGGTAGAACTCAAGCTTGCGCTTGCACGTTTTGAGCACCGCTATTTTTCCATCATCGCCGGAAAATACGTTGAACTGGATGCATTAAAAGCGCGTTTATCGGAAATGAGATACCGCGAAAACCCCTATGATCCCGAATTGATCCGGCAGGCATCGGAAGCCGGACGGAATGCGGAAAAAAGCGCGGGGGAATATAAATCTTATGAATCCCGTACGGAAACTTTCAATGAAAAAATAACCGTTTCCCCGGAAGGGAAACAACTGTATCGGAAGATCGCGGCGTTGATCCATCCGGATAAAGCGGACGATAAACGATCCGGCGACTTTCGAACCCGCCTGATGGCCGCCCTGAACGATGCATACGCAAGGGGGGATATACAGAAAATGCAGGATATACTGGCGGAGTGGGAATTAAGCCCTGAAGCGGTAAGTGGTTATGGAGCGGCGAGCGAAATCATTCGATTGACCCGAATCGTCGCCCAGCTGAAACGCAGGATCCGATCCCTCGATGATAAAATTCTACAAATCAAGGCTTCGGACATGTATATCCTCATGAATCGAGTGAATGAAGCCGAGGCCGAAGGAAGAGATCTTTTGAAGAAATTGGCGGAGGCAATCGATTTGCAGATTCAACAGGCGAAGATCGAACTGGCGGAGAGAACGCGACCACACTCAAATGTCTGAAATCGAGAAAATCGGCCAAATCGTAAAAGCCGGGACCGTCGGCTTGCAAAAGCCGATTTCAGGTTTGGCCCGGAGGAGCCTTGCAGACCTGATCAAGCTGGACAGAGATCCGGAACTTCTGCGTCTTGTCGAAATCATCAAACGTTCCAACCGCTGGGAAGAACGCGTGCGGGCATGGCAAAAAGTTCGTAAGATGGGACCTTTAATCAGGGGATGGGAAGCGTCGCTGAAGGATTTGATAAACAATGCCGATGGATGGGCCGGCATCTTTGCGGCAGAATCGTTTTCCGCACATGTCTGTTGTGAAGAAGAGGCAGTGCCGGTGCTTATCGCCACGCTGGAAGCTACCCTCGACCTGCGCAGGTATGATTGGGCCCGAATGGCCTGTGGCGCCATCGGTCAGTATATCCGTCTTTCAGGCAAACTTATCGAAAAAGCGGTTCCTGTTTTAATTCGCGCATTGGACTCGGATGATCATAATGTGCGAGGCTATGCAGCCCGTACACTGGGGAAATGGGGTCCCTTATCAAGGGCGGCGATATATAAACTCTGGAAGTTGTTGAACCGGACGGACGATCCGATGAAAGCCTCCTATTTCGAAGTTCTTCAAAAAATCGACCCGTCCATTAAAAATTCACTGGACGCCCTGACCGCGGCACTGCGGGACCCCGACCCCGACATTCGAATAAAAATTTTGGCGGACGTCGCCTCGAAAGGGAAAGCAGCCGCCAAAGCGTTGCCGCGCCTTCTGATACTCTCCGGAGATGACAGTCCTTCCGTTAGAAGGTTCCTCGCGTTTTCGCTGGGGCAGATTCGGTTCGCCACCAGCGAAGTGATAGCGACACTTCGAACGCTGGCAAATGACATCGAACCGTCTGTCCGACTCGCGGCCTCACACGCTCTCATCCGATTCGGTGTAGATACCGAACATCATTTGAATTTTCTGATCCTCGGTTTGAACAGCAAGGATCGAACCCTGCGTTTAATGAGTGCGGGCGCACTGAGAGAAACAGGGCATTTGAACAGAAGACTTTCGATATCTTCTTTAAAGAAGGCTCTAAAGACAGAAAATGATGAAGAAATTCAAGAAACCATCAAACGTGCAATCAATCATTTAAAAAAAGGATGGCCCAAGTTTCTGAAAATGCTTTCGAATCGGGAGCAATCTCCTTGAAACCGCATCCCGTTTTTTTTAAAAAATGATGTTCGCTGGACAGGATCATTTCCCGATCATCTTAATAATCGCTTCAATATCAGGAATTTCAAGAATTTCATAAACTTTAATGAATTCTATTTTCCCTTCCGAATCAATCAAAATGTTCGCTCGTGCTGAAAATCCTTTTTCTTCGATAAAAACACCGTATTTCTTTGCCGCCTCTCCATGGGGCCAGAAATCCGCCACAATATCCGTTTGTTTCAGGCCCATGTGTTCCGCCCAAGCCTTCTTGCAGTAAACGCTGTCCACACTGATACCCAGAGCCACCGTATTCAGCTTGTCAAAAACAGGCTTTTTGAGTTCGAGTGTTCGCATCTGTATTTCACAGACGGAGGTCCATGCCAGCGGATGAAATGAAAGAAGCACATTTTTGCCTTTCAATGAGGCGAGTGAAACTTCTTTTTCATTCTGGTTCACGAGCGTAAACAGTGGTGCGATATCACCGGCTTTCAATAGAATCTCTTTTATGATTCCCTCCCTTGTTTTTTTGACGGATTCCTAAAAAGCAGCCATTATCGAACGTCTTCACGAATATACCGTGAAAACATAAAGGCGATCGGAAATAACAACGGTTTCATGAGGAAAAGACAATCTGCCGGATGATTTGAGAACCGGAGATTTATTTCAGACCTACAGCCGCCTCTGCAATGTTGAGGGCATGGGAACGGATATTTTGGTATGCGGTAAGAATGTCGGTATAAAGAAGCCCCGCAACAACGTTGCATTCTTCACGATTCAGCCGATCAATGTGAGCGGCTCGGAGCTGTTTCATCATCTTCTGCAGAGATTTGCCTTTCGAGTTGATCTCGGTGAGTATTCTTTCTTTTTCTTCAATAAAACAGAGCGTGCAAAGCTCGATATACTTGAGCAGTTCGTGATGGGCGTTACTAAGCCCCACGGTGGCCTCTTCGCTGAAACTGACCATCTGCTGTTCCTTGCGAATCCCGTATTTTGCCAGCCTCTCGCAGTAATCGCCGATGGATTCATATTCGTCAACGATGCGGAGGTAGCGTCGGGTGCCCTCCGCCACCTCCGCCCCCGGTGAACTCTGAAGAAGCCGCGCAAGAAAACGTGAAATTTCATGTTGAATTTCATCCGTAATGTTTTCGTATTTAAACAACCGGTCATACAGTTCACGATTGGATACCGGCTCGAATATCAGGTTTTCCGTCCACTTGAACATATTTGTAACAATCTGAGACATCTTGATGGTTTCTTTTTTCGCCTGCCCGAGCGCGATCGGCGGAGTTGAAATGAATGTATAATCGATGAATTCAAGATGTTTTTCAATGGGCGCTTTCTCCCCGGGAACCATCCATGTTGCCAACCGGATCAATACTCCGGCGAATGGAACCAGGATGATCGTATTAAAAATATTGAATATGGAATGTCCCGCCGCAATGTGCGCCGCAATGTAAGGCTTCGTGCCGTCATCGGTTATGAGATCCATTCCTCCCGGCACGACAAAATCCACAAACTGCACAAACCAGTGAAACGCGATGATCATGTACGTAACACCGATGAGGTTGAACAGCGAGTGAGCTCTTGCGGCTCGCTTGGCCATCAGATTCGTTCCAATCGAAGCCAGTTCCATCGTGATGGTGGTCCCGATATTTTCCCCGAGCACCAGCGCAGCCGCTGCCGGATAGGTGATCAGTCCCTGATTCGCAAGCGCGATCGTAATCCCGATGGTGGTGGAGCTTGATTGAACGATCGCCGTCAAAAGAAATCCGGCAAAAACACTTCTTAGAATCTGACCGATATTATCCGCGCCGAATTGTGCAAAAAACGGCACGAAGGTCGGACTGTTGCGGAGCGGATAGAATGCCGTTTCCATCAGCTTCAATCCGAAAAACAACATTCCGAATCCCAGAAGGATCTGGCCCCAGGTGTGCATTTTCCGGTTTTTTGAAAACAGATACATGGCAACGCCGATACCAAGGATAGGAAGCGCATAACGGGTGACCTTGATCACAATAATCCACGAAGTGATCGTTGTCCCGATGTTGGCGCCCATAACGATGCCTACGGCCTGGGAAAGCTCCATGAGGCCGGCATTTAAGAAACCGACAAGCATGACGGTAGTCGCCGAACTGGACTGGATGAGCGCCGTGACGGATAGACCGGTAAAAACTCCCAACACGCGGTTATTCGAAACCATATCGAATATGCGCTTGATTCGGCTCCCGGCAAGCTCCTGCAAACCACTCGACATCTGCTTCATTCCGTACATGAAGACGCCGAGTCCACCCAGAAGATTAAAAAGGATATCTGTCCAGTTAATATCTGAAATCGTCGGATTCCTTGTTGTTTTCCGTTAATTGAAATTTACGGGACGCTTTTTGACCGCGCCCGAGGAATCTTGACCCATTTTTCCTGCATTTGCGATCACCCGGCGAACCACCATGAAAACCGGGTTTGATATACACCTTGCCTCATGGCAATTTAGACTGGAGAGGTTTTAACCTTTGATCCGCTTTTTGCTTGATCTCATTGATATGGCACCCATGAAACCCGAAACCGCTTGATGCATGCGGAACCATACCGGCCGGAATCATTCTTCCACAAGAGTTTTTCGATGTCGTAAATAGGCATCCCGAAAGGCTTCATATGGTTCGATGGCGGCTTCCTTGAAATCCTCGTAATCCACGATGCGAAAGGAGGTAGCGTTTACCGTCTGGTAAGCCCGGATCGCCAAAGCCGCTTCCGTGGGACGGATATAAAAGGTTGGGCGTAAAAATCCATCCCCGACCCATCCCACGGTATCACGCAGGGTGGAAAGCCCCAGAAAAGGCCATACAATGTAGACGCCGTTATCGATTCCATAAGAGCCGAGAGTCTGCCCCAAATCTTCCTCGCTTGGCTCCATTTGGGGGAAACTCGTGCTTGCGGGGTCTGCCAAGCCCAGGACACCGACCGTGCTGTTGATGAAAAATCTTGAAAATTCCGCCCAGGCCCCACCCCACTTTCCCTGCAGAAGTGAATTTGCCACCCGGATGGGGGCGGCAAGATTGTTAAAGAAATTTTTTACACCCACCCGGATATCTTCCGGTATAACAAATCGATACCCCTGTGTCACCGGTTTTAGTACCCAGAAATAAAACTTGTCATTGAAATGAAACATGGCCCGGTTCCATGGTTTCAGCGGATCCGCTACCTGCACGGTCTCTTCTTCCGCCTCTTCTTCCAAAAAATCAAGATCTTCATTGAAAAAATCTTCCTCAATTTCCCCGGAATTTGAAGGGGGCCGAACCGCTTCCGCCAAAATCAATTTCCGGTCCGTTTGGAAATGCCGTTCCGCGGTCTCGGAAAAGGAGCCTGCAACCGATTCGTTTTCGCAGCAAACCGAAAGAACAGCCAAAAGCATTACAATCCGGGAGAAGATTTTCACAGAATTTTTCCTTGTTCTCATGGTCCCTTGGCCAACGCGGTGCCGCTTGTTTTCCACCCGGAAGGTCTCAAGCGGAGTGCAGAACCGTCTTTAAAATCGCACCCGCTTTTTCCCGTTGTTTTACGGTTGATTCTTGTTCCTCAGTCGTTCGATCAACTGAGCGGGGGACTCTTTTGAAAGGGTTTGATTGAACTGGGTGCGGTAGTTTTGTACAAGACTGACCCCTTCGATATTCACATCATAGATCTTCCATCCGTCGTTATTTTTTAACATGCTGTAGTTCATCGGAATTTCAGCGGTTTTCCTGATTACCGTGGTTTTAACCAGGGCCTTGGAATCCGAAACCATTTCCTGACCGACATATACAACTTTTTCGTCTTGGAACTCACCCTGCAACTTGTCAATGTAAATTTCGCCCAGAAAGTCACCGAAAACCTCAGTAAATTCCTTTCTCTCCTTCGGCGTAAAAACCAGCCAGTTCCGAGCCAGAGAGCGTTTGGAAATCTCCAGAAAATCGAAATGGGTTCGGATAACATCCCATATCTTCTCCCGCTGCAACTTCTTCTTTGCTTCGTCCCGGTACAAAGGGTCTCTCAGAATTTCTATCACCTTGTCGATCGGTTGCTTGAGTTCATCCAGCGGCTCCTTTCCGGAGGCCGGGGATGCCGTACCGATCCAAACCATGACCATCGCAACGATAACCGGTTTAAAGAATGTATCCATAAAAAATCCCTGTCGAAGCGCTGTTCGGTTAAACCTTGCCGAAGACATATTTTCTGATCAGATCCTCCAGGTCCAGCGCCGATTCCGTCTCTATAATCTGATCCCCGGGTTTGAGAATCTGATCGGAACCTCCCGGGGAAAGGCTCAAATATTTATCACCGATCAGCCCCGATGTCTTAATGGAGGCAATCACGTCATCGGTCAAGACCACACCCTTTTTTATCTTCAACCGGACGACCGCCACCTGCCGTTGCGGGTCTAAGGTGATCGAATCAACTTTTCCGATCTCAACACCCGCCATTTCCACCTGCGTTCCATCCCTGAGGCCCGCCACCGAATCGAACCGCGCAAAAAGAGGATAATATTTATCCCCAAGCCATTCCATCTTCCCAAGCTGGATGGTGAGGTATCCCACACACGCAATTCCAATAAGCACAAAGATTCCGACCGCCGTTTCAATCCACGATCTTTTCATATCTCCTCACATATTTCAGCATACCCGGAATTCGGACAACTGGTTCTGACTCAATTCAGCATTTGCAATAAGATCCTCTATATGATTTTCCTTTTTCACTTCGGCGAAACCGGCGCTGATTGAAAGACAAAACCCCGGGGCGGGGCCTATTCCCATTGTTTCGTTTTGGGCCAATTCATCGGACAACTTGCCGCAGAACATCCGGGCCTGTTCCAGGTTGGTATGAGAAAGAAAAATCAGTATCTTGTTCAAACCATACCGGGAGCAGGTATCGGTAACACGCATATACTGCTTTACCTTTTCCGCTAAATTTTTAAGCACGATCTGCCCTTTTACATGGCCTATTTTTAGGTTGATTTCGTCCATGTTCCGCACGGTCAGAAGAATCAGGGAAAAAGCGATTCGGAACCGCCTCAGCCGATCCATTTCTTCCTTAAACCTTTCTTCTCCCATTGGCCTGGGAACCATGCCGGTCAGACCGTCGCGCCTGGTTTCAAGCCCTTGAATAAACTCCCTTATCACCGGATCCGTAGTCTGCTGAATCTCTTTCGGTGTTCCTTGAAAAATGATGCGGCCTTCATCCAGCATGGCAATTCGTTGAGAAATATAAAAGATATCCGGTAATTCATGGCTCACCGCTATGCCTGTGAATCCGAATCGCTTCTGGTAGTCGGAAATCATGCTGTGCACAGCATTCTTTCGGATCGGATCAAGTCCTGTGGTTGGCTCGTCGAATAAAACAATTTCCGGATCCGTGACCAGGGCTCTGGCCAGAGCCACTCTTTTTTTCATTCCCCCGGAAAGCTGTGAAGGATACTTGTCGTCGATGTCCTGCAGATCCAGATCGCTCATCTTGTTATGAACGCGTTCTCGAATTTCCGCGTCTTTCAATTCTGTTTTTTCCTTCAGCGGAAGGGCGATATTTTCAAAAACGGTCATTGAGTCGAAAAGAGCGGTGCCCTGAAACATATAACTGATCTTTTTTTTAAATGCGCGTTTTTCGGCCTTTTTTATTTCGGAAAGAGGTCGGCCTTCAAACAGGATTTCTCCGGAATCAGGCAGAATCAGTCCAATGATATGCTTAAGCAGCACGCTTTTTCCCCCACCGCTCTTTCCGATAATGGTGGTGATCTCTCCCCGGTAAATAAGGAGATCAACGCCGTTTAGAACCTGGTTCGCGCCGAAACGCTTATAAACCTTTTTAAATTCAATCAGCGGTGCATTCATGGACTGTTACAGCAAAAACGTTGTCAAAATATAATCGGTTATAAGAATCAGAACACAGGAAATAACCACCGCCGAGGTAGTGGCGAGGCTCACACCTCTGGCACCGAAGCCTTCGGCCCGGGTATGGGTGTAGTATCCCTGGAAACAGCATATGGTTGCAACCACGGCGGCAAAAACGATCGATTTGAGAAAACCGCCCGTAACATCTTTCATTAAAACGCTCGATTCAACCCGTGAAAAAAAAATTCCCGGATTAATCCCGAGCAGAAGCGAACCCGACAAATAACCCCCAACGATACCCACGACGTCAAAAATGGCGGTAAGAAGCGGAAAACTGATCAAAGCGGCCAGAAGACGGGGACTGAACAGGAAACGAATGGGATTGATATCCATTGTTTCCAATGCATCGATTTGTTCGGAAATCCGCATGATACCGATTTCAGCAGCCATGGCCGATCCGGCTCTCGCGGTAATCATGATGGCGGTAAGCACCGGCCCCAGCTCACGGATCAGCGAAAGTGCAACGGCGGAACCGAGCAGTCCCTCGGATCCAAACTTTACCAGGGTGTAATATCCCTGAAGCCCCAGAACCATCCCGGTAAACGCCCCCGTCAGGCAGATCACAAAAACGGATTTCATGCCGATGAAATAAACCTGATTGACGGTTTTAAATATCTGAAAGGGAATTGAAAAAATGAAAACAATCCCCCGGAACATGAATAAGGCAATCCGTCCTATTTCCTGGATCTGGAAAATTGTCCATCTGCCGACCGCAGATAAAAAATGGGTTGATCTGACGAATGGAACCATTACGGGAATCCTGTTTCAAATTGCTCGAATGCCGCTTAAATACAGTGAGTTGCGAACCCGTTTCTTTTTTAAAAGACAATTACTTATAGTGGGATAAAACTCGCATGTCAAGCATTAAGGGTCGGCCGGTTTTGAATCTGAATTCACCAGGAACGGCTGGAATATTCTTGACCTGAAAACTGTGAAGTGTTGATAAACCATTTAAAATACGGTAAGTGGAATTTATCCGACAAAGGATCGTCATGGATCGGAATAAAAAAACTCCCGAAAGTGTTAGAAAAAAACTTTACTAAGAATCCGGCTTTTCTTTTTTATTGTTATTTTTACAATTTCGGAATATTCAAATCGAAAAACCGGCTGATAGAAACTCCCCCCTGCAAGCAGCAGGGAATTTTCGGCCTCAAGGACTCTTGATCGATGTCAGGTTTACTCATTAACCACGGGAGAATTCACTCTCTGTGCGGTTCATGATGATGGAAGGAGGCAAAATGAAATTTGAAGAAGTTAAACTGGAAGAACTGCATACCGAGGAATTTATAAACCGGAAGACGGAGGAAATTTCTTCCATGGTCGGGGACGGTTTGGCGGTCAACGCATTATCCGGCGGGGTGGATTCTTCGGTTGTCACGATGCTTGCCCACAGAGCATTGGGCGACCGGCTGAAAAGCTACTTTATTGACAGCGGATTAATGAGAGCCGGGGAACCGGAACATATCGTCGGTTTATTCAAAAAACTGGGTGTTCGTGTAGAGAACATCGATGCGAAAAAACAGTTTTTTGGCGCGCTCAAGGGTAAAACCGATCCCGAAGAAAAGCGGGAAGCCATTACACAGACCTTTTACCCGATTGTTTTTGCCCGTTTGGCAAAAAAAAGCGGTGCAACCTATGTCTTTCAGGGTACCAATTATACGGATATCGAAGAAACGGTGGCCGGGATTAAAAGACAGCATAATATTATTGAACAGCTGGGAATTGATCCCCAAGAAGCATACGGATATAAGATCATCGAACCATTAATACAGCTCAGAAAACCCGCAATCCGGGTAATCGCGGAAGCACTTGGTTTGCCGGCTGAAATTTATAATCGACCGCCGTTTCCCGGACCCGCCTTGGCGGCCCGAGTGATCGGAGAAGTCACGCCGGAAAGGGTGAAAACCGTAAGAAAAGCGACTCAAATCGTTGAAGCACTCTTGTGCGATACCAACGCGTTTCAATACCTTGCAATTCTGCATCAGGATCGAGTGACCGGCATCCGGAACGGCAAAAGGGATTACGGTATGCAAATAGAAGTCCGATGCTGGGATAGTGAAGATGCGAAAACGGGACGTCCCACGGCACTTCCCCATGATATTTTAATCCGGCTGGCGGAAAGAATCACATCGGAAGTTCCCGGAGTGGTCAGCGTTACCTATAATATTACCCCGAAACCGCCTTCTACCATAGAAGCGGTCTGATTTGAAAACAATCTTATGTGAAAACGAAAAATCGATGGATGATTTCAACCGGATTCCAGTTGAAAAATTCGGTTTTCGGATCAATTCATATCCGCAGACAGCGCAGACGAATCACATTTACTGACGATCCCGGCGAAATACTTCTCCTCAGGGCATGGGATTTATGGAAGAAACAGGCAGAACCCTTGTGATATTGGGAAGCCTTTTACTGCTCGGCCTTGCGACGGATGCGATCGGTCATCGCAGCCGACTGCCTCGCGTAACATTATTATTAATATTCGGTTTTATTGTCGGTCCCGGAGTCTTGGATTTCATATCTCCGACAGACAGCCAATGGTTTTCCGTTGTCGGAGACATGGCGCTGGTTATGATCGGATTTCTTCTCGGCGAGAAACTAACCGTCTCTTCGCTTCGGAAGATCGGCAAGTTCGTGATCTGGATATCCATAGCAGAGGTAATCATAACGGCAATCGCGGTGATGGCGGGGCTTCTTCTGATCGGTGTGCGGATCGACATCGCCTTTCTACTTGCCGGAATCGCAACCGCTACCGCCCCGGCTGCAACCGCTGCCGTGGTTCATGAAATGAGAGCGAACGGCAGATTCACTCGGACTCTGCTGGGAATCGTCGCCGTTGATGATGCATGGGGGCTGATCGTTTTCAGCATCATGTTTACCGCATCCGAAATCGTCGGTGGGCAAGGCAATGCGATTGCCCTGCTGTTCACCAGCACCTGGGAAATCGGAGGTGCTCTTTCCGTCGGTCTTTTTTTGGGTATACCAATGGCCTATTTAACCGGCCGGCTTAAACCCGGAGAGCCGACCCTTGTCGAGGCCCTGGGAGGAGTTTTCCTTTGCGGCGGGATCGCCATCTGGCTGAAAGTTTCTTATTTATTGGCTTCAATGGCACTCGGATGTGTGGTCGCAAACATGGCACGCCATCATACCCGCCCTTTCCATGCCATTGAAAACATCGAATGGCCGTTTATGATCCTGTTTTTTGTTTTAGCAGGGGCTTCGTTCCATCTGCAGGCACTTTACCACCTTGGACTCGTCGGAACCGTCTACATCATCTGCCGAACCATCGGTCGCTTCCTGGGCGCATGGGCGGGGGGAGTGATCAGCCATTCGGACCCGCTGATGCGACGTTGGATGGGTATGGCATTGATACCGCAGGCAGGAGTCGCACTGGGTATGGCCCTTGTTGTAACCCATCGTCGACCGGATCTTGGTGAAACCATCCTGCCGATCGTCATTGCGGCGACCGTGATATTTGAATTGATCGGACCGGTTTTAACCCGGTGGGCAATCGTTCGCGCTGAAGAAGATCGGTCCGGTTTGTCTGATGAATATAACAAATGATGTTTTCAGATTCTCCGCTTCGTGCAAAAAATCCAGGAACCGAAAAAACTCCATGTCCCCTTCCCCAATATACATCGTATCCGGCGGCGCGGGAGCCAGCGGGGAGCAACTCGTTCACACGGTCCTGGCCCAGTTTCCTGAAAGCCCGGTTCCGGTAAAAACCGTGGCCCACATACGGCAGATCGAACAGATCGAAGAGGTTGTAGAGAAGGCTTCCGTAACCGGCGGCACCATCGTTCACACCCTGGTTGATGCCCGGTTGCGAAAGGCGCTGATCCGTTTATCAAAAAAGCGAAACGTTGCAGCCATTGACCTGATGGGGCCCCTGATATCCAGATTGTCCGATCTCCTGGGAAAGGAGCCTCTTGGGCACCCCGGCCTGTACAGACAACTGCACAAGGCTTACTTCGATCGGGTAGCTGCCATTGAATTCACGGTGGCCCACGACGACGGCAAGAATCCCGAAGACTTGCCCCAGGCGGAAATCGTGCTGATCGGCATATCGCGCACCGGTAAAACCCCTTTGAGCATGTACCTCTCCATGCTGGGATGGAAGACAGCCAACGTTCCCCTGGTTATGGGGCTTTCTCCTCCGTCGGAGCTTTTTCAACTTGACCCCCGCCGGGTGATCGGCCTGGTAGTGGAGCCCGGGCAGATTCTTGCCCATCGTCTGCATCGACAACGTCGTTTGGATCGTTTGGGTAAAATCGAATCATCATTCTATGTAAATCCCAAGGCCGTTTATGAAGAGGCGGAAGCAGCGCGTCAGATATTTAAACAGGGCGGATTCACCGTCATTGATGCCACCGATAAGCCCATCGAAACCAGCGCCGATCAAATCGTTGAACTCATGACCCAACGGTTTAAAACTGAATGAGCGAGATCGCCTTCCCCCAATGACACAGATCGATATAGGGGCCGTCGAACCCGGTTTCGCCCGCAAATTCATCCGTACCCGGATCGATTGCGACAAATGAAATGCCGGCAAGCCCGGCGGCTGCCAGATCACCTTTTCCGTCCCCGATAAAGAGGCATTGAACGGGATTGAAATGAAACTCCTCCAGTAAACAACGGAGCGATTCCGATTTCGTCCAGTCTCCGCCCCCGCGGATGATTTCGAATCGGTGTTCGAGACCATGCGCCGATAAACCATTTTTAAGCTCCTTCAGCGGCGTGTTGGACAGCGCGATTCGATGGATCCGTCGTTTTTTCAGTTCATCCAGAACTTCTTTGCAACCGGGCATCAGGCGGGCTCCCCGCATACCGTTACCTGATAGATTTTTGAACCTTTGCCATCGCAACTCAAATTCCCCTTCATGGAAGGGACGGCAAATTATGTTCTCCTGAATTCGTCGTATCTTTGTCCCGCGGTCGATCCCGGTAAGTGTTAAATAGAGTTCAGCGATTCGCTTCCGCAGGCCCGCGTCATCAGTAAATGCCTCGGCCATTGCCCGTGCATTCGCCACGTTTGAATCAATCAGAACACCGTTCACATCGAAAATACAGTTCTTGACTTCTTTCAGCTTCATGCCCCGATTAATCCGCCTCCAGCCCATGCACCGCTTCCGTTGAAATCGTTTTTGGGCCTGAAGGGAACCTCTATCCGAATTTTCGTCCCCCGCATGGGTTTTGATCGGATGCTCATTTTACCGTCAAGCAGACGAACCCTTTCCTGCATGCTATAGAGTCCCAAGCGCTTTTCTTTTGAAGCGGAGATTAAACGATTCTCCACATCAAAACCTTTACCATTGTCTTCAATGCGAAGAATGACCCTCGGAAAAGAAGCAACCAGCCGGATGGTCACGTTACCGGCATCCGCATGGTTTTTAACGTTTTCCAGGGCTTCCTGGATCAGGCGATACAGGTTGATCTCCATATCGGGATCCAGTTTAACATTGTCAATACCGAAATGAATAAAGTTCACCGGTATCGCGGTTCTCGCGGAAAATTCATCACAGAATTGAGAAACGGCTTTCCCAAGCCCCAACTCATCCAGGCATACGGGGCATAGGTCATAAGATAAATTTCGAATCTCAACGACCAGGCCGGAAAGAATGCCTGAACATTCGGAAAGCCTTCGACCAATCTCCTCGGGAACCTCCGGGAAGGGATCGAAAAGAGTCTCCACTCCTATTTTCAGAGCGGAAAGGTTCTGAGCAACCGAGTCATGCAAGCCTCGAAAAAGACGTTGCCGTTCGTTTTCATGGGCCTTGATCAGTTTTTGGGTGAGGGTTCGGATTCGTTCTTCGGCCTGTTTCAGTTCAGTGACGTTTCTTGAAATCTGTATGAAGTTCGTCACTTCGCCGGCATCATTCGTAATCGGAACACAGTAATCATACCAGAAAGTATCCCCTTCATAATTTTGTCGATCGGGGATTTTTATAATAGCCCTCTCCGTCTTTCCGGTATCTCTTGCCTTGAGCGTTGGACAGCCTTCGCATGGCTTGTCCCTCCCGACAAAAACTTCATAACAGGTACGACCGATCAAATCTTGCGGAGTCAAACCAAGTCCAATAATATTCGTTTTATTGGACCAGATAATTCTCATGTCCCTGTCAACATAGCGAATGCAGTCAAGGGATGCGTCCAGAATCGCCCGCTTCTGGATTTCACTGCTGCGAAGGGCGTTTTCCGTCTTTTTCCGCTCGGTGATGTTTCTCAGGGAAGCGAGGCGGGCGTTTTCCCCTTCCCAGTCTATCTCCGTCACCCTCATCTCCAGCGTAAGGATTTCTTCATTGCCGTGGAAAATCTCGATCTCCCGTGTCTCATCCGATTCCAACGAAAACTCGAACCGGCCTCCGACAAACGCGCCCGCCTTTCGCCGGAAAATCTTTCCGGCTGCCGGATTTACAAACTTCACCACCCCATTCCGGTCGACAATAAGGATGCCGTCGATATTGCTTTCGATAATCGACTCAAAACGCGACTCGGCAGCCCTTCGCTCCGCGCGCATTCGATACCGCTCCACCGCATATCGGATCGATCGCTCCAGCAGTCTCGGCCCGACTTCGCCTTTGTCCAGATAATCCGCCGCCCCGGCCTCCATCGCTTCCATATCCACTTCCCGGTCCCCCTGCCCGGTCATCAGAATAATCGGCGCCCGGCATCCACAATCGACGGCTTCACGCAAAAGCGTAATCCCGTTGTGCCCGCCCATACGGTAATCGACAAGATAAACATCGTGCCGGTTGCCTATCATCGTCTCAAGTGCCGCGTCATACGTAGCAACCCACTCCAGATCAAAACGACTTTCATCGATTTCGGAAAGTAAATCGCGCGTCATTACAAAGTCGTCTTCATCGTCTTCGACAAGAAGAACTTTGAGTCGGCGGTTGTCCATATCGGTCTTTTTCATCGGAACCGATCTTCGGTCTCTCCCGGCCAGGGAGGAAAAATCAATTGTCTCGTGGTTATCGGTCAACACCGAAACGGCTTTGGGGAAAACCCATTCGGAATCCACAAGAGATACGCATCGCAGCTCAGATCGGCAGTTCAACGATTTCAAACCAGTACTTGCCCAGCGTTTTTATTGCCTCCGTCAATGTTTCAAACGTCACCGGCTTTACGATAAATCCGGACACGCCCAAATCATAGCTGCGATAAATGTCCTCTTCCGCTTTTGAAGTCGTCAGCACCACGACCGGTATCCGACGCAGATCGGGATCCTGCTTGATTTCCTTCAGTGCCTCACGACCGTCTTTTTTCGGCATGTTGAGATCAAGCAGGATGAGGCCCGGATACTTTGTATCCTTCAGGTCCGCATACTTGCCTTTGCGGTGCAGATAATTCATCAGATCCTCGCCATCTTCAACGAAATGCAGATCGTTGGCCAGCCGGCTCTCCTCTAGCGCATCCTTGACCAGCATCCGATCTTCCGGATCATCATCCGCATACAGAATGATGATCGCTTTTGCCTTCTGATCCATTGTTTATCCCCTTCCTTTGATTGTTTGACCGGCAACGCGACGGTCAAGGGAGTGGCTTTCTTCCGCCGCCGGCTTTGTCCAAAACATCGAGGATACCGGCGACTCATTTTTTTCGGGTTGTACTTCTGATTTTTCGATGCTTTTGTCTTTTACCGGTTCCGGAAATCGGGTTACCCTTCCGCCTTTATCCGCTTCACATACATCCTTTTCGCTCCTTCCGGCGAATATGAAGCGGTCATTACGCTCTTTGTCAAATATAAATTAAATTATAATTGGAAGATCAAAATATCAACCTTTTTTTAGAAATGGTTTCCAAACCTTCCATCGGTTGTAAAATCAATGCGGAGGGATGCGTTCAATCGCTGGAAATACATTTCGTATTTTGAGGATTGAACGCACTCGCCCCAACCCGGAAATCGGACCCGGAGGCAAATTGGTAAACCACTTCTATGAAGTTATGGGATTGATAATTCATCCAGCCTTTGATACATACTCATTTTGCCGGCTCTTAGTCCGATTTGCAATAACCGCCGGGACCGATTCCTTGGGGATGATTTTCAAACGAGCCTTCATATGATTGGAGATATTCGAATGAACCTATGGACGATGGCTCTTGCCGTTTTTTGTTTAAATCTCCCGTTCGGTTTTTGGCGGGCCGGGGTGAAAAAATTCGCATTCGCCTGGTTTTTGGCAATCCACCTGCCGGTGCCCCTGATCCTTGCCCTGCGTTTGCATTCCGGGATTGGATGGCAGTTGATTACCTTCCCGGTTCTGATCGTCGCATTCTTTACGGGGCAGTTTCTGGGAGGAAAATTGCATCTATGGTGGAAAGGGAAATTTTTATCCTCTGAGTAATCGATTTCTGCGGTAATAATTATCGCCTTCCGATCACTTTATCGAAACTGAGCATTTCTCAAAAGTCTCAGCCTATGGAATTCACTTGACAACCCAGGAGGAAACCAATGGCGCTTTTTCTGACCGAAGAAGAGGTAAAACAGGTTATTACCATGCAGTTGACGGTAGACGCCGTGGAAGAAGTAATGAAGGAATATGCTACCGGATCGGCTTATAATATTCCCAGGGAACGCACCCGCATCCCGAAAGGAGCTTTGCATATCCTGCAGGGAGCGGTCGAAAGCCACGGCGTCTTCGGTTACAAGGCCTATACCTCCGCAAAGGAGGGAAACCGCTTCCTAGTTTACCTTTATAACTCCGCCCGAGGCAACCTGGAAGCAATCGTTGAAGCAAACTACATGGGCATGCTTCGCACCGGCGCTGCCAATGGTGTTGCAGCCAAGTGGATGAGCCGCAACGATTCCGGCGTAGTGGGAATGTTCGGTGCCGGCTGGCAGGCGAATGGCCAGCTGGAGGCATTGTGTTGCGTTCGGAAAATAAAAAAAGCCAAAGTAATCGATCCGATCGGCGACAGGCTCGATGCGTTTTGCAAACGAAATGAGGAAAAACTCGGAATTGAGGTAATTCCATGCAGGAAGCCCGAAGATGTTGTCAAGGGCAGTGACATCATCACTACCATTACAACCTCCGACACGCCCCTGTTTTCTCATGAATTCATACATCCGGGAATGCACATCAACGCCGCCGGAAGCAATGCTCTGATCCGGACCGAAATCGATGAAAAAACAATCCGCAGGGCGGACCGGGTCGCCGTGGACGCCAAAGACGTGGCCGCAAGAGAATGCGGAGATCTCCTTCCTCTTCTGGAAAAGGGTCGCATCCACTGGAACCAGATTGTTGAACTTGGAGAGATTATCGCTGAAAAATCATGGGGCCGTCAAAATAATGAGCAGATCACCATTTTCGAGTCTCATGGGATGGGAATTCAGGACCTGATAATCGGCGCGAAGATTTTGCGTCTTTGCCGGGAAAAGGGGATGGGTACCGAACTGCCGATCGGTGCGTAAAATCGGATGGAAAAATACGGCCTTCATGCTCAAACAAGGGGCACCGATCCCGACCGCGAAGTAAATAAATCGAACGGCAAGTAACAAGTTTTATTTTATTGCGTTACCTGTTACTTGCCGGGAATCAGAGATTCTTTAAATTCGTCGAATGAAAATTAATCAGGTTTCTCTGTCGCTATATCATTTTTAAATGTTTCGCCTGTTCATATAGCTGCTTTGCCAATCGAACCGTGGCGCGGTCCACCATCCGTCCTTCCACTGCGACTGCTCCGCGCCCCTCCGATTCGGCTTGTTTATGGGCTTCCAGAACCTTGATGGCCCGGTCAATATCTTCTTGAGCCGGTGAGAACACCTGATTGATAATTTCGATCTGCGCGGGATGGATGGCCCATTTTCCATCACATCCCAGAGCGGATGCCATGACGGCAGACCGTTGAAGTCCGACGGGATCCTTGAAGTTGCCGTAAGGTGCGTCTATTGCCATCAAGCCGTGTGCTTTAGCGGCCATCACCATTTTGCTCAAAGCGAAATTCCAGCGGTGGCCGGGATAAATATCCTCTTCTTTTTCGCCATGTCCGGAGATGGAAACCAGTCGTGCACCAATCGAAGCGGAATAATCCGCGATACCGAAAACCAGCGTCTTCAGGCGGTCGCTTGCCTGAGCGATTTCGGCGGCCCGTTCCAGTCCTTCGGCCGTTTCTATGGATGCTTCAATACCGATCCGATTGGATGATTCCTTGCTCATTTCGATTCCGTCCAGCATTCGACTCACGAAATGCACATCTCCCGGATGATTTACCTTCGGGATTACAACCGCATCCAATAAATGACCTGCCGCTTCCGCCACCTCCAAAAGGTCTCGGTATGCAAAAGGAGTGTCCAGGCTGTTAATGCGATAAGTCAGGGTTTTTTCCTTCCAGTCTAAAGAAAGCAAGGATTGGATCACCTGCTCACGGGCACTTTTTTTGGCTTCAACAGGCACACTGTCTTCCAGGTCCAGCATAACAATGTCGACGTCGCTCTGGGAGACCTTGAGATGCATTTTTTCCACGTGCCCGGGTACGGATATAATCGATCGTCTTGGTTTCATCGGTCGTGCCTCCTCCATGCGGTTCTATTGCAATTCGTGGAATGTAGAATCATGAGAATGGTGGATCATCGTGTGAACAGAATATAAAAAGATTATGACGAGAGTGTCAAGCAAGAAAACTTCAATCGATGGAAATTCAACGGTATCCGGAAAAAAGGATTACGACCGTATGGATTTCAATTTATAAAGAAAGATTTCAGGAACTTTGGTATTGAAAATATATCGATCGCCATGTATCATATTTCGTTACCTGTTAAAACAGGTTCCCGGCGGCAACCCCGAATATGCCGAATCAATTCCATCGTGCATTCTTGGATCCAAGGGGCGAATTGGAGTACCATGCGAGTGAAAGACATCCTAAAGAATACGAACAGATCCTTCAGTTTTGAATTCTTTCCACCTAAGACCGATGCGGGTTGGGAGAAGCTTTTTCTTACGATTTCAGACCTCATGCCGTTGAAACCATCTTACGTCAGCGTGACTTATGGAGCAGGCGGATCGACACGAGAACATACTCATGAGATGGTGATCCGTATTCAAAGAGAAACGGACTTGACCGTTGTATCCCACCTGACCTGTGTCGGCTCGAGCAAGGATGAAATCAAGTCGATTCTTGAAAAATATACGGAGAACGGCATTGAAAACATTCTGGCATTGCGAGGAGACCCGCCGGAGGCTCAGAAATCCTATATCCCTGCCGGTGATGGTTTTGCCCGTGCCGCGGAACTGGTTTCATTCATAAAAAAACACTTTCCTCACATGGGAATCGGGGTTGCCGGTTTTCCCGAAGGGCATCCGGATACCCCGAACCGGCTCAAAGAGATCGAATACCTCAAAGCGAAAGTTGATGAGGGAGCCGATTACATCGTCACCCAGCTTTTTTTCGACAATCGAGATTTTTATGATTTTTGTGAAAGGTGTGAGCTGGCGGGTATTCATGTTCCTATTTTGGCGGGAATCATGCCGATTACCAGCCTGCGTGGAATGATCCGCATCGCGGAACTGGCTGCCGGCGCACATTTGCCCGCCCGGCTTCTAAAATCGGTTTACCGGGCCGGTAATGATGAATATGTCGCCAAGGTAGGAATTCATTGGGCAACGGAGCAGATTCGGGATCTCATTGACAACGATGTGCGAGGTGTACATTTTTATACGCTCAACCAATCGAAAGCGACACTGAAAATCTACGAATCCCTCGGCGTCAAGGACTCCGTGCAACTGTCCGCATGATGAAACCGTAGAAGTGTTTTCAAAATCTTCCGTCGGACGTTAGCAGGGTGTTGAAAAACAAGAATCAGGCCGTCAGGTAAGGCGCGCGGCGAAGCGGCAAGCGCAGCATATTCAAGCATATGTGAGCATTGGAGAGAGCCGTGCAACGCTGAATGGCGGCCTCAGGCGCAGTTTTTCAACACCCTGTTAGATAAAGGCGGGCTAAGGCAGTTTCCTTTTTTTAGAATGGAACGTTCCCCTCCCCCGGGAGATCGGACCCAGGGGCAGATTCTGGAACCACTTCCAATTATCTTTTTCTTTATTCTACGCATAAGCGAAGACATTCTTTTAGATAAGCTTTTGCTTTTCAGACCTCCTTTTCCAGAGATTTACAATCGCAACGAAAAGGTTGAACCACTCTCATGGGATATGGATCATATTTTCAGAAACTCTCCTGCCGATTTCATTTTTGGGGAATTTTCCGGTATCGGGCACTTTGATGAGTAACGTTTCGACGGTGTCTCGATGTTTCGAAAAACGGTTTTTTTGAACTGATAACCATCTGCCGAAGAGGAGAAAAACGTTATGAATCAAAAAAAATTTAAAGCGATGATCGTAAGAGAAACCGAAGAAAAAAAATTTATCAGAGAGATCGCCCAGAAATCCCTGGATGAATTGCCGGAAGGCGATGTATTGATAAGGGTCGGTTATTCCTCCTTGAATTATAAAGACGCCCTTTCCGCATCCGGAAACAGAGGAGTCACAAAAAATTATCCGCATACCCCCGGTGTCGATGCGGCAGGCATCGTTGAGGAGAGCCTCAGCGAAAATTTTCATCCGGGAGACAAAGTGATTGTGACAGGCTACGATCTGGGTATGAATACTCCCGGCGGTTACGGGGAATATATCCGGGTGCCGGCCGACTGGGTGGTAAAACTGCCCGAAAAACTTTCTTTACGGGAAAGCATGGTGTTCGGTACGGCCGGTTTCACTGCCGCCCTGTCCGTATACAAACTCACCGGAAACGGCGTTACCCCGGATCAGGGGGAAGTTCTGGTTACGGGATCTTCCGGCGGTGTGGGGAGTATCTCTTTGTCTATTCTTGCAAAATCCGGGTTCCATGTCGTTGCGGCAATGGGAAAACTGGATGAAAAAGGATATCTCATCAATCTGGGGGCGAAGGAGGTCATAAGTGCGGACGAAACCAACGACGCCAGCGGGAGGCCGCTTTTGAAGGGGCGCTGGGCGGGCGCCATTGACACGGTCGGGGGCAATATCCTTGCAACCGTAATTAAATCGATGCAATACGGGGGAACAGTCACCTGCTGCGGCAATGCCGCATCCGCGGAACTGAACACCACCGTATTTCCGTTTATTTTGAGAGGCGTCAGCCTTCTGGGAATTGATTCCGTTAACTGCCCGAAGGATATCCGGCTCCGAATATGGCAAAAGCTTTCCGAAGAATGGAAACCCGAGCACCTTGACCTCATCACTTCCGAAGTCTCCCTGCAAGAACTGGATCAACGAATCGAACTGATTTTACAAGGAAAGCATAAAGGCCGAGCGATCGTAAACTTGACGAAATGACATCCGGATCTCACGAATGGTCCCGTAATCGGTTCAAATGGAAGATATATCTTAAGAAGAGCCGGTAATCGCAAATGAAAGATATCAAGCCCCTCATAGACGAAATCGTTCCTTCCATGATTACGCTTCGGCGCCGGATTCACTCCCATCCCGAACCCGGGTTTCATGAATTCGAGACCGCCCGTAAGGTGATGCAGGAACTAAAAAAAATCCCGAATTTAGAAATACGGGAACGAGTGGCCGGAACCGGAATTATTGCAACGATGGGAAAAGACAAACCCGGGCCATGCCTTGCGCTTCGAGGGGACATGGATTGTCTCCCCATTCAGGAAAAAACAAACAAGCCATATGCCTCCCGAAATACCGGATACATGCATGCATGCGGTCATGACGGTCATACGGCGTGTTTGGTCGGAGCCGCTCTCGTGTTATCCGCTGTTCAGGATGAGTTGAAAGGCCCCGTCAAATTCATCTTTCAACCTTCGGAGGAGTTCGGTGCCGGAGCCCGGCGATTGTGTCAGGAATCCTGTCTTGAAAATCCGACCGTCGATGCGATATTCGGACTTCACTGCTATCCGGGCAAAGGGCTGAGGATCGGAGAAGTCGGGGTTTGCCGCGGACCGGCAATGGCTGGAAGCGCAAATTTTAAAATCACCATTCATGGTAAAGGCGGACATGCCGCCTATCCACACAACTGCATCGATCCCGTACACATCGGAATGCAGGTGGGTATCGCTCTGCAATCCATTGTGTCTCGTTCGACAAATCCGATGGAGAGCCTGGTTTTAACCGTTACCCAATTTCATGCGGGAACGGCTACCAATATCATTCCGGATACCGCCGTCCTGGAAGGAACCTTTCGTTCCCTGAAGCCCGAGTTGCTTGAAAAAACCGCTGAACGGATTGACCGTATGTCGAAGCAGGTCGCCGGTGCATTTCAAGCCGAAGCTTCCGTGGATGTCGAAAAGGATTACCCGGTACTCATGAACCATGAAAAAAGCACGGCACTTTTCGAACAGGTTGCAAAAAACGTGTGCGGGATCGGATCGGTAAAAGAAAATTACCCGCCGCTGATGGGTTGCGAGGACTTTGCCTTTTATGCGGAACAGGTTCCCGGAACCTACTGGTTCCTTGGAATCAGACCTCCTGAAATGTTGAACTATCCTCACTGTCATCATCCGGCTTTTGACTTTAATGATGATGCGCTTCGGATCGGCATGGAAATACATTGTGAGATCGCAAGACGATTTGCCTTGCTCTGGAATCATCAATAAAAAAAACGCTCAAAAGTTTCCGGCGGGAAAACCGACGGTACCCGATTCGATTGGGTACTGAAATCATGCAATAAGGGGACGAACATGGTATCCATACGTAGCGGAATCATTATTTTTATCTGTCTGACCTTGCTTGCCATCGGCTGCGCAACGGGGGTTTCTCGTCAGGGACGATCCCGCATAACATTTCATGGCTCGTTTTCAGATCTTCAGCGCAATCCGGATGAACATATCGGAAAAATTTTTCTGCTTGGAGGTAAAATTTTAGAAATTACGGCCTCTCCCGCTTTTTCTGAAATCACGGTCCTCCATTTGACTCTAAGCCGACAAGAACGGCCGCTGGAAAACGGCCCGTCGGGGGGCCGCTATCTTCTTCAATCCAATCAGTTTCTCGATCCGGAGATATACAAAAAAGGGATGTCGCTGACCGTTCTGGGAAGATTGACGGGAGCTGAAATCCGGGCGATCAATGGATTTAATTATAAATACCCGACAGGAGAAATCCTCGAAATCAAACTTTGGCCTCTGAATGGTCGAACGTCACCGAACATACATTTCGGCATTGGAATCGGCACCTGGTTTTAGGATTTCGGTGTTGCCTCATGTATTTCCCTGAGACTAAGCCTTAAATGATGAAAATTGGAAAATCACTGTTGAAAAACAGTTCTTCTTGCGTTACGCATCAGGCAAGGTATTTAAACGAGTTATAAGGAGGCGGATACCATGCCGATTACAACTTTACTGAAAGGGGCTGAAAAGCTCGAAATCGAAGCCTATAAAAAGCCAAGGGACTTGAAGCAACTTGGCAGAACGCATGTGCCTTTTTCGGGAGCCCCCCAGAAGCACCCCTACGATTCCGAAAAAATCATCCTGGTCATCGACCCTTACAGTTCGAACACTTTTTATTACGAGTTCAGAGCCGAGGATATCTCTTATGTGGAGGAGTTGCCGAATATCGTGAATCTGGAGGGAAAAGCGATCACAATGGCCAGAATCTGGGTAAAAAAAATGAGCATCGGCCTGCGATCCACTCCTTTTATCGTGCAGGATACGATCATCCTGCAGAAGGCGTCTTCCTGAGCCTGCCGACCGATCGGATATCGAATCCCGGAAACTCAATGCCTGCCTGCGGGCGAATGAGCGAACCGGAAAATCGATCGAAAGTTCTTACAAACAAAGATTCCCCGCTCCTTGCAGCCGGGAATCATCCATTTTTAATATTGCCGACCAATCCGCTTGAGAAAGGAAATGTGATGGACATCATAAAAATTATGCCGTGCCTGGATATGAAAGAAGGACGAGTCGTAAAGGGTGTCAACTTTGTCGATCTGAAAGATGCAGGCGATCCGGTTGAAAATGCGGCCTTTTATCAAAAGGAAGGAGCAGACGAACTGGCGATACTGGATATCGCCGCCACCCTGGAAAACCGGAAGACAAGACTCGAGTGGATCCGGAAGGTCTCCTCGGTTATCGATATTCCATTGACCGTAGGCGGCGGCATTTCCACTCTGGACGATATTGAACGGGTATTGCAGGCGGGTGCGGATAAGATTTCCATGAACAGCGCGGCGGTTAAAGATCCGGATCTTGTCCGGCAGGCAACGGACTCATTCGGCTCGGGAAAGGTGACCGTCGCCATTGATGCCAAAAGGAATAAAAAAATGCCCTCCGGATTTGAACTGGTCGTCTCCGGCGGCACCCGGGCAATAGGCAAAGACGCCGTCGAATGGGCGAAGGAGTGTCAGGAACTTGGTGCCGGTGCGATTCTTCCAACAAGCATGGACGGGGATGGCACACAAGCCGGCTATGACCTGGAATTCACAAGGGCCATCGCAGAAGCCGTGGATCTGCCGGTGATCGCATCCGGAGGCGCGGGGAAACTGGAACATTTTTACGAAGGAGCGACGAAGGGGAAAGCACAAATTTTGCTGGCTGCTTCCGTCTTTCATTATCGTCTCTTGCGCATCCGCCAGGTCAAGGAATATCTGCAGGCAAAAGGCCTAAAGGTCAAACGGTAAAGCATGGGCCAGGATCGTAATACCGGTCATTCAAGTTTTCGTAAGACATGGAAAACAAACAAGTACAACTCAAGAATGCGAATAGTTTTTTTGCGCGTACGATGAAAAGATGGTTCGGGCAGAACCAAACAGACCGGAAGCGGTTCACGCGGTCCCGCGGAGGCATCTGGAAAGAGTGCGGGAGATATCCAATGAAAGACCGCTCGGATCGCATCCTGCCGACGGTTATGAAAAACGGAGCGGTTTACCCGTCAAATCTCAAAAACCAATCTCCCGATGATCCGGCGGCCGGGCTACAAACAAGGCCGTTCCGTCAAATGATTGGAGTTTTTCACTTAAATAGAGGTAAAGTATGAAAATCAGCAGGGTCACTGAAATGAGAGAACTGGATCGAACCGCCATTGAAAAATTCGGCATCGCGGAAGAACTCCTGATGGAAAATGCCGGGATGGCAACATACGCAGTCTTATCAAAGGAGACCGGCATCAAGGGTAAAAACTATATCGTATTTTGCGGTATCGGGAATAATGGCGGTGATGGACTTGTTATTGCCAGAAAAATTCACTCCGACGGGGGAAACGTTAAGGTTTTTATTTTAGGCGATCCGAATCAATTCAAAGGGGCGGCAAAAATGAACATGGACATCGTGCGGAAACTGCCCGTTGAAACACGCCGGATCGAATCCATCGAAATGATAAAAAGCGATATGTATCATTGTGACGCCATTGTCGATGCAATTTTCGGCACCGGCCTCGTCCGGGAAATCAAAGGGCTGCATGGAGAAGTTGTTGATTGGATCAATGAAAGCGGCACGAAAGTCTTCAGCGTGGATATTCCATCCGGTGTGAACGGCGACAGCGGCGAAATAATGGGAAAGTCGGTAAGGGCCGATTACACCGTGACCTTCGGCCTTCCGAAAATCGGAAATATTCTTTACCCCGGATATGAGCGGTGTGGAAAGTTATTTGTTACCCACATCTCTTTTCCTCCTTCTATTTACAATTCACTGAAAATAGAGACGAACCACACACCGGAAATTCCTCCCCGGTCTAAAAATGGTCATAAGGGAGATTTCGGAGAGGTTCTTTTTATTGCAGGCGCAGCCGGTTATATGGGTGCCCCCTATTTTGCCGCATTGTCTTTTCTTAAAGCCGGCGGCGGATACTCCCGGCTTGCCGCGCCCGGATCGATCATCCCATTTATCGGAAATAAAGGAAGTGAAATTGTCCTCGTACCGCAAAAAGAAACCGCTTCCGGAAGCATCTCCCTTCAGAATAAAAATGCCTTGCTGGAGCTGTCGGAAAAAATGGATATGGTAGTGATCGGTCCCGGGCTTTCTTTGGATGAAGAAACCCGGCAGCTTGTCCGGGAACTCGCGGAAGAGATCGGAAAACCGCTCCTCATCGATGGAGACGGGATTACTGCGGTATGCAAAGACCTGCAGCAAATCCTTCGGCATAGAAACGCGGAAACGGTTCTCACGCCTCATCTGGGTGAAATGTCAAGAATGACGGGCAAGAGCGTAAACGAAATCGAGATCCATAAAATCGATATCCTGCAGCACAGCGCCAGGGACTTGAACGCCGTGATTGTTCTGAAGGGCGCGCATTCCTTGATCGGGTTGCCGGATGAGAGGGTTTTTATCAATCTGAGCGGAAACTGCGGAATGGCTTCGGCCGGTTCGGGCGATGTTCTGGCTGGGGCCATCAGCGGAATGTTCGGGCTGGGGATGTCTGTTTGTGATGCCGTCCGAAAAGGCGTGTTTATTCATGGAGTCGCGGGGGATCTGGCGGCTGAAGAGAAAGGTGAAGATGGAATAACCGCTCAGGATTTAATGGAAAAATTACCCCTTGCCGTAAAGATGGACCGGGAAGGTTTCGATGAAACCTACCGGAATCGCTATATCGGGGCGGATATTATATAGAAACGATCGATGGGAACGTGCCGTCGGTTCGTCTTTCGCATCCGCATTCCAGGGATCGAGGGGCATTCCGGTTCAATGAAAACCCGTCACATCGCATGATAACCATTTCTAGAAATACAGTTGCATTTCTGCTATTTTATCCAGACATTCCGCAGAAGCATTGCCATTCCGGACATTCCACAACAATTGGATATAACTTCATATAAAGTTTAATCGGAAGCATTTTGCCTGTCTTGGCACACGAATTGCTGAAATGGCAAAATAAAGCAAATCGAGGTAAAAAATGAACCATACCATCCGCATTAAAATATTGGTTGAAAATACCGCCCACGGCCATGGGATACTGGCGGAACATGGGATTTCTTTCTGGATCGACACCGGTTCACGCCATTTACTCTTTGACACCGGACAAGGCCTTGCGAATGTTCTTATCAACAATGCGGAAAGGCTTCAGGTCCGATTCGATCCAATCGATGCGATCGTGCTGAGCCACGGGCATTATGACCATACCGGTGGATTGAGAAACCTATTGGCCGCAGTCAGGGAACCCGAAATTTATCTTCATCCCTCTGCCCTTCAACCGAAATACGCCCCCGACGATGACGGGACAAGCCGTTCCATCGGCATTCCCGGTCTGGATGAAAAAACAATCCGTCGCCAGGTAAAAAGATTGGTGTGGACGGATCAGCCGACAGAAATTTTCGAGGGCATTTATGCAACCGGCGAAATCCCGCGCGATACGGAATTCGAAGACACCGGCGGACCATTCTATCTCGATAAAGAGCTTCGGAATCCGGATCCTTTGCTTGACGATCAGGCAATTTTTTTTGAATCCTCTCAAGGCACGGTGGTTCTTATCGGCTGCGCCCATTCGGGTATAATCAATACGCTGCAATATATTAAGCGCTTGACATGCGATCGGCCGATTCATGCGGTGATTGGAGGCATGCATCTTGTATCGGCCTCCCGCGAACGTGTAAGTCGGACAATCGATGCCCTTCGGCGGCTTAAGGTGGAACGTCTATGTCCGGGCCATTGCACCGGCCCGGCAGCCACGGTTGAACTTTGGTCGGCCTTTCCGGGGCAGTGTTTCCCGTGTCGGGTGGGTGCCGATTTTACGTTTACGGTCGGGAAATCCGGATGATTTCAAAATTCGAAAAAACACGAAACTCGATGAAAAAATTCGGGAAACATAAAAAGGGAAACAAGCCAAATTATCGGGCCGAATGAGCCGAATGGATACCCACGGGCAAACCCGGGGGATCTGTTTGTCCGCATTTTTATACAGCCGATCAAAAAAAATTCAATCCCGGAGAAGATCGGTCATCCGGTTTTCCTGCTGAAATCAACCTTCGGAAAATATTCGACTGAGTCTTCAGCAAAAGGATATGTTTCGACCTCCCGCGTGGAAAAAGAAAGCTTCTCGATGGAGTGAGCATGTACGCACCCACGGTAACCGCTTCTCGTAAATTTTGACAAATCGATTGATATCAAGAGGTAAAAGGTATGGAAATACTTTCTATCTTCAAGCATGCCGTAATGATAAGCTTTTTCGTATTCGTGATGATGCTTTTGGTTGATTTTCTGGATATGGTCACCCAAAGACGGATCTCAAGCGTTATGCAAGGCGGCCGGTGGCGCCAGTATACCCTCGCCTCTTTTTTGGGTTCCACCCCGGGTTGCCTGGGGGCTTTCATGAACGTAACGCTTTATGTTCACGGAATGATCTCTTTCGGCGCCATTGTGGGTGGAATGATTGCCACTTCCGGAGATGAGGCGTTTGTGATGCTTGCGGAATTTCCGGGAACAGCCATGGCACTGTTCGGACTGCTGTTCGTATCCGGAATCCTTTTTGCATGGGTAACGGATAAGTTGATCGGAATTTTTCATATTGTTCCATGTGAATCGTGCAGTAAAACCGTTTGTGAGCTTTGCCTTTCCGGCACGAACAAAATAGAGGAAGGTAATGGAATTTTCAGCATCCGGAATATTTCAAAAAATTTTCATCCACTTTCTTTCACACGCTTTCTTTTACTCCTCGTTTTCGGCTCCTGTTTGATACTGCTGCTCCTTGGGACAATCGGCACAACCGATTGGAATTGGAAACGCATTACTTTTGTAATCCTATCCGTTTGTTCCTTATATGTTACGATGATTGTCTCTGAGCCGTACCTGTTGGTCCACATCTGGGATCACATCATAAAGAAGCATCTTTTTCGGGTCTTCCTGTGGACATTCGGGGCCTTGCTGTTCGTTCATTTGGGTCTGGCTTTTTGGAACTTGGAATCCTTTGTCCGGGATCATATGATGTGGGTTCTTCTGATCGGGGCTCTTATCGGAATCGTTCCGGAATCGGGGCCTCATCTGATATTCGTGATGATGTATGCACAGGGAATGGTGCCTTTTTCCGTTCTTTTCACCGCATCTTTTGTCCAGGACGGTCACGGAATGCTCCCCCTGCTTTCTTACAGCATCAAGGATTCCGTGCTTATCAAGGCTTTTAATCTTTTCTTCGGACTGGTGGTGGGTGTCGCCCTTTTTTCCCTCGGACTGTAAGGCGGCATGGCCGGATATGTACCCTAAATTCATGATTACAGGAAAAAGAACCACTCAAACCGGCAAGAGATCGAAATCAATTGTGAAGAAATAATATGGGCCGGTTTATTAAAAAAATCCAACAACCCGATGTGCCGCAAATAAATGATATTTAAATGAGCGGCGGTTTTCGAGGAGGTCAACCACATGATCGTGTTTGGGCCGGTCCCATCAAGGCGTTTAGGGCATAGCCTCGGAATTAACAATATTCCGCCGAAGGTGTGCACCTATGCCTGTGTGTATTGCCAGCTGGGACGAACCATAAAAATGCAGGCCGAGCGCCGTGCGTTCCATAAGCCGATGGAAATCCTGCATGCTGTCCGGGAAAAGGTTAAAAAAGCCGGAGAAAAGCGAGAATCGATCGACTACCTCGCCTTTGTACCGGACGGAGAGCCGACTCTGGATGTTCATCTCGGCCAGGAGATCGATTTATTGAAACCTTTGGGGATAAAGGTCGCAGTGATCACTAATGCCTCCCTGATATGGCGTGAGGATGTGAGAGAGGAACTGATGAAAGCGGATTGGGTTTCCCTGAAGATCGATTCCGTAACGGCAGAGGTCTGGCGCCGCATCGACCGGCCCATCGGGGCCCTGTCCCTTCCGGCGATTCTCGATGGAGCGCTTGAGTTTTCAAAAACCTATGGCGGGGAGCTTGTGACGGAGACCATGCTTGTTAAAAGCGTCAATGACGGCGATGACCATATCCGGAAAATCGCGGACTTTCTGGCTCGATTAAGGCCTGCGAGGGCCTATCTATCCGTCCCGACCAGGCCGCCCGCGGAAGCGTGGGTGCAACCTCCCGACGAGGAAACCATCCATCGGGCTTTTCATATACTTCGTGAACAGGTCGGCCCTGTGGAATATTTGATCGGATATGAGGGAAACGCCTTTGCTTTCACGGGCAATGTCGAGGAGGACCTTTTGAGTATTACCGCTGTTCATCCCATGCGGAAAGAGGCGGTAGATGCGTTCCTGGTAAAAGCCGGTGCCGACTGGTTCGTTGTAAACCGCATGATCGACCGGAATCAGCTCATCGAGATGGAATATGACGGACGGAAATTCTACATGCGAAAACTACCTACAAGATAGACGGAATACGTTTTCACCGACGAGAAACCTTGAACTTTCCAAAAGGCTATGAATGATAAGAGTCTTTCAAAAAATATGATTTTCCGGCAAATCTTGTTGCCGGATCGATCTGATAAACCCATGTCGGCAAGCCCCTTGTTCCAGGAGGGTGAAAATGATAAAATACAAA
>Ga0116141_10000389_pt1 | contig 34037 bp, 54 predicted proteins | sample AD_UKC097_MetaG_FD_89744 | JGI IMG/M metagenome (GOLD analysis project Ga0116141, IMG submission 89744) | Active sludge microbial communities of municipal wastewater-treating anaerobic digesters from USA - AD_UKC097_MetaG | ecosystem: Engineered > Bioreactor > Anaerobic > Digestate | place: USA...
GGTTCAAGTTGGAATTGAAAGCGAAAACGGTTGGCGTCCAGCTAAAGTCAGTGCTGAATCTTGTGTTTGGGTAACCGTACCAGGAACAAAAGTTAGGTTGCAGCTTCAAAAGGGTTTGCCCGCAACGATTATGGCTGCATTTGCAGCAGATTTCAATGCATTTGTTGAACCGCTGCGTGACCCTGATTCTGCAAGCTGGACACCAACGAATTCTGTTGCTACGTCTAATCATTTGAACGCTACTGCAATGGATTTGAATTGGAACACCCATCCATTTCGGGTTCGTGGTACGTTCAATTCGGCGCAAATGAAGGTAATTCGTGAACTATTAACGTTTTACGAAGGCACTATTTTTTGGGCTGGTGATTGGACTGATCCAATTGATGAAATGCACTGGCAAATGGGTTATGGCACATGGAATAATCCAGCCGTTGCTAATTTTGCAAAACGAAAAATTCGCTCAGACGGTTTTTCGACATTCCGGCGGGGAGTCATTCCTGCCAAACCTAAGGAAGAACCAAGTGCCACAATGGGATTGACGCAAGAACAAGATCGTTTGTTACGAGAATTGCACGCGGCATTACTTTCGCCGGTCAGTTCAGGGGCAAGATACAAAAATGATGGTGAAGGTCCGATTTGGACTCGCGCACAATTGATTTCAAACATTGATGCGACAATGTATGATTCTGCCGTCGAAAGGCAGGCAATTTTTGGAAATGAAGAGTGCATCAAACTTGTTCAGAGACAAGCACTTTCGGGTGACAAATGGGCACAGATCATTTTGAAGCGAATTCCAAAGGAGTATCTGACTCTTTCGGTTGATGAGATAATGGAAAGGATTGAAAACCAATGAGTAGACATGCTAAGCCCGAAGTGCTGGTAGAACCTACGAATGGTGTTCTGCCACTTGGCAATTTGAAGTCAATGGAGAATTGGCGAGCGTTTATTCATCAGATAACGCCAGTCGTGGTCACTACTCTTGTTGGTATTGGAGTAGTCACGAATAACCAAGCGGCACTTTGGATTCCGCTATTCTTTGCAATTCTTGATCCAATCTTGAGTGTAGCTAACACCACGAATAAGATTCGTAAGATTATTTACGGCGTGGCGGGTTTGGCTCAAAGTGGTTCTCTCGCAGCAGGTTTGGCGACTCTTACTGAATCCGGCGGTCATGTCGCTCCGATTGTTGGTGCTACATTGACCGTATTCTCAACATTTTTGAGTCGGTTCTATACGCCCACTACTACTATTGTCCCAGTTGCGAATAAGCCTATTGGTAAGAATATCAACAAGCCTATTAGTGATTCAGACAACGATATGCTGAACGTTGTGTGAAAACCTATGTCAGACAGGCTTTCTCACACAAATGAATTCTTTAGTAAAAGCTGGAGAATAATGGCGTTTCAGCCTGTGCTTTCATTCTTTATTTTTGGTGTTACAATTAGGTTGTGGTTCAATCAAACTGAGCCACCTAATCTTAAAGATCATGTATCTGAGAACTTTTATGGTATATGGCTTTTGTTGGGTGCATTCAGCCCAATTCTTTTGTTATGTGCCTGGTTGCTGATTAAAAGGACAAGTGGCCGTTGGATTTTCGTTGGAACGTGGTTGCGACTAGCTGCTGATATTGGAATATTCACGAATGTTATTACCTACCACCTTGTTTCATTGGATGGTAGAACAGAATCAATTTTGTATTCTCGGTATATTATTGGTTCCGTGTTGTTTTTCTGTGTCATGATAATTGTTAGAGACATTTGGACAATTATTGCTACGGAAAAGCTTGCGACACAAATACATTCGGAGTCTAATCAATGAGTGAATCAGGAAACTTTATCGTTGCACTCATAACGGGCGGTCTAGGTGCAGCTTTAGGTTCTATAGGCACAGCAATTGTTCAAACTGTATCTAAGAAAGGAGAGGCGAGAGCTATTGCGGCAGAACGAGTTACAAGTGCTGCCGGTAATTTAGCTGATAGATTGGATCGTCTGAATACAAAACTTGAAAAAGAGAACATTCAGATGCGAAAAGCGTTGGTATCGTTATGCGAAGCGGTCGAGGATATTCTCGACGTGGTAAATGAGCCTGCCGTAAAAGAAAAGGTTCAAGAAGCCATCAATTCTGCACGAATTGCGTTTCGCTAGAAGCACTTTCAACCCCTAAGGATACAATCGTGAGAATCAAGAGTTCCAAAAACGCTATTTCAGAGCAACTCTCGCTATTTGGTTTGAACCCAACTAGAACTATGCGGCATCAACCCGCTGGTCAAGTGATGATTGATCTACTTGAAATCGCTTATCCACCAAAGGAATTGAAAAGATGACAGAAAGTGTGCCTACCGGAGTCCCGCTGGTCGGGCTTCAAATGGACAGTGAGACAGCACAATACGTTGGAATGTTAGAAGGTACGATTGCCGCCCTGGTGGTGAATGAGTGTAAGTATCGCACCTTACTTGAACTGTTGACCGGCGATTCATGGGAAGCGACGAAAGTTGATACCAACCCTAATGCCCTTATGGCACTTGCTGTTTCATCATTGGTACGTCAAACAGGTATAGACCCAATCAAGGCAAAAACGCTGATTTCGCAGCGTTGGGCACAACAGAACGAACCTGTTAGTACGGTTGTGCCACAAGCGATTCCGGTCAATCAAATGATTGATTCAGAATCCAAACCAGTGCTGAAACAGACTATGCAGGAACGGTTTTCAAGCTGGAAACGTAAGCAGCTTGAAGCTGTCGAAACCCTGGAAACCTCGCCACTAGTGGCGAAGTACAACGTAGATAACAGCACTAACCCGCCGCATCTAGTCCCTAAGGTTGGCGGGTCCGATCCGGCGGCATAAAAATTTCCGGTACAGGCGTACCAAAAAATCGACTCGCCCGTACCGGATTTTTTATTCCAAGTTCAAGATTCGCAACTTACAATTTGTACGCTAACAATCAGAACTAGAGATTCATAATTTGTGATTTGTATTTAGGTGTTCACGATTGAAGATTCTGAATTTCAAATTTGTACGTTCTGTCTCACGATTGAAAACTTGTACATCTAAATTCTTGATTCTAGATTTGTACGTTATGAAACCGGAATCTCAATTCGTGGTTTTTTCAAGCACGAATTTCAATTCGTTAATTTTTCTTCGTGTATCAAAAGTGGTACAAGCGTACCAGAAAAAGTGGTACAAAATGAGAACCGTTGGGACGCAACACTTTTCAAACGCGATTTCGGCTGAAAGTTGTTGTGGCACAATGAGTTTCATTAGTTGCAAATTCAATTAGATATACGAATCAATTCTAAGCCACGTTTTGAAAACAAGGTACTATAGGTAAGGCAAAAATAAGCGTGGCTTACAGAGCCATACAGAGCCAATTTTACTGTTCTCTTAAGAAAAAAGCCGCAGATCAGAACCTGTGAGATAGATCACATGCCTGACCAGCAACGATGCGTTTGCTAACCCTCCTAAAAGCCCTGGTCAAAGAGGTGGTTTGATATAATGGGTTTTGGAGGGGTGGATTCAAAATCGACTCTTACCAAGTTCTTAGAAAACTACATAGCGGCGGCGACACGAACCAGATTGATACGTTCGTATGGCGGCACGGCTCCAGTCCCGACAATGGCATCTTGCCTAGGGACGCAGTAGTGGACACCGACCGACCCAGCGAATTGACGTGTGGCACAAGGGATTTCGCGACGATGTGGGACCGAAATCCATTGTGCCAGTGAGCAATTCACAGCATTATTCAATCTAGGCGTGGCGGGGTTGGCCTAGAACCATCCCGCAAGATGCAACGTCGAGAAGACGTAGTGGAGCCGCCGGTGATGTAGACCCTACGGGGAAAAATTGAATGCAGACCAGACCAGAATCAGGGGAGATCGTGCCCTGATTGGAAGAGATGTGCAACATAGCCTAGCAAGGCTTTTAGGTGAAAACCGTTGTTGCACAGTCGATTTCATCTGATCGCTAACGCCAAACTTGTTGCGGCACAAGCGATTTCGTCTGCATTTCAATCATAGTGGATAGATGAAACGGTGGTGCCCTGTCAAACAACAGGGCGAAGATGTAAACCGTGAGTATTGGCCGGGGATAAAGGCTTTCATGCCTAGACGGTCTGACAGTGTATGCCAATCATGTTGGCACGGTTCCTAATTCCTTAGCTGTGGTGAGCCTGTAACACTAGGCACTGGCGGGAATGCAGTAGGGGAAACAACGAGATCGCACGCTCATAAGTCCAAGTAAAACCTCATGTAGTACGCCGTGATGAATCTGAAAAATGTTGTGTGGCAGCTATATTCCATGCCGCAAGTGATACGTCTTAAACGTATCCGCTCCGAATCACTGTGGCACACAACATATTCCATCCATCCTCCCAGCTCGAAAGAGCTGAGTTACCAACCTATTTCGGTAGGTTGGTTTCTCATTCTTTCGATCTAAACGGTTGGTATAGGTCATGCCTATTGCTGGCCTTGTAGTCAACGCTGAAAGCACGAAGTATAAGTCAGGTACTATAGTACCTGCCTTTTTGAAACGTGTCTCAGAATTGACTACGGGGCCGGGAATGGCCCTTTTACCAGCACCTTTTCCGGGCATTTGCCCTGGTCAGGGCTTTTTTAGGATGGCTAAAACGGTTGTCCCGCAAGGGATTTCAGGGTTCGATTCCCTGGTTAGCTGCGAGGACGCTTCAATAATGTTGCGTCCCAATCAAATAGAGGATGGAAACCATGAGGAAAGCCACGTCGAACATGCGTCGCATTCGCAAGGGCGATACGTTCATCATGGACGGGAAATTGGTTACCTGCCAAGGGCATCCCCAGAACGTTGGGGATGGCAAGGTTAAGGTTCCAGTTTTGGTCGAAGGTTGCACACGGCAAAGCCGTAGAACTTTCGACGGCGATCTGAGAGTTAATCTCGTTTAGCTCTCAGCATGGTAGGCCAGAACGGTTGTGCGGCAACGCATTTGGGGTTCGATTCCCCGACTGGCTACGAGAACATGACGAATCACGTTGTGTTCCAACAAGATACAGAGGATGGAAAAATGGACGCATTGGGATGGAACTTCTCTGGCTACGCTATGGAAATCAACCACGTTGATACGTCAGTCGCATACGATTGCGAAGCTGACCGCGCGGAGCGAGAAGGTTTCCAAAGTGTTGCAAAGAGGCAGCGTGCGAACGCTCTTCATTTGCGAAATGCCGTGCGGCACATGGAAAAGCTTTGCCCTGAGGGTTATAGGGTTCAAGTGAAAATCGTTGTGTCGCATGTCCCTAACGTCAATCCTGTTCTGAAAGATGGATTGGCCTAACTGATTGTGCCAAACACGTTGTTACGCAACGTGTTTGGTGCTGTCCGTTAGGACAAACCGTACCGTAGCGGCTCTACGGTTAGAGGATGGAATCAAATGCGCGAGATCACCCGCCACGAAGATGGTTCTTCTAGCTGGAATTGTGTTTGTGGCACAATGGTTTTCAGGTATCGCGGCCAGAGCGACGTAAGTTGTTCTCGATGTGGTAACTGGTACAACGCATTTGGTCAACGTCTGCGAGATGACTGGCATGGTAACCGTTCCAACTACGATGACGAAATCGGAGATATGGAGGGTTATGAAATCCAGTACGCTGGTGAGTGATTGACCTAGTGTGATTGGGGCGAATTCGGTTGTGACAGAACCGAATTCGTCCTTGTTCCACTAGGAACAAGAACCCGGCTCCGCAACGGTATTGCGGTAATGAAATCCCCTTGTTTACAAGGGAATTCAAACAGAGGATGGAAAATGAAAGTCACCTGTCATGTCTCATCTTATGAGTCAGGATTCATGCAGTTCTGCGAGCATTACGGTTCAATTCGCGAGGCAGTCATAGCTTTTGCGAAGATGTTTGAATCGGGCGGGCCGTTGTCACCGACAGCTACGGATTGTGTAATGAGCGTGTATCCTTATACGCCAGAAGACAATTCGTTAATGTCTCACAACGATTACCCAATGTTCCAGTTGGTACGCGGTCCTCGCGGTGGCATTCGGAAATGGGGAGTCTGAAACATGTTTACTAAGAGGCACTTTGATGCAATTGCTGAGATTTTCAACAGCGAATTGCATTCGCCAACAGGTAGGTCGAATCGACTCATTCTGCGAAATCTGGCTCATAGGTTCGCATCTGAATTTGAAACGTACAATCCACGTTTCGACGTTCAAAAGTTCTATGCCGCTTGCGGTTTGAACGAAGACGGTAACCCTATCTCTGGAAAGAGGTCCGAATGACCAACGATAAGATGAATGACAAGCAACGAGAAGCCTTGCGTAACTTGGCTTTTCGGTACAAGGTGGATTTCGATGAGTCGAAATTCCGTGTGTACAAACAGGATTCAACCATGATGCCTGGATGGGCTGAGGGTTGGGTCGGCCCTATCTATGTCGGCTGTTCTCCTGAGGGACAGATACATAGCTAATGCCCTAGTGCATTGGGGCGAATTCGGTTGTGACAGAACCGAATTCGTCCTTGTCCACTAGGACACCGGCTCCGCAGCGGTTCTGCGGGAATTAGATGGGAACACCAACCAAACAGGTTGTCCCACAACTCCATTGGAGGATGGAATGTCTCTTGAAACCCGCGAAGATTTGCAGCGCAATTTCCTTATCGGAAACTGCAAGCATCGTCCTCGCGCTTGGCATTTCGATGCAGAATTGCAGCGCAAGCTGAATTTGGAGCCGAATCATTACGATGACCCGATTCCCTACGCGGATGTGGTTCGTCGCCTGTTCAATTGGAAGCCGATTTCGGTGCCCAAGGCGAACATGGTTCCATGCACGAAAGCTGATGCCAATTGGTTTGACGCACAAGGCAATCCATTCAGAATTGTCATGTCGTCCGAATACGATTATGACCGAAAGGAAATCGTATCCGGCGAACAAGGTGTGATCCGTTCAGATACCAACGAGCACATAGCAACTCACTCGTCAAAGTATCGCATTCACGATTATGAGGGTTGGCTCTTGCAGCTTCAATCCAACGTAATCGGTGATACCCTAACGATTTTGGGAGCCGGTCTTCCAAAACAAGGTGCGCAAGCGTATGTGCAAGTAGCACTGCCTGATACGGCGAAAGACGATTCGACCGGCGTTGAATTCATGCCATACATCATGGCATCAACGTCGCTAGATGGTTCTCTCCCAACAACTTTCACGGCTCAAAGCCTGTTGGTTGTTTGCGACAACACTCGCAATATGGCATTGCGTTCGGCTGAACGTTCGGGTCACATCTACAAAGCAAAGCATACGTCAAAGTCATTGGATGCCAACAGGATTGCCGACGTTCGGCAAGCACTGGGAATTATCCATAAGACGGCTGACGATATGATTGCTGAGTTTCGCGAACTGGCATCTATTAAGGTGACCAAGCCACAGGTAATCAAAGTCATGGACATTATCTTGCCCATGCCGCCGGAAGATGCGGCACAAAGGTCAATCACAATCATGGAGAATAAACGAGATTCGTTCTTGGACGTTTACTTTGATCGTGATCCTGAGACAAAGGGCATGATGGCGAACATGCAGGGTACGGCTTTGGGTTTGATCCAAGGATTTAATACTTGGAATACTCACTCAAAGTCGGTCAAGGGCAACAGGTTTGAACGTAATATCGAACGAACCATTCGTGGTGATTTCGGTGAGTTTGACGTTCAAGTCATGTCTGCACTGGCACACGTTCTGGATAAGCCAGAGTTGGTGTCTAGCAAGTAGTTTGAAGGTAGGGTAGCCGTTGGTGCGGCTTAGTGAGGTTCGATTCCTCACTACCCACGAAACCTGTTGATTCACAACAGGTTCAAGTATGAAATGAGGATGGAATGCCGGTTTCGATAGATCAGATGTATTCCGATCGTTACAGGCTCATCAGCTTGGACCGTGAGATGGTCTCGCTGTCAATGAAAATCAGACGTGTCGAAAAGATGCGAGACGAGATCGAAAGACAGGACTGGATTGCCTTGTGTGACAAGGCGATTCAGCGGTTCAGCGACAAGCAAGACGATTTGAACGATCAAATGTCCGAAATCCTGAGTAAGTACGAAATCAATTACGGCGCAAGCTGTTTCACCGTTAGATCGGGAAACAAGTTCTACGTCGTGACATGTGATCTGGAAAAGGATTACGCACAGTTCGGACGCATCAAGATCGTCTAGTTGAATCACGGTATCCCACAACGGTTTTCATGCATTGATTTGCATGAACGGAGGTTCGATTCCTCCGGTGGGAACGAGGACAGCCGAAACGTGTTGTCCCACAATGAAGTACAGAAAAGAGGATGGAAAATGACTGGAACGCACAATGAGTATGGCAATCGTGTCATGTCTACGTTGGAGTTCTTCAACAGTCTGAAGCGCGGTCAACTTATCAGGTCCGGCCTGTATGGTTCTCCGCTCGTCTATACCGATAGCTGGAAAGAAACCACGATGCGTCACACGGCTATCCTTGTGACGCAACTACTTTCGGAACCAGTTTTCGTAGATATTGATAATGATGGTAGCTCTTGGTCGCTCGTTGTTGATGAGAACAACAACGAACCAATAATGGTTTGCCCTGACACCTGCTATGCAATTGAGCAGTACATTGCAGAAATGAAGGGTAATACCAATCTTCATGACACAATCATGAAGCTACGCAGCGACATTCAGAGAATCAATGATGCTCTGAATAAGGCTGCGGAGCAATACAATTGGTGTGATGCTTATGAAGATCATCTTCATGAGCTAAACCAAACCCTCACTGCTGGAATGACTTTGGTCGGTCGCAAAAAAGAACGTGATGTTCGGGTCGTGTTGCGAGCCGAATGGGCGGTCTGGATTCCGATTGAGTCCACCAGCGAAGAGGATGCCATCAAACAGGTGCGAGAAATGAATTCGTTTGACCTTTACGAAAGGGCAATTGATATTCAATGCTCGCCCGACAACGTTGAGGTATACGAAATCGAAACGTAGAAAGGATGCCAGAACGGTTATCCCGCAAGGGATTTGGGGTTCGATTCCCCAACTGGCACGAAACCTATTGGTACACAATAGGTTCTGATAAGAAATGAGGATGGAAGTTACATGATCGGAGGAAAAGCATGACCACCAACCATATCCGCATGTTAGGCACCGCCCGTCAGCCCTTTTGTGGCAAGTGCTGTGGTGAACATACCAAGCGTGGGTCTGCCCGTCAGAAGCGAGCGCAGCGTCGCGCCGACCGGCACTTGCTGAAAACCCTAGGGGAAGAAGCGTTTTGAGTATGGATTGTCCATCATCAATGGGAAAGATGGTGCGCGGCGGGTGATTACGGTCAAGAGTCAATATGCGTTCGGGTCACATCTGTACTACGCTGTTTGTTCTCAGTGTAATTGCTGGGTCAAAAGCAATGTAGGACAGTTCGTTTGGGAAGATAAACGTAGAGCAATCTACAATTCCAAACTGCACATCTGCCGATAAAAGCATGGATGCCGAATTGGTATGTGCCGCAAGGTATTTGGGGTTCGATTCCCCAATCGGCGCGACGGCAATTCATAAGAATTGTCGCAGTATGAAATGAGGATGGAAATGGCAAGTGTACCTGTGGTTTTGGACGTTAACAGCATTGCCTTTGCGGCTACTCATAAATATGATAGCTCAATGGCAATGCTTTTGGACTTCTGTGAATGGTCAACGAACGAAACCGGAAGTGTTCACGAAAATGGTATTAACGCAAGGTATTTCAAGATGGATTTGCCTAGCGCGTATCAGTTGGTCAATGAATGGATTTACATTGGAGGTCATTTCAGCCCCAGTGAATCCGTTCTATGGATTCATGCAAGGCAAGCCATAGATATTCTTGTTGAAGGTCAATACTGGGTTCTCACAACGGATTCCGACGGATTCGTTAAAGCACAATGCTTTGAAAGCTACGAAAGTGCTTGGGATACATACAGTTTGGTTGAACAAGAATACATGGCCGCTAGTGGTATTTTTGAATCCTGCGGCGTTTGCGGTGAGTACGGTCATCGTGTCAAAGACCATGATGATGATGATGATGAATATACCGGACCTACTTATCCAGAATACGATGAGTAGCAAGTAGTTTGGATGCCCGACTGGCAGGCTCTCACGTTCAAGCCGTGAGCGGGCACGAAACCTGTTGACAGGCAACGGGTTACATAAAAGGATGGGAAAATAGAAAAACGGGTCGCGTGTGAACAGAGGTTCATAACGGGAATGACGGGTCAATACAAGACCTTTCATGGAGGTTCGATTCCTCCCGATCCACGAAACTTGTTGATGCACAACAAGTTCCAGAGAGGATGGAAATGAAAAGAATCCTGAAAGAGTATGTGTGGCCGCAATTTTGGCTATACTTGGTGATGCTATTTTTTGGTGCGGCGCTTTACTTCCTATCCGCACCAAATGCCAAGGCAGACAACGATATTGGTTGCGAAACTATTCTGTGGGGTTTTCTTGGTTCTCAACGTCGCACTATCTGCGACGGTCCCATCCAAGCTGATGGTAGCTGGATGAGAGTTCGGGTCATTTGGTGGCCTGAAAGATGGGTTCCTGTAAGCTGTTCCAGATATTCATGTTGGGGCGGGTACTGGATCGAAGAGGGCGGCAATAGAGAGGTTTATCCGGTAAGACCAGAAACGGTTTTACCTGATGAACCTGGTCATCTAATGCCGTAGAAAGTTAAAGGGCCACAACGGTTTTCGCAAGGGTTCGATTCCCTTGGTGGCACGATAGCAGCCGAAAAGTGTTGCTACACAATGAAACACAAAGAGGATGGAAAAAATGATAGTTAAGCAGAAGAACCAAACCAAGTTCGCAGAGGAAATGCGAACTGCGTTTGAATACCTGTTGAACTACATTGCAACTGAATCAGATTCAGACCGAATCGCTATGTGGCTTGCTCTCAGTAGGGCTGAATCACATTCATTCCCAACACAATACGAATTGGCTTTGACCACAGCAATTCGTAACGCATTTCTCAATGTCAATGACATTGATGATTTCGTTGTGAGCCAGAACAAGTCAAAGGAAGTCTGAGTGAAAATCACCCGCCGGTCTAAACTCACTGGTACGGTACGAGAGCTTGAAATCCCTTGTACGCCAGAGCAATTGGCTGATTGGGAGTCAGGTACTCTGATTCAGAATGCAATGCCTGATCTGTTGCCGCATCAACGAGAATTCGTCCTTACCGGAATCACTGAGGATGAATGGAATTCGTTGATGGGCAACGAGGAAGAGCCAGATGAATAGAATTTCAGCTACAATTCATCTGTATCTGATGGCAGTAATCGTAGGGTCAGAAATCGGTCTGCTCTTACGATGAATTACGGTGTCCCACAACGGTTTTCGGGCAGGTTCGATTCCTGCCGTGGGAGCAGGGCGGCAACCAATCGGGTTGGCGCACAACAAAAAGAGGATGGAAATGGCTAGAACAATCGAAAGCAACAATGATTTTGATTCTGATTTGTATGTCCTAAACAAGTTGGTAAACAACATCTTTGATGCTCTCAGTTTGGTGTCACTTCAAGAGCGATTCGCTTTTGTCGGCGCAGAACTTTCAGACAAACCCGCCCTGGTCGAGCAACCCGAAATCAATTGGGATATGCCGTTTGTCTGGGATGAGGTCAGCGAAAATGACTGAATCTGAGTCGAAAAAGATTGTGCCGCAAGACATTTTAGATGTTTTGACGCTACAAGAGCAAGAGTACAATCAAATGAAGCGAATCATTGAACTTCAATCGAAAATCATTGAGACACAAGGCAATACAATTGCTGCTCTCAAGAAAACGATTGAGTTGAATCGCGAAATTGAGCGACTGACCAAACTGCTAGATTAGCCGATCCAACACCAGAATCCCAGTGATTTTTGAATCTTATTGTCTAACAACAAGATTCAATCACTGGGATTTTGGCGTTTGGCCCACCTCATCGTACCGCCTACCCGGTTTCCTTGTCTCACAAGGGCACTCAGGGCGGTGTGCCTGTGACGGCGGGGACAGGCTTCTGACCAGGGAAAGAGCAATGTTAGACAGGATAACAATATTCAAATCTGAATCTGGTGCTGTCCGTTTCGATTTCGCCAGTGCCGACAGCGGGGCGATTATCGCTAGCGGGTCGATTCCAGAATCCGAATGGCATGAGCTTAAAACCCAATTAACTACAAAGCTAAGCGAGAGCGAATCGCATTGTAGCGCAATTGATTACATGGTGGTGATGACTGTTTTATTAGAAAATAGCTAGCTAACCTAAGGAAAATATACGGTCTAGACTATACCGTCGAAAAACGGTAGGATAGACTATCCTGCAAGTTCAAGTCACAGGAGTAAAGTGAATCAAATAGATTGCGACGCAACCGAATTCGGCAAGCACTTCAAACAAGGTGGTTGGCGGTTGGGTCTGCTAGTTGCTAGGAACTGTGAATCAAAACAAGGAAAAAGGACCGACCTCGCCACAAGTGGCGAAGTTAAAGTCTCTTGTGAAGAATTCGCTGCAAAAGCCGGTGTCGGTTCAACAACAGTCAGATACTATTTTGCTGCTTGGGAATTGGCAGCAGAGGCTGGGTATTGTCTTCCAGCAAAAGAGCTTTCGCCGGGTGACGATGATCTAGATGATTTTGATGAAGAAGATCATGAGCGGCGGGAGATTTGGACTAAGTTCTACCAAAAGGCAAGGGAGCCAAAGAAACCCAAACAAAAACAAGAGGTAGAGCAAAAGCCAGAACCAAAAGAAACTGAATCAAAGCAGGTTGATGAAGAGCCTGAAATTGATTCGGAGACAATCGAATTCAACGAGGCTGAGTTAGATGCTCAGTTTCGGCATGAAAGAATTGTCAACGCAAGAGAAGCCTTGGAAGTTCACCAAAACAAGCTAGATGAAATTGGAGTAGTGACCTCTCAGGAAGATGTTGCGGCAGTACAAGAAATCATGAAAATTGCAGAGGCAATAATTGCCAAATGCAAAGAGCTAACAAAGCTAAAATCGGTCATTTGATCGAAAAGTCTCACCAAGGATGGGAGCCATCAGGCTTTAAGGGTTCAATTCCCTTATGAGACACGGTAATTCACTTTCATTACCAGAAAGGGTCGAAAAAGTGAAAGGTAAACAAATGCATCCTGCTGTAGTAAAGGCCAAAAAATTGGCTAGGGTTGCTGTTGAAAATGGATGGACTGGAACAATCAATTCAGAAGTTGAAAACGATTGTCGCATAACCATTTTGAGAGCAAACCGCAAAGACTGCGACGAGTCAGTCTTTGTTAAGTGGGAAAACAACGTTATGAAGGAAGCGAGCCATTTGCTTTTAGATGGTTCTGTTTCTTTTCAATTGCCTTGCGCCAAAGCCGTTTCGGAAGTTTTCTCTGGATGGCCTGATGTAATGCAAGTCATTAAAAATACTCCTGTTTCCAAAAAGCCAGAAGTTGTTCGGAAATACAGGAAGCTTCCTTTTGATTGGGAGAATGACCCAGAAGATGAAATAATCTCGAAACTCATTGGGACACAAATCTTTTGGTATTCATCTGTCTCAGCAAAGATTTTCAGCGATCACGTTCTTGTCCCGAAAAAGGGAAAAAAGAGTCATGTTGAAATCAAACCAGTTGGTCATCGAAAGATGTTTAATTTCATAGGTTCTCACTCTGGTTTTGCTTCTGTCATGTTGGATACCATTTTGAAGGTGGGATAAAAAATGATACGAGTGTATTTGGATTTTGACCCCGGCTCGCCTGACCTCCCGCCGTTCATCCCTTGGATTGCAAGGATTGATGCGAAAGTCTTTAAGTGCGAAGGGATTTCGTTGAAACACAATAAACCTTGCACTTTGCACGCTAGATTTATTTATGTTGACCAAGACGGCATTTTGAATTACTTTTGCCGAAATCACTTGGGTACCAACAGGTTAAATGCTGAATCTTATCCTTTGCATGGAAACATCGAAGAGCAAAAACGTTGTGAACGATGGGTTCAGAAAAACACAACAGATACGCGAGGTCTTTTCAAATGAACGCTACGTTGAAAATCAATGATGACAAATTGATTTTTTCCTATCCATCGAAGAAAGGTGAACGGACACAAGTGGTTTCGTTCACTTACGAGAACACCCTGAAGGCGCGGGATTATTGCACTGAAAAGGGTTTCAAACTTTTGGTAGACCCAGAGCTAAAAGAATGGATTAGGGTTGAAACCCTAAGGCGCAATTGGCCTTTGGAAATGATTCCATTTGATTCCAAATTGGGTCAGGCTCTCTACCACCGCGAGTTTCAAAGGGAGGGAATAGAATTCGCAGTAAAACATCGAAACATTTTGATTGCAGATGAACCTGGTCTTGGAAAGACCTTGCAAGCAATGGGTTCAGTCATCGAAAGTGGTTGCGCTGGTTCAATTTTGGTGGTCGCACCAAAATCGGCGGCATATGTGACATGGCCGCATGAACTAGCATCGTGGCTGCACGAAATCGCACCATACGATGAATGGATCGTTATTGGTGGAAACATGTCAAAACTTGAGCGCATCAGAGCGCAAAAACGTGTTCTCCGTTGGGATTTGGGGAAAGGTCGAATCGGACCCCGCCAATGGGTTATTGTTTCTCCCAATTATTTGAGATTCAAAGTAAAGATTGATTGGCGTGGGAACTATGTGCGAGATGAGAATGGAGACAAGATAATTGTCCCAATTCGCGAAGCAATGCCATCACTACTTGCAATTGATTGGGCAGCAATCATTGTGGATGAATGCCATCAAACCCTTTCTGGCGCAACAGGAAACGTCAAGAATCAATCTGCTCAAAGACAGGGTTTGGGTATCTTGAGCGTAAAAGATGATGGAATACGAATTGCAATCTCTGGCACACCTTTTCGTGGCAAGCACGAAAACCTTTGGGGAACACTGAATTGGCTAAACCCCAAAGAATACAAAAGCTATTGGAGTTGGGTAGATAAGCATTTTTACGTTTATATCGACCCAATGACCAATCAACGTATGGTTGGCGACTTGCGTAGCGACAAGGGTCTTTCAAATGAGTTGAAAGACAAGATGATTCGTCGCACCAAGCAAGAGGTAGCCAAAGAATTACCGCGCAAACGCCACGGCGGGACACCGCTGGTCTTGGATAAAAGTGGCAAAGAGGGACCAATTGCAGTATGGCTGGACATGTTTGGTCAACAAAAGAAAGCCTATGAGGCAATGGTTCAGGCCGCAATGGTTGAACTTGAAGGCGGCACTTTAATGGCGAATGGTGTTCTCGCAGAAATGATTCGGATGAAACAGTTTGCAAATAGCTACGGATTCATGGGCGGTCAAGACGAATTCTTCCCATGCTTTCCAAGTAATAAATTCGACTGGATCGTTGAGTTCTTGAAAGAACGTGGGATTGATGGTAACGGTCCAGGTGAATCCAAAGTTATTATCTCAAGCCAGTTTACGAAGCACGTTGATTTGTTCTCTGATCGTTTAAAGAACAAATACAATATTCCGTGTTTCACTTTGACTGGTAGAACTAGTGATAAAGAAAGAATTCGTTTACAGCGTGACTTCCAAAGAGGCACACTGGATTCCGGTGAGCCGTGCCCAGATGTATTTTTTATCAATACTAGAGCCGGTGGTGTTTCATTAACTTTAGATGCTGCTGACGATGTGATTCTTATTGATTCGACTTTTAACCCTGAAGATCAAGAACAGGTAGAGGACCGGGCGCATCGTCTTAGTCGATTGGATCATAACGTAACCATTTGGAATCTATGCTCTACCAACAGCATTGATGAATCAATTGCTCGTCATTGCTACAAAATGGATACGTCGATCAAAAAGATTTTGGATGGCGAACGTGGAATTGATTTTGCGCGTTTGCTTTTCAAGGACGCTATGTGATCCAATTTGTTTTTGGATTTATTTGTGGTCAAACGTTGACAATCGTTGCGGCCCTTTGCTTTTCCCGCCGGGTGATTTCCCGTTGGAAGCACAGTCTTGAGTTAGAGGTTTTATCTGACAACCTTGAAAAGCGAAGGGCCGCACACGATTTGGGCCGCGACGAGGCAATTCGGCCTGGTGCCGGGGTTCCTGGTCAGGAAGCCAACCTGTTTCCGGTTCGCCCCGGTAAATTGGTACTCAATCGACTACAAGAAAAAAGGGTCAAGAGAGCGAAAGATGTTGACACTCAACAAGATTCAGCTATGATAAATGAGTCAGGGTCGAACCAGACCGACAACAAAGAATAGCGAAAGGCTAGGAAATGACTAGTGCGGCAACGGAAAACGAGGGCAAGAAGCGTGGCGGTCAGCGAGGCGAGCGACCTTGGCGCGACAAGCCGACTCCCCGCGAGCGGGTTCTCACTCAGAATCTCGCTGATTATGTAAAGAGCGAGACTGGGCGTGATGTTTCGTCGGAAACCGTTCGCGCCATTCGGTATTGCCTGCCCAAGTGGAATACCGCTCCTGAGACCAAGGCTCTGCGAGAGTTCAAGATGGCCCGCAAGCTGGAAAAGGCTAAGCTTCAGGATAAGCGCGAAAAGGCTCTTGCTATGCTCAAGGAAGCTGAGTCTGAGCTTGGAAAGTTTAGCGATGAGGCTGATCTTGATGACGAGGACGATTCGGACGAGAACGAGTCTGAGTCTGATGAGTACAGTGATGACTCTGAGGATGATGACGATGACATTTTCTCCGATAGTGGTAAGGTTACCGCTAGCTTCTGAAAGCCGTTGTCTCACAACTAAATAGAGTTAAGGGCTGCTACCGGGGTCTAGGGATTTTGTCATTCAAATTCAGTCGGCTTTCCATCCTCCTGATTTGAATTAAAGTTGGTTACCCAAAATGGACCCACAGCCATCAATGGGAAAAATCACTCCCTAGCCCCGGTAGCTTTAAAAACTCTTGTCTAGCAACAAGATTCAAGGAGGAGACGCAATGATCTGGCTGGGCATCGGAATTGGCGTAGCAGCGACGCTTGCCACTGTCACAGGATGGGTGCTCTGGGTTTTTCGTGATTGGGAACTGTGATGGCCGACTACGCGGAGCGTGACCAGTGAGTGTCCGCGTCGTGCTCACAGCAGTAAATGGTGAGGAGCGCGAACCGTGATTTATCGGTGGGCATCAACAATGGGTGAGAGGTACGCGTTTCTTTTTGTAAAGGAGAACGCTAAAAATGAGCGGGAGATGGATTCTGCCGACAGTGGATCGAATACAACGCCGTTGGGTTACCGATTGGAAAGTGGGCAATGATGAGTAATTTTTTATCTGAACTAACGTCACTACTAAATCGTCACTGCAAGGAAAACGGTTCTGGAACACCAGATTTCATTTTGGCTGAATACTTGTGGGGTTGCCTAACGCAGTTCAATGCTGCCGTTAACCGACGTGAAGCCTGGTATGGGCGCGAGCAGGATCAGCGATTTGGTACGCCAACACAGGACAGATTTGATGAGTGACGACAAATTGACTGACACACTGCGGAACCGGAACCGGATCGCCGCTCTACTGGAACTATTGCGCCCAATAACTCCAAGGGAAGATGCCGACGCTGTTATCGACGCTGTGCAATTCTTGGTTGACGGCATAATTGATGGCCGACTACGCGGAGATACACTGGGTCAATGGCGGTAGACCCAAATCAAATCTCCCGCTAGGATGGCAACCTAACTTAATTCCCATATAAACCTATCGGGCCAATTCTGCCTTGTAAGCAGTAAGCTACGTATTGGGTGACAGTTAAACAGCCAAGCAAACAGAGAAAATGGCAATCCCTTTGTTTGACATTAAAATATTAGATTGCTAGGATGGCAACCTTAAAAGGAAACTTTTTAAACAGCCATATAATTATCTCTCTTGCAGGGTCGAAACTGAAAGATGGTATAGTGCAAGTAAATCCGTTAAGGAATAGTGAAAGATCAGATTTTCGTAGGTGCCCGCAAAAATGGCACTGGCGTTGGAACGAACATCTAGTTCCAATTGAATTATCAACTGGCCCTTTGGTTTTCGGAACGTTCGGGCATTTGGCTCTTGCTGAGTGGTATATCCCTGGTAAAAAGCGTGGCCCTCACCCGGCAGAAACATGGGACAAAATCACCAAGGACTATACGGATTCCGTTCGCGCAGAAACACTTACGGGATTCATTGATGATGACGTTGAAATGGGTTGGATGGATGCTCAAAAACTTGGTCATCAATTGTTGGTCAATTACGTTGAAAAGTACGGCGAAGACGAACAGTGGGAAATTCTTTGGAATGAAAGACCTTTCAAGCAACTAATCCCTGACCCTAGAGATAAAACCAAACCAATTGTCAATTATGTTGGAACAATTGATTTGATTGTTAGGGATCATGCCGCTGATGGTCGGATTCGTTATATCGACCATAAGTTCATGAAAAGCATTGCGACACGCCATCTTTGGATCGACTCACAAAACGGCGGGTATCTGGCAATTGGAACGCACCAATTGCGTCAAGAGGGTATTATCGGACCAAAAGAATCGGTTCGCGATCTAGTCTACAATTTTATTCGCAAAGCATTGCCGCCGGATAAGCCACGCGATCAATACGGCCAGTACCTCAATAAAGACGGCTCTGTCAGCAAAGTTCAACCGTCGCCATTTTTTGAGCGATATGTTGTGACAAAGACTGCGGCAGAGCGTAATTCGCAGATCGGTCATATCGGTGACGAGGCTATCGTCATGAGCAAATTTCGATCTGGCGAATTACCTTTGTATAAAAACCCAACTAGGGATTGTACTTGGGATTGTCCATTTTTCGGTCTTTGCCAGGTAGATGAAAGTGGTGGAAATACAGAAGAGACAAAGAAAGCACTGTTTAAAAAAGAAGACCCATATCAAGAGTATCAAGAGAATGCAACTAGTCCAAAGAGATTGAGAGAAGAATAGAAAAATGAGTGATTTACTCCCACCAGAGATTGTGGCTCTGGAAGATGTTGCGCCGCATCCGAATATCCTCGTATTTGGGAAGAGCGGTGTTGGTAAGACCGTTTTTGCTGGTAGTGATGATCGCGTGCTAATCCTCAATTGTGAGAATGAGGGTGTTTTAAGTGCGAAACGTCAAGGCAGCAAAGCAAAGCAATGGAACTGCCCGACTTTCAAGGATTTTGAAAAGGCTGTCGAGTGGCTGAAAAGGCAAGCGGAACAAGGCAAAACGATTCCTTTTGATTGGGTTGTCATTGATACGCTCACAACGCTTCAAAAGAATTTGATGCGTGACATTTTGAATACCGTTGTCGCAGCAAAGCCTATGCGCGATGCTGATATTCCTGACCGACCTGAGTATTTGAAGAATCAGTTGGTTCTTGGTCGAATTGTCAAGGAACTCAACGATCTTCCAGTTAATACGCTGTGGTTAGCTCACGTTATGAGCCAGACCGATCCTGAGGGTGAAGAATTTATGTATCCCGCCGTGCAGGGCGGGAAATACGTTCTCGCACAGCAGATTTTGGCAATGATGACTTCATATGGCTATATGTTTGTAAAAGAACGCCGTAAAGATGGTAAGGCAGTTGTCTTGAACGGCAAGCGAGTTCGTGATAGGTTCATCATATGGGAAACTTCCGGTGCTATGCAGGGCAAGGACCGGACTAATGTTCTTGGTGAATACACTAAGAACATCACATTGAAAGAGATTCGTGAACGTATGCAAGCCGCAGACGAAAAAGCGAAAGCTCTCTACTCCGATCAGGAGTGAGATGAACACAATCCGTGAAAGGATGGAAGCCGCAGATAGAAAAGCTGTAGAAAATAGAGAATCAGAGTAAAAAGTAAAAGTAGAAAAGAAAGAGTGAAATGGTAAGAATCAAGCCCGATTTCGATGGTTCTAGTGCATCTTCTGGTTACTACGATGGACCGCCGCCTACTCCCGGCACATATCGTGGAATTGTTAAGAAGATGGGTCTCGCCGAAATCAAAAATGGCCCGAATGCAGGCTCCAATCGAATTGCATTGCTGCTAGAGATTTCTGATGGCAATTTCAAGGGCGCAGCGGTTATGCATTCTTTGAATCTGACCACCCAATCTGCCTGGGCGGTTAATCAGTTCTTGGATGCACTCACTGACGGTTCAGACAAGCAAAAGACTGGTTTGCGAAATCTGTTCTGGCAGAAGGGTTATGACGTTGAAAATGAGCCTGACGGTAAGATGGGTCAGCAGTTCATTAGCATTGGCGGTAAGTTCAAGCCGTTAGGTAAGCCAGTCGCATTCGTTACCAAGATGGATTCTTGGGATGGAAAGCCAAAGGCAGCAATTGATCGTTTTATCGTTCCGATTGAACATGCAGCGGAAGAGGAAGAGACAGAAGGGGATTCGCTTGATTCTGTCGAATCCGAAACGGTCGAAGAGGAAACAGTCGAAGAATCCCCGACTGAGGATGACGACGACGATCCTTGGGGATAATCAAAATCGTTGTCTGACAACGTAAAAGATAGGGTGTTCGATAATTCGGGCACCCTATCTTTTTCAGCCAAAAAGTGTGAGCTTTTGTGAGGGATTGTGATGACTGAAATTCAAGTTTTGATTCCGCTGTCTGTTTTTGGTGATGCGAAAGACCTTACGCCACAAGGGATTTCAGAAGCTATCGTCAATGTTAGTTCTCTGAAAGAACAGATCGTAAGGCTACAAGCCGAAAAAGATACGCTGGTCCGTACAATTAATAATATTGGTGTTAGCTTAGAATCAATCTGGCTTGACAGCAAAAATGAATTAGAAAGAGCGCGAAACATCAGGTCGCTCATCAAGGATTTGAAATCATTTGGTGACGAGAACAAATGAAATACGTTAGCGGTTGGCCTGGTTACGAGGCAGATGAATATGGAAACGTTTATTACAATGGAGTTATTTTAAAGCCATTTAGAAGAAAAGAGAAAAACGCTAGAACTTATATTTATACTCCTTACGGACCAAAACCAAAATCAATTTTTGTATGTACTGCATTTCATGGTGAAAAACCAAGTGGTGCAATGGTTTTACATGCAAATGATATTTCAGATGATGATAGACCAGAAAATTTAAGATGGGGAACAGCAAAAGATAACGCTGTGGATAGAGTAAAAAATCTTAAAATGTTTGGTTCTAATCATTCCAATTCAAAACTTACAGAAGATAAAGTAAAAAGAATAAAAGAAAACACTGAAGGTTTTACACAAAAACAATTGGCAAATCTTTATGGTGTAAGTCCTTGTCTTATAAGCCAAATCGTAAGAGGAGTAGCTTGGAGGCACGTTTCATGAGATTTGTGTCTCTGCATACCCATTCGACGTACAGCTACGGCGACGGTTACGGCTCTGTGACCAGCCATGTTGACCGCGTAGCGGCCCTTGGGATGACCGCTGTCGCCCTAACGGAGCACGGCAATGTCTCAAGCTGGGTAGCTCTTGAAAAAGCCTGTAAGACAAGGGGTTTAAAGCCTATTTTCGGTCTTGAGGCATACATTGCGCCGGAAAAAGAGCGCCGAAAGAATCACATGATTTTGCTGGCTATGAATGAAACTGGCCTAACGAATCTGAATCGCATTGTTACGCAAAGCTTTCGGCAGTTCTATCAATTCCCGACTACATATTGGAAAGATTTGGTCAAATGGAATGAGGGAATCATTGCGCTGTCAGGTTGCTCAGACAGTCAACTCTCTTGTATTCTGTTGGGTGGCAAGTCATTCGGTGAAAAGAGGATGGAACCCAGAAAAGGAGACTTTCAACGCGCCGTTAGGGGAGTACGAAAATTCCAAGAGATATTTGGTGACAGGTATTACCTGGAAGTACAGCGATTTCCTGGTCTTGAGCGCACTTGTGCTCTTAACCCGTTACTTGCCCAAATCTCAAGCGAGACAGGCGTTTTGCTTGCTGCGACGTGCGACGTTCATTATCCCCACCCTGACCAAAACGCCATGCAGCGCATTCTTCATGCGGCTCACAGGGGCGGGACTGTCGAAAGTGCTGATGCTGCTTGGGAGTACAACATCTTGCTGACCTACCCTCAATCAGACGACGAGATTAAAAATGATTTAATTGGTACTGGCTTGTCGAAAGACCAAGCGTTGCAAGCGATTGCGAATACTGCTACAATTGCTGAGCGTTGCAACGTAAAACTTCCGAAAGCACCACGTCCGAAATATGTTGTGGGACAAAAGGATTGGGAACCGTGGACAGCATAGACAGAGAAAATTCAAACTATTTATTTGGTTGGGATCACAACGCGCCGTATTGTATTCGCTGTGGGATGCCTCATTGGGGTTGGGAGAAGTGCAAGCGTGACGAGTAATTTCTTTATGTACCTGATCTTTTGGCTGTTTGGCTTTCTACTTGGTCTGTTGATTAAACAATGACCGAAAAGGACGAAATTACAACCCTTTTTCGGTTCTGGATCGAACAAGGCTGGAAGTACCGCCGGAAACATAACGAGCGCATGAAAACCCATGCGGCAGAGTACAAGTCACGTCTTATTCATGAAGTGAATATGATTCAAGACAAAGACTTTGTGAATTACTTTCTTATGGTTTCCGATCTAGTCAGATACGCCAAAGATTCCGGCATTGCAGTCGGACCTGGACGTGGTTCTAGCGCAGCATCTTTGGTGTGCTATCTGCTACGAATCACTGAAATTGATCCAATGCAATATCCCATGCTTTTTGAGCGGTTCTTGGACCCAACAAGATTAGATGAGCCTGACATTGACATTGATTTTGAGGATGATCGTAGGGGAGAAATTTTCGACTATGCCGCAACGAAATACGGATACGATAGAGTTGCTAATATCGGAACATTTACGCGGTATAAAGGGAAAAACTCTCTGGATGACATTGCGAGGGTTTACCGTATTCCAAAATGGAAGATTGACGCAATCAAAGATAAGTTACTGGAAAGAGCTGAAGGTCATCCGCGAGCAGCGAAAACGCTTGAGGATACTTACAATTCGTTTCAAGACATTCAGGGGTTGGTCGAAGAAACCCCTGAATTGCATTACGCTACACAACTTGAAGGAAATCTTAGAGGATTTGGAGTCCACGCAGCCGGGATGGTTATATCTGCTGTCCCACTCAACAATATCTGTGCGTCTTACGAAAGGGAAATTGCCGGAAGACAAGGCAGCTCAATAGCTTTCGACAAGTATGACGCATCTTACCTGGGTCTGCTCAAAATTGATGCGCTTTCCCTACAAACAATGGGAATGATCGCGAAAGTCATTGCGCTGGCGGGAATTTCGCTGGAAGAGCTATACCGTGTGCCCTTGGGAGACGAAAAAGTCATGGAGGCTTTCAGGGCCGGTGACGTGCTGGGAATTTTCCAGTTTGAAGGTGTCACCACCAGGCGCATCCTGAAAAAAGCGAACCCGACTGTCTTCCAACACCTTTCAGATGTAAATGCGCTTTCCCGCCCTGGCGCTGATGATAAGGCATACATCTTCAACAAGAACAATTTCGGCGACAAGAATATCGAAATGGAATTCTTGCATTCCATTATGGCACAACATCTTTCGTGGACTTATGGCGTTGTGGTCTATGAAGAGCAGATTTTGATGATCTTGCGTGATTTGGGTGGTTTTGAACCAGCCGAATTGAATCGAATGCGTAAGATTATTCACGATAAATTGGGGAGTGTAGCTTTCAATGAGTATTTTCAGCGGTTCATCAAAGGTGCTGCCGCGCATGGACTTTCAGAAACTACCGCCAAACAAATATGGGACGGTCTGGTATCTGCGAGTGGTTATGCATTCATCATTGCTCACTCCGTCAGCTACGCTCACATTGGCTATTGGCAAATGTGGCTTAAAATCCATTATCCCGCTGAGTTTTATACCGGACAGCTTCTTAAATGCTCTGATGACGTTAGGCGAGGCAAAATTATTCAAGAAGCTCTGAGGCGGGGGATTTTCGTTGAACCTCCGAATCTCCTTGATTCCCAACAAGATTGGACGTTCATCAAAGACAGCACCGGCTCACAAAAAATCGTCGCAGGTCTGACTGCGGTCGCAGGAATTGGACCCAAAACGGCGCAGAATATTATTGAATGGCGGGATCAGAAAGAAAAGGAATACGGAATTGATGATTTCTATCCCGAATGGTCTGACCTGACTGAGGTCAAAGGCATTGGCGCAAAGACGATTTCGACAATTGTTAAGTTCTGTGAGTCTTCTGATCCGTTTGGAGTGGAAGAGGTTAGCCGTGTCTTGAACAATGTACGAAAGTCATTGTCTAACAACGAGATTCAGCACATACCAGCACCAACACATACGTCAATAGACATTCCATCAGATCGTGAGTTGGTTTGTTACGCAGGGATTTTGCGGCGCAAAAAGTATTACGATGCTGTAGAGCAATTGCAAAAACGAACCAATGAGGAACTGACCTACGAAGATGCTCTGAATAAATTAGAAGACCCGCATTTGCTTAAATATGTTGCGCTGGAAGTAGAAGATGAATGGGGTGAAATTGTAAAGGTTAGGGTTTCCCGTTGGTTGTACCCAAGGTTTGACAGGTTAATTCAAAACCTGAAAGTGAATAAAGATGTTGTTGTCACGCAAGGGTTTTCGTCAGATTTCGGAGGTATATCTATACAGGCAAAGAAATTATTCGCAATTGATCCGTACACCGTTTGATTTGGAGAAAAAATGGGTAATAAGAGTAAAAAGAAGAACAAGCCGAAAAAGGTTATGCCAGTTGCTTCAGCCGCACCTTTGGCTCTTTCAAGCAAAAGATCAAACGTCAATATCCCGCCGTTAACTGATAAGCAAAAGATTGCGGCTACGCAACGATTGGCTAATCTTTTCAAGACGATCAGCGCACCACCAGAGCCGATTCGCGATATGCTGCATCGTCTTGAAATCCCTTGGCGCAGAACAACTTTGATGGGAATTGATGGAGAAGAAGACTACATCTTGATTAAGGTTAGCGATCTTGAGGCAGGCGAAGAACGCAACAAAAATCAAGGTTCACTAGCGAATAGGATTTACAACAATGTACGATTTAGCAATGGCCTACCTGACACTGGCTCTAATTCCGATAACAATGCTGACTCTGGCGGGTCTAATGATGTTGGCGTATCAGGAAATCCGGTCGAGTTTGTCGGTGCGGAAGTTTCGGAACCTGCACCAGCGGAATATGCCGGAAGTTCTGGAAGTGCTGATGCCGGTGGAAACGGAACAAAAAACGTTGTGCCAGAAGAAGATTACCAAGATTATCTGAAAGGGATGCAGGGATGATGGTTTCAATTTTGATCGTTCAGATCATTATGTTGGTTTTTATCATAGCTACCTATGGAGCTATGAGTAGAATGGTGAATATTTTATTGAAAGGTTTCACTATAACTTTTCATAACAATGGCCAGAGTCGCTTGCAACCCTGGCCGGATAGGGAGAACCTGTGAAACTCAAAAACTCTCATCCTGGCTTGAAAGGCCGCACCTTAATTGAACGAATTGAAATTCAAATGGATAAGCGTCGAAAGGCTATGGAGAAGCTGATCCTTGAAAAGGGTTTAGCCGCAAGCGGTTTCGATTACGTTATTCAAAAGGGACGGTACGAGGGTTTTGCTGCTTCATTAGCTATTCTGCGTAGCTCTTCTGTCGAACACGAAATTTCTCGCAGCAACGAAAGATTGGGGATAACTGATGAATAACCTAAGGAGGCCGACGATGAGTGAGCTACGGAACCGGATCGCCGTCGTGTTAAACGGCCACAGCGAAACCGATCTTGGGCCTGACTGCGCATGTGGTTGGACATGGGAGGGATACGGGCTGTGGAAAGACGCACATGCAGATCATGTGGCCGACGCGGTGATCGCCGAGTTGGGGCTGCGGATTCAAGTCGCTGGCCCTGACGGGATCGTAGGAACGGGCGACTACCGCTACGTCACCGACTGGAAGGCCGACGAATGACGAATCCCGTTGCCGTGTGCGGCCATTGTGGCGTGTGCGGTGTGTCCACAGATTCGCTGCCCTGCTGGAGTTGTGAGTTGGAGCGACGTATCCAGGCGGCGATCCTGATGGAGGCCGACGATGAATAATCAAATGGTTCAATTCCTAAGTGCCTTAAGGGATTTGATAGAAGAGAACGGTAAGAGCGGCAATAGAAGTAAGGGTAGAGGTAAAAGTAAAGTCATTGACGTTGAATATGAAGAGATAAGAGGGGAAATTAAAAAGAAAGATGAATGATCCTGTTAATTATCCTGCTCATTACGTCAATCACCCAAGTGGGATTGAATGCATTCAAATAACAGAGCATATGAATTTTTGCTTGGGGAATGCAGTCAAATATATTTGGAGGGCTGACGAAAAGGGTTCTGACATAGAGGATTTGAAGAAAGCCGTGTGGTATATCGAAAGAGAAATTGCGCGTAGAATAAATGGGTGAATACCGTGGTCCGATCATCAAAAACCTAAGCTATCCAACAACTTTCAAAGATAATGGGAGTGTTGGTAGCAGCGAAATTTTGCCGATTTTGGGGATTGACCCCGGCGGGACAACGGGTTGGAGTTTTATTGCGATTCGCTCAAAGCCGTTGTGGCGCAAGGAATCTCTAGAGAATGTGATTGACAGCAAATTCTTCTGGGATCATGGTCAAATTGATTGCAGAGGAAAAGGGCAGGAAGACGAGGGTGTTTATCAATTACGCAAGTTAATTGATGAATGGCCTTCTGCCGCAATAGTTGTCGAAGATTTCATTCTCAGACCCGCCCGTAAGGAAAGCAGTCGCGAATTGCTTTCTCCTGTGCGGATTACAGCAAAATTAGAACATCACCTGTGGATGCGTAAAAGATTGATGCACCTTCAAAGCCCTTCTCTCGCAAAGAGATTGAGTGATGAGCGGCTGAAGCATTTCAACGTATATACCAGCAAAGGAGGAATGCAACACGCGAGGGACGCTGATCGACATGTTTTAATGTTTATTCGTCGATGCTTAGACACGAAAGGTCATGAACTGCAACAACTTTCATGGCCTAACGCTATTAGATGAAAATAGATAGGGATAGGAACAGGGATGGCTGTTTTGGATTGGCTTTGCGATTGCTGTGGCGCACATTTGGGCATTGATGACGGGCGGGTTATGTTCATGAAACATGTTGGGATAGCTGAAGATCGGTGCGAAAGCTGCATTAGCCACATGACTCACTGCATGAAGCGTGATGGTGATGAGAATGCCGGGGAGTAAGCCGTGCCCAAAAGGCTGTCAATGCGGTTCGCATCGTAAAAAGAAATGTGAGCCGGGTTGTGAATGTGGTTGGCACACAAAGACTTTGGAACATAGAAAGAAAATCGGTCAGGGGATAAAGCGTTCTTATGAGAATAAAATGCAAATGTTGAGGTTGACTCTGAAAGAAGAGGAAGAGGGAGAGGAACTTTAGTGCGTGCCTATCGACTCAATGAAGGCAGACGTGATAAAGCCGTCCGATTAGGTTGCGAAGAAGGACTTTACAAATTCCTCACTGATTACGCCAATGATATGGGAATGAGTCGCAGCTCAGCGTTGCGTCGGCTGGCTTTGATCGGAGCGCATTGCGAATTTCAGCATGGGAAAGCGCCTATGCCAACTAGCTACCAAAACCTAGTCACCACAAAGGAATCCAGGGAGGACGATAGGGATTTTGTAATTGGGAGCGATAATGATAAAGACGACGATTTTGATTGGGGAGAAGATTAATGGCGATTCACGTTGTGTGTGACAATTGCTCAAAGCAGTTGCGGGACAAGCCAGATGAAGCAAATCCTGAATACAAGCCCGAAAAGCGAGTAACTTTGAGAATGCATATCGAAGACACGAATTCCTATCCAATTGACATGGATTTGTGCGTGGCCTGCGCTAAGCGTTATGTCGGTGTTCTCAAGGAGCCAATCTGATGGTTTACAATCCTGAAGCGGATAACGTTGCGTGCCATACCTTTTCGTGCGATATGTGCGAAGCTAAAACGGTAATGGTCAATGGTAAAGGTAAGATGTACCATCTGAATTCTTTTGAGATTCGTTTGGTCGAGGGTGAATTTGAAGCGAAAAAGGTTGTGTCGCAAGTGCTTTGCCAATTTTGCTTAGTCACTCTAAATGTTTTGCCCAAACCACCATCTGTAGTGGTTGGTCGCAGCTAACACTACTAGGTGTTGTGTTTGGTTGGGGTTTAGTTGTTCGTAGGTTTTGAAAAAGGGTCGAAAGGTTGCGTGACCAGCGGAAATAGTAGTACGCTGGTCGCCAACCCCTTTCCCCGAAAAGTGTTGTCCCGCTTGGCTTTTCGGGGTCTTTTTGTCTTTTTAAGTGGTTTTTTTTGTTCATTTTTTTTTGCTCATTTTTTTTGCATATGTAATGCGTTGCGTGCATATGTATGTGGGATCAAACAGGAGAAAAATTGAGTCAGCCCCGCTCCATCGAAAGCACTGCGCCGTTTGTTTCAAAGGCGAGAGAGTACGTCGAAAAAGGTTGGGGCGTAGTGCCTTTGCCGGAAAAGCGTAAAGAGTACCCGCCTACAGGTTTTACTGGCAGATCGGGAAAATTTGCTGAAGAAGACGATTTGTTGCGGTGGCTTAGTGACCCGCAGTATGCAAAGGGCAACATTGCCTTGCGCGTTGGGAATATGCTTGTGCTGCAAGGTGTTCGGTACGAAGTCATTGGTATCGACGTTGATAACTATGCAGATAAAAAGGGCGGGAAAGAGCTTGCGGCACTTGAGAAAAAACTAGGCGAACTCCCGCCAACGTGGTCGAGTTCTAGCCGCGACGATGGTGTGTCGGGGATCAGATTTTTTCTTGTGCCTTACGGCTACGGCTTTCGTGGAAAAGCCGACAATTGCATCGAAATTATTCAGCGAGTTCATCGTTATGCTGTTATCTACCCTAGCGTTCATCCCGAAACAGATGGTCAATATTATTGGTACACACCGGAATTCACACCTGATGGTGTGAATTTTTCTTTGGAAATTCCAAAGTGTTCTGACCTAAGTTTGCTGCCTGACAAATGGATTGATTTTCTCACAGATGGTCGGCGCGACGATAATGAGGGTCAGTACGGAATTGACCTGGACATTTCTCTGGATGAACTAAAGAAATGGATCAAAGTCAACTTCAACCCGCCGTTGCCTGATGAGCCGGGTGGAATGTGTACGCGCATGAAATTCCTTGTGGCGCAACACATTAAAGAGATTGAAAAGTCCCCCAGCGCACACGACAAACTGACCAAAGCGCACTGGAATTTGATTTGCGAAGCGGCAGAAGGACATTCGGGTCTAGTCGAGGCGATCAAAGAAGTTGAATCTGTTTGGGTAAAAGCCTTGCGCGACAAGGGCAAAATCGTCGGCAACCGCAACCCCAAGCGGGAGGTCGAGCGCAGCCGTTGGGGAACGTTCAGAAAGGTCAAAGCCAAAGCGGATACCTTTGCCGCACAAGGGCTTTCGTTCTTTAACGCTGAGCTTTGCATGTCGGCCAACGCTCTGCTACCGGACAAAGAGGGCGAGGACTTAAAAGCTGGTCGCGACGGCGGGGCGCAGGGCGACGACGGAACGGACGGCTCTGGCGGGGCGGGCTGGATCAATCGAATTCCGTTGGAACTCAGGCGTTTTGACCCAAAAGATTACGATAAGAACGATGTTGGTCAGGCAAAGCATTTTTATGATCGTGTCGGTGATAATGTGCGCTATTTGGCTGATTACAATGCTTGGATTATTTATGATGGAATCACTTGGCACATAGACGATTTCAAATTGATGCGTGATCTTTTTGACAGAGCTTGCATCAGGACTTCCAAAAAGCGTAGGTCTGGTTTAATCGAAAAGCTTGAACGTCATATTGTCGGTGGTGGTTCTGATACTGATGCTATTGGTGCGCCACTTAAAAAGGACATTAGCAAGCTTAATTGGGTCATTGAGCATTATGGAAATATGCCTAAGATCAAAGCTGCGTTAGAGCGTGCTCAATCAATTCCTGGTGTAGCTATGCGTTACAGTGAATTGAATTGGGATTCAAGCGTTTTGGCAATGCCGGATGGGAAAGTCATAAAGCTTGACGAACCAACTGGAAAAGGTGACCCAGAAGCACGCGGTTTTCAGATCATAGAAAACAGAAAAGAATTCTACACCACGCAGTCTACCGCCGTGGATTTTGTTAAGCCGCAAGAACTTTCAGACAGAGAAAAGAGTCTTTGGAAGGGCTATCTTGATCTGTTTTTACCTGATCTTGAATACCGTAGGTTTGTTCAAAAAGCGTTGGGACACATACTCTTTGGTGGCAATCCAGAGAAACTAGCTATTTTCTTAGTTGGTAGCCGAAATACTGGCAAAACCACAATGATTAACGCAATTCAGTCTGCGCTAGGCGATTACGCTGAAACGTTTCAACCAAATGCAGTCTTCAAAGATAGTGGGACAGGCAACAATCCAGAGCTTTCCAACCTGATGCATAAAAGAGGCATCTTTTCCAGTGAGAGTGGATCACAACGAATTCACGCTAACCCGCTGAAGCGGAACACTGGCGGCGATAAGATAAGCACCACAAGGAAATTCGCGAACAGCCAAATTATTGGTATTCCACACTTTGTACCTGTTGTTGCGACGAATCAATCACCCACGATTGATGACGCAGATGAAGCGTTGATTAAACGAATCATGGTGTTGCCCTTTGTAACTCAGGTCGATGACACGAATAATGACCGCCGGGCTGACGTGACAGTGCCGAGGGATGCAAAACGTGCTGTATTTACTTGGCTCGCAATAGGTTATAGAATGTATATTAGAGAGGGCTTAAGCTATAACAACTGGCATCCTAATGTTATTGCTGCGACTTTGGAATTTGCGTCTGAATTGTCTGATGTATCAACGTTTTTGAACGATGTTTGCATGGTTGCACCTGATACAATCAAACACGATCTTAATAAAATGCCGGGTTCGATTGATGCGCTTGATGTTCAAGAGCAGTATAGCAAGGTAAAAGTTTCGGCATTGTATCAGATATATTTGGCTGAAATAGGAGAAGGTCAAAAGGCTTTGAGCATCAGAGCCTTTGGTAAAAAAGTAAGAAATTTCTTTGGTGTTGACGTGATTTCAAAAAGATCGAATGGTCAGGTCAGCAAGGTTTACCTTGGATTAAAATGGAAAAATGAAGAAATCATGAATCAAATGAAGGTTTGAAATTTAGGGATTCAATTGGCAAAAATTGAAAAGTGTGAGGGAGTGTGAGGGAGTGTGATGGAGTGTGATGGAGTCTCACAAAGTGTGAGTCTTATGTAACCCTTATGGTTACACTGTTTTTGCAGGTCAGAGGCTTAGGGTAACTGTAACCATAATTTTTCTCTAGTAAACGTGTAGAGAGAAAAAGTGTGAGCTTTTATGATAGATTCCCGATTTTTTTAAATACTTGCGTGAAATTATGGTTACAGTTACAAATTTTCTAGCAAACAGAGGGGTCGCAAGTAAAAATGCCATCTGACCTGCGAAAAGTCGAGTGTCCAGGGCGGCTTGAAAGCCAAAGGACCGCGCGAACTTTCGGTTACAACCCCCTGTGAGCTGCGAAAACAGTCAAAAAACGAAAGTTTGCTGTGAGAGGGCCAAAATGAAAGTTTGCTGTGAGAGGTAAAAGCCCAGGCTTCGTCACTTTTTTTGCGGTTTGCTGGAAGGAGGTAAGGGTGAAATGCAAACCACGAATTTTCATTCGTGCTTTGTGAGAGTGTTTGCTGTGGAAGCGTTTTCGCAGGTATCGTTTAAATTTTTGAGTTTGCTGAGGCGCGGAAAAGGATTCAAAAATGCAAAAAACGTTCTGTGATCGGTGCGGGGTCGAAACAGGTAGGACGCATCATAATCACACTGCTGAATTGACCACCGAAAAACTAGGTCGCCCAAGGGTTTTCGATTTGTGCGAAACCTGTGTAGACTTAATTCTAGATTTTTTCCATGTTGTAACGAATAGAAAGAAAGAGATATGACACAACCAATGGACCCTAATAATATGGCAGATGATGAGTCCGAATATGGTTGGGGCGCAGGGATATTCCCACCGGGTATTGCCAATAATGAAGGTCAGACATACGCGCAGGATGATTTCGGTGCGAACATGAAACCGCCTGTGAAACCCATTGGCGCACATAATGATAACTATGCGCGAATGGTGGCCGACCGCCGAACCGACTCAACAGACCCAGGTTCAAATCGTGATTTTGAAGAATTGGGCAACCCCGACAGGTTCGGCGGGGCACCACCGCTGGTGAAAGCTCCTGTGCAGCCTAATGTTTCGCAGCATCCCGAATATAAAGAGAATAAGCTGAAAAGGGCACCGTGACCACAACTTTTTACGTTTTAATTGGACTGCTTGCATTTGTGCTTTTGAATAGGGCGATTCTTTGGGTTTACTTCAACCCGCAGCCCCGTTTGCGCAAAACACCAAGGTGGTTGCGAGACAACAACTTTCGCAATCAAAATGAACGTAGTGGAATTACGCCTGGGATGATAGACTTGCCGGAAAGCGACATGCGTAAGCTGTATAAGAAAAAGACGGGAGCGAAAAGCCGTGTCAGACTTGGACACTCAGCACAAAATCGCAACTACGATGAATAAAAGCGGTCGCATTTACATCAGTTGTAATTGTGGTTGGGAAAGTTATTGGCACCCAAGCTTTTTCGCCGCAAAAGAGCAATTTGAATTGCATAAGACGGAACCTGATGAAATCTGAAAACGCTTCTGTCTCAAGCGATTTAACTGTTCGTTTGGAAGAAAGACTGTTACATTTCACCATGTGGCTAAGCAAGAGAAAAGGAATTGGCCTTTTCTCTTTGGAGCGAAATGAATTGCAAAGCAATAAGGCGATTGAAAGTTTGATCGTTGAATATGTAGAGGGAAAGAAATGAACGAATTGGAATTGCTGGTTGGCAAGCCGCTAGGTCCAAAGAAGTTCGTACCCGAATTCGGTTGTGAGGTAGGCACTTTCACTGAAGAACCGGGCGGGAAGTCGCCTGCCTTGGGTTATCATGTGCCTTTTAACATGCGGGGCGATTTTCGACCTCAAGAGCTAGCAAATTACGATCCGAATAAAAAGTATCGCACGGATTTAACTGGTCGAATGCTTTGCGAGGAAAAAACTCTTGCAGGGGAAGACTGCTCAAAAAGAGCGCAAAATAGGCATCCATTTTGTGTTCTTCATGGTGGCAGATTACATCCTTTGGATAAAGTGATTGATACAAGGGAAAAGGTGAATGACCAAGCAACAGAATCACTTTCGCGATATAAGCAGTTTCTAGCTGGTCAGATAACAACTGATGATCTAGACGACGAGGAATTGGCTACTTGCGGATTCAGGGCAAAGAATGGCTCAATTTTCAAGCCGCGCAATGTATCTCGCGAAATGGCACAAGCATTTCAACGCGCCATTTATGAACGTGCTCATGCTGAATTGCGTTCTCTTACAGTAGAAGCCGCGCAAACAATGGGCGAAATCATGAAGAACAAGAATGTCGAGCCTGATATTCGCCTTAAGGCTGCACTTTCTATTATTGAGCGCAATTTGGGCAAAACGCCGCAGGTTATTGCCTTTTCTGATGCAAAGCCATATGAAGAGGTCTTTGATGGCATATTATCAGTTTCCCGTGATGAATCGCGAGCAGCTAGAGGCATTCAATCTTCAAGTGCTGCAATCGAATCCGCAGATAACACGATTGATGCTGAAGTGGTCGAACCTGAGCCATTGGGCACCGAAAGGGTCGAAAATGGAAACTCTTTGTCTAACAAAGACATTGGGGTTCAGTCGCCTGCTGGTTCTGAAATCAATGAATCAAGTGGATCAAATTTCAATTCAGGAATTGATTCAGGCAATGCATCAAATGAGCAAGACGTTGAATTGCCAATGAACGCAAGGCTTTTCGATAGAAACCCTGCAATCCTGAATCCAATCATTGAGATAAAACCATTTGAATATGATCTTTCGGACCATAGTGATGCTATTCAAAAAGAAACCCGAAAGCGTTATGCCAGAAGGGCTTTGACTATCAAACCTGACGTTCCATATCAGTTGATTAAAACCGATTTAAAGAATGGCAGGACTCATGTAATGGTAGACCAAAATCAATTGCCAAAACCAAAGAAACAATCGAAAGCCGTTGTCGCGCAACGGAAGTCATTTAC
>Ga0116141_10000391_pt1 | contig 33949 bp, 28 predicted proteins | sample AD_UKC097_MetaG_FD_89744 | JGI IMG/M metagenome (GOLD analysis project Ga0116141, IMG submission 89744) | Active sludge microbial communities of municipal wastewater-treating anaerobic digesters from USA - AD_UKC097_MetaG | ecosystem: Engineered > Bioreactor > Anaerobic > Digestate | place: USA...
TCGAGGTGTTCTACAACCGGCAGAGAAAACACTCCACACTGGGGTATCTTTCACCGGCTGAATATGAAAAACAAAAAATAAACCTTTGCGCTTGACCGTGTCCACTTTTTCCGGGAAAATCCACCCAGATGTCCTCTGAACGCAGATAGCCGCTGATCATACGATGAGAAAGGTGCGGATCGTCCATCTTTTTGCTGATGACTGCCGATCGTTCATTTTCTGTCAGCCGTTGGACAGAAGGCTGTTGAGAGCCGGGTTTCGGACAATGCAACCAGCTGTAATACGTTGAGCGCTGGACCCCAAGTTCTTTGAGAGCCTGGCCTTTTGGGATGCCGACCGTTTTGAGTCTGGCAACCTCAGCGACGATTCGGGCACGCTGAACCCGGCTGTAAGCTGCTCCCTTGCGGCGGTTGCTTAAAGCAAGTTCATCCTTTTTTTTAAAAGCATCAGCTCCTGGGTTTGAGCTGCCAGGGCCTCTTTGAGCTTGTGGTTTTCCTCCTCCAGCTCTTTGAGTCGCGGATTGGTTCCCGGCCGTCTGCCGCTCAGAAATGTTTCGGCACCGCGTTCCAGGGCTTTTCGCCATCGGTACAGGGTATGAGGGTGAATCTGGTGCTTTTCGGCAACGGTCACCCCGTTTCCGGTCAGCTCCCATTCCTTCAGGATTTTCAGCTTCTGTTGGACAGTGAACCTGCGGCTCTTTCGATCTTTTACGGAAATTAGTTGAACGCTCATGCATGCCTCCTCCTTCTTGTTTATCATGTTTCAAGGGGAGCGCTCAACTAACACCTTTTTTCAGGTAATTTTGTCCAGATTGGACTGAAACATTATAAATACATCATCTCATACACAAAGAAGGATTCAAATTTTGTGTAATTCGTAATTGAAAGATAGCTTCGTTTTCCCAAACTAATTGCATAGGAAGGGATGTTTGATGGGCGATTATTACGCCTTTAAAAACTTAGATATTCGAGACAGATTTCGCAACTTCATAGAGGAACAGAAGCTTTATCTCCCCCACGGTTATCCAGCGCTCAACCACAGATGCCTACAACTTTTTCGCCATGTCGAAGGCTTGGAAGATAAGACGATGCTTGAGATAGGCGGAGGAGAAGGTCTTTTTTCATTGTGGGGTCTTGCAAATGGTTTACAGAGCGTCACAGTTCTCGAACCGGAGATGGATGGCTCGACACAAGGGGTAGGGGGGCACTTGAAAAAACACTCCCGCTTGTTAAATCTGTCGCAGTCGGACCTGGAATTTTTGCCTTTAACTTTCCAAGCTTATCGAGGAAAGGCGGAGTCGTTTGACCTTATACTGAGCTATAGTTCCATAAATCACCTGGAGGAATCCGCGTGTGCTCAACTTGACCGATCCAACGATGCCAAGACGACGTATTTGGCGATTTTTGTAAAAGTGTATGATCTTCTTAGGTCAGGTGGCCACTTTGTCATCAGTGATGCCGGACGTTTCAATCTTTGGAGTGTCTTAGGAATAAAATCGCCGTTCGCCCCAACAATCGAATGGCAAAAACACCAGGAACCCCTTGTCTGGAAGAATCTTCTGAGAGAGGCGGGCTTTGAGTTTGTGGCATTAGACTGGCACCGGTTTTACCCCTTACGCCGGCTGGGATTTTTATTCGCAAACAGGATCTTTGCGATGGCTACCACAAGCAAGTTCATTTTAACGGTACGAAAAACCTGAGAACAGCGCGATAGTAACTCAGAATAAAATGATCTCGGTTTTTTGATAAAGAAGATATGCAAGGCTGATGAGTACAGAATCGAATTACATGTCACTTTTAACATTATTTTTATCGGAAATTGAAAAGATCAAAGAAGATTTTAAAGCTGCCGGTAATACTGGTGAATCGAGAATGATCGGAAACAAGAAGAGGTTGGTTTTGGTATTGCCATCCGCTCATACTGGCGGGGCGGAAAAGGTCTTTCTGAATCTGACGCGTAGTCTTGACAGAGACCTTTTTGAAATTCATCTTGTAATCATCAATTCAACGGGTCCTTATTTGGATTTAATCCCCAGTGATGTTGTATTACACGGGTTGAAATATAAAAGGGTTAGCAGGGCTGTCGCCAGGCTTGCAACCACGCTCGGGAACTTGAAGGTTGATGTGGTCTTGTCAACTATCGGTCATTTGAATTTGGCCCTCCTGCTGATTAAACCTTTTCTACCGAAGACAACTAAAATCCTTGTCAGAGAGAGTAGTATACCTTCCATAGCATTCGCGACGGGACACAAAAATCGTTTGCTTGGCTTATCCTATCGGCTTCTATATCCTCATGCGGATGGGATTGTTTGCCCAGGAGAAGCGATAAAGAGAGATTTGACCGAGAACTTTGGTATTGACGATGAAAAGATGATCGTTATCCCTAATCCGGTCTATCTAGATGAAATCCAGTCAAGAATCAACGAAGCTCATGTCTCTTTTCAGAAAGGCAAAAAAAATCTTTTAGCCGCAGGCTCTTTGACAAGGCAAAAGGGATTTGACTTGCTGGTCAAGGTTATGGCAAGGGTGGCCGAAAAAAGGCCTGATGTCCATTTGACCATTCTGGGTGAAGGTCCGGAAAGGAAAAACATTGAGCAATTGATTCACTCACATCATTTATCGAACCAAATTACTTTGGCGGGACTGCAGAAAAACCCTTTTCCGTATTTTTATCAGGCTGATTTACTCATACTGTCCTCCCGGCGGGAGGGGCTTCCGAACGTAGTGCTGGAATCTCTCGCATGTGGCACACCCGTGGTTGCATTCGATTGTCCCGGCAGTGTGCGGGAAATCATTGATGATCCTTCCCGTGGGACATTGGTTTCCGCCGGAAACATCATCCAGCTTGCCAACTCAATTGAGCAGAGACTCGATACGGGGTTGAATGCGGACAAAAAATCGCTTTTACCTCCGAGATTCGAAGCGAAGAATGTCATCCATCAATACGAGCGACTCCTGAGTGCTTAGGAAAAGAGATTTAAGAAAACGCTTGTCGGTGATCCACCTGATCACGAGCCTCGACGTTGGGGGAGCCGAAGTCATGCTTTTGAAGCTTTTGTCCCGAATGAATGTCGATAGGTTCGAGAATCATGTGATTTGCCTGGCTGAACAGGGGCCTGTAGGGCAAAAGATCGCTGCATTCGGAATTCCGGTGTACGCTTTGAACATGCGGAATGGACGGGTGAAGATCCACAGCTTGATGGGATTACACAGGCTCATCCGGCAAATCCAGCCTGACATTTTGCAAACATGGATGTACCACGCGAATCTTCTGGGCGCTCTTGTCGGCAAATGGTGCCATTCGACTCTTCTTTGCTGGAATATCCGGTGTTCCAATATTGATTTAAACAAGTACGGGGTAGGAACTCGAATCACGGTGAAACTCTGTTCCATGCTGTCTTTCCTTCCCAAGGTGATTATTGCAAATTCAAAAGACGGCATGCGCTACCACAAACGGATGGGATACAGGACGAAGCGCTGGGAAGTGATTCCCAACGGCTTTGATTTCACTGTTTATAAACCGGATGACCAGGCAAAAAGTAAGCTGGCGCATGAGTTAGGATTGGATCCTGGGACGCCTCCAATTTTTATCGGTTACATCGCCCGGTTTGATCCGATGAAGGACCATACAACCTTTCTTAAAGCAGCGTTTCAACTTCTAAGGCAAAGAAATGATGTTCATTTCGTTCTGGCGGGCCGGAAGATTGACTGGAATAACAAAGAACTTGCCGAAAGAATTCCCAGAGCCTTTATCGCAAACTTTCATCTTTTGGGCGATAGGGATGATATCGAGAAAATTACCGCGGCTCTGGATATTGCCTGTTCGGTTTCTTTGGGGGAAGGGTTCTCAAATGTCATCGGGGAAGCCATGGCTTGCGGGGTTCCATGTGTGGTAACCGATGTGGGTGATTCCGCATTTATCGTCGGTGATACGGGGCTGGTCGTGCCTTCACGGGATCCCGTCGCCCTGCTTGATGCATGGAACCGCCTGCTGCATATGGCAACCGAGGATCGTCGTGCGTTAGGCTTAACGGCTCGCCGGCGGATTGCTTCATGTTTTTCTATAGAGAAGATTGTTGGGAGGTACGAAAGCCTTTACTGCGAACTAGACGGCAAATTCAACCCCCATGCTATTTCACATCTTCGATGAAAACATCCTACATGTCGCTCAAATAATGCGTATCTTGAATCAATCGCAAGGCTTGTGGAATTGTTCTTATCAAGTCATTGTCGCAAGGGTGAATTAAAATGTGCGGGATTGCCGGTTTCTGGGGCCCGAATGAGGTTGCAGCCGGGGATTTAAAACAATCCCTTCAGGGCATGACTGCGGCAATCACTCATCGGGGTCCAAATAGCGCCGGGTACTGGGTGGATGAGTCCGTTGGCCTTGCCTTGGGGCATCGTCGTTTATCGATCCTTGAACTTTCACCTGCCGGACATCAGCCGATGACTTCATCATGCGGGCGGTATGTGATCTCCTTCAACGGCGAGATTTATAACCATCTCGAGTTGCGTCGCGAACTATCCGTAAGGGGGGAGACCCCGGTCTGGAGAGGCCATTCCGATACCGAAACTTTGCTTGCTTGCTTTTCTGCCTGGGGGGTTAAACAAACCTTGCACGCTACCGTGGGCATGTTTGCTTTTGCCCTGTGGGATCTGCACGACAGAATTTTGACTCTGGCCCGTGATCGACTGGGTGAAAAACCGCTCTATTACGGCTGGCAGGGCGGCACATTACTGTTCGGCTCTGAGCTGAAGGCCCTGAAAGCTCACCCGGCTTTCCACGCTGAGGTGGATCGCGATGCACTGACGCTGCTTCTGCGACATAACTGTATTCCCGCACCATACTCCATCTATCAGGGCATCCGCAAATTGATGCCGGGACATTATCTGAGCATTCCTCTAATTTCTGGTCGAATGGAACGGTCGGTACCTCCGCAATCCTGGTGGTGTTTCAATGATGTGATAAGTAAAAGGCTGGCTGAACCCTTCATCGGTTCCGATGCGGATGCCATAGATGCACTGGAAGCCCGTCTTTCCGAAAGTGTAAGATTCCAAATGCAGGCCGATGTACCGGTGGGGGCTTTTCTCAGTGGCGGTATCGATAGCAGCACCATTGCTGCAATGATGCAGATGCACAGCAACCGACCGGTGCGAACCTTCACCATTGGCACCCACGCGACAGACAACGAAGCAGAACATGCCAAAGCCATAGCACGGCACCTCGGTACCGAGCATATTGAACTTTATGTAACTCCCGAAGACGCACTTGCCGTCGTTCCGAAATTGCCGACCATTTATTGTGAGCCTTTCGGAGACAGCTCACAGATACCAACTTTTCTGATAAGCCAACTTGCTGCCGGGCATGTGAAGGTTGCCTTGAGCGGAGATGCCGGTGACGAACTGTTCGGTGGTTATAATCGCTATCTGGATGCCCACCGGCTCTGGCACAGAATGAACCGTTTACCGCCACAGGTACGCCGGGCGACGGCTGCCGGTCTCTGTGCATTGTCGCCGACCACCTGGGACATGCTGTACTCCGCAGTCAGTCCCATCTTGCCTAACAGGTTACGCCTAACCGCGCCGGGCGACAAGGCTCACAAATTGGCCGAGGTGTTGGCTCTTGAGGATGGTCAGGCCTTTTACCAAAGGCTCACCAGTCATTGGAATAATCCGGTTGAGGTGGTCATTGGCGCAAAGGAACCTCAAACCTTGTTGACCAATCCGTCAGCATGGCCAGATAATGATGGTTTTGAACATTGGATGATGGCCATGGATGCACAGACTTACATGCCCGAGGATATTCTGGTTAAAGTCGACCGGGCGGCCATGGCCAACAGCCTCGAAACCCGCATACCGTTACTGGATCATCGAGTCGTAGAATTAGCTTGGCGCCTTCCCCGGAACCAAAAAATCCGAAAAGGACAGGGCAAATGGTTGCTGCGCCAGGTGTTATATCGATACGTACCCAAGGAACTGATCGAACGACCGAAAATGGGTTTCGGCATACCACTCGATTCTTGGTTGCGCGGGCCTTTGAAGGAGTGGGCGGAAACGCTGCTGGCGGAGCACCGTCTGAAACGAGAAGGTTTTTTTAATCCTGGACCAATCCGGCAGAAGTGGATGGAACATCTTTCTGGACAAAGCAACTGGCAGTATCATCTGTGGGATGTATTGATGTTCCAGGCGTGGCTGGAGAGTAATCCATGAGACGCCCGAAGCTTCTTTACTTCGTTACCGAAGATTGGTACTTTTGCTCTCACCGTTTACCGCTTGCCGTGGCAGCAAAAGATGCCGGATATGATGTCGCAGTGGTGACTCATGTTAACGATCATGCCGAAACAATTCGTCGTTCAGGCATTCGGCTCATTCCTTTCAATCTTTCGCGCCGGGGTATGAACATATTGCCCGAGTTGGCCACGGTGGCCCGACTTGTCATGCTTTATCGCAGCGAAAAGCCGGACCTTGTTCATCATGTGGCAATGAAACCGGTGCTGTATGGCTCACTTGCCGCTCGGCTTTCGGATGTGCCACGAGTGGTGAATGCGTTAGGGGGATTGGGCTATGTCTTTACTTCCGGGCAAATGAAGGCCCGTCTCCTGCGTCCTGTTATCGGCAGCGCGTTTCGAGGACTTCTGAACAGCCGAAGATCACGCTTGGTCCTGCAAAATCCGGATGATCATGCTTTATTTATCCGCAAGCGGATTATTAATGAAGAAAGAATACGGTTGATCCGGGGATCAGGGGTTGATACGGCTGCTTTTTCCAGGATACCGGAACCTTCGGGTATTCCGGTTGTTGTACTTGCGTCACGCATGTTGTGGGATAAAGGGGTTAAAGAATTTGTGGAAGCCGCCGCAAAGCTGAAAAATCTCGGTATTGATGCACGATTTATCCTGGTTGGGGACACGGACCCACATAATCCATCGGCAATACCGAATGAACAGTTAAATCTATGGCATACGAAGAAAATGATTGAGTGGTGGAGACGGCGTGATGACATGCCGGCGGTATTTGGTCAATCTCATATTGTCTGCCTTCCTTCTTACCGTGAAGGGTTGCCCAAAGTACTGATAGAGGCGGCATCATGTGGACGTCCAATTGTTACTACCGATACCCCTGGTTGCCGTGAAGTGGTTCGTAATGAAGAAAACGGTTTGCTGATTCCCGTACGAAACGCGGCAGCATTGGCAGATGCGTTGCAGCTTCTGATTGAAAAACCGGAATTGCGAAAAAAGATGGGAACAAAAGGCCGCGAAATTGCGGTAAACGAATTCGCAGTAGAAAAAGTAATTTCAGAGACGATGGTGGTTTACGGGGAATTGCTCGAACAATGAAAGTCTTAATTACCGGTGCCACCGGTGCCATCGGTCCACGTGTTGTATCTGCGATGCATCATGCAGGGTATCGGATTCGTTCTTTTTCTGTCGATGAACCTCCATCCGGATTGTTTCCCACGCAAATAGAAGTTGTTGTCGGTGATATCACGGACCATAAGGCTGTCCAATCGGCCATGGAGGGCGTGGATGCCATCGTTCACCTTGCGGCTCTCCTGCATATCGTCAATCCGCCGCCCGAATTGCGGGAAAAATACGAGCATGTCAATATCGATGGCACGAAAACGGTGGTCGAAGCTTCGCTCAATGCTGGTGTCCGGCGCGTTGTCTTGTTCAGTACCATTGCCGTGTACGGAAATGCAGACGGCAAGGTTCTCAATGAGACGTCGCCAACCCGTCCGGAAACAGATTACGCCCGGACGAAACTTGTCGCCGAACAGATTGTCTTGAATGCGAAAGGTCCTGATGGAAAACCATTGGGTGTCGTATTGCGACTGGGTGCGGTTTATGGTTCCCACGTCAAGGGAAATTACGAACGTCTGATACGGGCCTTGGCCCGTAACCGCTTTATCCCTGTTGGAAAAGGGCTCAATCGGCGGACCTTGATTTACGAAAAGGACGTCGGTCGTGCGGCTGCGCTGGCGGTTTCTCATCCTTCTGCGACAGGCCGGGTCTTCAATGTTACAGATGGGAAATTTCATACCCTGAATGAAATCATCGAGTCTATTTGCTCTGCTATGGGTCGCAAACCGCCGCGATGGTTTCTGCCGGTAGGGCCGACCCGCTCATTAATCGGTTTAATCGAAAAAGGAAGCCGGGCTCTTCGTTTAAAACCCGTAGTTACCAGGGGAATGATTGACAAATATACCGAGGATATCGCAGTTGAGGGAGAGCTCATTCAAAAAGAACTCGGTTTTGTTCCTCATTACGATTTAAAGACGGGTTGGGAAGAAACGATTAAAGAAATGCGGAAAGGCGGAGGAATTTGAAACGTCTTTTTGATTTCTGGCTTTCCCTGTGTTTCATGGCGATATTATGGTTTCCCATGGTTGTTATCGCTCTCGCCGTAAAGTTTTCCTCAGCAGGCCCGGTTCTTTATTGGTCGGACCGGGTGGGTATCAATAACCGGATATTCGGAATGCCCAAGTTTCGGACGATGATATTAGACACTCCCGCCGTAGCAACCCATCTTATGAGGAATGCGGACGCTTATCTTACACCGATCGGCTCCTTTTTGCGCAGGTTCAGTCTGGATGAATTGCCGCAGTTATGGAGCATATTAAAAGGTGATATGAGTTTTGTGGGACCGCGTCCGGCGCTGTATAATCAGGACGATCTGGTTGCACTTCGAACGGCAAGAGGGATCCATAAAATCATGCCCGGAATTACCGGTTGGGCACAGATAAATGGTAGGGATGAATTGCCGATTCCGGTAAAAGTCGAGTTTGATGAGTATTATCTGACCAACAGATCCTTTCTCTTTGATCTTGAAATATTATGGATGACGTTTTTAAAAGTTGTAAAGCGGGAAGGGGTTGCTCATTGAAAGAAAGAAAATCGACACAGGATTTGAATCTCGTAAATAGTTCAAGCCGCCTTAACACAATCCTACTAACGTTACTTTAAAACGCAACTGAACATATACCTGCGCTTTCGGTTGATGATATGAATGATTCCGGTTTACATTCTCCAGAAAGAGGGGAGGGGATTTGAGATTTCCGACGACATTGATTCCAGAAAAAAAACAGGATTTAAGGTTGTACGCCCCGTTTAAAGTCCTATGTCTTCTTACATTCGGTACATTTATATTTCATCAACAGGGCAGGGGAGAATAATGTGAGAAAAAGATTTTGAGTTGCAATTCATTCGACTTAAAATCGTCCGAAAAAATAAAAAAGCCGTAGCCATGGGTTATTCCTTGGCACGGCTTTTTTATTTTTTAAATTTCGGGTGAGCTCAATTTTTATTTTCCATACAAGAGTTCAGGTTAAAAAATACTTAATGAATCTGAATAATTTGACGATATATTTAAAAAAATCTTTTTAATTTTCGACAGCTGTTTTTCACATGCGGAAGGGCTTTCTTAGAAATGGTTTCAAAACCTGCCCTCGTACTTAACTTCTATGCTGAAGCGAGGCCTTCAATCTTCAAAATACGAAATGTGTTTCTGAGGTTAAACGCTTCGTCACGCCATGATCTTAATCCTGATCGAACATTTCCAAGTCGCTGATAGAATCATAATTAAAAAGGCAAGGAGAGCAGCCAAATGCAAAATATAATTAACCGATTTAGGATTTGGACGCTTTTCCTTATTCTGGTTGCAATTGCAGTTGATATTTCCGCAGCGGAACTTGGTGAAATCGTTAAGATGCGGACGGCCTGGTCGGTTGATAGCGCGCGCCCGGGCGACCGGGTTGGACTGGCAATAATCCTTGATATTGCAAAAGGGTTTCACATAAGCCCCGATAAAAGCCAAATCGTCTCTGCAGGCGATCTGGTCCCCTATTCGACGAGGGTAAAAATTCTTGAAGCTACCGAGACCGTGACCTTGGAATCGGTCGCCTTTCCACGGGCGCATTCGATAAAAACCGTTCCGGAAGGTGCGGATATATTGGCATACGAAGGGGAGACGATTTTACCCATTTGGATCAAGATAAAGGATCAAGTGAAACCGGGGCCGCTTGCATTGAAGCTGAAGGTGGAATATCAGGCATGTAATACCGATGAAAATTATTGTTTATTACCGGATTCGCTAACGGCACAGGAAACGCTTACAGTCGTAGCGGCGGGCCAGCCCGTAACCGCTATCAATCTGGATCTGTTTGGAGGCGTTGACACGAAAAAAGCCGTGGCCGGTGGAAACATGATCCGTTTCGATGTCTTCGGATGGGTATTTTCACTTGATGTCACCTCCCGATTGGGAATCATTCTAATTCTATGGACTGCGGCATTCGGCGGTTTTTTACTCAATTTTACCCCATGTGTTTTACCTGTAATCCCAATTAAAATTATCAGTTTATCAAAAGCGGCGGAAAACCGAGCCAATTGCATGGCCCTTGGATTGGCTATGTCGCTGGGAGTTGTCATCTTCTGGTTTGGGTTGGGTGCAGTAATTGCCGCAATCAGCGAATTCACAGCCATGAACCAGATGTTTCAGTATCCGACTTTCACGATTATAATCGGTATCATCATTGCATTCATGGCGGTTGGGATGAGTGGGCCTCTTATCGTTCACCTGCCGAATTTTCTTTACCGGTTGAATCCAAAAGAAGAAAGCTTCCATGGATCCTTCGGGTTGGGGATAATGACGGCAATTTTGTCGACTCCTTGCACCGCTCCGTTTATGGGGGCGGCTGCAGCCTGGGCAGCCACTCAAAAACCCGTTATCACTCTTGCTGTCTTCATTGCAATCGGTTTTGGAATGGCGGTTCCCTATCTGGTTCTTTCATCTTCACCGTCTCTTCTTGATAAAATGCCGAAAGCAGGTCCCGTCAGTGATTTGATCAAAATAGTGATGAGTCTGTTCATGTTGGCAGCAGCCGCTTATTTCATCGGCATTGGGCTGAGTGCTCTTCTGGCGTCTCCCGTTGATCCCCCGAGCAAGGCTTATTGGTGGCCGGTTATGTTGTTCTGTGCTGCCGCCGGTTGCTGCCTATCATACCAAACCATGCGAATTACAGTCCGAAAAGGCGTACGCATTCTTTTTGGCGGCCTTGGAATGGTCGTATTCGGCTTGTCAATTTCAGGCGGCTTTTTTCTTAGCGACAGAGGACCAATTGATTGGGTTTATTATACTCCGAAACGATTTGCGGAAGCCGTCAATCAAAATAAAATCGTTGTCATGGATTTCACGGCCGAATGGTGCCTGAATTGCAAAGCGCTTGAACATAGCGTACTTGGAAATGACAAAATTGTCGATCTGCTGGCTTCCAAGGATGTGGTTCCCATCAAGGTCGATATAACGGGAAACAATCCGGCTGGAACGGCAAAGCTTAAAGAAGTCGGAAGGTTAACGATTCCCTTGCTGGTTGTATGGACGCCGGATGGGAAAGAGGTTTTTAAAAGCGATTTTTACACCGTTGATCAGGTTATTCAAGCAGTTCATCGGGCGAAGAGAGAGCGACAATCGATTTGTTATAATCGTTTGAGCGCATCCAGCCAATGAATTTATGAATCTTCCGCGGAATACTCCCCCATTTATGGCGGTCATGAACGCGGTTCATGGAAAAGGGAGGATACAATCCCCCTCCAAGCCTTTTTTAGAACTCCCCGTCTTAAAAGGCGGGGAGTCTGGTTTTGTTTTTCAGCTTACATATTCCCAAATAATGTCTCGAAATCTTTTCTCTTTCAGATAGGAAAAAAACTCATGTACCGCCATTGCGAAATCTTGAGGCTTTATTTCCTGTCCCCTAAAATTCTAAGCAACATAAGAAACAGGTTGATAAAATCCAGGTACAGCGAGAGTGCACCCAGGATGGATCCTTTTCGAATGACCGATGCATCCAAATTCGATGGTTGCGAAAGTGCCATTGTCTTGAGTTTCTGAGTGTCGTAAGCGGTCAAACCGACGAAAACAATAACTCCGATGTAGCTGATGATCATGCTCATCCCGCTGCTGCGGATAAACATATTAACGACAGATGCAATGATAATTCCGATAAGTCCCATGAACATAAACCCTCCCACCGAGGTCAGGTCGCGTTTCGTGGTCATACCGTATATACTGCATGCAACAAAGGTAGCAGCACAGATAAAGAATGTTGAAGTGATCGATGAACTCGTATATATGAGAAAAACAGAGGAAAGAGTGGCCCCATTGAGTAAAGCGTAAAGAACAAAGAGGGAGGTTGCGGTTGAAGCCTGCATTTTTTGTACCCTTGCGCTTAGAATGAAAACGAGAGCGAGTTCACCGATGATCAGACCAAAAAATACCAGTTGATTTCCAAAAATCAGCTGTCTCATAAAATCGCTGTTGACTACATAAAACGCGACGAAACCGGTGAGTGCGAGCCCGAGGGCCATCCAGTTATAAACACTGCGAATGAATTCATTGACCAGAACTTGAGCGGTAGTTCTCTGAATGGGGATTGTATGCATCATTACCTCCTGGAATTATTTTTTTATGGTAATATAACACAGTTGTGAGACATTTCAAGATCTTAAATGCTTTTTTAGCATAGAGCACATGGGAGACAAATACGGATCGATTCAAGTTATGAAACCGGAACAAATATATCAAAATCTTAAAGACCTTGCAGAAAAATTAAGTATCATGGTTTCTGAACAAAGTTTTCGTAATTCCGGATTAAAGGTGAAAAGCGGATTGTGCAAGATCAAAGGCAAGAACATTTTCATAATGGATAAGAGCCTGCCGATTCCAGAAAAAAATGAAATCCTGGCATCCTGCCTGATAGAAATGCCCCATGAAGAGATATTTCTTCTTCCGGCGGTCCGAGAACTTCTGAATCGCTTAATAAACAAAAAGTGATAGCGGCAACGTCTCTGAACGTCCAATTGGAATTCCCTTTGGTTCATCATAACGGCTGATCAAATAATGTGAAAATATGGGAAAGAGGAGATCGATATCGGCAATCCATGCGGTTATACATTTAAGTTGACATAATATATCTTATCAGACTTTGCGAGTCAATGCGGGATAGACAAATAATTTGCCCGATCTTTTCACATTGAAACATTATGTCCCTCCCCCAAAAAAATTATTCTGCGCCATTCAAAAGCAAAAAGCTTGAAAGCCGTATCGGGTCGTGTTAATTTTAATTCCGCTTAAAATTAAAATGAAAATTACGGCCATTAACAGCTTTGTATTCATATCGACCTTTTTGGGAAAACCATAAACTCCCACAATTTTTTTCAGATCGTCTTTACTGTGAATTTGAATAACGATAATCCTCACCGACAGATCTACACCGTATCCGAATTAACCGACAGCATTAAATTATTGCTTGAAGAAAACTTTCCATTTATCTGGATATGTGGAGAAATATCTAATTTTAATGTTCCAGTATCCGGTCATTATTATTTTTCTCTTAAAGACGAAGAAGCCCAGATAAATGCCGTAATGTTCCGGTCTCAAAATCGAAATCTAAAATTTGTCCCCGAAGATGGAATGAATATCATCGGTCTTGGACGGGTTAGTGTGTATGGCCCGAGAGGCTCCTATCAAATCATATTTGAATATCTGGAGCCCCGAGGAATTGGGGCGATACAGGTGGCCTTTGAACAGCTTAAAAACAAACTTTCGGCAGAAGGGCTTTTCGAGGAAGATCATAAAAAACCGATACCGTTTTTACCTAAAAATATCAGTATAATAACCTCTCCTACCGGATCTGTCGTTCACGATATTTTAAAAATTATAGACCGCCGTTTTCCGAGCGTTCAAATTGAAATTATACCTGTAAAGGTTCAAGGGGAAGGTTCAAATAATGAGATCGTTGGAGGAATTGAACTGCTGAATACCCGTGGTGACGCAGACGTGGCAATTTTAGCCAGAGGCGGTGGTTCTATAGAGGACCTCCAGGCCTTCAACTCCGAAGAAGTTGCCAGAGCAATTTTTTCTTCCAGAATTCCAATTATTTCCGCAATTGGACACGAAACGGATTTTACCATCGCAGACTTTGTTTCGGACCTTCGCGCACCGACTCCTTCCGCGGCCGCGGAATTGGTAGTCCCAATAAAGGATGAACTCCGATATCGATGCAACGCACTTTCACGGAGTTTAACGTTCAATTGTTTAAAATACATTCAAAACGCTCGAAGGATCTGCGAAGAAATGTCAAGACGGCTGATCGATCCGAAGAAAAAAATTCAGGATTTGAGAATCCGGATCGATGACTTTACCGGACGACTGGTTCGAATATTTACAAGAACTTTGGAGCAAAGACGTGAACGTCTTGAATGGCGTATGAACCGACTTTCCGTAAACAGCCTTTTGATAAAGATAACAAACGCTAAAGATAAGGTTGAACGGGCTAGGCATAACTTATTTATATTCTATCAAAAAATATTCGACAAAAATCGTTCCCTTTTCCGAGAGCAAAGCAGAGAGCTTCACGCATTGAACCCAGTTGCAATTCTTGCTCGCGGATATAGCATAACGAGAACCATACCGGATGCAAAAATCGTAAAAGATTCAGATACCGTAAACATTGATCAGAATCTTGAAGTTATTCTTGGAAAAGGTTTTTTAATCTGCCGGGTAAAAAGGAAGTCGACGGAATGAAGGAAAAAACATTTGAACAGTCGATGAAGGAACTTGAGCAGATTGTTCAAGAGCTTGAAACCGGGGAAATGCCCCTTGAAAAAGCCATCAAAAAATTTGAAGAAGGTGTTCGGCTTTCAAAATTATGTTCAGAAAAATTAGATCAGACGGAAAAACGCATTACCATTTTATTAAGGGACCAGGATGGAAAAGTCTTTGAAAAGCCTTTTCCCGATGAAAGCGGATCATTTAAGGATTAGAAGTAATTTCCAAACCTCCTCTCCGGCCCAATCTCAGCGTTGGGACAAGGTGTTCAATTCTCTAAATATTCTCAATAGATGCCTATGAACTTCTTGCCCACCTGAATTTAAACCAGATTCAAGGCTTTGAAATCACTTTTCGTTTTTTTTCATTCATCTTATGACGGAAAAAAAAATACGGCTGGACCTGCTGCTTGTAGAGCAGGGACTTGCTTCAAGTCGGCAACGTGCACGAGCCATGATTATGGCAGGAAACGTGCTGGTAAATGACAAGCTCCTGGATAAACCGGGAGCTATGATTATAAAAGATGCCGGCGTGATTATTAAAATTAAAAGAGAGGATCTTCCTTTCGTCAGTCGCGGGGGATTAAAGCTTGAAGCAGCCCTAAAAGAACTGGAAGCCGATATCGAGGGTTTCATTTGTCTTGATGTGGGAGCGTCTACAGGCGGATTTACCGACTGCCTTTTGCAACACGGAGCAAGACGCGTTTTTGCCGTTGATGTCGGTTATGGACAACTGGCATGGAAGCTAAGGCAAGATCGACGAGTAGTGATTTTAGAGCGCACAAATATTCGCCATATACCCCTCGTAGCGATAACAGAGCCGGTGGATCTTATCACCATCGATGTTTCTTTTATTTCTCTTAAAAAAGTAGTCCCCTCACTCTTACAGTTCATAAAAAAAAATACCATGATCCTCGCCTTAATCAAACCTCAGTTTGAAGTCGGAAAGGGGAAAGTCGGAAAAGGCGGCGTCGTTCGAGATCCCGCCCAGCATGCCGAAGTTATTTCTGATCTTTGCGCCTTTTTCTCCGAGGTCGGACTTCTTTGTGAAAAGATCATGCCTTCTCCAATATTAGGACCGAAAGGAAACAAGGAATTTTTTATTTTTTTAAAAAAGACTTTAAATCCGAACTGAAAACAAATTCCAAGATTGAAATCCAAACTTTTAGCCATTGATGGGATTTTGAGCTTGATTTTTTTCATTAAACATATAGAGTATAACAATTTAACCTCTGACGGTTTCGTAAGAATCCTATTTCTATGTTGCACAGGATAGCCTTTTTCCGTTTTTCACGTGGCCAACAAATCTTATATTCAGGCTTATATGTGGTTTTTTCGAATTTTCAAAATCCCATTCAGAGAGGAAATTAAATGACAGAAACGGCAGATAAATTAAGAAATATTGCTCTTGCGGGTCATGGCAGTACAGGAAAAACATCGCTTGCAGAGGTAATGCTTTTTAAGGCCGGGGCAATCAATCGACTCGGACGGATAGAAGATGGTAATACAGCTATGGACTTTGAACCGGAAGAAATCAAGCGTTGTACCAGCATTAGCAGCGCTTTTCATCAATTCGCCTGGAAAAATCATACGGTGAATCTTATCGATACGCCCGGCGATCAGAATTTTTTTACTGACACCAAAAGCTGCATGCAGGCTGCCGATGGAGTGGTTTTGTTGATTGACGCTGTGGATGGCACAAAAGTTCAAACGGAACAAGCCTGGGAATTTGCGAACGAATTCAATCTGCCGGTCGTAATTTTTATCAACAAGCTGGACAGAGAGCGGGCGGATTTTTTTCGAACATTCAAAGACGCAGCGAATTGTTTTGATCCGAAGCCGATCGTTCTGCAAATCCCAATCGGGGCCGAAGCCGATTTTAAAGGCGTCGTTGATTTGATCAGAATGAAGACTTTTATTTATGATACGGAAGGTAAAACAGTTACTGGAGACATTCCGTCAGATATTCAAGAACAGGTCGAAAGAGAGCGAGAAATGCTCATTGAAAATGTCGCCGAGGCGGATGACGAACTACTCGAACGATATCTTGAAGGTGAAACCCTATCGGATGAGGAGATAAAAGCCGGATTAAAAAAAGGGATCATATGCAGGACATTTGTTCCGGTTCTTTGTGGATCGACAATAAAAAGCATCGGTATCGACCTATTGATGGATTTTATCATAAACGGCATGCCTTCGCCGCTTGATCTTGGAGCAAGGCAGGGTATCGATCCGGACACCGGCAATGAAATCGAACGGACTCCCGATCCGGAGGGGCCATTTTCGGCTTTTGTTTTCAAAACCGTTGCCGATCCTTATGCCGGCCGCCTTTCCATTTTTCGAGTGGTATCAGGCAAACTGGGGGCTGACGGGACTTTCTACAACACAAACAAAGGAATAAAAGAACGATTTAATCAGCTTCTGAAGCTTGCCGGCAAGGAGCAAAAGCCGATCTCGGGAGCCGTTCCCGGTTCAATTGTTGCAGTCGCCAAATTAAAGGAAACGACCTCGGGCGATACACTATGCAATGAGTCACACAAGATCAAATTCAAATGTGCGGAATCACCCTCCCCCATTATCTCTTTCGCCATATCACCAAAGGAAAGAGCGGATGAAGATAAGATATTTTCGGCTCTTGCAAAGCTTCTTGAGGAGGATATCGCCCTGAAAATGACGCGAAATGCCGAAACGAAAGAAATCCTTTTGTCCGGCATGGGGCAGGTCCATATTGAAACAACCATTGAAAAGTTGAAAAGAAAATTCAATGTCGAAGTCCAACTGAAAACTCCCAAGGTGCCTTACAAAGAGACAATCAAGAAAAAAGCAAGAGCGCAGGGGAGACACAAAAAGCAGACGGGGGGACACGGCCAGTATGGTGACTGCTGGATTGACATCGAACCATTGCCTCGAGGAGCAGGCTTTGAGTTTGTTGATGGAGTCGTAGGCGGAGTGATCCCGAGGCAATACATACCGGCTGTTGAAAAAGGAATTATTGAAGCTTGCCAGAAAGGAGTGATAGCGGGATTTCCTTTCATTGATTTTAGAGTTACTTTAAACGATGGGTCCTTTCACGCGGTAGATTCGTCTGAAATGGCATTCAAGATTGCAGGATCACTCGCATTTAAAAAGGCAGCAGCGGAAGCAAATCCCGTTTTGCTTGAACCTATCATGAAGGTTGAAATTATTACCCCGGACGAATTCATGGGTGATATCATGGGAGATCTAAACAGCAGGCGTGGAAGGGTTCTCGGGATGGATACCAAGGGTAAAAATCAGGTCATTAAGGCACTGGTACCGATGGCCGAATTCCTTACCTATGCGCCGGATCTTAACTCAATGACCGGAGGTCGCGGAATGTATACCATGGAATTTTCTCACTACGATGAAGTGCCGGCCCAGATCTCACAAAAACTCATTGAAGAAATAAATAAGAGTAAAGAATAACGGTTTCGTAAAGAAAAAAACATCCAATTTAAGAGAAGGCAGGCACCGGCTTTACCTCAAGCAAAAGTCGGTGCCTGTCACATTTTTATTTATCAGCGGGTAGAAGTGATTTCAAAACCTCCCCTCGCCTCAGGGCTGGTTTTTGTGTCGGTGCGAGGCGTGCAATCCTAAAAATTCTCGGATAAACACTTTTTACAGGGTGCGAATCCGGCCCAGAATGCATCCCATTTTTTCGAAAAAAAGATTCGGTTTCTTTTTTCAGTTTTCTTCCCGAAGGTACATGAAACAAGATGAAATCGTTTTGATTTGCAATTCCCGATGTACCCCCCCTCTTTTTCCTCCCAATGACTCCACATGCCTTTTCGGTCCGACATGGCGTTACGCTGGGCATGTAAGAAGATTGAATCGTATTTAACATTTGGTTTACGCGGCAAGCAATACGCAAAACCGTGCGCGATGATTTTACAATTTGCCAGCGAACCATCTTGAAGGAAGACGTAAGCCAGATACCGATCATAGCGGTCAAATTTTTCTTTATCAAACTCCAATCGAACTTTTTTTGAAAGAACCAAGCTTTTATGAAAATATTTTGCAGCGTATCCGTAGGGTTCGGCTTTTTGCGTTTCGTGCTCGATTTCAGGTGCATTCATTCCAATGTAGCGTATACACCGCCCATCTGATAAAATAATAGTATCTCCGTCGATAACCGATTTTACCTTGAACCACTCTTCTGCAAACAATTGAGAAGCGGATGAAAGAATGAAAAAAAATATCAGACAAAGGAAAAGAACAACCTTTCTTGAATTTGAACGAAACCGAGCCTTTTTCAATTGTTTCATAATTCAAAAGTTTAATAATGCTTTTTCTGGAATCCGTTTTCGATCTGTTTTGGACGATCTTCTATATTGAACCATTCAATCCGCAATGCTGAACGGCAGCTTTATCCAATAGCCTCGACAATCCACCCCGGTCGGAAGGAATAAAACCTAGCGATCTGTTCCAGACCTCGTCATCTTCCATGCAAAAATAGACACAAACATTCGGGGCGATTCCTTTTATCCAGGAAACCATCTTTCGATACAGATTAATTCGCAACGGCTTGAAGTACCTCATTTTTCCATCTAGACCGGCAATGAATTCTCCATAGATAATTTTTGAATCCGGAAAGCGCCGCTGGATGATGGATTTCAGCGTCGGAATATAACGGAATGTACCAAGGCTTATCCAAACGATATTTTCTGCTGAGACCCAGGAAAACAGCTTTTCAACAACGCGTCTGTAATCTTCTTCGCAACCGTCATAGAGAATCATGGGGTCAAAATGAAAAGCAAGGGGGTATCCCCATGACTCACACCTGGCAGCCGCCTTAAGCCTTTCTTCAAGCGGGGCGGTATCCCGCTCCTCATCGCTTATCACTTTTTCGGTGTTCAATGACCAGGAAATGATGGTCTTGCGATTGTGCAAAAGTTTTCCCAGGGATTCAATGGCGGTCGTTTTTGTTTTTAATTCCAATATGGTATTAGATTGTTTCGAAAACTTCGGGACGAGTAATCCTGATAGTTCGGTCCATGCTTCCCAAATCATGCTGTCCGTAAACTCACCGGTTCCGATTCGGTGAACTGTTTTTTCTGAAAACATCTTTTCAAGTTCAGCCAAGAGTTCGCTGTGATTAACAAAATAACAAAGCAGGGGTGGATGAAAGTAAGATTGCAGAATGCAATATGAACAGTCCATCGTACAGAATGTTCCAATATGAAGGATTTTATAACCACAACAGGTATAAAAACGGGTGCCGGGACATTTTCGTATAAAAGACCCTTTATTTTGCGTGAGAAAAAGGACTTCTTTCCCTTTTTTTACGGGATCATTTTCGAAAGAAATCCGCTCAAAAACCTCTTGTACATTATTGATCACTTCAAAAGGTGCGCGCAGATGATTCTGTATTGAAATTACCTGAGGGAAATCCGCAACTTCCCGGTCTATATAAATTTGTGAGATAGGCAGAGGATTAAAGGGCATCTTTTTCTGTCCGGTTTGTTCCTTTTAAATTAAACCCGCAAAAAATCGGGTGCTATGGTCATTATTTTACCTCAATTTCAGGATTAGCCAAGGTTGCTATATCGCAAATATGCTTATCTCAGAAGATCGAAAATCGGTTACCATCCAGATTTTCTTTATATTTCACCGCCGCGAAATTCGACTTGGCGGCCTCAAGCCCTATTAAAATTTTACGATAGAATTTTCCTGCCGTGCAGTCTTATCATGCAAAAAAACCGAAAACGATATTTTGAGAATCATTGAAGCGAATCGATAAAAAAGAACACATTTTTAAATGCTAAACGAATAAGGTCCAGATTGGAAGAGCGAAGGCGACACTTCGTTTATCATACCCTATGGATAGATGCAAATAGCTCTCAGCATCCCGGTTAAAAAAAAGGCGTGATCCGGCGATTTATGTTTGGTCTGAATTTAATCGGAAAATACCATATGCAGATTATAATGCACAGGGAGATTTTGTAGGATGTGATCATTGTGATTGGAAATACAATCGACTCACAATCTTTGGGCATTTGCTGAAATGTGCAGAAATGAGATTCGGCGGTCAGGAAAAAATACGGTGGAATTTGCAATAATGTTTGGTCAAGAAAACCAGAAAATTTCAGATCATGTCATCTTTTATTCCACGCCCCAATACTTCAAAACCGTTTTCAAGGGATTGTTTCAACTGATTTTTTTCGTTATCGATGATTCTCTTGCTTTCATTGAAAAGAACAATTCCTCCAAACATAGCCCAAGTCAAGCCGGCAAAAGTGGAGGGATTTTTTTTTATGAAAAACTTTTTATCCATTCCTTCAGAGAATATTATCGCTATTGCTTTCAGTGTCTTATGTAACAATTTTCTAATTTTGGCGATGAGTTGGGGTGAAAGGTTTTTCAGGTTTTCACTTGAATGGAGATGAAACATGTTGATGAGAATCAGCGGATCAAATTCATAAACGTCATACATAATATTTTTTAAAAGTTCAAATTTCTGCCCGGGATTCATTTTTTTTTCAGAATTCAAATGTTCCAGTCGAATAAGCAGATATTGAAGAATACCGAGGGACAGAGAGGCATACAGGTCGTCTTTGTTTTTAAAATAAAGATAAAGTGTGCCCGGGCTCAACTCAGCTTCTCTTGCAATATCCTCTATAGTCGTTTTCGAAAAGCCTTTTGCAGAAAATACCCTTTTTGCAGCCACCATTATCTGATGCCGTCTTCTTTCTTTTTCCCTTTCTTTGCGTTCCTTGATCCCCATCAAAATGAATTCCATTTATTTGTTAAAAGATATTATATTTGATATTTAAAATTTGTCAAGTAAAATATATTTAATTTGTAAACAATAAATCAAATAATTGAAAACAATTTTATTAATTTCAGGGAAATTTTTAAAAATCAGATGGGGGCTTTTTTAAAAATAAAGACGACATTTTTTTAATTTCTGAAAAAATCTCAGTAATGCGGTTGAAATCGTTGCACATCCTTCAAATGAGAACTCATTGGGTTTAGTGCAAACAGTTACAACCGAGATTGACGCTTCTGCAGGACTTCAGGGGGGATTAAAAATGAAAATATCTTCAGATGAAAAACGAACAATCAATCCAGAATTTTTCGGAGGTTGGGGTGTGAGATGATTTTTTCGAGTATTTCCTGACGATTTTTTAATTCAATCATGTTCTTGAAATTTAAGCATAATGTATAGTTCGACCCTTCAAAGCCATCCGGATGAATCAACTTTACGCCGTTTCCAATCTTCATATCTTTTATGTTTTTTTCGAACTCTTTTTCAGCCTTCTTAATTGAAGGGAAGCGACGTTGCTTCAGGTATCGCCTCAACAATTCGGATTTTTGAGCTTTATTCAGTTCCGAATTGTTTCGAATTTCTAGAAAATATTTCTCCTCAAGCAATTGATGAATGGAAATATTTTCACGCAGCGCAATTTCTTTGGTCAGGGTAATAATTTCCCTCTGTTTATTCAGGCTCAGATTGAGATCGCCGAACAGATTGGCAAAATAAACAGCGACATGTTTTGGTATTTGGTCTAATTCCAGAGCGATGGCAAGGGAAATCGTATTTGAAAGGATACCATTTTGTATGCTCCAAGGAAGATGGCAGATCCTTATTATTTTTTTTATGAGTGTCGGATTGTTCGGTAAAGCGAAGGATGAAGCAGCTGATGCCAACTTGTTATAATCATTAAAATAATTCGATAATAGGTTCAGTGACCTGGAGATTTCGATCAGATTGAGCGGTCTTTGGAGCGCATTGTCTGCAATTGCACATTTCACATATTCGATAGGGTCGATTTCGGTGCCAAAGATTCTCGCAGCAATGCTCGTCCGCTCAAGCCGGAGGAAAGCCGCAATTCTGCGGAATCCGCTAACGATGAAAAAACCGGAATTTTTTGTTCCTAAAAGCGGTGGGTGTATCAATCCGATTTCGTTTATCAAAACAACAAGATCTCTGTTATCAGTTTGTGTGGTGATTCGATAGGTGTTATCCGCTAAATCGATTTCGGACAGTTGAAGGGTTTTTTCCCTAAAACTCATAATTTTTGCCGGTTAGAAGTTTTAATGCTTCCAAGTACTTTTTTTGTGTGCTTTTAAGCACCTGACTTGGAAGGGATGGAGCCGGCGGTTTTTTATTCCACCGGATGGAAAGAAGATAGTCTCTGATGTACTGCTTGTCGAAACTTTTTTGAGAACCACCCGGTTGGTAAGAGTCTTTTGGCCAAAATCTGGATGAATCCGGAGTAAGAACTTCATCTATCAGACAAATCTCATTTCCCACAAGTCCGAACTCAAACTTTGTATCCGCAATGATAATCCCCTGGTTTTCAGCCAATTGAGCTCCTCTTCGATAAATTTGAAGACTTAGTGTTTTTATCTTTTCCGCCATGGATGTTCCAACCCGTTTAGCCATTTCTTTGAAATCGATATTGAGATCATGAAGGCCTGATTCTTCTTTTGTTGACGGTGTAAAAATAGGTTCAGAAAGCTTTTCGGATTCTTTTAAGCCTTTCGGCAATTTTATTCCGCAGATGGTCCCTGTTTCCTGGTAAGATTTCCAAGCAGAGCCGGAGAGATATCCCCGGACAACACATTCAATCGAAATCGGCGCAGCCTTCCTGACAAGCATACTTCTTCCGTGAAGAATTTTTGAATACGGTTTGCAAACATCCGGAAAGTCGCTGATGTTACTGGAAATCAGGTGGTTTTTGACGAGCGGCCTCATTATGTCAAACCAGAAAAGAGAAATTTGAGTCAACACTTTGCCTTTTTCAGGCAAAGGATCCGGGAGGATGACATCAAACGCCGAAATTCGATCGGTCGCAACGATCAGAAGGATTTCGCCGAAGTCATAAATATCCCTCACCTTCCCTCTTTTCAGTAATTTCAGATCGGAGAAATTCGTTTCAAAAACAGCTGGTTCCATCACATGAAATCCTTCATGGGTTCCATAGCCTTTTTGGTTTCTTTTAGGCTTTTTGTTGCTTGAATTGCCTTACAAAATTTTTTAGAGTTTGGCAGGTTGCCTCATCGGGCTCAAGGAACTGAATCCCGGTTTCAAATTTTCCATCTTTACCGCCTTTACAATGGATCACCCTTCCCTGCATATCGATCAGGTCGTCTTCCAGTCCAATGGTTAATAACACCTTATGTTCCGGGCGAATCGGAAAATTTGTTTCGAGAAGAATTCCGGTTTCAGATACATTTAAGGTTCTGCCCATGCCCTGTTGGAACTTTACATCGTTTTCATCAAGGCAGATGTACGATAGGTTGAGCGAATCGATTCTGCTGTTTTGTCTTTTTTCTGTCATTTTTATTACTTCCTGTTTATTGAGGCTGATACATTATCCGGAGATTTTTTCTGGCCGGCCTGTGAAATTCTTTTTTGAAACTCACAAGCCACCCGCGTAGTTACGGAAATGCAGGTCGCGGTATTTTTGATAAAATTTTTGAAGGTTGCGGAAAGCCGTTCATGTTCATCCTCCAGTTTATCCGATTCCATCAGGGTTGCCTTAAGGTTTTCAGATGCAAAAACCGATGCAGAATAAGGCTCATGTCCCATATCGAGGAATGGAACACGGCCAAAAAAATCTCCTTCATAAAGCGTGGCCAAAGGAACATAGCCATCATCTGTTTTTCGAACAATAAAGGCCTCACCCCGTGAAACAGTGAACATCTTGTCTTCGTTTTCACCCTGCTGAATCAGAGGGGTCCTCCCTTTGATAAATGCATCTAGAGCGTTGTTTTTTTGCCATAGCTCCGTCGCCCATTCGGTTACCTGTGTTAAGCGCTTGTTGAGACTGAGAACGAATCCCCTGAACTCGGAAGATATACGTGCAAATTCCTTTGCCAGGCGCTGCGAATCCAGCACTCCCAGCTGGACATTGCTTGCCGCTCTGACGGAAGCACTTCGTGCGTTGCTTTGCATTAAAAAGGAGGCAATACTTCCGATAAAGGACCCATCGGTTAGTTTGAGTATCGTCAGGGGCCCTTGAGGGGTCTCCTTAATAATATCCACCGTTCCTTCGAGTATGACCCATATCCACCCCCCATGTTTTCCTTCTTGAACGATTTGTTGTCCCTCGATGAATTCTTCTTCATCAACCACATACATGTAATCAACAAGCGGTCCTCTTATGATTGGAACGGAAGTGGATGCCCCGGATGAATCCAATGATATTTTGTCAAATGATGTCGGGCCCAACTTTTCGATCAGGCCATCGTCCAGCATTCTTAAGCCATCCAGAATGATTTCCATCCGGCTTTTTTGGATCACCTTGGTAATATCGACACGGTCTCGGGTGAAATCAAACTCTCCTTCTGTCCATCCAAAAAGAGCGTAAACCGCATCTATTCCGGCTAATGAGCCGCATGAAGCATTTGCAGGGTTGCCGTTGACGATATGAATAAGCCCTTGTTCATTTGCGTAAGGGCTTGTTACACGTAAAATGCCTGTCACTCCATTCGTCCCGAGGAGTTGAAGCAGATCCGCAAGATTAAGGAAATTAAGATTTCCGGCGAGAACCGTTTTGCTCTTCATACGTGCTATAAATTACTTTGCCCATTGGAACTGCTTCTGTAGGGATTGTAAAGTTAACATCAAGCATTCTTTTAATGACACTCCGACCCCTTGCCCGGTGACGGCACTGGCTTGAAATGCGGGAACTTTCAATTGGCGGTTTAAATCTCTTTCCATTTTCTCTACAGCCATCAGGGGGATACCCTGCTGGGCAAGGTCTCGTTTATTATATTGCATGACCAGCGGCATTTTAAAAATATTCATTTCGTAATCTCTTAAGTTTTCCTGAAGATCTTTGAGCGACAACAAGTTTTTTTCGCGTCGTACTTCAAGTGAGTCGGCGACGAACACGATTCCGTCAACTCCTTTCAATACCAGTTTCCGGGTAGACTGATACTGAACCTGACCTGGAACGGTGTACAGCTGAACCCGAACGTCGCATCCTTTAATTTTGCCCAAGCCCATCGGAAGAAAATCAAAAAACAGGGTTCTGTCACCTTCTGTATTGATTGAGACCATTTCGCCGGATACCTGTTTTTTAAAGGTCTTGAAGATATATTCAAGATTTGTTGTCTTGCCGCATCTTCCGGGTCCGTAATATACGATTTTGCATTCGATCTCCCGTTTCTTTAAATTAAAAATAGCCATTCAATTTACTCCAAGCCAAAAATTTCAACACCCGGATGTTTTTTGTATGTAACGCTTCCTCGCCGGATTAAAAAAATGATATCATCCTATTATTGACGGTCCCGTAGATAGTCGGATAGGAGAGGGAAAAGCAAAAAGTTTCAATTTCCAGGGCCATGAATCCAGAGACGTGAGCCCTGCTTAAACACGCGCCGAACGAATTTATCCAGCTAAAAAATAATCCATTTAATTTTGTTTTATGCATGAAACGCCTCTGACGAACGCTGCTTGTTGAAATTAACGCTGTTCATTTAACAGGACAGAACCTTAAGCGCAACGTATAAATCATTTTTTTATGAGGCCGTAATTATTTGCTTACAATTTTAATGTCCAGGCTGTAATCCCCCCGTTTGGGTCCTGATTCAATTTTCGTTTTTGCGGAAACAATCCCCTTTCCCTTAAATATGGCAATGGGAGAATAAAATTGTATATCGTTTAATGTGACTCCTACCTTCAAGTTTTCAATTAACTCCTTTTCCTTGTCCGAAATCAACAAACTGATCACATTTCCGGATTGAAAACTGACATCAAATTCAATGATTTTTCCCCCCCCGGATGCATCATTCAATGTTATCGTCACGGAACTGATATCTAGAAATTCATCTTCCGCCATCTGACTGGGCTCAAAGTCATATTCTTCGATATTCTCCTCTGCATGCTCCTCTCCATGTGGCAGGGTGACAGGATGCCCCTTTTTCTCCAGAACGTTTTCAAGGAAAAAACGCACTTTCCCCAAATCTTCCGCTGGGAAAAATCCGCTTTTTAACCATTGTTCATATTGACGGATCGCATCTTCCGTCAAATTGAGGGCTAAATGACAACGGATAATATTTTTTGCGGCAACAATTCGAAACGCGTCTTTTTTCAATAATTCATTAAACTCCTTGATCGCTCCCTCGAATTGGCCGAACTTGGCCAGGGCAATAGCGCCCTCAAGCGCGGCTTCGTCCTTGTCATCTGAAAAAGCGAATTTGTTTTTTATGACATCCTGAACCTTTGATGACATCTGAGGGGAAGAAGGAGATTTATTAATTTTTTCAATAAGATCGTCGATAGAATGTATTTTTTTTGAAATGCTGTCTATGAGATCTTTTTTATTTTTAATTTGTTCGTTTTTTTGGATTAATTCCGCTGCATTATTATACCTTTTTTTTGACTCATCGAATAATCCCTGGGATCGATAAATCTCCGCTTCCTGCAACAGGGATTTAATCCGGTTTTTTATTTCCATATATTACCTCGCAACCTTATTATCGAATTGCCACAGAAAACAAGACGGTTTTGAGCAGCGACAGCAAGCGCATTCCCCGCAGCAGTGGTTTGTGCGCAAATCGAAGAATCGATCAAAAGCCCTTACGGTCTAAAATTCCCCGCTGCCTCCAGGAGGGATTCTCTAATTTAAAACTCGAAAAAATACGATCGGGGCTGCCATAACTTTTTGAATCGACACAAACTAATTAATTCTTTAAAATTATCTTTTCTTTTAGGTAAAGTCAATATTTGAGAAACATAAAAAGTGTTGACATTAAACGAATTTATGATACTAATTTTTTGCAAATAATCCGAAAAATCGTTTTATGTTATAACCCATCAACTGATAAGGAGAATGCTATGGAAAAGAAAGTAAGCGTAATCGGAGCCGGAATGGTTGGGGGTACGTGTGCCCAACGGCTGGCTGAAAAAGAGTTGTGCGATGTGGTCTTGGTTGACATTATTGACGGATTGCCGGAAGGAAAGGCCCTTGATCTGGCTGAAGCCGCCCCGGTCGAAAAGCATGACGCCCATATTACAGGATCCTCCAAGGGATATGCAGCCACTGCGGGATCCGATATCATCATCATCACCTCGGGTGTGCCGAGAAAACCGGGGATGAGCCGTGACGATCTTCTGGCAATCAACTCCAAAATCATGAAAGATGTAGTAAGTAAAGTCGCAAAAGAGTCTCCGAATGCTATCCTTATCATTGTCGCCAATCCTCTGGATGCCATGTGCCACGTGGCGTTCGAAACAAGCGGATTCCCAAAGAACCGTGTCATGGGCATGGCCGGTGCGCTTGACTCTGCCCGGTTTAGATATTTTATTGCCGAAGAACTGAAAGTATCGGTAGAAAACACCAATGCCTTTGTTCTTGGCGGTCATGGCGATACAATGGTTCCGCTACCCCGTTATTCGACGGTTGCCGGTGTTCCAATCACCGAACTGATGCCGAAAGAACGAATTGATGCCCTCTGCGAAAGAACTGCCAAGGGCGGTGGAGAAATCGTCAGCCTGCTGAAGACGGGTAGTGCCTTTTTTGCTACCGCCTCCGGAGCCGTACAAATGGCCGAAGCCATCCTGAAAGATAAGAAATTGATCGTACCCTGCGCAACTTATCTTGAGGGTGAATACGGAATCAACAACCTTTTTGTAGGCGTACCGGTAAAACTGGGTAAAAATGGCGTAGAGGAAGTGATGCAGATCAAGTTGACGCCGGAAGAAGATGCGGCCCTCAAGAAATCGGCCGCCGCCGTTCAGGAACTCGTGGATGCCATGAAAAAGCTTGGTTAGGATATGCATTTTTAATACCCTTCCCATTCAATCCGGGCAGTATGGTCATCGACTTGATCATCACTGCCCGGTTTTTTTCGAATATATCCGACCACTTCAAACCTGTTGCATTTTTGGCGGAAAGGAGACTAATCCGTTTCGGATAACAATCCGTTCCGGACGGATTCGGCCAGTTTCTGATTCATCCCGGGCATGGAGCACAATTCTTCGATTGTGGCGGCACGAATCTTTTTTATGCTTCCAAAATGTTTGAGAAGCATCGATTTTCTCTTTTTACCGATCCCCGGAATCGTATCAAGGATAGATCGCATTGACGAACCGGTTCGACGCTTTCGATGAAAAGTAATGGCGAAACGGTGCGCTTCATCTCGTATTCTTTGCAGAAAAAGAAGAAGATCCTCTGCCCTGCCCATATTTAAAGGATTGGTTCTTCCTTTTTTATAAATCTTGTCTTGGGTCTCCCCCTTTTTTTCGTCTTTTTTGGCAATCCCGATAAGCTCGAAGTTTCCTTCCAAATTCAAATCCCTCATAACTGATACGGCGATATTCAGTTGGCCTTTGCCGCCGTCGACCATCAACAAATCCGGATAGGGTTTTGACTGTTCTCCTTTGCCGTAACGTCTCTTCAGAACCTCGGCCATATATGCATAGTCGTTTTGCTGAGCGACCGTTTGAATTTTATATCTCCGGTAGGAAGACTTGTCCGGTTTTCCATCAACAAAGGCAACGATGGCCGCCACAGGCTCGGTGCCCGAAATGTTGGAGTTGTCTAAACATTCAATACGTACGGGTGCCCGATCCATCTTCAACTGCCCCTGGAGTCGAAAAAGAATATTGGTACGCGTTGCATTGGAAGCAATCAGGTCTCTGAGTCTGTTTTTGGCGTTATGGTTTGCCATTCTAACCAGGCGTATTTTTTCACTTCTTTTCGGCTGAATGATATTTACCTTTGTACCTTTGATACTTTTCAACCACCCCTCAAGAATATTCGCATCTTCAGGAAAGACCGGTACCAGAATCTCTTCTGGAACAAAGTGCGCTTTTTCATAATATTGCCCGATAAATGTGCCGATCATTTCGGCATCGGTAGATATCGTTTCTGCAAAACTGAAATCCCGAGTTCCCAGAAGATATCCTCCTCGAATAAAAAGCAACATGAGCAGAGAGATTTCATCGCTCCTAGCGATGCCGATAACATCTCTGTCTTTAAAATCGGTTGTTACCGAAACCTGTTTTTCAAGTGTTTTTTCAAGGGCGAACATCTTATCTCTTAAAACCGCCGCCCGCTCATAGTCTCGCATCTTTGCGGACGTTATCATGTTCTTTTTTATTTTTTGAATCAACTCGGGGGTTCTTCCTTTCAAAAAAAGAACCGCATCCTTTACCATTTCATTGTATTCGGCTTTATCCACTTTCAAACAGCATGGGGCCAAGCAGAAACCCATCTGGTAATTCAGGCAGGGCCGGGTTCGGTTTTTAAAATTTTTTGTCTTGCATCTGCGAAGCTTGAAAGTTTGGTAAATAATTTGAAGGGTCTCGCGAACCGCATGAGAAGATGCAAAGGGGCCGAAATACAGGGCGCCGTCATTTTCCGTTTTTCGTACGATACAAAGGTTAGGATACGGACTTTTGATATCCAGGCGCAGGGAAGGATACCGTTTATCATCTTTCAAAATTACGTTATATCTGGGCCGGAAGCGTTTTATCAGATTGGATTCGAGTATCAGGGCGTCTTTTTCACTGTCTGTGACAATCGTTTCAAAAGAGGAGACTCTTCTAACCAATACCTGAGTTTTCATATTCATTTGTCCGGTATCACCGAAATAAGAGGAGAGCCGCTTTTTTAAATTTCTGGCTTTGCCGATATAGATGACCTTTCCATCGACATCCTTCATAAGGTAGACACCGGGGTTGGAGGGAGCAGCGGATACTTTATTCTGGAGGTCGGATAGGGTTTTGATGTCTGTTTGTGTGTCCATCGATGATTTGATAAAAGCAGGTATCTTTTTATGCAGTTTTCCGGGAAATAAGGGTTTTGATTATGCTTGATCGACATCGTTTGGCATCTGATTTTCACGACTCGAAGACCATCTTTTTTTTCAAATCCTTGATCCGGTCACGAAGCTCCGCAGCCTTTTCAAATTCAAGATCCCCGGCAGCCCGATCCATTTCTTTTTCCAAATTCCTTATCATGTCGCTTACATTGTCCCAAGACCCGTATTGGGACAGAGGTTCGGAAACCTTATCGACCGTCACATAGTCCGTTTCATATATGGATTCGAACACGGAGATAATATCTTTTTCTATGGTCACCGGTGTAATATGATGCTTTTGATTATAAAATTCCTGAATTTTTCTGCGCCGGTTTGTTTCGTCAATCGCCCGCTTCATCGATTTTGTTACATGATCCGCATACATGATTACCATACCCTTTACATTTCGGGAGGCACGACCGCATGTTTGAACCAGCGATCTCTCCGAACGGAGGAACCCCTCTTTGTCGGCATCAAGTATGGCGACCAGTGAAACTTCCGGGATATCGAGACCTTCCCTCAGAAGATTGATACCAATGAGGACATCAAACTTACCCATTCTGAGATCTCGAATGATGTCCATCCGTTCCAACGTGCTTATATCTGAATGCAGATAGCGCACCTTAACACCCAAGTCCGCGTAATATTCGGTCAAATCTTCCGCCATTCGTTTCGTCAAGGTGGTTACAAGGACTCTTTCGTTGTTTTTTTTGCGAATCAAAATTTCTTCAAAAAGATCGTCAACCTGATTTTCCGCCCTTCGAACATCGATCGGAGGATCCAAGAGACCGGTTGGCCGAACAATTTGTTCGACCAGTCCGTTTTCGCCTTGCTTCAGTTCATACTGTCCAGGTGTTGCCGAGACATATACGACCTGCCTCACTCTTGATTCGAATTCCTCAAACTTCAGCGGTCGATTATCTAACGCGGATGGAAGCCGGAACCCATATTCAACCAGAACTTCTTTTCTTGATCGGTCTCCTTCATACATGGCGTGGAGCTGGGGCACTGTGATATGGCTTTCGTCGATAATCAGCAGATAATCTTCCGGAAAATAATCCAGCAGGGTAGGCGGAGGTTCTCCAGGCCTTCTTCCCGTCAGATGTCGTGAATAATTCTCGATTCCGTTACAATAGCCAAGTTCCTGGATCATTTCTAAATCAAAATGAGTTCTTTCTTCGATACGCTGAGCCTCTATCAGCTTGTTTTCATTTCGGAAATAATCAATCCGTTTCTTTAATTCCCCAACAATGGATTCTGCCGCTTTTTTCAGAGTGGTTTTCTGCGTTACATAATGGCTGGCGGGATACAGGGTGGCGTGTTTCAAACGTTTCATCATACCGCCTTTCAGCGGATCGATTTCTGAAATGGATTCAATCTGATCCCCGAAAAATTCAACCCGAACCGCTTTGTCCTCTTCATATGCCGGAAATATCTCAACCCGGTCTCCTCTAACCCTGAAAACTCCCCGGTGAAAATCGATATCGTTTCGCTCGTAGTGCATGGCAACGAGATCGAAAAGAAATTTATCTCGGACCATCTCCATATGGTTTTCAATATGAATACGCATGGAAAAGTAATCTTCCGGTGCACCCAGTCCAAATATGCATGACACGCTTGCAACCACAATCACATCTCTGCGTGAAAGTACGGAGCGTGTCGCGGAATGGCGAAGTTTATCAATCATTTCATTTATGGAGGAATCTTTTTGGATATAGGTGTCACTGGATGGAATATACGCTTCCGGCTGATAGTAATCGTAATAACTTACAAAAAATTCTACCGCGTTTTCGGGGAAAAGTATTCTGAATTCACTGTAAAGCTGAGCGGCGAGAGTTTTATTCGGCGCAATAACCAGCGCGGGTTTATTAACTCTTGCAACAACATGTGCCATGGTAAAGGTTTTTCCGGACCCTGTAACTCCTAAAAGTACATGATGCTTTTCTCCGGACAAAATATTGCCGCTAAGTTTTTGTATCGCCTCGGGTTGGTCACCTTTTGGAGAATAATTTGATATCAGGTTAAATAAAGACATTCAAATTTCGTGTTCAATCTTTTTCATAACCCTGAAAATGCATGGCATCTATTTAATTGCAGACCTTCCAGACGGTACCTTCCGGCCGGTCTTCGAGAATGATGTTCATTTCAATAAGGGTTTTTCTGATTTGATCCGCGGTTGCCCAATCTTTCTGTCTTCTTGCCTTTTCACGCTCTTTAACCATTTTTTCAATCAGCGCAGCATCCGTTGAAGTTTCTTGGAGGCTCTGGTTTTTTTTCCGATCGAAATAGGATTTTGGAGATTCATAGAGTATTCCAAGAATATCCCCCATTTCCAGAATCTGTGTTCGATATGACAGGGTCATTTTTTTTATTTCCGGTGAAATCATATCCTTGTTTTCATCCATCAAGCGATTCGTATTTCTGACCAAATCAAACAGAATTCCGATTCCGAGTGCCGTATTGAAATCGTCGTCCATCGCTTGGAAAAATTTTTCCTTGAAGGTATCGTTTTCCGGATGATCGCACGAATCCGAATTCAATCCAAATTTTTCTTCCAGGCGTTCAAGCAGGGCATAAATTTTGTCAAGGCTGACACTGGCTTCCCCAATTGCTTTCTCGGTGAAATCGATTGGGCTCCGGTAATGATTGGAGAGAAGAAAAAGGCGAACGGATTCCGGATGATAAGATTTAAGGATCTCCTTGACCGTCATGAAATTTCCAAGTGATTTTGACATCTTTTCCTGATTGATATTGATAAACCCATTGTGAATCCAATACCTCGCAAAGGGTTTGCCGAAAGCTCCTTCTGATTGTGCGATTTCATTCTCATGATGCGGAAATATCAGGTCCTTTCCTCCGCCGTGGATATCAAGGGTCCTCCCCAAATATTTCGTACTCATGGCAGAGCACTCAATGTGCCATCCGGGCCGGCCTTTTCCCCATGGACTATTCCAGGCCGGTTCTCCTGGTTTTGCAGATTTCCATAAGGCAAAATCAAAAGAATTGTGTTTCCTTCGGTCGATTTCCACCCGCGCACCGGCCTCCATATCTTTTAGCTTTCGACCTGAAAGTTTTCCATATTCTTCAAATTGATCAACAGAATAAAAAACATCTCCATCCACCAGGTATGCGATGCCCTTTTCAATCAATTTTTCGATCAATCGAATAATCGGATCGATATGATCCGTAGCTTTGGGTTCTATGGTGGGTCTCTCGACATTCAGCGCATCCATGTCCTCATGGAATTCGCCGATGAATTTTTCAGCAAGCGCTCGGGAATCAACACCCAATTGGTTTGCTCGATTAATTATTTTGTCATCGATATCCGTAAAATTTCTGACATAGATGAGGTCGAATCCCATTGCTTTGAAATAGCGAGCAATCACATCAAAGACCACCGCCGATCTTGCATGTCCAAGATGGCAGGAATCATAGACCGTGGGGCCACAAACATACATCCTCACCTTACCGGCTTCGATAGGCTCAAATGGCTCCTTTCGCTTGCTTAAGGTGTTATAAATTCGAATCGTCATGGCACTTTCCCGCATGCTTTTCTATATATTCAATCCA
>Ga0116141_10000392_pt1 | contig 33943 bp, 24 predicted proteins | sample AD_UKC097_MetaG_FD_89744 | JGI IMG/M metagenome (GOLD analysis project Ga0116141, IMG submission 89744) | Active sludge microbial communities of municipal wastewater-treating anaerobic digesters from USA - AD_UKC097_MetaG | ecosystem: Engineered > Bioreactor > Anaerobic > Digestate | place: USA...
GGGCGTCGGGCATGATCAGGTGCAGTTGGATGGGCCAGTGGGTCAATGCGGACGCCAGGCCGGCGCCGCTTTGAGCCGGTGATGGCCGGGGCGCGAACGTGCGCTGGGCCGAGCCGGGGCAGGCGCCCGCCGGGCTCGGGATAGCGCGGGCCGGAAGCGGGTGGTTGCGCGCCGCTTCGGCCGCGGCGGCCTCGTCGAACTCGGCGGCGTCGCGTCGCTCGATCGTCAGCGCGCCTCGGGGACACTCGCCGATGCACGCGCCCAGTCCGTCGCAGAAGCTCTCCTTGACGAGACGCGCCTTGCCGTTCACGAGGGCGAGGGCGCCTTCCACGCATCCGGTGATGCATTTGCCGCAACCGTCGCACAGGTCTTCATTAATCTGGATGATGTTTCTCAGGGGCATGGCCGTTCCTTGGGTTGGTACCTGGAGCATAACAGCATCGGGCGACGGAATATTCGGCGGCCGGGGAAAAAGGCTGCCCGGCCCGGACCGGGAGCCGCCCTAGTCATTCCACCGGATCCGGGCGGCATACACGCTGTTATCGGAACCGTACTTCTCGCATCCGGCGGGCTGCATCCATTCGGCGACCGTAACCCAGGTTTCGGATTCGTTGACGTCGACGACGCCGAAGTTGCCCAGCCGCGCGCCGCGTTCGGGCACGAGGACGCGTTCGGTGTCGCGAAGCACGCACAACCGGCGGGGGTCGACCTGCGCCATCACGAGGGGCGCGCGGTGGCGGAACACATGGTCGTTGTTGAGGCCGCGGCGCGTGTAGACGAGGAAGAGGGCGTTGTTACGCACGACCCAATGCTGCTGGGTATTGTAATTGCCGAGTTCCTGGCCGTCGTCGAAACACCAGGGGATGGGTTCGTCGAAATGGAGCCCGTCGCTGCCGCTGGTGACGTATCCGGCCTCGTCATTGCGCAGGGTGAGGAAATAGCGCCCGTTGCAAAAGGCCAGGGACGGCTCCACGAACCCCCGCTGCACCGGGATGGTCAGTTCGTCGCCGTGCTCGACGTACGACAGCGTCTGGCCGTTAAACCGGCACCGGACGACCGTCACGGCATTCTGCTTTTCTTCCCGGGCCTTGAAATAGATGGGCAAAAGAACGTCGCCATCGGGCAGATCGACGCGCTGGGTGCTGCCGGCGCCGGCATTGAAAAACCGGGGCACGTCGGGCATTTCCAGGCACTGCCAGGGGGTCCATGCGCGGTTCGCGGGGTCATAGACCGCATAGGCGGTCCACCGTCTGCGAACGCTCACGAGCTTGTTGTCGCGGTACTGCGCGGAATGGCCGGTGCCGAGGAGTTTTCCGGTTTTAGCGTGCCATTTTGGCGTGAAATCGCACACGACCTCCACGGCGCCGTCCTCGATGTTCCGGCGCCCGAGCGTTTCGTGCTCGACGGGGCCGGTCCACGTGCGGCCGAGGTCATCGGTGCGCATCTCGTTGAGGGCGAAAAAGATGTCGGAACCGCTCAGGAGCAGCCTCTGCATGGTGAGCACGACGATGGGCGGGTCGGCGGGAATGGCGCCCGCGCGGGAATGGACCCAGCAGGTCTCCTTGTCGTACCCGGACCGCAGGGTATCGAGCTGCAGGCCGTATGAGACGCGGGGCACGTCCCCGGGCGGGGTCTCAGCGGCATACGCGCCGGCGCAGAGGGCCGCAAGCGAGGCCATGACGAGCGTTCGGGCGGCCACATGATTCATGGGGCGGTCTCCTGAGGCGGGGCGTCTTGCGCGAGCAGGGTTTTCAGCCAGCAGTAGATGCTGTCGCCGATCTGGCGGTAGCCGGTCTCGGCGGGATGAACGCTGTCGTAATGGCGCACGACGGCCGCGCTGTTCCGCGCGTTGACGGGCTGCGCCGCCGCCGGAAAATTGTGCGCGCAATCGAGGCTGATGTAGGCGGGCACGAGCCACACGTGGGGCACCGCCGCGTAATGCTCTTCCATGCGCTCGACAACACGGTGCTGGTTGCGGCGATACTGCCACCGGGTCTGCCCGGAGGCATAATTCGCGCCGAAGGCGTCCTGTGACACGGTGGGCGGCACCGGCTGGATCAATCCGATGGGCAGCGTGGGGGAGACCGCGCGGATCATGGCGATGAGCGCGTCCATGTGGGCGAACATGTCGTCGATCTGGCTCTCGATGGTGTCGTCGGTGGCGCCGAAGGTGTCGTTGCACCCCAGGAAGATGGTGACGAAATCGGGGAGTTGCCCGCCATTAACGTCATTGCAGTACCGCTGGAAATCGAGTTCGCGGCGGCCGTCGCCGGTCTCGTACAGAAAGGGGCTGCCGCGTTGGGCGAGGTCGCCGGTGCGGGCGATGCCGGTCCAATGCGTCGCGAACCGTTTCGCGGTCCATCCGCCGTAGCCTTCATGACGGTTGGGACCGAGCGGTTCGCCGGGCCCGTGGGAGCCGACGAGGGTCAGGGTCGGATTGCCCTCGGCCGCGCACACATCGAGCAGATGCTGCGAATACACCGAGGCGTTGGTGAGGCTGTCGCCGATGAGCAGCAGGGAGACGTTCCTGCCCGCACCGGCGCTTGCCGGGGCGACCCGGACGATCGTCTCGCCCTGGGCCACCACCGCGTTGTCGGCGTTGCGCACGGTGAGCGTGAGGCCGTACTCCCCCGCGTCGTCCGCCGCCGGCACGAATCGCCAGCACTCGGCGAACTGGACGCCTTTCCCGCAATGGGCGTCGAAGGCAAAATCGTCCGCATCGAGAACGAGGACCGCGTTGTCGAAATAGAGATTACACTCGATCCCCGGCACGGCATAGAGCGTTTTGGGCAGCATGGGCCGGATATTCTGCTGGGCGGATGCGAGCGGCGCCGCGAGGGCCAGCGCCAAGAGGGCCATGGTAACGGGTCGGTGGTTCATGATAGATTCTCCTGACGTTGGGGTCGTGGCGAGGATAGCGTTTCGGCTTCCACAAGCACAAGCCTGCCGTGCCGTTCCGGCGGGAGGCAGGGTTGCGCGCGCGAGGGTCCGGGGCTATCGTCTTCGCGAAGGGGACATCGGCTTGGGGGGGATGCGCCATGCCTGCGCTTGCGGAAGGTTTCGGAACCTGGTACTACGGCAAAGAGAACGTGCATCTCGAATGGGGGGCCTGCGAATACTGCCACAACATAACCACGCTTCTCTCGTACGACACCCAGCGATATCTTGTCGCGCTCTATGTCCCGCTGATTCCCATCGGCCGTTACCGTGTGTTGCGGGAATGCCCGGCCTGCACCAAGCACAAGGCGGAGAAGCTGGCGGCCTGGGAGTCCGCCAAGGCGGCCGCCCGCGAAAGAGCGCTGCAGACGCTGAGAACCCCGTCCGATTCGCGGCAGGCGGTTGACGAAGCCGTCGGAGGCGTCCTGGCGTTTCACGATGCGGGCACGTTCGACGAGATCGTGCCGATGCTGGTCGAGCGGTACCCGAACGATCCCGATATGGCGGGGTTGATCGGCAGCGGCTGCCACTTTTTCAATCGCCTGGAAGAGGCGTGCAATGCCCTGCGGGTCTCGCTCGCCGGGAAAGAGGATCCCGCGGTCCGGCGCGAGCTCGGCCTTGTGCTGATCCGGATGCGGCGGGCCGGGGAGGCCCACGAGGTGCTGCAACCGCTGCTGGTGGAGGGGCATCCCGAGAACCTCCAGTATTGGTTCCTCCTGGCCGCCGCCTGCCAGGCCGACGGAGACCATCGGGCCGCGCTCGACCTGATCAGCGATGCCAACCGGCTGTACCCCGAAACGGCGTCCGACAAGGCCTCGAAATCACTCAAAGCGGTCTCCGAGAAACACCTGGCCTCGGGCAAGCCCGTGGTCCCCAAGATCCTGAAGACCGATACCCGGCGGATACGGGAGACCTCCGCGCCCATTGCACGGTTTGCCGGGCCGGTGGTCGTGCTGGCGCTTGCCATTGCATTTGCGTGGTGGTCGTACCACGCGGGCCAGCATCATCAGGTCTTCCTGGTAAACGGCCTGGACCGCGCGTATGAGGTCCAGTGGGATAACGCGACCCTCCCGCTGGCCCGAAACGGCGTCGTCCCTCTGGATACGGCCGAGGGCGAGCACAGCGTGGCGGCCCCCGGGATCGGTCTCGATGCCCACACGATCGTGATCGAGGCCAATCCGTTTGTGCGGCCGTTTGCGAGCCCGGTATTTGTGGTCAACCCGGACCAGATCGCGCCCGTCATCCGGGAGCTGGTGGAATATGTGGACGAGTCGGACGCCGGCGCCGACAGCGATTACGAGTGCCGCTTGTATATGGGACTTTTCCACACACTCAAGCACGTCAACTACCTGTTTCAGCCGTTCCCGGAGAGCGTCATGGGAGAGGAAGGCGCGCGAACGGCCCGGACGCGCGTCGCCCTGGCGCAGGACTGGTCGCAGACGACCGTGTACCTGACGCTGACCGGCGAGGGGCGGACGGACGAGGCGCGGCAATACCTGCTCCGCCGGTTTGAACTCCAACCGGACAATCTGGACACGTTGGGCCTGCTCAAGCTGGCTCTGTCGGAGGAGGAATATCTGGATGCGTTGCGGGAAAAGCTCGCCGCGCGGCCGGTCCATGTGGATGTGCATCGCGTGTATCAGGACGCCATGCGACGGAGCCAGCCCGGCCACGATGTGGCGGCGGAATATGCGCGATATGTCGCCGCGGAACCCGAAGACGCCTCGCTGAAATACCTGCTCGCCCGTTCGCGCCCCCGGCCGGACGACGAAACACGGGCGTTGTACCGGCAGGCGTGCGATGCGGAGCCGCCGTGTCCGCACGCCTATCATGCGCTTGCGATGCTGCATCTTTCCGAGAGGCGCGCCGAAGAAGCGCTGGCCCTGGCGAATCGCGCCTGCGAACTGGCGCCGGACCGCGCGGACTTCCGGGTCGGCCGGCGCTCGGCGCTGACGGCCGCCCGGTCCTGGGAGGCGCTTCTGAACGACATCGAAAGGAACGCGAGCGGCACGGCGGCCACCATGACCGAACTGGCGGCCGAAACGATTGCACTCGCCGCGATGGGAAAACCCGCAAGCGAAATCGAACAGCAGTGCAACCGGGCGTACGCGGTCTGGCAGCGGGATGGACTCGAGACCGAGGCAATCGGCGCCCTGTCCGGGATCCTGAAAGCGGAAGTGGCATACGTGCAGGGCGATCTGGAGAGCTACCGCAAACACGCCGCCGGGGGCTGGCACAGCTTTGCCGCCGCCGTGACGGGGGGAAACCTGGACGAGGCGATCGCCGCGGTGGAGGCGTCCCAGGAAGCCTCGGCCCCGCAGTACCTTCTCGTGTATCTGCTGGCCGAGATGAACCGCGACACCGCGCGCGCCGGTGAATACCTGGAGAAGGCAATCCCGCTCCTGCGGAACGGTTCGTTGCTGCAGCAGCATGTCGCCGCGTGCCTTGCCGGGGAGGCGCCCTGCGTGCCTGAAGACCTGGTGGTGTTCGGTGAGGATTCCGGCGATGCGGCGATCGAGCTCACAGCGCTGGGGCAGCGGTTTCCCGAATGCCGCGACGCGGTGTTTGCCCGGGCCCGGATACTGAATTTCAGCCCCCAGTTTCCCAGCCGGTTTCTCCATGCCGTGTTGGATTCCGGGTCCCTGCCGGCGGCCCGGGAGGCGCTTGCGCCCGAAACGTCGACAGTCCGCGAACCTCAATGAATGCGGGAAGAACTGCCGGTTCCGCCGCGGCGAAGACGGCCCGGTCCCACGCGACAAAACCGTGTTCGTTTTTTGCGCCATGTGTGATACTCTTCCGGTGGATTTGAGGGGCACGTTGGGGATCTGTGCGGTTCACACGAGGGGATCGGCGAATCAGGGAAGGGGATCTGCGATGAAGGCAGCGGCATGGACGGTGTGTCTGGCGGCGGCGATGACGGTCTCTCTGTCGGCATCGGGGGCGATATGGCTGGTCGATGCGGACAACGTGTCGGGCGTGGAGGACGGAACCACCTGGGCCACGGCGTTCACGAACATCCAGAGCGCGGTGGACGCGGCGGATGGCGCGGCGGCGGCCAGGTGTGGGTGGCCGCGGGTACCTACACCAGTGCGGCCAGTCCGGTGGTGGGCATGGCCGATAACGTGGCGATCTACGGCGGGTTTGCGGGCAACGAGAGTGCGGACCAGTTTGATCTGCGTGACCCGCAGGCCAATGTGACCCTCATTGACGGCGAGAGTGCGCGCCGCGGGGTCACGGGCGCGAATAATGCCATCATCGATGGTTTTACGATTACGCGCTGCGTGCCCACGACGACCTCGTGGGGCGCTGGGATGCAATGCCAAGACACCAGCCCTACCATCTCAAACTGCACCTTTCAGGCGAATGCGGCCAGCAGTGGCGGAGGACTTGGCCTTTCCGGTTCGGCCGCGGTGATAACCGATTGCCGGTTTCTCGCTAATGATTCCGATGGTTCCGGCGCGGCCGGCATGTATGCCAGCATCAGCACCGCCACGATTGTGCGGTGTCTCTTCGCGGGGAATTACTCAGATGGCAACGGCGGCGGCGTGACTGCCTGGGGCTCCTTGAAGCTCCCGACCAACCTGACGTTCAGTGACTGCACCTTCGCCAGCAACGAGGCGTGGCAGGATGGCGCGGGGGTGTATATGGCGGGCGATTCGGCGGCGACGTTTTCCGGCTGCCGGTTTGTGGGCAACGAGATCAGCGGCGAGGGCGGAGGGATTTCCAGCGAAGACGGACACTTGACGATCCTGAATTGCGTGTTTACCGGCAATACTTCGCTCTACGGCGGGGCGATCGCCAAATGGTCCGACGGCGAGTTGAAGATGACGAACTGCACGCTCCGCCGAAACTGGTGTCATGCCGGTTCTTCGTTTTCTGGCGGCAATATCTACGGCGAATGCGACAGTGCAACAATCACCAATTGCATCCTCTGGGAAGGCCAGAAAGACGACGGCACGCCCAATGAGATGGATTTCTATGCCACGATACGGTCGTACAGTTACAACAACGTAGCGGGCGGTCTGGCCGGCACCGCGAACATCGACGCGGATCCCTTGTTCCAGCCGGGATATTTGGGGACGATCAGCGCGCTGGCCTACGATGCCGCCGCGTGCCAGTCCACGGTGACCATCGAGTCGGGCGCGTTCCTGCCCGGCACGTTGACGGGCCAACTGCTGCAGGTCGCGCCGGTCAATCCATATGATCCGCCCTGCGGGTACCTGATCGTGGCCAACGACGCCACTACCATTACGGTCTGGGCGGACGTGACCCGGGGCGGGTCGGTCACCGCGCCGCGCGCGTGCGAAGTGTTGAACTGGCGCCTGCAGGATGCATCGCCGTGCCTGGACACGGGCCGCGACGCCAGTGAGAGCACTTACGGCGCCATCACGACGGACATCGACGGCGACGCCCGGGGATACGACGGTCTCAATGACGGTCCGACGGGGCCGCCCGAGCCGGGCGACGGCTCGGATTACGACATGGGCGCCGACGAACTCATCCGGCTGCCCGATCTCGCGGTCAGCGCCGTGACGCTGCTTCCCGCGGCGCCTCTGCCGGACGAGGAATTCACGATCCAGGTAACCGTCCTGAACGTTGGTCTTGGGAATGCGGGGCCCTCCGTGCTTTCCATCGAACTGACGGGCGACGCCACGCCGCTGACGTATCCCGTGCCCGCCCTGGACGCGGGTGAAAGCTATGTGGTGCCGCGACTGGCAACGCTTCCCGAAGGCGAAGACTATTCGGTGACGGCCATCGCCGACGCCGAGGGCGATGTCCCGACCGACCCGAACCTGGCCAACAACGCCTTGACCCGCGTGTTCGACGTGAGCGTGCCGGCATTTCACACGTGCGACATTGACCGCGACGGCGACGTGGATGCCGTCGACGTGCAACTGGTGATCAACGCCGCGCTGAGCCTGGACATCGGCGGCTTCGACGCCGACGTGGATGACCTGAATGGTGTGAGTGCCGTGGACGTTCAGATGGTGATCAACGCCGCCCTCGGTATCCTGTGACCTGAATCCGGATCTGCGCCGCCTCCTCACTCCGGTGGGGAGGCGGTTTCATTTTGCGGTCCAGCCGGCGCCTCGCGGTAAAACTCCGCTTCACGACCGGATAAGTCGCCCCGCTCAATCATTTCGCGGACGCGCTCGAGGTCGAGGTCGCGCGAACGGCCGGTTGCGCCGGGCGCCGCGGGGACGGCCGGGGGCGTGGCGGCCGTTTCGGTATGCGACAGGGCCGCGGCCACAAACAGCGCCGCCACCGCGGCCACGCAGACCAGAAACAGGGCGTCAGCGGCTTTCATGGCGGCACCTGTCGCAGCAAATGCAGTCGAATTCGGTTCCGGTGCGCACGCCGAGGGGGCATTTCGCGGGCTGGACGGGAGGACGAAGCCGCCGGAACACGCGGACGCCGTTGCACAGCGCCAGGAACGCCCCGGCGGGACAGAGGTTCCGGCACCAGAACCGGCGAAACGTCAGAGAAAGAAGCAGCGCCCCGAGGCCCAGAAAAAGGACGAACCGGCCGGGCATGCCGCTGAACATGGTGATCAGCGGGTCGGCCTGCAGCACGGCGGCGTCGCGATGTGCGGCATAGAGCAGGGCGAGCAGGAAGAGCAGGAGGTATTTGACGGCGCGGGCGTAGCGCCATACCTCTTTGGACGGGTCGACGGCCAGGGCCCCGCGGGTTACCTCCTCCATGGCCTCTTGCGCCGCCCCGAAGGGGCAGAGGTAGCCGCAATAGAAATTCCCGAACAGGAACGTGAGCAGGGGCAGCGCGAGGACCAAAAACACCGGCGCGGACAGGGTCCAGGGGGGCAGGGCGCCGGTGGCCAGGCTGGCGGCCTGCTGGGTGGAATACTGGACGTTGAAGTGCCAGCCGCAGATGATCAGCGATGCCGCGAGGATGGCCCGGCGCACCCAGGGATTGGGCCGGCGGCGCGCGAGAATGGCGGCCAGCGCCAATCCGGCGAGCCAGGCCAGGCCGGTCCATTCGCCGGCGGGCCGCCTGCCGGGGCTTACCGGGGCGACCGATTTGCCGAGCACGTCAAGCGCAAACCGGTGGTGGCCTGTTCGAGGGCGGCCATCAGCGCGTTGCAGGTCAGCGTGGCGCCGCTGAGCGCGTCGACCTGCACGAAGGGTTGCGCTTCGAAGATGTTCTTCCCGACGAGTTCCTGCCGCCAGGATCGCACAAAATCGAGATACACCGGAGTTTCCAGGGATTGCAGGATGCGGTAATCGCGCACGATGCCTGCCGGATCGACGGAAACGGCCAGCACCAGCGGGCCGCCGTAGCCGTAGACGCCGCCCGCGAGCACGCGCGTGTCGAACAGATACCCGGTCGTTTCACCCCCGGGCCCGGTTTCCGTGAAGTACGTGATCGCGGCGCCATCCGGAAGCGTGGTGGATACGGACTCGAGCGGGGCGTCCGGTCCGGCCAGCAAACGGACCTCGTCAAGCAGTTGGGCCGATTCCCGTGCCGCGCCGGACGCCGCGAGTATGTTGGATGCCGCCAGCGCCAGGGCCGCGAGGGTCGCGAGGGTGTACGCGGCCGGCCGGACCAGCCGGTCAAACCCGTCCCCCGGCGCAGGACGCACCTGGTTTGCGCGCCGGCCCAGCAGAAGCGGGGGAATGTTCAGCGCGAGACAGCCCGCGAGCAGGGCCAGCGTGCGGGGTGCGCCAAAAAACGGCAGAAAGACCAGCCCGGTGAACGCGGCCCCCGCCGCGCCGCCGAGGTGGTCAAACGCTTCGAGCCGCGCGCCGGCAGCGTCGGGCGGCTGGCCCGCATTCGCCAGGCGCAGCGCCCCCACCGGGAAATAGGCCCCCGTGAGCAGGCCGCACAGGAAAAACGCGGCGAGAAAGAGGGCCACGGAGCTGTCCGGCCCCATCCACAAGAGTCCGCCGAGCGCGAGGAGATGGATTGCGAGCAGTCCGGGCAGGGCCAGGCGGGGTTCGGCGCCGCGGCGCGCCAGGAGCCGGCCCATGGCGAGGCTTCCGAGCCAGGCGCCGAGCATCACCAGCGCGGCGATGAGACCGATCAGCAGGAACAACGCCCCGTGCCGCGTCTGGTAGAAAAACAGGAGCACGGTGGACAGGGCCATGCTGGTCAGGCCGGTCGTGGCGATGAGCAGGTGCGTGTCAAAGACGGCGGGGACGCCCGAGCCGCCGTGTTTGACGAGAAACACGATTCGGCCCGCGGCGAGCACGAGCAGTCCGGCGGCCACAAGATAGACGCCGCCCCAGAGGAGCGGCGGCACGGTCTCCGCCGGGCGCAATCCGGCGCGCCGGAGTTCGAGCAGGATGCCGAAAAGCAGCGCGCGGGGGCTGCGGTCGAGGTTGAGCAGCACGTCGGACGGCACCGCGGCGCGGGCGGCCTGGTACGCGTCGAGTTGCCGCATGACGCGGCCTCTCCGGTAGAAATCGCGCACACCTTCGGCGGGATACCAGGCTTCCGCGCCTTCGATGCGCATCCAGCGGCGGGCCACGGGCATCGGCGCATTCATCAGGGTGTCGCCGTCGGACGCGAAAAACCAGGAGGATTCGCCGGGTTTGAGCGCGGTGTTCCGGAACGCGGTTTCGAGGGTGGTCATCATCGACAGCCCGAGAACGGCGGATTCGCTGGCGAGGTAGTTGGCGCCGCCGGGCACGCGCGTGGCCATCACGCCGCCGGGCGCCAGGGCGCGTTTGGCTTCGGCGAAGAATTCGGCGGTGGAGTAGCGGTTGAGCACGAGCGTCGTGGTATCGGGGAGGCTCAGGATCACCAGATCGTATTGATCAGCGGCGTGCTGGAGCCAGGTGCGCGCATCGCTGCCGCAGGGCAGGAGCTTTTCGGGCACGGTGTGCCCGTGTTCGCGCAGCAGTTGCGCCAGCCGGGGCGGATACGCGGGATCGGGATGGAACCAGGCGACCCGCTCGATCTGCGGCAGGCTGCACAGCACGGTGCACAGCGGATAGGCGCCCGCGCCCAGCACAAGCACGCGGCGGGCATGCGGACATTGCGGCAGAATGGCGGCGGCATCCTCAGCGCCCTGCGAGAGCGTAAACGGCGTCTCGCACACGCTGCCCCAGGCCATGACGGTAAACTGCCCGTCGTGTTCGCCGTAGAGGTATTCGGCCTGGGCGGTGCTGACGCGGCCTTCGTAACCCGCGGGAATCAGACGGCGCCATTGCCGCTGGTTGCTGTGCGCGGACCAGAGGTCTCCCGCGCCGAAGGCGACCGCCAACGCCAGCGCGGCTACCCCGGCGGCACGCGCCAGGCCGCCGAGGTTTGGCTGAAGCCCCGCGGCAGCCACGACGATGGCCGACAACAGGAACACGGTCTCGACCGGCACGCCGCGCGCAAGCCACAGCGTAGCCCAGACCCCGCCCGCAGCGGCCCCCAGCGCTTCCAGCATGTACACCCGGGCGGGGGTCAGGGCGGCGTCCGGCGAGCCGTCCCCGGCGCCGGCGGCCCAGCGGCAGGCCCAGGTGAACAGCGCGCCGGTAAGCAGGCTGACCGGGCTGTTCGCGGCCACACACACGCCAATCATGGCCAGCAGCGGGAACTGCTCGTAGGGCGCCACCCCGGCGAGTTCCCGCGCCTGGCCGACCAGCATGTATTGAACCACGAACGCGGGGAGATAGAGGAGCGCGATGCCCCGGAACCGGCCGCTCAACGCAGCGGCGAGGGGGTGCACGGCGCGGGCCAGCCACGCGCCCACGGTGACCCAGAGCAGCCACGAACAGAAAAACACCCCGATGGCGAGTTCATTGCCCTCGAATGCGGTCAAAAACTGGCGAAACAGCAGCGATTGCGCCGCGATGGCAAAGAACCCCAGCGAGAATATGACCGCGGCGCGGGCCAATCTCATCCTTGTTCCTCGCCAAACACGACGGCCTCAAACACCGTGAAGGCGGCGCCCTGCCGCCACGCGTCCGGAGGCAACCCCGCCTTCATGCAGAGATGGTTGAGGGTGGTATCGCGGTCCCAGCCCTGTTCGGGGGCGACCTGGGGCAGAAACACGGCGCGGCGGCCGCCTTTCTCGACGGTCATGCCGTGGCGGCCGATAACGATACGTTCGGGACCGTCGACGGGTTGCGGGGGCGTCAGGGCGGAGATCTGGAAGTCCAGCTCGGGAAGTTCATCCGCGGTGACGCTCGGGAAACGGTAGTCCTTGAGTCCGGCATTGATGGCGTTGGCCATGACGGCCTGATACAGGGGCCGGCGGGGCTCGATCTCGCCAATGCATCCCCGGAGCCGGCCGTGGGCGTGCAGGGTGACGAACGCGCCCATGGTCTGCTGCATGGCGGGGGTGATCTCCACGCCCAGCTCTTCGGGGGTGGGCGTTCTTCCCTCGGCGACGCAGGTGCGCAGGGTTTCCCGGGCAAGCCGGAGCAGGCGTTCCTTGTCCTCCTGCGACAGGGGCAGCGCGGCGGCGGTGTCGGACATGAGGCCTCCTTCCCTCCAGGCGCCGGTGAAGGCGATGCAGAGATAACTGACGGAGTTTTCGTAATCGCCTGTAATGGCGCCCGACGTGTCGTACTTGAGCAACTGGGGCCGGGCGTCTTCGGGGAGCATCGAGAGCAGGACGAGGATGGGACAGGTCCCGCAGACGGTGGCGCCGCTGTCCTTGACCCAGGTTTCAAAGACCCCGGGCTCTTTGGCCTCGATGGCGTTCCACGCAGCCATATCGAGGCGTTCGAGGTTCGCGGGCACGTCCTCTTCAAACGGGACATACCCGTAGTTGGGGCCGTAATGGGTGAAGTCGCTGCTCACAATTACTAGGGTGTCGGCATCAAGCAGGCCGCGAAGGACCCGCGCCATCTCGCGGGCTTCATCCAGCGTGAGATGCCCCACCACGACAGGCACGAGAGGCGTTGCGCCCAGCGCATGCTGGATCAGCGGCACCTCGATCTGAACGCTGTGTTCGAGGTCCTCGACCTGCGCGACCCGTCGAAACATGCCGTGTTCGAGCAGCGCCTCGATGAACGTCACATCCAGCGGGATTTCGCCCAGGGGCGTGCGGTAATGCGTGGCTTCGGGTACGCTGGCGCAACCCCGCAGGGGCACGCGGTGCGACGGACCGAGGATCACAATGCGGGCATAGCGCCGGTTCCGCACGGCCTTCAACCCGTACGCCGCCGCCGGACCGCTGTACTGGTAGCCCGCGTGGGGCAGAATGAGCGCGCAGACGCCGTCCACCGGCGTCTGTTCCGCGGCCGCGAGCTGCTGATCCAGCATCTCCGTGAGCACGGGCGGGCTGGCCGGATACCATCTTCCCGCCAGAGGCGAATCAAACACGGACTTCGGACGTGCGGGCTGTTCACGCATCTCGGCCTCCTGTGCCTGCTGCGGGGGTTCGCGCGGCGCGTCCTCGACTCCCGCACGGCGCGTCATCCAGACGGCGATTGCCGCCGCCGCCACGGCCAGGATGAGTCCTGCCCCGGCCAGATACCGACGTTTTGCCATACGTCATCTCCCTAACCGCGGTATTCCGGGCACGGCCTACCCGATCCAGGCGCCGGGGCGCGCGGTTTCCTCCGGCGCCAACGGCGCGGGGACGCCCCGGCATTCGCCGCGATGCGGCCGTTCCGCGTACCGGACGCGACGCACCGCGGGCCGCGCCCGGCGCAACACGGGGCACAGCACGGCGGCCGCGGCCGCCAGGACCATATGCGTGAATGTGCGCCGCGCTATGTCCATATCCCGTGCACTTTCATGCCGCACGAAGGGCACGCCCCGTCGCGCAGCCTGTTTTCCCGGATCGTGTACCGCTGGCGTTCGATTAAGAGGGCGCCGCATCCGGAGCAGTATGTGTTTTCCGCGTCCTCGCGCGTCACGTTTCCAATATACACATAATACAACCCTTCCGCCCGGGCGATCTCCCGCGCGCGGTCCAGGGTATCCGCCGGGGTCGGCGGCAGGTTTTTCATGCGGTACGCGGGATGGAACCGCGAAAAGTGGAGCGGGGTCTCGCGCCCCAGGTTGGCCGCGACCCACTGGCAGAGTTTCCGCAGCTCCGCCTCCGAATCGTTCAGGGTGGGGATGACCAGGTTGGTCACCTCGACCCAGATGCCCGCCGCTTTCGCGGTCTCGAGGGTGCTCAGGACCGGCGCGAGGCTTCCCTCGCAGATGTCGCGGTAGAACGCGCCGGACATGGACTTGAGATCGATGTTGGCCGCATCGACGTACGGCGCCAGGCGTTCGAAGGGCTCACGGTTGATGTAGCCTGCCGTGACCAGCGCGGTTCTGAGCCCCGCGTCATGCGCCTGCCTGCACCCGTCCAGGGTGTATTCATAGAAGACGACGGGCTCGGTGTACGTATACGCGACGGACTGGCACGCGTATTGCCGGGCCAGGCCGGGAATGTCGCCGGGGGGCAGTTCCTTCGCGGGCAGGTTCTCGGGGTCTTCCTGCGAAATCTCCCAGTTCTGGCAGTTCTTGCAGTGGAGATTGCAGCCCACGGTGGCCAGCGAAAGGATGGTGCTTCCCGGCAGCACGTGAAACAGGGGCTTCTTCTCGATGGGGTCCACATGCACCGCGCAGGGCCGCCCGTAGGTGACCGCGACCAGCCGGCCGTCGATGTTCACGCGAATCCGGCATTCGCCGCTTTGCCCCGGCGCAATGAGGCAGTTCTTGGGACACAATTCGCATTGAAGCGTCATGGCATCGCACCCGCACACCGTTCGGCTCTATTGTGCGCCCGCGGGGATGGGGGGTCAAGGCACGCCGGGCATGGGGGGAGTTACGTTACGACGCCCATCTGGTGTTCGCGGGCATGGACCAGGCGGGTCAGGAGCGTGTTGGCCGGACACGGCACGCCCCGGGCCTCGGCGTAGCGGCAGATCGCGCCGTTCAGGGCGTCGATCTCGGTGCGGCGTTTCAACCGGAAATCCTCGCGCATGCTGGCGTAGTGTTTTGCGGTCGGGGGAATGAGTTCCTCGAACAGCAGGGTGACGTAGGCCTCCGGCGAACCGGGTTCCAGGCGCACGCCCATGGCCTGTCCCGCGGCATACAGTTCGTGGACGACGTCGCGCATGATGGCGCGGGTGTGTCCGGTGTCGAGCAATGCCCCGTACGGCACGTCGAGCAGGGCGGACAGCGGGTTGAGGGCGCAGTTGTAGGCCACTTTGCCCCACAGCACGGTCGCGATCGTGTCCGTGTAGACGGTGGGCACGCCGGCGTCATTCATGGCCTGCGCAATGGCGCGGACCCGCCCGGCCGGGGCGTCGGGGGAATACACGCCCAGCGCGGTGGGATTCGCGATGACCGTGACCTCGGCCGTGCCGGGTTCGGGCAGCCACACCCCGTAGATGGCCCGCGCCCCGACCGTCCTGTGCCACCCGACGGTTTCGGCGATGATCTCGGCGTTGCCCAGGCCGTTCTGATACGAGCAGACGAGGGTGTTGGCGTCAACGAGCGGCGCGATGGCCGCCGCCGCCGACCGCGTGTCGTACGATTTGACGGTGATGAGGATCAGATCGAAGTCGCCGGGCTGGAAGGCTTCGACTCCCGTCGCGACGGTCAGGTTGCGGACGCAATGGTCGCCCCAGATGCCGGTGATGCGCAGTCCCTGCCGCGCGATGGCCTCCATGTGCGCCGGGCGTCCGGCGAGCGCGACCGTGTGCCCGGCTTTGGCTAGAAACCCGCCTATGGCGGAACCGAGCGCGCCGGCTCCCATCACCAGTACCCGCATCCTATGCTCCTACGAATGGTCCTTGATGAAATCGCGAATGTATTCGGCCTGTTCGAGATGCCCGTCGATCAGCACGGTCGCGAGAATGTCGTATCCGTCGACCAGCCCGCCGGCCAGGGCTTTGGCCAGAACGCGCCACTGGTGGCGCACCGATTCCATGGGCATCGGCGACACGCTTGGGTAGTCTCGCAGGTAGCAGCCCATGAGGATGGGCCGGCTGCCGAAAAGGTCCCGGCACCGCTTGAGATCGTCCTCGAGGGTCGTGAGCCGTTCGTAACCCCAGACCCAGAACGTCACCACGTCCATGAAAGGCAGGAGTTCCTGCCAGAACCCGGGCGGGTCGAGTTCGTGGCTGTAGACGACCGTGTGCAGGCGGAGCCTGGGATTTCGGCTGCGCAGCGCGTCGTGTATGCGGGCGCATTCCGCGGCGCCGTGGCCGAATTTGGTCATGAGCCCTTTCATGTCGTCGTAGTAGCCGCCGGTCACGTTGGGAAATTCGAGCGAGAACTGGCTGACCTTTTCGGCTTCGGCGCGGACGGTCTCGGGGCGCCCGTCGCAATAGCATTCGGAACCGCCGTTCTCCGAGTCGCGAAACCGCCATTTGGAGATGTCGGGCACGACCTCGTCGAGATGGGCCAGCCGCCGGAGCGCCAGGGGCGTGGTGTCGTGAAAGAGGAAATGCACCCTGCGGACGCCGAAGAACTCCGCGCCGTCTCCGACGCCGAAGATGGAGGGGTGCACGCCCGGGTCGAGCCCCTGACCCTCCCATACCCAGCCGGCATCCGCCATGTTCATTGCGGGGCTCCCGCGGCCGCGGCCGGTTGTGGCGAAAGATGCGCTTCAAAAAACCGGTACATGAACCAGCGGCAGCGTTCGTTGACCGGCTGGGCCAGATCCATGGTGTGAGGCCATCCCTCGAACCGTTCGAACACGCAGGGGATGCCCAGCTCGCCGAGGCGCGCCGCGAGCCGTTCGGACTGTTCGACCGGCACCACCTCGTCGATGGTCCCGTGGAAAATCAGGGTGGGCGGATCGCCCGCGTTCAGGTAGTGCATGGGCGACGCCTTCAGATGCAGATCGGGGTTCTCGTCCCAGGTCGCGCCGAGGAAGCCCTGCACATCGTCCGATTTCTGCGCGATCTCGGCGGTGAGGTCATAGGGCCCGTAGAAATTGACGACGGCCTGGACCGCGCTGCTGACGCCCGGATTGCCGCCCTCGCCCTCGAACTCCGGCACATCGGGGGTGTACCCCACCATCATGGCGAGGTGACCGCCCGCGGAGCCGCCGATCAACGCGATGTTGCCGGGATCAATGTTGTACGTGGCGGCGTTCGCGCGCATCCACCGGACCGCGCATTTCACGTCCTGCACGGCCGCGGGAAACTTGGCCTGGCCGGAAAGCCGGTACGAGATCGTGGCGGCCGCGTAGCCCTGCTGAGCAAAATGGTAGGTGTAGAGATGGTAGATCTCGCGTTCGCCGCTGACCCAGGCGCCTCCGTGAATGAAGATCAGGCCGGGGAACGGTCCTTCGCCCTCGGCCGGCAGCGCCAGGTCGAGTTTGAGGGATGTCCCGTCGATGTTGCAGTACTCGAGCCCGGCGATTTCTTTGACGCCTTCCGGCACCGGCGGGTTTTCGTCGAGCAGCGCGATATCGCCGTTTCCGATGGCCACCATGACCTCAGCGCTCGAACCGTACCCTTTCGGCATGGCCGGGGGCTCGGTCATTGCCGCGACCGGGTCGCCGGCCGCGGCGGGCGCCGGTGCGGCTGCTTCGGGCTGGGGCGCGGATTCGGCCGGAGGCGCGGGGGCTGCCGCACCGGCCGGCTCGGCGGGTGGCGCCTCCCTGGGCGCGCATCCCGGGAACAGCGCGATCGAAACCGCGACGGCAAGCACAAGCAGGAGACGGTGTTTCACGGCAGCCATGGAGAGACCTCCTCCGGTAGATCGACCCTCAGAAACGGTTCATGGAAATTGGCTGCCAGAATACCACGAAACGCGCGCGAATTCCCGAGGGAGTTTGCCCACCGCAGACGCAGGGCAATCGTACTTAATGCGCCCCGCACAAAGGGTCTTCGTGAGACGGGTCGTTTGTGACCCCGGTCCTCGTCTCCCCTGCAAGAGCAGGGGTCCAGAGTCCTACTGGATTCCTGCTTACGCAGGAAAGACGTTAAAAATGCCGTTGCCTCGTGCGCCGACAGGCCTGCAGGATTCCTGTGTGACCCCTGCCTCCGTCACCCCTGCGCAAGCAGGGGTCCAGAGTCCTGCTGGATTCCTGCTTGCGCGGAAAGACGTTGGAAAACGCTGTTTCCTGCGGACTTCTGCATTTTCTTTTGGCGAATCCGCTGACTTGGGGCAGTTAGAGAACAGCTGTTCTTCCGGCGAGCTGATTGTTTCCGTCTGGTTTTAGTGCGATTGCCCTGACCGCAGACGCCATTCACCTCCGCGCCGCGAAATGTGTATGCTAGGGACGTCTCGGGTGGACGGGATGTTTTCCGTGTGCCGGTTTGGGGGAAACCGTGGGAGAATACCGAAACAGACCAAGGCTCCAGGGGCGAGGCGGCATCCCGTCTCTGCGCCGCGCCAGACCGTTCCGGTTCGGAGCGGCGTGCCTGGTTCTCGCGAGCGTCTGGTTTCTGTCCGGCTGCAACGTCATCATTCCTCAGCCGCGGGACGACTACGTCGACGGCCGCCTGCAAATCACCTATTGGGAGAAATGGACCGGGTTTGAGGGCGAGGCCATCCGGCGGGTCGTGGACCGGTTCAATGCGAAGCAGGACCGCATCCGCGTCAATCTGGTCACGATGAGCCAGATCGATCGGAAAGCGTTGGTGGCGATCGCGGGGGGCGATCCGCCGGACCTGGTGGGCCTGTGGAGCGCGGGACTGTCGCAGTTCGCGGAGAAACGCGCCCTCATGCCCCTGGAACCCTTCATGGAGAAGGCCGGCATGCCGCGCGACGCGTTCCTGGACGTGTTCCTGGAACAGAATACCTACCGGGGCACCTTGTACGGGCTGCCCACGACGCCGGCCTCGACCGCGCTCCATTACAACAAACGGCTGTTTCGCGAGGCGGGCCTCGATCCGGACCGGCCGCCCCGGACGCTGGCCGAACTCGATGCTATGGCCGCAAAACTGACGCGGTACGACGCGCAAGGCCGCCTGGTGCAGGTGGGGTTCACGCCCTCGGAGCCGGGGTGGTGGCACTGGTCGTGGGGCTATTGGTTCGGGGGCGCGCTGTGGGACGGCGAGCGCGTGACGTTCGATACGCCCGAGAATCTGGCCGCGTGGGAATGGCTCCAGGGCTACCCCGCGAAATACGGCGCGGAGGAGCTGCGCCGGTTTCAGAGCGGGATTGCCGGGCAGTTCGCGTCGCCGCAGAACGCCTTTTTCACCGAGCGCGTGGCGATGATCGTGCAGGGGGTGTGGATGGCGAGTTTCATCGACACCTACGCGCCCGGTCTCGAATGGGGCGCCGCGCCGTTTCCTTCCGCGGCGCCGGGGCTGGACAACGTGGCCATGGTGGAGTGCGATTCGATCTGCATCCCGGCGGGCGCGCGGCATCCGGACGAGGCCTTCGAGTTCATCCGGTATCTGTGTTCGCAGGAAGGGCTGGAACTGCTCAACATGGGCCACAAGAAGTTCACGCCGCTCAGGGAAGTGAGCCCCGAGTTTCTGGCCAACCATCCCAACCCGTACATCGAGCTGTTCATCGAGCTGGCAAAGAGTCCCAACGCGTTCTATGCGCCGCTGATGAGCACGTGGTACGAATACAACGACGAGATCACCCCGGCCTTTGACCGCGTTATGTTCGGCCAGGCCTCGCCCCGGTCGGCGGTGACGCAGGTGCAGGAGCGCGTGTCGGGCATGTGGGAACGCACCCGCACGAGCATCGAACGCCGTGAACGGGCGGAAAAGGAGGCCGCGCCATGACGAACCGCGAACGGCGAAACCTCCGCAACGGGCTGCTGTTCATCTCGCCGTGGCTCGCCGGATTTGCCGCGTTCACCGCGTATCCTCTCGGCGCCTCGCTCTACTACAGCCTGTGCGACTACTCGGTGCTCAAGCCGCCCGTGTTTGTCGGCGGCGCGAACTACCAGGAACTGCTGCTGGACCCGGTCTTCTGGAAGTCGCTTTCCAACACGCTCTATTTCGCGGTGTTTTTCCTGCCGCTGGCGACGGTCCTGGCCATCGCGCTGGCGCTGCTGCTCAACACGGGCGTCCGGGGCATGACCGTGTACCGGACGGTCTTTTTCCTGCCGTCGCTCACGCCGCTCGTCGCGCTCGGCATTCTGTGGATGTGGATGCTCAACGGCGAATACGGCGTCGTGAACTATGTGCTCAACCTGGTGTTGAACCCGCTGGGGTTTCAGGCGCCGATCTGGCTGCAATCGACGGCGTGGTCAAAACCCGCCATCGTCCTCATGAGTCTCTGGGGCGTGGGGTATGCGGTCGTGATCTATCTCGCGGGGTTGCAGGACATACCGAGGCAGTTGTACGAGGCGGCGGAGCTCGACGGCGCCCGGTGGTTCGCGAAGCTCCGCCACATCACCCTGCCGCTGCTGTCGCCGGCAATCTTCTTTAATGTGGTCATGGGCCTGATCGGGGCGCTGCAGGTGTTCGCGCTGCCGTATGTGCTCACCGACGGCACGGGCGGTCCCGCGCGCTCGACCCTCTTTTATGCGATGCACCTCTACAATGCCGCGTTCCGATACCTTCGCATGGGGTATGCGTGCGCGATGGCGTGGCTCCTGTTTCTCATTATCCTCGCCCTGACGCTGCTCGTGTATCGCGTGTCGCGCAAGAGGGTGCATTATGCGGGATAGCCGGACCAGCGCGTTTGATCACGCTTCGCGGCGCACGGACCGGCCCGGTTCGCACGCCAACCGCCTGAGCCGGACGCACGCGCTCGCGATTCACGCCGTGCTGCTCGCCGGAAGCATCCTGTTCCTCTTTCCGCTGGTGTGGATGCTGTCGACGGCGCTCAAACCCCTGGATCAGACGATGCTCATGCCGCCGCGCTGGGTTCCCGATCCGGTCCAGTGGGAGAACTTCCGCGAGGCCGTCCATTACATCCCCTTCTTCACGTACGCCCGCAACACGCTCACCATCGCCCTCCTTGCCACGCTCGGCACCGTGATCAGCAGTTCGATTGTCGCCTACGGATTCTCGCGTATCGAATGGAAAGGCCGTGACCCGGTGTTTCTCGTGCTTCTCGCCACGATGATGGTGCCGTTTCCCGTGACGATGGTGCCACTGTATGCGGTGTTCCGGAACCTGCACTGGATTGGGACGTTCCGGCCGTTGTGGGTGCCCGCGTGGTTCGGGGCGAGCGCTTTCAATGTCTTCCTCCTGCGCCAGTTTTTCCTGACGATCCCGCGCGACTTTGACGACGCGGCGCGCATGGACGGGTGTTCGGAGTTCGGCATCTACCGGCGGGTGGTGCTGCCGCTGTCACGGCCGGCGCTGGCCGTGGTGGCGCTGTTCCATTTCATGTACTGCTGGAACGATTTTCTGGGGCCGCTGATCTACCTCATCGACCAGGACACCTTCACCCTGGCCCTCGGACTCCAGTTTTTTCAGAGCCGCCAGGGCGGCACGCCGTGGAACCTGCTCATGGCGGCCTCGACGCTCGTCGTGGCGCCGGTCATCGTGCTTTTCTTCTTCACTCAACGCACGTTCATCCAGGGCATCACCATGAGCGGGTTGAAAGGGTAGCGCGCCGGCGCCCGCGCGAAAAGACGCCGCCCCCGGCTGCCCGCGTATCCGGGGGCGTGGCGAATCCCGTTCCGGGGCGGGCGGAAACGCCTCAGCTCCGCACCAGCCCGGCCTCGATGGTCTTGCGCTTGCCGGGACCGTCAAGCGCCTCGATAATGGCCAGGGCGAAGTCCATCGCCGTTCCCGGCCCGCGCGAGGTCAGGACCTTGCCGTCCTTTTCCACGGCGCTGCCGGTATAGGTCGTGCTGGGCAGGTTCATCTTGTCGACGAATCCGGGATAGCTGGTGGCTTTCTTTCCGTCGAGCAGCCGGGCGTTGGCCAGGACCTTCGGGGCCGCGCAGATCGCCCCTACGAACCGCCCGCTGTCCGCGGTCTTCTTCAGGATCTGGTGGATGCGCGCGTCGTTGTCCAGATGGTCCGCGCCGGGGAGTCCGCCGGGCAGGACCACCATGTCGTAGTCGCGCGTCAGGGCCTCGTCGAGCGTGCAATCCGCCAGAACGGAAACGCCGTGCGCCGCCGTGACGGCTTTGTCGCCCAGGCTGGCCGTGACCACATCGAAATCCGCGCGGCGCAGGATGTCGATCAGGGTGATGGCCTCGATTTCCTCAAACCCTTCCGCCAGGGGCACCAATACGCTTGGCATGGTTCCAGCCCTCCTTTTATGTGGTGCGGGATGTCCGAAGTCCGCACGCTCCGTTCCGTCCATACGGTAGGCAATCCGGCCGGCCGCATGCAAACCGGCCGTGCCGCGCCGCCGGACCAGAGCCCGGCCCTGGCGCCGTTGACTGGGCCCTGCCGGGATGGTAGCGTGCCCCCTGAAGCCGCGGCCCGCACCGCCAGAAAGGGATTTGCCATGACGATCAGCCGGCTTGTATCCGCACTGATACTGCTTCCCATGCTCGCCGTGGCGGATGCGCAAACCGCGATCACCGCGTTGTCGCTGGAACCGCGCGAGGCAACGCCGGGCGACCCCGTCGTATTGAGCGTGACCGCGTCGGAAGCCGTCACGGGCCTGGAATGCCGCCAGCCGTATTACGTCGCACCACAAAACGTCCCGCCGGGATTTACGTACGTTCCCGCCGAAAAGTCCTCCCGTCTGGCCGACCCCGGCCACGAGAGCATTGTCGACAACGGGTTTCTCGATGCCGACCCGGCGCCGAACGCCTTTCGCATTCCGCTCGACACGACGGGCTGGAATCCCGGCCTGTATTTCTTTGAAATTCAGCTTGCCGGGGCGCCCGGTGTGCGCCACGCGGCGCTCAAGATACGCGGTCCCCGCGACACGCTCGACGTCACTGTGTCCGAGCCCTGGGTCCTGTGCCCGGGCACCCATGCGGAACGGATGACCCGCCTGTCCGACGGCACGCTGGTCTACACGGACTACTTCAGCACCGACAACGGAGACACCTGGCAGAAACGCGATTCGGGCACGCTCGGCCCGGGCGCGTGCGAGCTCCGCGACGGACGCGTGCTGGGCATGGAGTATCGCTCGACGCCCATCGACGGCGAAGCGGGCTGGTACCAGACCATGGGCTTTGTCTCGACCGATTCGGGCCGTACGGTGACGGCGCGCGACGTGCGCATCCAGGTGCCCCTCGCAAAGCCCGCGCACGGGCATGCCTACCATCCCGGCCCGCTGTACATGCGGTCGATGGTCGAGATGGACGACGGCCGCCTTGTCGCCCTCATGGCGGGATGGTTTCACGGCGACGACGTGCCGTGTCCCCACAACCCCCGGCGGCCCTATTCGCGCAGCTACTGTTGCGCGTCCGCCGACGGCGGCGCGACCTGGGAATACCTCACGACGATCGGTTTCGGCCAGATTGGCAGCGAAGGCTACAACGAGGGTTCAATGAAACGCCTGCCGAACGGCGAGCTGGCCGCCGCATTGCGCACCGGCAGCATGCGCGACGCCAAATGCCAGGACAATCCGATCATGTTCGCGCGGAGCGCCGACGGCGGCGCGACGTGGTCCGTCCCCCGGCGCACGGGGGTGCACGGCGCGTTCCCGGACCTGCTGGTGCTGGACGACGGCACGCTGGCCATCAGCTATGGGCGTCCCGGCGCGGCCATCGTGTTCAGCACCGACGGCGGCGAAACGTGGACCGATCACACCGCCGTCGACGCCACGCCCTACTCGGGATACACGACGATTATCCAAACCGGAGAACGCGAGCTTCTCATGGCCTTCGGCACCAAGGACTATATTGATCCCGCGACCGGCGGGAAAGACAGCCACGTGCGGCTGAAACGAATTCGCTATGAGCTACATCCGCCCGAGCCCCTGGAAAAGCTCAAAGCCGCCGGAGCGGGCGTGGAAGACCTGGGCGGCGGGTTCTTTGACTGCGCGATGGCGTCCCGCGCGCTCGGCCGGGAGGAGCGCTTCGCGCTGCACCTGCCCGAAGGCTATGACCCGCGCCGCCCGGACCCCTATCCCCTGATCGTGTTTCTCCACGGCAACGGCCGGAATGCCCGGACCCTGCTCGACGACGCTGCAACCCGCGCGGTCCTCGCTGAATCGCCGTGCGTGGTGCTCCTGCCCGAGGGCGGGCAATCGTGGTGGGTCGACAGCCCGGCCGTCCCCGGGAGCCGGTACCAGACCCATCTCAAAGAGTTGATCGACCGCGTGAGCGAAACCCTGAACGTCTCGCGGGACGCTCACCGCCGCGCGCTCGGCGGCTGGAGCATGGGCGGGTTCGGCAGCCTCCGGTTTTTGCTCGCGTATCCCGAGATGTTCTCGACGTGGGGCGGGATTGTGGCGCTGGTCGACTGGCCCAATCCCGAGTATCCGGAAGAAGACAATCACGGCGTGCCCGATATCCTCGGCCCGGCCGAATTGTGGCCCGCGTGGAATCCCATCAACGAGGCGCCGCGCCTTCAGGGCAAGCATGTGTTTTTGTTCACAGGTTCCACCGCCTTTGACCGGAAAATGAACGAGTCGTTTGCCAAAAAACTCGGAGAGGAACAGATTCTCCACGAACGGCACGTGCTCGAAGGCGGGCATAGCTTCGAGGTGGTCGCGGAGGCCCTGCCTGAGCTCCTCGAGCGGTTCCACGCCGCGGTTGGCGCGGCCAGGTGAATGGAGCGGGTCTACGGGGCGTACCAGGAACGCGGACACACGATGCGCAACGTGAGCCCGGTGGAGCCTGTGGACAGAGTGGACAGAGTGGACAGAGTGGACGCCCTGCTCTGGATGTTTCGATGGAGGCGGCTTTGAGAAGCCAGGGGTGAAACCCGGGGGTACGGCGCTGCCTCCATGCCGGCCGGCGCGTTGGGGTATGAATGGTCCATGGACTGCACCCGTCGCTGCTCACATTGGAGCCCGCTCCAGGGGCCAAAGAAACGTCCACTCCGTCCACTCTGTGCAGACCGCGCTGAGCCGTCGATGCCGCGATTTGGCACACCCGCCCTCGATGACCTAGAATAGGAATCCGTAAACACAGACCGGGACAGGCCTTCTCCTGAAACGCATCGTGACGAGGAGCGCACACATGACCACTCGACGCCAACCCACCCGCAGACAATTTCTCGCCGCGGCCGCCGCGGCGGTTGCCGCCCCGTATTTCGTGCCCGCAAAGGCGTTCGGCGCCAATGACCGCATCAACGTCGGCTACATCGGGTGCGGCCGCCGGGCCGCCGGGCTCCAGGGCGTGCCCGGCGACGCGCATGTGCTCGCACTGGCCGACATCAACAGGCGGCGCCTGGAAGACTGGGCCAAGGGCAAACTGGGCAAGCAATACGGCATCTCCGAGAAGAGGCTGTTCCCGGACTACCGCGACATGCTCGCGCTCGATGAACTCGACGCGGTCATTATCTCGTCGCCCGACCACTGGCATGCCCTGCACGCGATCCATGCCATGGAAGCGGGCAAGGACGTGTATATCGAGAAGCCGATGACCCTCACCATCCGGGAAGGCCGCCTGATGGTCGACGCGGCGCGCGCCAACAGCCGCATCTGCCAGGTCGGGAGCCAGCAGCGTTCCACGCAGGAGAATCGCGTGGGGTGCGCCCTGGTTCGCGCGGGCCGTATCGGGAAGGTGCACACGGTCCACACGGCGAACTATCCCAGCCCGTGGGAGTGCACTCTGCCCGAGGAAGACGCGCCCGAATACATCAACTGGGACATGTGGTGCGGCCCCACGCCCTACCGCGGCTACCACGAGAAGCTCTACACCCCCCGCGGCGGCAAACAGGGCCACGAGTGGGGCTGGATCTCGTACCGGCCGTATTCCGGCGGCGAAATGACCGGCTGGGGCGCGCACGGGCTCGACCAGATCCAGTGGGCGCTGGGTATGGACGACTCGGGCCCCGTCGAGATCTGGCCGGTACTGGACGAGGAGCCGCCCTCCGACGGCGTGCACCTGGGCCCCCGCTGGCCGGTCCACATGCGCTACGCCAGCGGCGCCGTCGTGAAACTGGACGATCAGGGCGCCGCGGGCGGCGGATGGTTTGAAGGGGACGAGGGGGAGATCAAAATCGATCGCGGCCGGTACGCCATCAAACCGGACGCGCTTGACGACGACCTGCCCGAACTCGAGCCCATTCCGTTTGTGGGCGAGACCAACGAGCACATCGCGAACTGGCTCCATTGCGTCCGCACGCGCCAGACGCCCAACGCGGACGTCGAGATCGGCCACCGGTCGACCACGGTCTGCCATCTCGGCAACATCGCGCGCTGGCTGAAACGCCCCATCACATGGGACCCCGTGACCGAGACCTTCCCGGGCGACGATGAGGCCAACCGCTTCCTGGATCGTGACCGCCGCGCCCCGTGGACCCTGGGCTGAGGCAGAACGGGAGTGCCGGGTGGAGCGGGTGGTTTATAGGCCCCATTTAAAGAGCCGTTTCGCCGCGCCTCGGACAAAACACGAAGGAGAGTAATCCTCGATGACCGCTTCGGAAACCCTGTTCACCCGCGAGACCGTTGATGCCATGCGCGCGGCGGTGCGCGAAACCGTGGAACGCACGCCCGTCACGGACATTCACACCCACCTGTATGCCCCCGCATTCGGCGGACTGCTGCTCTGGGGCGTGGATGAACTGCTCACGTACCACTACCTGATCGCGGAGGTGGTGCGGGCGTCGCGCATCGACCCCGCACGGTTTTACGCCAAATCGAAGCGGGAACAGGCCGATTTCATCTGGCAGACCCTGTTCATCGAACGTTCCCCCTACAGCGAAGCCTGCCGGGGCGTGCTCACCGTGCTCGACCGGCTGGGGCTCGATGTCGCCTCCCGCGACCTGGCCGCCTTTCGCGACTACTTCGCGCAACAGACCGTCGAAGGCTATATCGACACGGTTTTCGAGCGCGCCAACCTCGAATCGGTCGTCATGACCAACGACCCTTTCGATGACGCCGAGCGGCCCGTGTGGGAGGCCGGCACGGCTGTGGACAAGCGCTTCCACGCCGCCCTGCGCATCGACCCGGTCCTCAACAACTGGGCCACTGCCTGCGCGCGCCTCAAAGGATGGGGCTACGACGTCGACGAAACGCTCAGCGGCACGGCCCTGGCGGAGACGCGGCGTTTCCTCGCCGATTGGCTCAAGAAGACCCGCGCCCTGTATATGGCGGTTTCGCTGCCGCAGGATTTCGTATATCCCGAAGATTCGGCCCGGGCCCGGCTCATCGCCGAATGCATCGTTCCCGTGGCGAAAGAGCACAACGTGCCGTTCGCGATGATGATCGGCGTCAAACGCGCCGTGAATCCCGCCCTGAAACTCGCCGGCGATGGCGTGGGCAAGAGCGACGTCGGCGCGGTCGAGCGCTTGTGCGCTGCGTATCCGGATGCCCGGTTCATGGTGACGATGCTCGCGCGCGAGGATCAGCACGAACTGTCCATCGCGGCGCGTAAGTTCCCGAATCTCTTCCTGTTCGGATGCTGGTGGTTTCTCAATGTGCCGAGCCTCATCGAGGAGATGACCCGCATGCGCTTCGAACTGCTGGGCACGAGCGTCCTGCCGCAACACTCGGACGCCCGCGTGCTCGACCAGGTCATCTACAAGTGGGGCCATTCGCGCGCCATCATTGCCCGAATCCTTGCCGACAAGTACGCCGACCTCCTCGGCACGGGCTGGACCCTGAAACAAAGCGAGATGGACCGCGACGTCGCGGGACTCCTGGGCGGCAATTTCTGGAAGTACCTGAAACAGGCTTAGAGCGGGGTGGATCTCCGAAAGGGGGCGCATGTTTACCTACCCGGTCCGCATTTCCTTGCGCGACGGCGACGCCGCCGGCGTGTTGTTCTTCGGGCGCTACTTCGCGCTGGCCCACGACGCCTACGAGACCTTTCTGGATTCCCACGGCCTCAATATCGGCCACCTGATCCGGACCACCAGCTACCTCATCCCGGTCGTGCACGCCGAAAGCGATTACCGCCGCCCCCTGTTCGTCGGAGAGCGGGCGGTCATCCGCCTGCGGGTCGTCGAGCTGCGCAGCCGCACCTTCACCCTCGACTACGAATTCCTCAATGCCGAAGGCCACCTGGCCTGCAGACTCCGCACCGTCCACTGCGCCGTCAACACCCGGACCCGCCGGGCCGTCGCGCTCCCTCCGGACGTGGTCACGGCCCTGAAATCCGAACTCGAACCCGGCCAACTGGTCTAGAAACCGGCGCGCGCGCGATCGTCGGTCCTCGGCCCGATTCAGTTTCTCCTGTGGAAAGAACCGGCACAGGCTGCGGGGCTTCGGGGCGTGTGGTCGTGATGACATGATGCCGATGTGTGGGGCATAATCATGCGGTGGTTGAATGACAACCGTGTAGAGGCGGGCGTGTTGCGCAGGTTCAGGCAGAGGCTGATGATATGACCCGGAAGGCCGAAGCGAGCGCCATCGACGCGATGGTGCGCCGAATCGTGGACCAGTTTCAGCCCGAACAGGTCATCCTGTTCGGCTCCCATGCGCGGGAAGACGCGGGACCGGACAGCGATGTTGATCTGCTCGTGGTCATGCCGGTTGAAGGTTCAAAGCGCGCCAAACAGATCGAAATCCGTGTCGCCCTGCACAGCATTCCCGTCCCGAAGGACATCATTGTCAGCACGCCCGAAGAGTTCGCATGGCGCCGGCACATCATCGGCACGATCGAGGAGCCCGCGGCGCGCGAGGGAAAGGTCCTCTATGCCAGACCGTAACCTATTGGCGGCGGTGGTGCATGAATGGACCCTCAAGGCCGAAAACGACCTCAAAACTGCCAGCCATACCCTTAAACTGGGGAAAGAGTGTCCCACCGATACGGTGTGTTTCCATGCACAGCAGTGTGTGGAGAAATATCTGAAAGCCCTGCTGGTCTGGCGGTGCATCCGCTTTCCGAAGACCCACAGCATTGGTGAATTGGTCCGTTTGGTGCCGCAGGCTGGGCGGCCCGGGATCAGCCCGGAGGAACAGGAACGATTGACCGATTATGCCGCGGCCACCCGCTATCCGGGCCTTTACGATGCCCTTTCCCTCGCAGAAGCGCGCGACGCGGTAAAGCTGGCTCGACGGATCCGCCGGGACGTCCGCGCGCTGTTGCCCCCTAAAGCCTCAAAACGCTGATTCGAAGATCGTGTCTGCCCTGACAACCATCGCGCAGTCCGGCAAGTCTGGATCGTGGTTGCGATTCTTCGGGCGGCGCCTGTTGGACGTGTGGGTCGTCGCACCGGGAAGAGCGCCGGGGAGGTGACCCATGCCCGATGAGGCGCCGGAAGTACAACATTGAGGTCCGCGGTGCGAGACGGAGGGATATGTGACCACCCGGGTTGTGCCCGCGCCACTGGAACAGCCTGGAATTTATTATGCTATGCTTCCAGTTACGGTGAAAGAGCCATTCAACCCGTCGGAGGGGCTGACCATGATGTCGCGCATTTGCCTGACCCTGGCGCTATTCTCACTGCTTTGGGTTCCGGCCCAGGCCGTTGGCCAGGCAGGATTCGGGCAGTACGAAGAAAACCCCTTCGTCTTCGCCCTGGATATTCCCGGCCCCGCAGACAGCGCCGGGGGCCTGGTCGCCGCCGACCTGAACAACGACGGCCTGATGGACTACCTGGTCACGGTGCCCGGCCACATTGCGGCTTACGGGCACAACGGCTCGAAACTCTGGATCCTCAACATCGACGTCCGGGTGGGGGGCTCGTCCGAGCGCGAGGGCCTGCCCGGCCACTGCGGACCCGGCGTGCAGGCCGCTGATATCGACGGCGACGCCAGAACCGAGGTGCTGTTTCTGACGCAGGACAGCGTCGTGCACGTTGTGGACGGCGCCTCCGGCGAAGGGAAATGGGCCGCCAAACCACCGTTTCCGGACCTGGCCGAGCGCTGGGAGCACCTGGTCGTGGTGAACCTGCGGGGCGAGGGCGACCGCGACCTGCTCCTTCAGGCGACCAACAAGGAAGGCTACCGGGTCGGCCATATGATTGCCGCGTATGCCTTGTCCGATCTGGCCGCCGAACGGTATGAGCCCTTGTGGCAGCGCAACGACCTCCTCACCTGCGCCCACAACGGGGTGCGCGCGGCCGACCTGACCGGCGACGGGCGCGACGAGGTCATTGCCGGCCAGATCCTCAATCCCGCCGACGGCGAATGGCTCTGCAACATGCCGGTCAAGGGCCACCTGGACGCCCTGTTTGTGGCCGATGTCCGCCCGGATCTGCCCGGTCTCGAGGTGGTCGCCCTCGAAGAAGGCGGCGGCAACCGCATCTTTCTCGCCAGCCACACGGGAATGCTCTGGGAAACCCACCACCGCAACCAGGAACCTCAAAACACCGCCGTCGGCGTCTTCTCGCTCGACCACGAGGGGCTTCAGATCTGGTGCCGCAGCCGCTACAACGAACACCAGAAACCCTTCGTGTTCAACGCGGCCGGTGAACTCATCGCCGAGTACGAGATGGACAACGTCGCGCCCAAAGGCTGGACCGCCAGCGGCGTCGAACTCATCTGGACCATCGACTGGACCGGCGGCCCCAAGCAATTCGCTGCCGCGAAAGAGCGGCACACCTCCGGCGACGTGGCGATTTTCGACCCGCTGAAGGGCACCTTTGTCACGACCTTCGAGGAAAAGGCCGACCGGCTCTATGTGGCGGATGTTTCGGGGGACTGGCGGGAGGAAATCGTGGTGCTTGCGGGCAACGAAATCCACGTCTACCACAACCCCGCCGCAAATCCCAACCCGGATCGCCCCCGGCTGTGGGAGCAACAGCAGTACCGCCGCAGCAAGATGACGTACAATTATTACAGCCCGTGACGCCGCGGCGCGGCGCGGCCCACGGTGTCCGTGGGACCCGTGAATCCCGGACCGCCCGCCGCGACGTAGCCGTGGCTCGCCCCGCCTTCGTCGGGACCCACCCAGAACGCGTACAGGCTGCCCTGCCGGAGATAGAAACGAAACCGCACCGGTTTTCCCGCAAAGACGCCCAGATCGCCCCCGGAATTCCACGCCACCCCGGCGCACGCGGCGTCAGCCGTCAGCGGCACACAGTCGGCCTTCGTGAACCCCGGCAAGGGGGCGCCGGAGGTGTCGCAAACCTCTACCCGCAGTTCGCCGCCGCCCGCGTTGGCATTCACAAACAGCCGTTTCCCGGAGAAACGGACCGGGCGCGTCAGCAAAACGCCTTCCGCCTCTCCTGCGTCCATCGATACGAACCCGTCGCGGCGCAGCGTGGCCAGACCCGTCGCGCATACGCCAGAGGACGGCGACCCCTGCACGCCCTTGCGCCCGCTTACGTAAAAATACAGGGTGTCGCCCACCACCAGGCAGCAGCCCCCGGCCGATTGCACGTTGCCCCAGTTCCAGTCGCCGTGGTGTTCGGACACCGGGATAAACGGCGTGTGCTCCGGGCGGTACCAGTGAAACCCGTCGCGTGAATAGCCGATGTACACCTCGTTGGGTTTCGCGCGGTCCGTGGGTTGTCCCCGCCAGAGGGTGAACAGACCGATGATCAGACTCTCGTAGGCGACGCAATCCAGGTTCTAGAGCTCGCACGGGGTTTTGAGATCCTCGCGGGGCGGATCGAGCGTGTCGGCGCCCACCCAGAAGACCGGTTGGCCTTCCTCCCAGGCCCCCGCGGAGACCAGATCGGCGCCCTCGTGGTAGTGACGATACCGCCCGAGCCCGCCGCCCTCGTACCCCTTCGCGCTGAATACCCACACCTTGCGGAAGGGGTTGAAGAAGAACGTGCTGCGATCGCGGAGAGGCCCCGTCCGGCCCACCGGCTCGCCCCAGTGGATGCCGTCGCCGGAAAAGTACAGGGTCAGCACACCGCCGTCCTCGCGCAGGGCCATTTTGAACCGGCGTGCCGGGTCGGGTTCGCCGAGATCCAGCCAGACCGTCCCCGAATCCCGATATCCGGTATGGACGACATTGGTCCCGGGCACAACGTCCAGCAGGGGTTTGTCCCAGTGAATGCCGTCCTGGGAGGTCGCGTAACACGTGGATTTCACGTAGCCGCCCATGTACCACATCTTGAAGAGCTGGTCGGCGGGGTCGTACCAGACGCCGTCGCTGAAGACCATGGCGGTGGGGGCGGGGTAGTCCTGGGAGACGGTATCGGTTTCCCACGGCTTGTCCGGTAGGAGCAGGGGGTTGCCGGGCCAGTAGCCGGCGGCGTGATGCGTGCGCGTCAGCGTGGTCTCCTGGACGAGAAAGTCGTCCACGAACAGCTGTCGGCCCACGTCGATGGGAATCGCCTCGGGCGGGTTCTCGAGCCACGGCGCCGGCATGGGTTCGCGGCTGAGGGGTCGGTTCGGCGGCCAGGTTTCCGGCAAGCGGATTCCGTTGTACAACGGGTTCCCGCCTTCGGCGTCGTCCGCGGCCAGCGCCACCGGCGCGACAGCTCCCGCGCACATGACCACAGTGACCGCCACCCGAAGCCCACCGCCCAGCGTCTTCGCGCGCCTCATCCCATATCCCCCCTTATTGCCGGTTCCGCGTTCGGCAAACTCAGTCTAACCGCGCCCTCCCACCCTGTCCAGCGAAAACGCGAGCCTGGAGGCCATTCGGCCCCCCCCGGTAGACGCGCATGTGCGGGGCCCTTTTTGACATTCCCGCGGCCCGGCGGCAGAATGGCCAGGGCGGGGACGGACGGGCTGTTTTTCTACAATCGGGCGGGAAGTGTCATTGGGGAAGGCCCGCCGCAAGGCGCCTCTCGGGGTGTTGGCAGCAACAAGGATGAATTGAATGTCCCAGAACCTGCAAAAAGGCGTGGAGCCCCAGCGCCCGCCGTGGTGGAAAACCATCGGTCCGGCCCTGATCACGGCCTGCGTGGTCTTTGGTCCGGGAAGCCTGGTGATCAGCGCGAATGTGGGCGCTACCTACGGCTACGAACTCCTCTGGCTGCTCGCGCTGGCCGGTCTGGTCATGGGCGGCTACATGACGATGTCGGCGCGCGTCGGCGTCACCGCGGGCGCGACCCACTTCACCACCCTGGCCCGCGAGGTCAACCGCCCCTTCGCGGCGCTCCTGGGCATCGTGTTATGCCTGACCTGCGCGGCCTTCCAGTTCTCCAACAACCTGGCCGTCGCGCTCGCGGTCAGCGCCTTCGCCCCGGAGCGTTACGGTTTGGCCTTCCAGATTGGCGCCGTGGCCCTCCTCAACGCCATCCTGATCCTTTTCATGTTCCGCGCGCAATCCGTGTTCAAGACGCTCGAAAACGTCATGAAATTCATGGTCGGGCTCGTCCTGCTGTCGTTCCTGATCAACCTGCTCGTTGCCCGTCCGAACCTGCTCGGCGTGCTGAGAGGGCTCGTGCCCGGAATCCCGGAGAAACTCTCTCTGGGAATCCCCAAGATCGTCGACGGCGACATCAATGATCCGCTCGTATTGATTGCCTCGCTCATGGGAACCACCTTCTCGGTCGCCGGCGCGTTCTTTCAGGGCAATCTCGTGCGCGAGAAAGGCTGGGACAAGGAAGATTACGACCGGGGTATCGGCGATTCCGTCGCCGGGGTGGGCGTGCTTACCCTGATCAGCATGATGATCATGGTCACCGCGGGCACGGTCATCCTCGGCAAACCCGCCAACAACATCGCGACCCTTGCGCTGACCCTCCAGCCGCTGCTCGGGCCGACCGCCTTCTACCTCTTCTGCATCGGGCTCATCCCCATCGCGCTCAACCCCTTCCTGATCAACGCCATGATTGGCGGCACCGCCCTCGCCGACGGACTGGGCTTTCCCGGCAAGCTCAACGACTTCTGGCCCCGTATGTTCACCGTCTGCGTGCTCCTCACCGGGTTCTTCATCGCGAGCGCCGGCCTCCTGCTCAAGATTCCCACCGTCAACCTCATGATTTTCGGGCAGGCCGTGACGGTTATCGGAAACCCCCTGATGGCGGCCACCCTCCTCTGGCTCGCCAACCGCAAGAACGTCATGGGCGACCGCCGCAACCGGCTGGCTGCCAACATCATCGGCCTGCTCGGGATCGCCGTCGTGCTCCTGCTCGCCCTGCGCATGCTCTGGTTCCTGTATCTCCGCCTCATCCTGGTGATTGATTGAAACACAAAACCCGTGCGGCGAGCGCGAGTCTGCGATGTTATTGAGGGCAGGGCCGTCCACACGGTTTACTCGCCTGGCCACCGGCAAACTCCTGCTTTACATATCCCCCCTTCAGTAACTGCCCCGCGTGAATGAAGCAGCCCGGCAAGGCAATCGCAC
>Ga0116141_10000394_pt1 | contig 33888 bp, 28 predicted proteins | sample AD_UKC097_MetaG_FD_89744 | JGI IMG/M metagenome (GOLD analysis project Ga0116141, IMG submission 89744) | Active sludge microbial communities of municipal wastewater-treating anaerobic digesters from USA - AD_UKC097_MetaG | ecosystem: Engineered > Bioreactor > Anaerobic > Digestate | place: USA...
CGTGGTCGCCCATACGACGTTCCGCACGAAGGAAATCGCCGCCGGGCTCGATGCAGGGTTCCTCGACGCCACGGCCCTGGCCGAATACCTCGTGCGAAAGGGGGTCCCGTTCCGCAAGGCGCATGGCATCGTCGGGACGCTCGTCGCCCGCTGCGAGAAGGAGGGCAAGACCCTCGCGGAGCTGTCGCTGGAGGAATTCAAAGAGCGATCACCGGCCATTGACAAGGACGTATACGGCCATCTCGGGGCCCCGAATGTGGTGAAGCGGTATGTCTCCACGGGCGCGGCAGGGCCCGAGCAGGTCCGGCAGCAAGTCGCGTTCTGGGAGAAGCATCTGGCACGGGAGGAAATTTGAAATTCGAAATTCGAAACAAGCACGAATGACCGGAATCCGAAATTCAAAGTGGCGTCATCGGCTGGGCGACACCATTTCTGTTATTTGGATTTTGGTGCCTTGGATTTGTTTTGGACTTCGTGCCTCGAGTTCCGAATTCTGACATCCGGCAAAGCGCCTGACGATGAGAGAAGACGACATCACCACGTGGTTCAGGCAGCAGCGTGAGCTTTCGCCTGTCCAGATCCCCATCGGGATCGGGGACGACATGGCGCAGATCGCCGTGGCCCACGGCAGTTCTGTGCTTATCACGACGGATATGCTCCTCGACGGTACGCACTTCGATATGGCAACCGCGGGCCTCGAACGCGTGGGCTACAAGTCCATGGCGGCGAGCCTGAGTGATTGTGCCGCCATGGCGACGATCCCGATTGGCGCCGTCGTGGCCGTGGGCCTGCCGGCCCGGTTCGGTGAACTCAGGTTGAAGGAACTGCACGCAGGTATCGTCGCGGCCGCGGATAAGTACGATTGTCCGCTCGTCGGCGGCGACATCACGTCGTGGCAGGGGGCGGGCCGTCTGGCCGTGTGCGTCTCGATGCTCAGCAAGCCCGGCGAAAAGCCGCCGGTCCGGCGCAACGGGGCCAGGGTCGGGGACGTGATCTGCGTGACCGGCTCGCTCGGTGGCTCCGGCCTGCGAAAGCACCTGGATTTCGAGCCTCGCGTGAAGGAGGCCCTGCAAATGGTCCGCATCGCGGACCTGAACGCCATGATGGATATCAGCGACGGGTTGAGCACCGATCTGAATCGTATTTGCACGCAAAGCGGCGTCGGCGCATTGCTCGAGGCAACAGCCCTGCCAATCTCAACCGACGCGCAGAGGCTGGCGGACCCGGTGGCCGCTGCCCTGAACGAGGGTGAGGATTTCGAATTGCTGTTCACGCTGTCGCCGGAGCAGTGGGGCAGGCTTCGCGGAAAGTGGAGTAGCCCCGTGCCCCTTACGGAGATCGGCCGCATCACGGATACCGGGCGGATGCAGATCCGGGGGGCCGATGGCCGGGTCGTCGATCTGGAACCGGGGGGCTATGAGCACTTGGGGAGCTGAAAGGCCCCGACTGATTCAGGAGGTTGAAATGACAATGACGCACAGAACGATAACGATCTCGTCATTCATACTCGTGCAGGCCTGTGCCCTCTGGGCAACAGAGAAGCTGGATCGGGGGCTGATTGCACTTCGGGCGCCAGATGGCTCGACGTTCCTCAGTTGGCGGCTGCTCAGGGACGATCCGCCGGACATCAGGTTCGGGGTCGCTCGCAGAGGTCCCCAGCGGGATCTCGCGTCGCGAGTCCTGCTCACGGAACAGCCGATTGAGCGGACTCACTTCGTGGATCGCGCCCCCAGCGGCGATGCGTGTTTCTACGACCTGTTTCTCAGCGACAAGGGGCTGCCCTCGGGCGACCCCGTGGCGAGTGTGCACGCGTCGGCGAAGCCGTATCTGAGCATTCCGCTCGGCGGCGACTACGACTTCCAGAAGGTCGGTATCGCGGATCTGGACGGCGACGGTTCGCTCGAATTGCTCATCAAACAGCCGGACTTCAACACCGACCCGTATCAGCGGCCGGGATACTGGAAGCGAAGCATGACCACATACAAGATCGAGGCCTATCGGCTCGACGGCACGCGGATGTGGCGCCACGACATGGGTTGGTCCATCGAGGCGGGCATCTGGTATTCGCCCTGGGTGGTCTACGACGTCGACGGCGATGGTTGTGCCGAGGTCTACTGCAAGGCCGGCGAAGGCGACCCTCGCGACGAGAAGGGCCTCGTTCAAACGGGCCCCGAGTATCTCGTCAAGCTCGACGGCCGGACAGGCCGGGTGGTGGCCAGGACCGACTGGCTCAGTCGAGACGACTTCCCCGACTACAACTACTACTGCCGTAATTTCCTAACCGTCGCCTATCTCGACGGCAAGACCCCGTCTTTGATCGTGCAGCGGGGGACATACAACGTGATCAAGGTGCAGGCGCTGGACAAGAACCTCGACCGCATTTGGTACTGGGAGGCGAAGCAGGAAATGGGGAAGTACACGGGTCAGGGGTCGCACGGCCTGATCACTGCGGACGTGGATAGGGACGGTCGCGATGAGCTGGTGCTCGGGGCCGCCGTCCTGGACGATACGGGCGAGGGGCTTTGGAGCCTGGAGATGGGCCATCCGGACATCTGCTATGTGGGCGACGTTGACCCGGCCCATCCCGGACTCGAGGTCTACTACGGATTCGAGACGAAGCAGAAGACGGACGGCATGTGTGTGGTCGATGCCGCGACCGGCCGCAAGCTCTGGACGCACAAAGAGCCCACGTTCCACCTGCATGGGCAGGGCATGGCCGCGGACGTGCTGGCCGACCACGCCGGCATGGAGGTCTTCGCGGGCGAGCGGGACTACAAAAAGCGATGGCTCTATAGCGCCTCCGGCGAGCTGATCGAGTTCAAGGAGGATCTGCCTTTGAGCCCGAGGCCCGTCTGGTGGGACGCAGACCCGCAGAAGGAAGTCCTCTTCGGGCGTGCCATTCAGGACTGGAACGGTCCGATCCTTCAGCCGGTCGAGGGCCGCGTCGTCGCTGTGATGGATTGCCTCGGCGATCATCGAGAGGAGGTCGTGACGTGTGTCAAGGGCGAGCTGCGAATCTACTCGACGACGATTCCTGCCCCGGATCGGCGGCCCTGCCTGTTGCAGGATCACCTGTATCGCATGGGCGTCGTGGCCCAGACGATGGGTTACTACTATCCCGCCCAGCTCGGACTTGAATAGATGGAAGCGACGGTCACATCGCGTTCCCCGCAGGAAACGATGGAATTGGGTCGGCGGATCGGCAGCCGGCTCAAGGGGGGAGAGGTCTTCGCGATTTGCGGACCTCTCGGCAGCGGCAAGACGCACCTGATCAAAGGCATCGCGGCCGGAGCGGGAGCACGCGACCGCGAAAACGTCACAAGCCCTACATTCATCATCGTCAATGAATACCGCGGGCGCCTCGATATCTATCATATCGACGCCTATCGGATCGAGTCTCTCGCCGAGTTCGAGATGCTCGGATTCGATGACTTCTGCTACCCGCAATCAGTGGTTTTGATCGAATGGGCGGATAAAATCGAGGCGGCCATCCGTGGAATCGACACGGTTCGGATCGATCTGGCCCATGATTCCGAGCGGGCGAGGACGATCCGGCTTCGGAACATCCCTGAGCATCTGAAGGTCCTCTGATGCCGCCTGGAGGAAATCCGAAAGTGGATCTCGAGATTTGATCATTTGTGCTTGTTTCGGATTTCGTGCTTCGGATTTCGAATTTTTCCTCCTTTCCTCATTTTGCACCTTCCCTACTGTTTCTTATGTTTTGCTTGGACTGAGTGGGGGCCGCAGATAACGTGGCTCGACACGTTCGAGCTCGCACCCTTAAGGCCCTCAAAATGCGTCAAAGAAACGACAACTTGGAAGTATGTGGTGCGGGTGTGGGTCGATCTGTGGTTCATTTCGGGAGGTAGGCAACTCAAACGAATCAAGTCAGTCAAGTGGCCTGTCGATTCGGTCGATAGGATCAACAGTGGTAAACAGCAATACCTTTTTCCAAGTGGCAACAACTACTATACTACACTGAGGAGGAAAGACACATGCAAGCGAAACGCGGATTCACATTGGTCGAAATTCTGATCGTCGTGGTCATTCTGGGCATTCTGGCCGCGATCGTCATTCCCCAGTTCACACAGGCCAGCACTGAGGCCAAGGAGAACAGTCTGTGCAGCAATCTGCAGTCCCTGCGGTCACAGATCGAGCTGTACAAGTGCCAGCACAATGACAACGCGCCCACCCTTGACGATTTCGAGGAGCAGATGATCTACTGCACCGACATCGACGGCAACCGCGCCGGGACGCCCAGCAAGGTGCGGGAAACCGGCGCCGGCGCCACCGTCATCTATGGCCCGTATCTGGAGAGAGTCCCTGACAACCCGTTCAACAACGATAACACCCTCGCGGCGATGGCTGCTTCGGGAACGCCTGCTGCTGACACCGGTGACAACACAGGTTGGCAGTACTTTGAGGACACGGGCGAGATCTTCGCAAACGACGATGGCTCGACGGCGAGCGGAACGCCGCATGCCTCGCTGTAACACCGGTAGGGTGTCTATGGGATCGAGGCAGCATCCGATCTGTCGGTCGACATAGATGTTCGATGAATCAGGCTGACCGTGCGAGAGCTCTGCTCGAAGCCGGTCAGCCTTTTTGATAGCCCGCGACCGAGAAGGAGGGACACATGAAAGGGTCCAAGATGAGACAGTCACGGGGCTTCACCCTGGTGGAGATCCTGATTGTGGTGGTCTTGCTTGGTGTTTTGGCCGCGATCGTCATTCCGAGCATAAGCAATAGTACGACTTCGGCGAGAGAGACGACGTTGGCCATGAATCTGAACCTGCTCCGCCGGTTCATTCCGGTCTATACGAGCCAGCACGTGGAAGTCTCGCCGGGATACCCAAACGGGGATCAGTTGGCGGCGCCCACGGAGGATGCGTTCGTCGCTCAGGCAACGTTGTCCAGCAACACCGAGGGTGAGACTGCGGCGAGGGGCACGGCTGGTTTCAGGTGGGGACCCTATATCTCGGACGTTCCCGCCAATCCCTTCAACAAGCGGGATGCCATTCTGATGTTGGCGGACGGGGACGATTTCCCCGCTGTGGCCGACGACCAATATGGGTGGATCTATAAGGCTGCAACCGGCGAGATCCGACCGGGCAACGCCGGGACCGACGAGAGTGGCACGCCATACTACGACTACTGATCGGCGAAGGACCTCGCCATCCGGGTTCACTCTGCCGGAGGCCATGTTTGCCCTGGTCATTCTGGGTATGGCGGCCGCCGGTGTGTTGCTGCCTTTTGCCGGCGGGGCGACCGTCCAGGCTGAGGGGAACCACCGGACCCTCGCGGCAAAACTCGCCAACGATCTCGTGGAACAGATCGTGGCGACGCCTCACACCGACATCCTCAAGTGGGATGGTTACACGGAGGCGAAAGGTCAGGTGGCCGACGCGAGCGGCACGCCGTTCACGAATTCCATGTACGCCGGGTTCAGCCGGCAGGCGTCGTGTGAGGCCGTGTGGATCGCGAGTAAGCCCCCGTTGCCGGCCAACTTCGTCCTGATTACGGTGACCGTCGCCTGGCAGGGCAGGGAGATCGTGGCCCTCAGCAGCCTGGTCAACCAATGAGCCTGGGCTGGTTCCGTCCGGGACTCTTCGGAAACGCAGGGCGTGGAGCATAAGGGATATTGCGAGGCAGCGATGAGAATGGACCGGCACGTGAAGGCATTCACCCTGGTCGAGCTGATGGTGGGGCTGATGGTGACCAGTATCATCCTGGCTGCCGTAGCGACACTGCCGTTCGCGCTCAGCACAGGCGCCACGGCCGGGAGCGACTATGCCTATACACAAGCCCAGATTCGCCGCGCCACCGTGTACGTCTCGGACCTGATTGCCCGGTGCAGCCTGATCTGTGCCGCTCCCGGCTACGATCTGGCCATCTGGAGGAGCGACGACAACAACAACGGGCGGATCAACCTCAATGAGCTGGTCTACCTCGAACGGGGGGCAGATCGTCAATACTTGCGGCTCTGCGGGTTCGAGTCCACCAGCAACCCGGAGATTGCCCTTGCGGATCTCGCGTCGCCGACCGCCAAGGGTCAATTCATCACGGCCTATGGCGCGCACTATACCCCCTTGATTCCCGATTGCAGCGACGCGCAGTTCTCCTTCCTGGGGGTGCCGCCGCCGCGGACGGCGGTGCTGGGAATTACGTTCGAGTTCGCGGAGGACCGCACGATGCACCGGTACGAGATTGTCGCAGCCGCGCGGTGCCTCGCGGTGCACAGGTTGAATGCCGCCGGTGATGCGATCGTGGCGACGGACGACGATTAGGGAGTCGCGGAGCAGATATACCATGGACAGAGCGATCTATCGTCGATCATCGTGTACGGACCGCAGCCGGGGCGTCGCCCTGCTGATGGTCCTGCTGATCGTCTTGGCGGTGACGATCGTCTCCGCGGGATTCATCGCTCGGGCCGACGTGGAACTGGCCTGCGGCGGGAACATGCTTCTCCACGCGCAGATGGACCAGTTGGCACATTCGGGACTCGAGCACGCGAAGGGCCTGTTGCTGCGCCCCCAGGGGGTGTCCGCCTTGCAGATCAACGGAACGGACTGGTACTGGGTCGGCGCCCAGCGGATGCCGCTGATTTCCACGAGCGACGACCTCTATGACGTGAGCGTTGCCCGCGATGCGACAGACTACTGTACTTATCACGTGGCCTGTGAAGCGTACCGCGAGGTCAACGGAAAGCGGCTCGGACAGACCCGCCTCACCGCCGATCTCCGCCTGGACCCGTGCATCGCGCTCTGGACCAAAGTGGACACGACGCTGCGCCAGAACTGGATCGTCCAGGGCGACGTACGCACGGACGGCACGCTGACCAGTCAGGCGCCGACCGCATCGCTCGACGGCGATGTGTTCGCGACGCAACTGATAGGGACAAGCGTCGGTCAGACATACGCCGCCGGCGATTTGTCGCTGACCTGGCCTCCGGTGACGTCCACGTATTCGAGCCCGCTCAATCCGTTCAGTACGGTGACCGGGACTCTGAGCGGGACCTACAGCTCCAATCCGAAACGCATCTACAAATGTTCCGGCGATCTCTCGCTCGCCGCAGGAACGACCATTCAGGGCATGCTGCTTGTGACGGGCAATCTCACGGTCACAGGCAGCGGCTGCAGCATCATCGCAGCGAGAAACCTGCCGGCCCTCTACGTGGGCGGCAACCTGTTGCTCGATAATGCCAGCGACCTGTCGATCACGGGGCTGGCCGTCGTGGATGGCAATCTGCGCATCCACTCGGACGCCTCCAATGTGAGGTTCGTGGGCGGGTTGTGCCTGGGGGGCGCCATTACGGAGACCACGCCCGATGCCTCGGGCAACGGGAACCGGGGCACCCTGATGAATGACCCGCAATGGGCGACCGATGGTTCCCGGGACGTCATTGAGTTCGACGGCGTGAATGACTATGTCGAGGTCCCCCATCACCCTTCTCTGTGCGTGACGACGGAGGCCACCGTGATGGCGTGGATCAAGACGCCCCGATATGCGTACCCCGGCCACAACTACCAGGGGATTCTCGCCAAGTCCAACGACTCCCGTTCCTACAGCTTCTACACGATGTCTGGGGGGAACCTGCATTTCAGCACGGGGCCTTATCCGCATACTCCCTCCATCAGCAGCGGAAGCATACCGCTCGATGAATGGGTCCACGTCTGTGCGATGGTTCGCGGCGGCGCCCACGTCTACTTCATCGACGGAGCGCCCGCAGGCAGCGGAGCCAGCGACGTCACCTTGCCGGGGGAGTCCGATACGGCGCCCGTCGTCATCGGCAAAGCGTCAGAGGACAATCGGCAATTCGCCGGCCTCGTGGATGATGTCCGCATCTACAATCGGGCCCTTGGCGACGAGGAGGTCGCTGCGATCGCCAGCGGCGGACACGTATCAACAGGGCTCGTGGGGCACTGGACACTGGACGGTCCCGGATCGCAGGTGACCATTCTGGCCGATCCGGTCAAAGCGTCCGTCGTCGCCTACGAAAGCGGGGTGCTTAAGTACTGGTCCCCTGCGGCAGGGGCGTTCTTCCGCGGTATTCAAAGGCAGTGAGGCCTATCCGCCTGCGGATGCGCCTCGCACATCACACCGCCTTATCGGCCTCAAAAAACCGCCGTGATCCGGCTGTTGTCTCTCCACGCCCGTCTCGTCGCAGGCACTTCCCTCGTGTTGTTATGGGGCTGTTGCCGAACGATGCGTGTTTGCCGTCGATATCTGATTTACGGACGTTGGCTGTCCGATGAATGAATTCGTATGATTGTATTAAGGCGCGCTATGAATACGCCGAATAGACAAAAGCAAAACAAGGCAGGAACCCAATGCGCTGGAAGAGAGCACTGAGCATCGTTCGATCGACAAGACGGCGAGGTCGGAGACCCGGTGGGTTCACGCTCATCGAGCTGATGATCGTCATCGTGATCCTTGCGGTCGCGGCGGCGATTGTCGTGCCCATGGCATCGTCGGCGGCCAGCATGCAACTGCGCTCCGCCGCCAACATGGTCGCGGCCGACCTCGAGTACGCCAAGAGCCTGGCGATCGGCACGGGGCAACGGCACTCGGTCGTGTTCGATCCGACTGCGGAGAGCTATCAGATCGAAGATGCAACACCCGCGGTGGTGCCGCACCCTGTCAAGAAGGGCTTTTCTTATGTGATCGATTTCTCGAGCGATAGCCGGCTCGACCGTGTGAACATCGTCAGCGCGAATTTCAATGGAGTCAGCGTGGTGGGCTTCGACTATCTGGGCAGTCCATATAGTGTCAGTGGCATGACGGTGACTGCTTTGAATAACACGGGCGTCATTACCCTGCAGGCAGGGGGAATCACCAAGACCGTGCGTGTGGAGCCGGTCACGGGATTTGTCTCCATTTCGAACTGAAGTGAATCGTTGATATCTGGGCGCGGAAGCATATGGCCGGAAACCCCAAAAATCAACCGATTGGTTTGGACATCGGGCACAGCAGCCTGAAGATGGTCCAATTGGCCGTCGGCGAGGGTCACGTGAAAGTGCTGGCGGCGCAGAGGGCCCCCCTGGACGTCGATCCGGCCCTCGATGACCAGATGCGAGAGCAGGTGGTGATACGGACCGTGCGTCGGCTGTTGGCCGAGAGCCCGTTCCGTGGCCGCAGTGTCATATCGTCGCTCCCTATCGACAAGCTCCGGATCACGTCGCTTCGTCTGTCGGAAACGGAGATGCCGGAGGCGGACAAGATCCTGCGGAAAGAGGCGGCGGAGCGATTTGGCCTGGACCCGCACCGCGACCCCATTGATTATATTCACGCCGGCAGTGTCCGTCAGGGCGATGTCGTGAAGGACGAACACATTCTCTTCGCCACCGACAGCGAGACGATCGGTAGCCATATTCGCGTTCTGGAGGAAGCCGGTCTCACACCGGTGGGCATCGATGCGCCGCCATGTGCTTTGTTCCGGACGTTCGAACGAACGATGCGCCGCCAGGAGGACCGGGAACGAACCGTGATCTTCATCGACGTGGGGCATCGATTCACCACCGTGGTGTTCGGCAGAAACAGCGAGATCTGCTTCGTCAAGCAGATCCCGGTGGGCATCGGGCAGTTCACGGGGGAGGTTGCGTCGGCATTGGGGATCTCCTGTGCCGATGCCGAGTCGCTGCGTCTGCGAGTGTTGCGGGATGAGCCGGTCGACGCCTCGACGCGTCGTCCCGTGATTGATGCACTGAACGTGATGGCCGAGCGACTCGCCGGTGAGATCTCGCTGTGTCTGCGGTACTACACGGTCACGTTCCGGGGAAAACGGGTGGAACGAGCGATTGTGGCCGGCGGCGGGGCCTATGAACAGGTTCTCCTCGATGCGCTGCGACGTCACCTGTCCGTCGATGTCGAGATCGCGGAGCCACTGCGTGGCTTCGAGCACGACTCCGGCCCCGGCGAGGATCGCGGCGGGAACAGATCGGCCGATCTGGCCTTGGCGGTCGGCCTCAGCCTGAAGGGCTGGAGCGTCTGTGTCTCGGCCCGAACGTATGGCGACCCACTGGAGTCCATCCTGGAGGGAGAGCCGCTGTGAAAGACCTTGACTTTCTTCCAGAGTGGTATAAGGACCGCAGGCGACGACATTCGCGAATGCGCAGACAGTACATTGCCTTGGCGGTCGTGTTTCTCATGATGATGACTTTCAATCTCAGCGCGACACACCGGGCCGGCAGAATGGCCGCGGAAGTCACACGCCATGCGGAGCAACAGGCCAGCGCCGAGGAGGTCGTCCATGAATTCAATCGCGTGACGGCGGAATTGAATCAGTTGAAGACCAGAGCGGACTCGGCGCAACGAGTGGATACGCGATTCGACGTGGCCGCGATCCTGGCTGAAATCAGCCACATCGTGGACGAGGATATCGTGCTCAGCAGGATCGATCTGATCGCCGAGCCCTTCAGCAAGCCGGCGGTTGCCGCCTCGCCGAAGACGGTCATCGTGAGAGCACAGAGCACGGACGATGGTGCGGACTCTGAGACGAAGCTCGGCGCCGCAAAGCTGCGAGTTGTCCTTGCAGGTGTATCGACGCAAGCGGCCCATGTGGCCGATCTGGTCTGCCGCCTTGATGACTCGGCGTATTTTCAGCAGGTCCAGTCGTCCTACGGCACAGCGAAAATACCGGCCGGCCCCGTTGGCGAACCGGCCGGAGTGAAGGTCCCCGACATGCTGGATGTCACGCAATTCGAGATTACGTGCTATCTGGCGAACTATACGGAAACCGAAGTTCAATGAGTGCAAACAGCTCCAAGCCGTCGCACCTCAGGCGACAGATATGGCTGGGCGTCGTCGCAGCGTTATTCCTCTGCGATTTCGTCTTGTGTGGCTATCTGCCCTTGCAGCAGCGACTGGCCTCATTGAAGCAGGCGAGAGCCGAACAGCGGCGCACGATCCAAATGGCCGCAACGCAGGGAGCCGAGTTGGCCCGTCTCAAGGCCCGGCTGCGAGATAAAGAGAGACTCGTCGAACGGTTTGACGCCTCGATACCGCCGGACAAGGCGCTGAGCGGGTTTCTGCGGCACGTCAATGGCATGATGGAAGAGTGTGATCTGGCTGATCCATTCGTTCTTCCCGACAAGGAATTCGAGGCGGCCGGCCTGCGGTGCATTCCCATTCATATGACGTGCAGAGGGAGCCTGGCGCAGTTGTTCGGCTTCTTCGACCGATTGCGGTCCCTGGATCGGCTGGTGCGGATTGAGAAGGTCATGATCGGGAACGGCGCCACGTACGCAGGACGGCTCAGCCTGCAGGCGGACGTGATTCTCTTCTACCAGCCCTCACGGCTCCGGACGAACGACGATCAGCGAGCCCAGTCGTTTGGAAAGGTGAGCTATGGTGCGTAAGCAGAAAAAGGGCATCCGGCCGTCCGGTCGGATTGTGAACATGCTGGCGGACGGCAAGAAGACCGTGTTGGCCTGCTCCCTGGTGGTTGTGATGGCCGTCATGTGGGGCAGGGTCCTGCTCGGGCGCAAGCCGGCCTCCGCCGGTGCGGCGCCGGCGAACCAGACGGCGGGGCAAACAGAACAGAGCAAACAGAACAAGCAGACCACGCAGATCACAATGGTCGAGGTGCCCAGAGTGCCGGGGCGCAACGATCGTATAGGCAACGATTGTTTTAGCATGCAGGGCCGCACGCAATTTCAGAAGTCCGTTGCGGCTCCCACCACAGGCACAGGCGCAGAAGTACCGGTGGTTTCCCCAAATCGTGATCAAGAAGTGATTCAACAGGTCGCACAGACAGTGAAGCTCGAAGCGGTGCTCCGGAACGGCACCCCCCTGGCATTCCTGAACGATCGATGGGTGCAGGCGGGGGATACGTTCGCCGTGGAAGGAGACGCCAGAGTTCTCGAATTCGAAGTGTTGCGAATCTACGAAGATGCGGTGCTTGTGGAGTGCAATGACATACAACTGACGCTGCGGTTGGCGCAGTCCGTGGACGTACGCAAGTAAGTGAGTGATTCCAATCAAGATGCGGGTGCCAATGCCCTTGGGAATTGGCGAACAGAACAGGAGTCAGGTTATGGATCAGGAAACCAAGATGAGACCAACATACAGTCGGACGAGTGTGCGATGGCTTTGCGTCGTCGTGCTCGTCGCATTTACAACGGGATGGGTCCGTGCCGCCGAGCCGGGCGCAGCGAGTGTCGAACCCGCCACTGTGGCGAATGACGAAACCGTCGATGCGAACATGGTCAAAGTGGATCCGACCAGCGGCCGGATCGAGGAAATCAGATTCAACAAGAGCAGCAACATCAGACAGGCGCTGAATCTCCTGTCGCAGTACTCGAAGAAGAACATCGTCCCGGCCGCCGGGGTGGATGGTCCCGTGACTCTGACCACGTTGTACAACGTCACGTTTGAGGAGGCACTGGACGCGATTCTCGGGTACGGCTTCAAGTACAGGCAGGAGGGCAGTTTCATCCGCGTCTACACAGCCGAGCAGTACAAGAAGATGCAGGAAGACCCGGAGCGGATGGTCTACAAGGTCGTCACGCTGTACTATCTGACCGCAGACGAGGCCATGAAGCTGGTGACCCCGGTCCTGAGCGGGTCGGCGTCCGCCAAGGTGCAGACGAGTTCCGCGGCGGAGACGAGCGTCACGTCGAGCGAGACCGGCGTGGGCACGGGTCGCGGCGGCGGTAATGACCCGGCCAACCATGACATGCTCATCATCTTCGATTATCCCGAAAACATCCAGAAGGCCGAAGACGTGATTCGGGAGGCCGACGTGAGGCCGAAGCAGGTCCTGGTCGAGGCCACCATCATGTCGGCCACCCTGACCGAGGAGATGCAGTTCGGGATCGACTGGAACCTGCTGACGGGCGTGGCGATCACGGGATACCCGGCCACGATCAATGGGTACGGCACGAAGGCGGAAACGGTGGGGTTTGCGGCGAAACCCGGCAGTGCCGGGTTGACGATTGGGTTCTCGGCAGACAACATTCAGGCGATCATCACCGCCCTGGAGACTGTCACCGACACGACCCTGCTGGCGAATCCCAAGATTCTGGCTGTGAACAAACAGGAAGGCGTCGTGTACATCGGTAGGAAGATCGGGTACATCTCGCAGCAGACCCAGAACCAGACCGGCTCGACGAGTTCGGCCGTGGACTTCCTGGAGACGGGTACTCGCCTGGCATTCCGCCCCTACATCGGCAACGACGGCTACATCCGGATGGATATCTATCCGAAAGACAGTCTCGGCGACCTCCAGGAAAACGATATCCCCTATGAGGAATCGACGGAGCTGAGGACGAACGTCGTCGTCAAGGACGGTCAGACGGTCATCATCGGCGGCCTGTTCCGCGATCAGGTGAAGACGACCCGGTCGCAGGTGCCTGTGCTGGGTAGCCTGCCGGTCGTGGGCGCCCTGTTCCGCGGCAGTACCGACTCGGTGAAGCGGCAGGAGGTGTTCGTCATTCTGACGCCTCACATCATCGATGAGCCGGCAGAGGCCAGTGGCGACAAGCGTGTGGAGGATACGCGACGGATGTACGATGCCGCCAAGGACAACCTCCATGGCCTCAATCAGGTCAAGCTGGCTGAGGATGCCTACGCGAGGGCTGCGCGGTCGTATCTGGAAGGCGATGTCGAGAAGGCGATCTTCAACCTGAAGGTCGCATTGGTGATGCGTCCGACCTATCTCGAGGCCCTGCGCCTGCGGGAGCGGATCATCGCGGAGACCGATCCGGAGCAGTACCGTCGGCTCGACAGCATCGCCACCGAGCAGGTGGAGAAGCTACAGTCCGAGAACTGATCTCGGTCTTGGCCGTGTCTTGATAACGGGCGGCAGACCGTCTGCCGCCCGATGGTTTCGGAGGAGTATTGGTGAGAAGGCAACGAGGCATCATCTGGATCGCCACGGCCGTCGCGTTCGCTTCGCTGGCGGCCGCGGCTGCGACCCAGTTGGTCGGCCCCACGCGCGAGAGCAGCGTGCCGGCGCCGTTGCGCCTTGTCGTCTATTGTGCAGGGGCTGTGGGCGTGATTGTCCTCGGCATCGGCTACGGCCGGCTCGCCGCGGCGGTCACGTCCGCAGTGGCACGACTGAAGGCAAATCAATCCCTTTCCTCCGACGGTGGATTGCCGCCGGCACTCCGCGCGATGGCTGAGGCCATCGAGAACCACTTCGAGGATCGCGACCGGGCGACCCGGCAGATTCAGAGTGAGTTGAAGGACCTTGAGATCCGCTCGCAGCTCGCGGAGCGGGAACGCCAGCACACCGAGGCGATTCTCTACAGCCTGCGGGACGCCGTGGTCGTCGTGGACGGCTCGGACCGTGTGCTCATGGCGAATGGTCCGGCGGCTCGACTCTTTGGTTTTGATCCCGAGACGGTCCGGCACGAACCGCTTGCAGAGGCGGTGGGGGCTGCCCACGCAGAATTCGTGGAACTGCTGCGACAGAGCCGACGCAGCCGCACGGAGGCGACAAAACGCGAGTTGCAGTTCTTGCAGGGGGACCGGCCTCACACCTATGAGACGATCATCTCGTGTGTCCAGACGGAGGGCAAGGTCTCCGGCGTCGTGGCCGTACTCCACGACATCACGCGGGAGAAGGAAGTGGCCCAGATGAAAAACGACTTCGTCAGCCACGTCTCGCACGAGCTGAAGACCCCGCTGGCTTCGATCACGGCCTACTCCGAGATGCTCGCGGACGGCGAGGCGGACGACGAGGAGACCCGCAAGGAGTTCTATGGGGTCATTCAGAGTCAGGCCCAGCGATTGAACCGGCTGATCGAAGACATCCTGAACGTTTCGCGAATTGAGTCCGGTTTGATCAAGGTGAACAAGGAGCCGGCGAGTCTGACGATCCTGATCGAGGAGCAGATGCAGATGATCCGCAGTTATGCGGACGAGAAGAGCATCACGGTGACGGGGGGCAGGCCGATCGTGTACGATCAGGTATACGTGGACAAGGACATGATCTGCCAGGTCATCATCAATCTGCTGAGCAACGCGGTCAAGTACACGCCGGCCGGAGGACGGGTGACGATCGGCACCGAGGTCGATGAAGCGGCCGGCTTCGTTCGAGTCGCCGTCACGGATACGGGGGTCGGTATCCCGGAGGACGAGGTGGGCCGCGTCTTCGACAAGTTCTACCGAGTCGCCGCCAACAACAAACAGGCAAAGGGGACCGGGCTGGGGTTAAACCTGGTCAAGCAAATTGTCGAAAAAGTACACGGCGGCCGCGTGTTTGTCACGAGCAAGGTCGGCGTCGGCAGCACGTTCGGCTTCGAACTGCCGTTGGCGAGGACCCGCGAGGCTGCTCTCGTGTAGAGGGATCCGTTCGTCGATCATCACGGAGGAGTGTATTCTGAGAATGTACCATTCAAGAGGACCCGAACAATGGCCAACAAGGTGCTCGTTGCAGATGACGAAATCCACATCATCCACGTGGTCGCGATAAAGCTCCGGAACAACGGTTATGAGGTGATTGCCGCCAACAACGGCGCGGAAGCATATGAGCTGGCGTGCCGGGAGAAGCCGGATATCGTCGTCACGGACTACCAGATGCCGCTGCTGACCGGCATCGAGCTGATCGAGAAAATGCGCGAGGATGAGCGCACCCGGGAGATCCCCGTCATCCTGCTGACTGCCCGCAGCTTCGCCATATCGCAGGACATGCAGGAGAGCCTTGGCGTTTCCAATTGTCTGAGCAAGCCGTTCAGTCCAAAAGAGCTGCTCAAAACCATCCAGGATATCCTGTACCAGAAAGAGCTCGTGCTCAACAAGTGCTGATGTCGTGTGCACGGCGTCAACGGTCTGTACATAGCGATGGATACACCTGTGGAAACGGTCATGCCGAACACTATGACTCCGTCCCTGGCGCCGGCACGCTGCCGGGAGTTGGAGAAATTCGGAGAACGGATCGCGCACTTCGGCGTCAACTTCGCCGTGGTGACGGCAGAGGGCCAGGTCCCTGTCCTGGTCAGTGGCGGACAGTTCGAGAGCGATCCTGCGCAGTTGGTCCAGGTGGGCCGAAGTGTGCTGGACCGGGTCGAAGAGCTGCATTGTGAAGGCAGCGAAATCCCCGTCTGGCAATTCGCGGACGGGAACGTGCTCGTGGCTTCGCCGTTGCTGCTGCCCGTTGTGATCGCCGGATACCGCCACCCGGCCGGCGCTGCGATCATCGATCTCGGAGCCCCTTCCGCCAACTCTCGTGGCGAGAGCTGGCGGTCCGGCGCGGCCCACGGCAGTGATCCGAGCCAAAACATCGAGTATCTCAGCGAGATGCTGCGACTCATCGCCGTGAACCATCAGACGGCGCTGCGAACGGAAGAGCAGATCGACACGGTCGGCGTCGAGCTGGCTCGCGTGTACGAGCAACTGGTCCTGCTCCACAAGATCAGCACGAACATGCGGGTCACGGAGTCGGATACGAACTTCCTCCAGCTTGCGTGTGACAGCCTGACCGATATCGTTCTTGTGGAGGGCATCGCAGTCCTTCTGGAGAGGATCGTCGAAGGGGAGAAGCGATTGGTCGTGGCCGCGGGCTCCGGCCTGATCGACATCGATGATGGTCTGGCGACGGCCCTGCATCGGCGTTTGGCAAAGGAAGTGGCCGGCGGCCGTGAAGCGCTGTTGGACAGCGAAGTGGATTCGCCTTTCCGTTATGACTGGCCCGCGAGCGTCAAGAGCCTCATCGCGGTGCCTCTGTGTGCAAAGGACAAAGGCGAAGCGGGCTCGACGCGCCGGACCAGAGGGGGCGTCGCGATCATCGGGCTCATGGTGGCGGTGAATCGGATCGACAAGCCTGATTTCGACAGCACGGACATCAAACTGTTCACTTCCGTCGCGAGCGGCTGCGCCGTGTTCATCGAGAACGGCCGGCTCTTCAACGATCTGAAAGAACTCTTCGTCGGCTCGCTCAAGGCGCTGACGAACAGCATCGACGCGAAGGATCAGTACACGCGAGGCCATTCCGAGCGCGTGGCGTTGATCTCCCGTTGGATTGCCGAGCGGGTGGCGGAGCGGGAACCGTTGGAGCAAGAGCAGATCCACAAGATCTATCTGGCCGGCCTGCTCCATGACATTGGCAAGATCGGAATTGACGAAAGCGTTCTGCGCAAGAACGGCAAGCTCACGCCGGAGGAGCGGGCCTGCATCCAGCGGCATCCGTCCATCGGGGCGGGCATTCTGCGCGGAATCAAGCAGATGCGAGACATTGTACCGGGGGTCCTGTGCCACCACGAGCGAGTGGACGGCCAGGGGTACCCCGAGGGCCTTGCGGGGGAAGACATCCCCCTGACGGGCAAGATCGTTCAACTGGCGGACAGCTTCGACGCGATGACCTCGAAACGGACCTATCGCGATGCCATGAGCGTCGAGCATGCCCTCGAGGAGATCCGCAAGGGGCTGGGCACGCAGTTTGATGAACGCATCGGCCGGCTGTTTCTCGAGAGCGATATCTACCGTCTGTGGGACGTGATCCAGAAAGGCGGGGCGGAGAGCTATGACACGGCCCGGTTTGCGGACTATGGGACCGATGCTGTGGAGACGTTGCTCCGATGAGAATTCGATGGCAGGACTACAACGAAGTGACGGTTGTCGAGTTGCAGGGTGAAGTCGACGGCGAACTCGTCGAGCCCTTGCGGGGCGCCGTTACGGAGATCGCAGGCAACCAGAGAGCGGGGATCGTCTTGAATATGAGCGATGTGAGCTTTCTGGATAGCCAGGGCTTGGAGTTGCTGCTCTGGGTGCGCGACTACTGCCGTCAGAACAAGATTCAACTGCGACTGGCCGGTCTCGACGAAAACTGTCGAAAGATCCTGGAAATCACCCGGTTGCAGGATGAGTTTGACTGCCACGTTGAATTGGCGGAGGCCGTCAAGAGCTTCGCCTGACGGGGTATGGATGTACTGAGGTCGGTATGGTGCAGATTCTGCTCGAAAACAAGACGCAACTCGGCCAGCTCCTGCTGGCTCGGGGTGTGGTTTCTCAAGAGCAGATCGAGAAGGCCCTCGCCGAGCAGCGGGAAAAAGGGCACCGCAAGCTCCTGGGCGAGGTGCTTGTTGAGCTGGGCTTCTGCACGGACAACCAGATTGCCGCAGCCCTGGCAGAAGCCTACGGCGTACCGTATGCGCAGGTCAGTCCGAAGATCTGCGATGCCAAGGCCGTCGAGATCCTGCCTCGCGAGTTTCTCGAAGCGCACATCGTGCTGCCCCTGTTCAAAGTGCATGATGTGCTCACCGTCGCGGTCAGCGAGCCGACCAACGTCTTTCTGATCGACGAGATCGAACGCATCAGCGGGTGTCGCGTGCAGGTGGTCTGCTCCACGGGCAAAGACATCAAGGCCACGCTCCAGACCTATCTGCCGGCTGCGAACGTCTTTGTCATCGACGACATCATCGATGAAGAGGGCCTCGAAGAGTTCTCTCTGATCGAGAATATCACTCAGGACATCAGCAACCTCGAAGAGGTGGCGGGGCAGTCGCCGGTCGTCAAGCTGGTCAACTACCTGCTGTACAACGCGGTTCGGGAGAACGCCAGCGATATCCACATCGAGCCGGACGACAAGAAGCTGCGGGTCCGCTACCGCGTGGACGGCAAACTCTATGAGAAGATGCGGCCGCCCTACCAGATGCATCCGGCGGTCGTTTCCCGAGTCAAGATCATGGCGGAACTGGACATTGCCCAGCGCAGGCTCCCCCAGGACGGCGGCATCCACGTGCTGGTCGAAGGCCGGCCCATCGATCTGCGTGTCTCGGTCATGCCGGGCAACTTCGGGGAGAAAGTCGTCATCCGTGTCATCGATCCCCAGAAGATCCTCTACAACCTCGAATCGCTGGGCTTCACGTACGACAACCTCTTGCGGTTCCGCCAGGTCATTCAAGCCCCGAACGGGGTCGTCCTGGTAACCGGACCGACGGGTTCCGGCAAGAACACGACGCTCTATGCGGCCTTGTCCGAACTCAACAACGAAGAGGTGAATATCTGCACGGTGGAAGACCCGGTCGAGTGCAACATCTCCGGGATCAACCAGTTCCAGGTCAATACGGCGGTGGGATTTGCGTTCTCGACGGCCTTGAGAAGCCTCTTGAGGCAGGACCCGGACATCGTCATGGTGGGCGAGATCCGCGACGAGGCGACGGCCAGCATCGCCGTCCAGGCGGCGCTGACCGGGCATCTGGTTCTTTCCACGTTGCACACGAACGACGCGCCCGGGGCGGTGACCCGACTTCTGGACTTGGGGGTCGCCCCGTATCTGCTCAGTGCGTCGCTGCGAGGTGTGATCGCACAGCGGCTCGTACGCCGCATCTGCCCAAGCTGCAAGACGGAGTACGATCCGCCCACCAGCATCCGCAGGATCGTCGATACGCAGGAGGGCGATGTCACGAAATTCTATCGCGGCGTGGGGTGCAGGAAATGCCGCAACACGGGGTACGCGGGCCGAATCGCGATTCACGAGCTGTTCGTCCCTGACGACGAGATTGCGGAGATGATCACCGACCGCATCAATACGAAGAAGCTGCGGGCCAGGGCCCTGGAGAAGGGAATGCTGCCGTTGGTTCACGACGGCATTGAGAAGGTGAAGGCGGGCATTGTCTCCGTCGAGGAAATCCTCCGGACGGCGGCTATCGATAGTCCGATCGCGTGAAGTGGGGTGCAGACGGCAAGGCGATATCCATGAACTCACTGCTGACTCAGATGCAACAGATGCGAGCCGATCCATCGGCGGCTCCGGACGCCGCAGCCCAGCGAGTCCCCGGCCATCCGCGGACGAGCCACGTGCGGTCTTCCCAGGACCGATTGTATCGAGTCCGGGCCAAGTCCAGCGATCTGATCCTGTTCACAACCCAGTTGGCGGTCATGCTCGACAGCGGCGTCATTCTGAGCGATGCCCTCGACGCCATCGCGGAGCAGGCCGCTGACGTTCGGTTCAAGGAGGTGATTCTCGACCTTTCCGAGCGGGTCAAAGGAGGCGATACCTTCTCCAACGCACTGGCCTACTACCCGAACACCTTCAGCACCATGTTCATCAGTATGGTCAGGGCCTCGGAAGCTTCCGGCAAGATGGTCGAGATGCTGACCGTCCTGACGGGATACCTCAACTTTGAGACGGATACCCGCAAGCAGATCAAAAGCGCGTTGACGTACCCGATCATCATGGTCCTCATGGCAATCGCCGCCACGGGTACGCTGATGTTCTTCGTGCTGCCGCGATTCATGCGGATTTACGCGTCGAGAGGCGCATCGCTGCCGAAACTGACGCAGGTGCTGGTCGGCTTCAGCAAGATCCTCGGCAACTTCGAGATCATGACAGGTGTCGTGACCACGATCATCGTCGGGGGGACCGCCCTGTGGTACTGGGCCAAGACGAGTCACGGCCGGCGGGTGCTGGACGCCGTGAAGATCCACATGCCGGTCGTTGGCACGATGTTCGTCGATATGGTGGTCACGCGGAGCATGCGAATCATGGCGACTATGGTCAACACCGGCGTTCGTCTGCTCGACGCCATCCGGGTGATCCAGGGGGTCGTCGATAACTACCACTTCCAGAAACTCTGGGAGCAGGTGGATGAGAAGATCCAGGACGGCTACCAGTTGTCCGAGTCGATCCTGATCGCGGAGGGATCGGACCTGATCGCGCCGGGCATCATCCAGATGTTGCGGGCCGGCGAGAAGAGCGGCCGGCTGGGGGAAGTCTGTGATAAAGTGTCGGTCTTCTACCAGAAGAAGCTCGAGACCTCCATTCGCAACGTCATGACGCTGATCGAGCCGCTTATGATCACAATTCTCGGCGCGATCATCGGCTCCATCGCCATTGCGCTGCTGCTGCCGGTCTTCCGGGTCTCGAGCGTCATCGCCCACTGAGTTCGCACGCGGCCAGGATTCTGCGACACGTGCAGTGGTTCCCGAGATGGCACAGGGCGAGCCGCTCCCCCGCGAACACTGTCGGGAAAGCCAGCACGGGCTTCACCACGCCGTATCCCAGCGTGATGTGCGGGCTGAAACGTTCGTATGCCGCCTTCTGTGGATAGGTGCGGACCCAGTCCAATGACGACGGCGCCACGTCATTGGTGCAGAACATCTCCGCGGTCGCATCCCGCGCGAAAAACGGCGTCAACTCGGCCATGACTCGCTCATGCAGGGTCTGAAGCTGCCCGCTCTCTGCAATCTCCACGGCCGATATCACCTCGCCACGGGCGTTCGTGGTGGTGCAGATCCCGGTGGCCGTCAGTTGCCGCACGTTGCTTTCGCCTGCAAGGCGTTGCAGGATCGCGTGGATGGCGCCGATGTTGTGTCTTTCGATGCACCCCATCGCGAGGGAGACGTGCGGCAGGCAGCTCTCTCGATCCAGGACGATCTCACCCGGTGCTCCGCGCACGACTTGCCGGTTCATCTCGATTGCCCTGAGAGTCATCCTCTCATCGGGCAACAGCACGACATCGACCGCCAGGCGGGTCATATCATACTCCTGTTCCATGCCGATGCTCGGCGACAGGCCCTGCATTCGCCGCGGCGGCAACCTCAGCGAACTGCTCCAACACTTGCGGATTGCCCTGACGCAGAACACGATTGGCGATCAGGATCACGATGGTGTTGGCAAGGAACCCAGGGGCCAGTTCGTACATGTAGTCGCCCAGTCCCAGACGCTTCCAGAGGACCAGCACGATCGTTCCCGTGACCATTCCACCCAGGGCTGCCTGCCAGGTCGTTCGTCGCGAGAAAAGGGCGAACAGGACAAGGGGGCCGAAGGCCGCGCCAAATCCGCCCCAGGAATACGCGACGATTCCCAGAATCGTGTCGTCCGGACGCAGGGCCAGGATCATCGCGATGATCGAGATCGCGATCACGCAAATGCGCCCGATCAGGACCACCTCTCGCTGGCCGACCTCGCGCCGGATCGCTTTGCGATAGAAGTCCTCCGTCAGGGCGGAGGAGGAGACGAGCAATTGGGAATCGATGGTGGACATGATCGCCGAGAGGATGGCCGAGAGCATGATCCCGACGAGCCAGGGGTGCATGACCCGCGCGATCATGTGGATGAAGACCCTTTCTTTGTCGCCGTCCGGGGGCGTCTCGAACAGGCCGATAGCGATCAGTCCGATGACCACGGCGCCCGTGAGGGAGATGAAGACCCACACGATGGCGATGGCTGCGGATTCCGAGAGTTTGGCCAGCGACTTGGCGCTCATGAATCGCACGAGGATGTGAGGCTGACCGAAGTAGCCAAGGCCCCAGGCCATTGCTGAGACCACGGCCGCCAGGCCGGCGATGCCTCCCTCCGGGATCAGTCCCGTGGCGATGCTCTTTGCGATCATGGCGTCGTGGATCCCCGCGACCCCGCCGGCCTTCATATAGGCGACTGCGGGCACGATCACCAGGGCCAGCACCATGAGAGAACCCTGGAACAGGTCGGTCCAGCAGACGGCGAGAAACCCGCCAAGGAACGTGTACGCGACGATCACGGCCCCTCCGATCAGCACGGCGGCCGTGTACGAGATGCCGAACGTCGATTCGAAGAGCTTGCCCGCCGCCACGAGCCCGCTCGACGCGTAGATCGTGAAGAACACCAGGATGACGAGGGCCGAGATCACTCGGAGCAGACCCGTCGGGTCGGCGAAGCGAGCTTCGAGGAAACTGGGCAGGGTGATTGCGTTGACCTTCTGCGTATAGACACGGAGCCGCCGGGCAACGAGCATCCAGTTCAGGGTCGTCCCGACAAACAGGCCGATGGCGATCCAGGCCCCTGCCAGTCCGGTGACGTAGATCGCGCCGGGCAGCCCCATCAGCAGCCATCCGCTCATGTCGCTCGCCTGGGCGGACAGCGCGGTGACCCACGCGCCCATGCCTCGCCCCCCGAGCAGATACTCCTCGATGGTCTCGTTGCGCCGGTAGAAGTAGAATCCGACACCCAGCAGCAGGATGAAGTATGCGATGAAAGTCACAACCGTTGCCGTTGTCATGACGCGTCCTCGGTCAATCGCACCAGTGCTACGGGCTGCTTGGAATCTCCTCGTCCGCCGCTGTCCATGCGGGGTCCACGATGCAGAGAAAGGCGAGGTCGCCCGGGCCGGCGTTCTCAATGCACTGGATCGCCCGAGGCGGGATGTAGACGGTCGAGCCGGCGGCCACCTCGGCGATCTCCGCATCGATGTGCATCCGGCCGTGCCCATCGAGGATGTAGTAGACCTCGGCGGTTCGCAGTCGATGGGGTGTGGTGGCGCGGCCCGCCGGGACCTTGGCATGCGCGAGACTGTAGCGGATCGCCAGATCAGCCTTGTCCGGGTGCAGAATCTCACGCAGGATGGACTGATCCCCGGCGATGAATTCGTCACAATCGTTCAGGCCACGTACGAACATCAAGATCCTCCCAGGAGAATGGAACCTTCCGTGAAGAATGCCCCCGCGACGCATGCCGTCATCAGGCAGGCCAACGTCGCGGCCACCAGCGCCCGGACCGCGATGGGCCCGATGGTCTTCGTGCACTGCGGCGCGAGGGCACAGACGCTCCCCACGAAGATGGCCATGGACGCGATGTGGGCGAATCCGCACAGGGCGTAGGTCGCGATGATGGCCGATCGCGGATGCGCCAGCAGGCCCTTCTCCATCGCCACGGCCAGGTCGCCATACGATGCGACCTCGGTTACGATCAATCGTTCGCCGATGATCCGCGAGATTTCACCTGCATCGCTCAGCGGCACGCCCAGGACCAGCGTCAGTGGGTAGAACAGGTATCCAAACAGGCCGCCCAGCGACCACTGACCCTCCAGGCCGAGCACAGGGTTCAGCAGATTGCCGATGCTGGAAAGGGCCAGATCGACCAGCGCCACGAGGCCCAGCACGGCGACGAGCAGCGCTGTGATCCCCACGATCATGCGGACGCCCGCGTTGGCACCGTTGATGATCGCCTCGAACAGGCTGCTGTCCCGCTCGTAGTAGGGTTCCACGCGGAGTCCCAGGGTCTCTGGTTTGCCTGCCTCGGGCAGCAGCAGCTTGGACATGACCAGCGCCGCCGGGGCCGACAGAAGCGAGGCGGAGATCAAGTGTCCGGCGATGGTGGGGAACTGCTTCTGAAGGGTCAGGACGTAGAGCGCCAGCACGTTCGAAGAGACGGTCGCCATACCGGCCGCCAGGACCGTGCACAGCTCCGACGCGGTCATGCGAGGCAGGTACGGCTTGACGGTGAGCGTCGATTCCACGCCGACGAAGATATTGCTGGCGACGACCAGGGATTCGGCTCCCGAGACCCGCATCAGCCGGGTGAAGACCGAGGCGAAGGCCTTGATCAGCCGGGGCATGATCCCGGCGAAGTACAGGACGGCGATCAACGCGGAGAAGAAGATGATGGTGGGGAATGCCTGGAAGGCGAGGATGAAACCGAGGGACTCCACGCCGTTCTCATCGACCTGTCCCGGCCCCAGCGCGAGGCGTCCAAACACGAACCGCGATCCGGCGCCGGCCGATTCGAGGATCTTCACGACCACGTCATTGACGACGACGAACACGCGAGTCCCGGCGGGAACCACGAAGATGAAGATCGCCACCAGCAACTGAAGCCCGATTCCCCAGCCGATGACGCGCCAATTCAGATTCCGTCGGTCCGCTGATAGGGCCCAGGCCACGGCGATGAGGACGAAGATGCCGGCGAAGCTGACGAGGTTGTACGAATCCATAGGCTGGCATTGTACCGGTCCTCGAACGAGGTCTCCACCGTTTTCCGCTGTGTGCGCATTGTGAATCGGGTGCATTCGCCCGCGTTGTTGTCCTGAACGGAGTGCAGGATCTGGGCCGTGCATTTGAGAGGTTCTTCGTCGCGAGCCAGGTCCTTCGCCTTTGGCTCAGAAGGGCACGACTCTGCAACCAAGCCCGGGTGACACGGGCATCTATTTCGGGATCTCGCCGACGTCTTGGATGATGTGGTGCGGCTTGTATGGGTAGCGGTCCAGATCGGATTCCTTGGTGATGCCGCTCAGGACGAGCACGGTGTCGATCCCCGATTCGATGCCGGCGATGATGTCCGTGTCCATGCGGTCGCCGATAATAACGGTCTCCTCCCGGCGGCAGTCGAGCAGTTGCCTGGCGTGGCGCATGATGAGCGGGTTCGGCTTGCCGATGAAGTAGGCTTGCCGGCCGGTCGCCATCTCGATCGGGGCGATCAGCGCTCGGCACGCCGGCCCGACGCCTCGTTCGGTCGGGCCTGTCAGGTCCGGGTTGGTCCCGATCAGCTTGGCCCCGGCCAGGACGAGCAGGATCGCGGTCTCGATCTTCTCATAACTGTAGCTGCGGGTCTCGCCGACGACCACGTAATCCGGCTGGCTCTCATCGATGGACAATCCCGCCTCGTAGAGGGCTTGATACAGGCCGGAATCGCCTATCGCGAACACCCGACCCCCGGGGCACTGCGACGCGATGAAATGGGCCGTGGCCATGCCGGAGGTGATGAAATGGTCCTCGCCGACCTCGATGCCCATGTGCAGCAGCCGCTGATGCAGCTCCCGCGGCGAGCGGGCGGAGCTATTTGTCAGGAACAGAAACTGTTTGCCCTCGGACTTGAGCCAGTCGACGAACCCCTTCGAACCTTCGAGGAGGCGCGACCCGTGATAGATCACGCCGTCCATATCGCAGATGAAGCCACGCTTGTTTCTCAGTGTGTCCATGTCCGCCTCAATTCGCACTCGGGGCGGGAGCCAGGAGCTTGCTGTCCTGCTCATGATGCAGTCCGAACCGTCGCTGGATACGAAGCGAGGCCCTTGTGAGCATCACGTACAGCGACGGGACCACCACGAGCGTCAGGATTGTGGCAAAGCCCAGACCGAAGATGACGACGACCGCCATGTTGCGCCACCACTGGGTCGATTCACTCTTGGTGGCCCAGGAGAACGTGTGAAAATCGTAGGACACTCCCACGGCCATGGGGATCAGGCCGATGATTGTCGTCGCGGCGGTCAACATCACGGGGCGAAGTCGTGTGGCGCCGGCCTCGGCCGCGGCGGAGATGAGGTCCATGCCACGGGCCTGCAACTGACGCGTGTAGTCAAGCAGCACGATCGCGTTGTTGACCACGACGCCCGCGAGGCTGATGACGCCAATTCCGGTCATGATGATGCCGAAAGGCAGGCCGACGATCAGCAAACCGGCCAAGGCGCCGATGAGCGACAGAACCACCGTGGTCACGATGATCATGGGCACCAGCATGGAGTTGAACTGGATGACCAGGACCAGCGTGATCAACAGCACCGCGATGACGAACGCCTTGCCCAGAAAGGCCTCCGACTCATCCTGCGTCTCCTTCTCGCCTGCGTAGCGAATCTCGTACCCAGGCGGCAGCTCGATGCGGACGCCGGGGGCGAGGACCGTCGGAAATGCTGCGACCAGAGCCTGGCGATTGAGGAATTGGACTCGTTCGTCGCTGAGCTTGTCACGATCCTGCTTGACCAGTTCCACGGCGGGGGAGCTGGGGTCCACGGTCCGGAGATCCTCGGGAGTGAACAGATCGCGGTTGGCAATTGCCGCGTTGAGCGATTCGAGAATCTGCTTGTCCTGGTCCTCGCCGGACGTGCCGGCGGCCAGTGCCGCATCCAGTGAAGCCTCGCTTCTCCTGGGTAACGCCCGCCAGATGCGGGCAGCCAAACCCGATCCTGACTGATTGCGGGCTTCGGAGAGGATGCGACGCAAGGCATCCCAGTCCAGGACATCCTTGGCCGACAAGCGGGCATCCCCGAGGGGTCGCAACCGCCGTTCAACGTCCGCTAACACCTCGGAGCTGAGGCGTCCTTCGGTGTCGGCCGTCACGGTGACGACGCGTTTCTGGTCCACGCGGTTGATCGTGCCGAAGCCGCCTCTGTACTGGAATTCTCCGAGCGAGCTAAGCGGTACGGACTGGCCTGTCGTGTTCGGGATTTGCAGGCGATAGAGATCGTCGATGTTGACGCGGTCGGCCAGGGGCAGGCGGACTGTGATGTCGTACTCGTCGTTGAATTGGCGGTACGTGCCCACCTTGGTCCCGAAGACAGCCATCTTCAGGAAGTTGCCCACCGTGGCGGTGTTCACGCCCAGCAGGGTGGCGACTCGGCGATCCACCGTGAAAGCCAATTCGGGACGCGCCGCCTCCAGGTCACTCCGCAGGTTCACGAGATTGGGCACGTCGGCGATCATGCGCTTTGCCTGGTCGCTGAGCCGCTCCAGTGTCTTGAAATCCTCGCCCACGATGCGGATGGTCACCGGCGCGCCGGTGGGCGGGCCTTGTTCTTCCTGCTCAACCTTGATCTCGACCCCTGGAATATCCGCGACGGCCTTGCGAATCTCCCCGATGATCTCGTTTGACGGCCGCTCCCGGACCGTGAAGTCATAGAAAACCAGCGTGATATTGGCCAAGTGAGGACCGCCCGCGCTGGCCATAAGGTCCATGCTGCCACTGGCCGACCCGACGTTCGTGATGATATCGTCGAGCCACGGCTCGTATGGCTTGATTCGCTCCTCGATGATGCGGGTCACCCGGTTCGTCTCGTGGATGTTCGTCCCCTGTGGAGCGCGGAGGCTGATGAACGCCCGCTCGGGATCGCCCTCCGGGAAGAACTCGACTCCTCTGCCGATCTTGCCATAGAGGGTCGCCATGGCGATCAGCACGCAGGTCGCCAGGAACAGAGCCATGCCGGGGTATTCGAGGCCGAGACGTTGGAGTCGCCGATAACCCCGCATGAACCCGTTCTCGCGGTCCCGTTTCCGGGGGGCGTGTCCTGCCCAGATCGAGGTGATGACCGGATTGAACACGAGGGCCACGAACAGGGACGCGAGCAGGCCGAGCGTCAGCGTGATGGGCAGGTACTTCATGAAGTCGCCCATGATCCCCGGCCAGAACATCATCGGCAGGAACGCACACACGGTTGTGAACGTCGAGGTAATCACGGGCCAGGCCACCTCTCGGGCACCCAGAATCGCGGCGTCGATCCGGCTGTAGCCGAGCTGCATGTGCCGGTAGATGTTCTCCACGATCACGATGGCGTTGTCCACCAACATGCCCAGCACCAGGATCAGGCTGAACAGCACGATCATATTCAGCGTGAAGCCCAGCGCCTGGATCAGGAAGAAAGTCACGAGCATGCTCAGCGGAATGATCATCGCCACGATGGTGCTGGGTCGCCAGCCCATGAACAGCACCAGGACGGCCGTGACGAGGATCAGGGCCGAGACGATGTTGTTCTCCAGGTCGGACACCGTATTGCGGATGTACTTGGACATGTCGTAGATCACGTCAAATGTCACGGCGCCGGGGATCTGCTCGCGGGCCTGTTCCACGACGGCCTTCACCATGTCCGACACCTGGACGACGTTCGCGCCGATCCGCTTGCGGACCAGCAGCGTGACGTTCTCCTTGCCGTTCAGGCGGGAGAAGCTCTCGCGATCCTTGAACGTGTCCCGCACGGTGGCGACGTCGGACAAGTAGATGGGCCTGCCGTCGCGAACCGCCAGGAGCAGATGGTCCACCTCTTCGGGCGAGACGAATTCAGCGGGGATGCGGACGTTGAACCTGGTCCCGGGCGTCTCGATGCCGCCGGCGGAGATGTTCACGTTTTCCGACGGGATCAGGGCCAGGATCTCCGGGATCGTCAGGTTGTACTGGGCGACGCGGTCCGGGTCCATTTCCAGGCGGATCTCTCGCTCCAGGGCCCCCTGGACATCCACCTTGAGCACGCCGGGGACCATCTCCAGCGCGTCCTCCATGTCGTCCGCGATCTCCTTGAACTGGAAGGGAGAGACATCGCCGGAGATGCTGATCTGCATGATCGGGAACTCGGCGATGTTGATCTCTTTGATGACCGGGTCCTCGACCTCCTGGGGCAACTCGCCGCGGGCCAGATCGACGCGGTCCCGCACGCGCTGGAGGGCGACCTCCGTGCGCACGTTCGGGGTGAACTCCACGCTGATCAGGGACATTCCCTCGGCGCTGCTGGAAAGGACCTCCTTCACGTCGCGGATGCCGCTGAGCTCCTTCTCGATCTTCATGGTGATGGCTGTCTCGACGTCCTCGGGCGAGACCCCCTCGTAGATCGTCGTGATCATGACGTAGGGAATCGGGATGTCCGGGAACGCCTCGCGGGGCAGGGAAATGTAACTGTAGCCGCCCAGCAGGACGATGATGAGTCCGAGGACGGCGACCGTCGTGCGATTGCGGATGGAAACGTCGGTAAGCAGCATAGGCCCTACTTGCTTTCAGAGACTGGGGAAACCACGTTGACCTTCTGTCCGGGGGCGACGAACCGATGGCCCGAGATGATCAGCTTGTCGCCAGGCTGCAGACCGCTGGCGACGCGGATGCGGTCCGCCTTGATGATGTCGAGTGCGACCTCTCTCCTCTGGGCCTTGGAATCCTCCTCCACGTAGACGGCGTAGCCGTTCTCCATGGGGATGACGGCCAGCAGAGGGATCAGGATCGCGTCCTGGAGGATCTGCCGCGTCAGGCGTGCCCGGACGATCTTGCCGCTGTACAGCAGGCCGGCCGGGTTCGTGAGCGTGATCTCCATTCGCGTGGACCGCGTCCGTTCGTCGGCCACCTTGCTGATGAACGTGATCGTTCCGTTGAAGGTCTCTTGGCCGTTCGTGACATCCGCGAGGATTTCCACCGTCCGGCCCGGCGAGAAGAACGCGACGTCCCGCTCGGGGACATCGACGGCCACCTTGACGACATTCGTCTGGACGATCCTGGCCACCGCAGTCCCTGCCTGAACGTACTCTCCCTCCTCGACGAGAAGGTCGTTGAGGACCCCGGCTGTCGGCGAGGGAATCTGTGTCCTCTGAAGGCGAGCTTGGACTTCCTGTAGTCTCGCCCGGCTGATGGCCAACTGGGTGGCGGCCTGGTCCAGCTCCCGCGTGGGTGACGCACCGCCTTTGACCAGGCCCTGCTGGCGATCGAACTCGGTCACGTCGTTCTTAGCCTGCGCCTGGGCGCTCTCAAACTCGGCCTGGAGAAGATCTGTATTGAGACGCATGAGCAGTTCACCGGCCTTCACGCTGGCCCCCTTGCGCGGGCCGATCCACTCGACCCGCCCCGCGACCTCGGCGGCCACCACCACGATCTGGTTGGGCTCGACAACGGCCGGCAGCTCGAAAGCGTCGGGAAACTGGGATTCCGCAACGACCGGCAGGACCGTCACATTGACCGGAGGCGCCTCTGTGGGCGGCGTATCCCGCTTTGGGGAGGGCATCAGCCCAAGGAGCGTCAGTGTGACGATCGCCACCACCACGATGGCGAGCTTCACGATGACCCGCCACAACCGGGCTATTCCGGCATCACTCGTTTTGGTTTCTCGAACCTTTTCTGGCATAGCAATCTCCGCAGAGTCACCGCGTCCTGTCGTATCCCGGTCTCCAAACACATGTTTCATACAACAGTTTAAAACGTTCGTTTAAGTCGTCAAGGATTCGTCGCCGGTTTTTGTCCTAAAAAACCGACGGGTGAGATGTAACACTTTGTTGTTGCAGCAGTTACAGAGTGTGTGAGGAGGCGGAATCCGTGCTGGCCGCGCAATCTGTGCGGTCAATCGCCCGATACGACGTGTTTGAAGCCGTTCTGAGGGCTATGACGCCCACTTGACCAGTTCCGGGTGGAGATCCTGGAGGATGGGCGACGAGGGTTTGATTCGCGCATTGATGCTGAGCAGGCCCCGCCCGGCGATTTCGAACCCGCACCCGAACACCACCGGCCTGTGGGATGGGTTCACGGGCCGCATCGGAATGATTCGGTGTTCGTTGCTGTCGCGGAGCATGTAGAACAGCTCCACCTCGAACAGGCCGGCAGGGGCGCCGTTGAGATCGACGCTGCACGTGACTTCGACGTGCTCGCCCTCGGCGACTACCTCTTGCTTGTCGACGCTCGTGGTCAGACCGCCAATGGTGATCTTGTCCCACAGCTCGACGATTTGCCGGCCGTTGGCGAGTGCCTGTTTCAGGGATTCGTGCTGGTTGCGCGTGAGGTCCTCGGTCAGGGCCGTCGCCGGGGCGTAGAACTTGTCCACGTACTCGGCCAGGACGCGGTTCATGTTGAACTGGCAGCAGACGGAGCAGAGGGATTGCTTCATCATCTCGACCCATCGGACCGGCACGCCGGCCTCATTGCGGTCGTAGTACAGCTCGCTGATCTCAGATTCGATCAGGTCGTAGATCTGCTCGGCCTCGGCCGCCTCCTGCATATCCGGCTGGTTGTTGTACTCGGCGCCGGTGATGGCCCAGCCATTGCGGCCGTTGTACCCCTCGGGCCACCAGCCGTCGAGGACGCTCATGTTAGGACGCCGTTGATAGCGGCTTTCATGCCGGACGTGCCGCTGGCCTCATTCTCGCGGACGGGGTTGTTGAGCCACACGTCGGCCCCCCAGACCAGGTGACGGGCCACGTTCATGTCGTAGTTCTCGACGAAGACGACCCGGTCTTCGAGTTGGTAGCTCTTGGCGAAGTCGATGATCTCCCGGATCATGCCCTTGCCGAGGGAGTCGGCGGGGTGCGCCTTGCCGGCGAAGATGAGCTGCACCGGCTTGGTGGAGTTCGTGAGGATCTTGGCCAGCCGATCCTTGTCCCGCAGGATGAGCGTAGCTCTCTTGTAGCGGGCAAACCGACGGGCGTACACGATCGTCAGATACTCCGGATTCAGGGCGCGCGTCAGCTTGACGACCTTCGATTCGATGTACCCGCGCGAGGTCAGGTCGTCGGCGAGCTTCTTGCGGATGAAGGTGATCAGGCTCTGCTTGTTGCGGTGGTGGGCCTGCCAAACCTCGTCCTCCTGGATGGCCAGCACGCGGTCCCAGGTCTGGGCATCGCAGGCGCTGCGCACGTAATCGGCGCCCACATGTCGTTCGAGCAGATCGATGAACGGCTCGCTGAGCCAGGAGTGATGTACGCCGTTCGTGACGTAATCGATGGGCATCTCGATCTCCGGCTGGCCGGGAAACAGCGCCGCCCACATCCGCCGCGACACGTCCCGGTGCATTTTGGACACGGCGTTGAGATGCCTGGCGAAACGCATCGCCAGCGCCGGCAGCCAGAAGCTCTTCGTATCGCCGTCGATGAAGGCGTGGGAGGCGAGGTCGTCGAACGACAATCCCAGCGAGCGAACCTCGGGCTCGATGTACTGCCGGACGAGCCCCGTGTCGAAATTCTCGTTCCCGGCGATCACCGGCGTATGAGTGGTGAACACCGTAGAGGCCCGAATCAGGGCCTTGGCTTCCATGAAGCTCCGTTTCTCACGGAGCATCAGCCGCTGGAGCCGGGCGAGGATCAAAAACGCCGAGTGGCCTTCGTTGATATGGTAGATCCGGGGCTCGATGCCGAGCCGCTCCAAGGCCCGCACGCCTCCGATTCCGAGCAGCACCTCCTGCTGGAGCCGCTTCGTTCGATCGGCTACATAGAGTTCCCGCGTGATGTCCCGCAACTGGGGCGGGTTCTCTTCGAGGTCCGTGTCGAGGAGGATGAGGCGAGTTTTGCCGACGTCGATCTGCCAGAGCTTGACCTTCACCGTCTGATCGAGCATCTGCATCTCGATGTGGGCCTTGTCTCCCTCGGGACCGCGCAGCTCATGCATTGGGATGAGGTGATTGTCGAACTCGGCCGACTGCTCGTATTGCTCTCCGCTGGCGGTAATCCGCTGTGTGAAGTACCCGTACTTGTAGACCAGGCCGACGCCGACGAGGGGCATGTTCACGTCCGAGCTGGCCTTGAGGAAATCGCCCGAGAGCACGCCGAGGCCGCCCCCGTAGATCGGAATGCACTCATGCAGTCCGAACTCCATCGCGAAGTAGGCCACGATATCCTGTTCGCCGAGGGCACTGTCGTACGTCGTCTTGAAGTGTTCGTTGTACTGCATATACTGCTGGAACTGTCCCCAGACCTCGTCCATCTCGAAGAGGAAACCCCTGTCGTGGGCCAGTTGCCGTATTCGCTCCTTGGGGAGGCTGACGAGGAACTTGATGGGGTTGTGGTTCACGGCGCGGAAGAGCTGTGGGTCGATGCGATAGAACAGCCGGATTGCCTCATAATTCCACGTGCACCAGAGATTCGAGGCGAGCTTGTGCAGTTTGCTGAGGTTCTCAGGCAGTTTGGGGTAGACGAAGAGGTTCTTGAGGATCATCGTGTTCACAGCTCCAACGTACGTCCCGTGTGTTGACGGCTCCGTGGCGTTCGGCGAGCCGGGAACCACCCTCGCCGGATAACGACACCACGGGCCCCACTCCCTTTTTCGGCTAATCAGGTGTTGTTTCTCCACAGCCTCTTGAGACTTGGAGGCCGAACGGCATTTTCCAGTCCGCCGAGGCTGTATCGATGCGGCCGATCCTCTCGGCGGGCCCAACGAGGTCCCATAAGGTGGGACTAAGGAGGCTCTGACGGGGGCACAATCGGGTATTGACGAGCGGGACCCGAGGTTCTACGATAGGGGCTCTGGGATGGCGGTCGCCGGAGATACAGCGTGCCCCGGGGACCGGCCGGTGGTACCTAAGCATGGAACGGGGTAGAATCATGGCCTCTTTGATTGTGACGAATGGAAAACAGGAAGGGAGCTACTATCCACTCGGGCGTCGGACGAACGTCATCGGGCGGGATGAGGCGCTGCCCATTCAGATTCTGGACAACATGGTCTCTCGCAAGCACGTGCAGATTCGTTTCGACGCGACCGTCAGGCAGTACTTCGCATACGATATGAAGAGCCGCAACGGCGTCTACGTCAACAATCGACGGATTGAGGGAGAGACGGCCATCAAGGACGGCGACATCATCACGATCGGCCTGACGACCATCCTGTTTCTCGACAAGGATTTCAAGGACAGAGACAGCGCCCTGCTGCACTACAAGAAGGTGGGCGAACGGATGCGCGTGACGACGTATGGCCCTCGCCAGTTCGAGCAGGGCCCCGTCGGTCCGGGCGAGACGGGCCACCCGCTTCCCCTC
>Ga0116141_10000409_pt1 | contig 33368 bp, 30 predicted proteins | sample AD_UKC097_MetaG_FD_89744 | JGI IMG/M metagenome (GOLD analysis project Ga0116141, IMG submission 89744) | Active sludge microbial communities of municipal wastewater-treating anaerobic digesters from USA - AD_UKC097_MetaG | ecosystem: Engineered > Bioreactor > Anaerobic > Digestate | place: USA...
CCGCGTGGCCTCTTGGGCGGATCAGGAATCTGCTGGCAGATCCAGTCGAGAACTTCGGGTGACATTTTGAGCATGCTGTCGCAACGAAGCAATCCTTATGCCCGTTTTGGGATAGCTTCTAGGGTCTCCCAGGGGAGCCACCAACGGCCAGACTGGGCGCCGAAGCCGGCGAGGTAGAGACCCTCTGGCCCTGCCGCCATGGTCAGCCGGCCGGCGTACTCGAGGGCGAGCGGCACCCGCTCCACCCGCAAGCGCACCGGGTCGAAACGGTCGAGGAAACGGCCACCGCGTTCCTGCCCGACCAGGTAGAGCCGCCCATCGCGCGCCTCGGCGAGACCGAGGATCGCGTTCACCCCCGTGTTCGCCAGTGCCGCCATCCGCGGGCCGACCCTTTCCCGCTCGCCGGCGATCCTCCCGGCAATCCCGTCAAGGCTCTCGTCGTCAGCCGCCTGGCGGATCGTCGCGTCGCCGCGCAGGGTCACCAGCACCTTGCCCGCAGGAGAGACCGAGCGCGCGAGGTAAAAGTAGCGGTTCACGACCCAGGTCCGGCCCTTTGCACCGGCGGCGAGCTCGAGCGAGCTGCGCTGGTTGAGCTCGACGTAGCTCACACCTTCGACCTCCTCCCGCCCCGGAACCGCCTCTCCGAAGAGCCGAGGCTCCCAGCGATCGCCCGAGAGCCCGAACAGCAGCGGCGCGCTCCGGCCGGCACGCGGCGGCGCAGCCAGCGCCCCCTTGCCGGTACCAAAGGGAAGCACCCCTACCGCGATCCCGGCGCCCGAGACGGCGAGGCTGTCGGGCCGGAAAGCGAGATCCGGCATCCGTTTCACTTCGTCTGGCGTCGCCCGCCAGAGCCTCCCCCTCGCCAGCAGGACCCAGATCCGGGCATCCCCCTCCATCGCTGCAGCGCGCACGACCGCATCCGGCTCCGGGATCGCAGCGAGTGCGATCGGCTCGCCGAAGGAGCCGTCCCCAAGAACCGGGAAAACCTGAGAACGGTTCGCCAGGAGCAGATAGGGCCGGTTCTTCGCATCCGCGGCCACGAACTGCGGCCCGTCAGCGGCCTCGACTTCCGAGCCGAATGGGATCGGCGTCAGCGCGCCCTTCTCTCCTTCGGCAGTACGCGCCAACGCCGCGCCAGACGCGAGCACGAGAAAGAAAACCTGGAGCAGCCGAGTCGAAGGCATGCGCGTGATCCGATCAGCACTGGTGGTAGGGACCACGCATCCAACCGATGACATTCCCGGTCTGGTCGTCGTAGAAGACACAGACGGTCGCGCACGACCCGTTGCCGTAATCCTCCTCGAAACACTCCACCGAGGCGATCGCGACACTCACGAGAAACGCACCAACCAGGCATGCCAACAAGAAAACTCGCTTCGCTCGAGTCATGATCGCTTCTCCTTTCCTTCCGTCGATCCGGCGGCTGCCACTTGGTTTTCGAACACCTCGCAGCTGCGGTCAAGTCGACCCAGAGGGCGCCAAAGGATGACCTGTGAAGCTGCCGTGAGTCGTCACGCGACTCTTTGTTCCTCGGCTACGGCAGCGGCACGAGCTTCGAGGTGCGGATGCGGGTGTCGCGGGTGAGGAGGTGGACGTCGTGGACGAGGCTGGTGGCGGCGATGATCTCGTCGGCGGGGTCGCCGCGGAAGTCGAGGCGGGTCGAGGCCCTTACTGCTGATGAACATGGAATTCCTCTCAACTGTCGTTCATCTCCTCGGATCACCACGCTCCCCTCGACTCACTCCCGCTCCGCCCGGAGGTACTTGACGAGGCCGAGTGCGAGGCTCTTTGCGGAGCGCTCGGCAGGGCCTGGATCGTGGGTCAGGGGGACGGGTCCGCCGGTGAAGGGGAAGTCGCGGCAGTATTTGCCCTGGACGACGATCCCGGAGGTCGGGCAGGGGCCACGGCTCACGATGTAGGCGGCGGCGAGGGCCTGCTTTCGATCGACTTCGGTCGGCACCTTGCTCTCGCGCCAGACGTGGTCGGCGACGGTGAGCGTGGCGGCGAACGAACCGACCAGGTAGGCGAGGGGCAGGACCTTCGGGCGGTCGGCCTGCCAGTCGGCACCCTCTTTGTATGCACGCTCGAAATCCGGCCGGTAGCCCGCCGCCAGGTCCGCCTGGATCGACTTGCTGACGGCGAGCGGTCCTGCCCCCTTCACGATCTCGGCCACGACCTCCTTCAGGGCCTCGTCCACGCTCCAACTCATCCTCCCCCTCCTTTCGGGCTCAGGTGAAGCTTTCGTTGACCCAGACCGTTTCAGCCGGTCTGGCGCCGTGTCATCGGTGGCTACTGGTGGAGAACGAACGACTCTTCGTTTTCGAACGGCCGTTCGCGTCATGGTGGTCTACGCCGGCAGCGCCGCTTCGAGGGCCTTCCGGGCGGCTACGGCGTCCGCCGGGCGGCGGTCGGGGCGGAGGCTCAGGGCCGCAGCGAGAAGCCTGGCGAGCGGTTCGGGCACGTCGCTGCGCACGGAGTCGATCGGCGGCACCTCGGCGCGCGCCAGCGCACGGAGGCTGTCGGCAAAGGAGAGGTGATCGAGCGGATGCTGCCCTGCGAGGGCCTCCCAGAGGACGATGAAGAGGGCCCAGAGGTCCTGCGCCGGAGCGGCCGGGGCTCCGAGGAGCGCCTCGGGTGAGAGATAGAGAGGTGTCCCGGCGAGCTGCCGGCTCTGGGTCAGGCGCCCCTGCCCGGCCCGGTCTCCGAGGAGGCTGCGGAGCGGTTCGTCGCCGCTTCGCGCGGCCTCCTCTTCGAAGAGGCGCGCGAGGCCGAAGTCGAGGAGCTTCGGCCGCCCCTCGGCGGTGAAGCCGATGTTCGAGGGCTTCAGGTCGCGGTGCAGCAGCCCCCGGCGGTGCATCGCCTCGAGGGCGGTGGCGAGCTCGATGCCGAGCTCGACGACCGCGCGTGGCGTCCAGGGCGGGTGGAGGCGTTGCGAGAGCGTGCCGCCGGGAAGGTGCTCCACCACCAGCACGGGGACGCCTCGCCAGCTCTCGAGCCCGTAGATCGTGGCGAGGCCCGGATGGGCGAGGCTCGCCATCGACCGCGCCTCCTGCTCGAGCCGCCGCAGCGGCCCGAGCTCGAGCCGGGGCAGCGTCTTCAGGGCGACCGAACGGCCGAGCGCGAGGTCCGAGGCACGGTAGACCACCCCCATGCCACCGCGCCCGAGGAGCCACTCGACGCGGAACTTCCCGCCGAGGAGATGCGGCAGAGAGGCCGGCGTGAGACCACCGCCGCAGTTGCAGGCACCACCCCACGAGGCGCGCACCGCACCGCAGCGAGCACACTCGCCGGCGGGCAGATCCCCGGCTGCCGGACCTTCGGCCGCCGCCCGCACCTCCTCCGGGAGGCGCTCGAGTGCGAGCGAGAGCGACGAGGCGAGCGCCTCGAAAGCCCGGATCTCCTCGGCCGAATACGGAACGCCCGAACGCGCGGAACCGGCCGCGAGCAGGGCGTGGACCGGCTCCTCGCCGAGCGCCACCGGCGTCATCAGGCAGAGGCCGGCGTGATCGATCCAGGCCCGCTCCTCCTCGGGGAGCCACCGGTAGAGCGAGCCGCGCGACTCGCGGTCGACCACCAGCGCCCCCGGAGCGGCCGCCGCCACGCGCACCAGCGCACTCTCCGTGGCGAGGGAGGAGATCCGCCCGCCGCCGTCTCGCAGCAGCCCGCTGCCAGCCTCGCGTTGCAACACCGCGACCCCCTCGCAGCGCAGCAGGGCCTCGGCTTCGGCGCGGGCGACCGCCAGGAGCGGTGCGGCGTCGGCCGCCTGCCGTGCGGTCTGGGCGAAGCGGGCGAGGGCGTCGCTCGGCGACACCGCTCGCCCCAGGAGGCGATGCTCGACGCCGCGCAGGAGCGGCCCGCGCAGCAACAGCAGGACGAGGCCGCAGATCGAGGCCGCGAACCAGGCACGCGATTCGGTGCGCGAGAAGACCACGGTGAGGGGGAGCGCCCGGTGACGGTACGCCGACATGGCGAGAACGACGATCGGCGTGAGCGCGAGCGTGGCGAGCGAGGCCCGGGCCAGCGCGAAGCGGGCCGCCAGCCCCACCGCGAAGCGGAGGTCGAGCACGCGCCGTGCCGCCACCGCGTAGCTGCTCGAGAGCGGCACCGTGAGGAGGAGCGCGTAGAGCAGCGTGCCGCTCACGGCGTACCAGCGCGGATGATCGGTCAGCCGGTCGTAGGCCGGCAGCAGCGTCTCGGCGAGAACCTGCACGCAGATCGGCACGATTCCGAGCGCGAGGCCGCCGAGGAAGACCCTGACGCGCTGCCGCTCCTCCACCGGAGCCCGGCGCTGGCGCAGCAGGGGGACGAGGATCGCGGTCAGCGTGAGCGTCGAGAGGGCACCCCAGTAGAAGCCGGTGGGATGGCGCAGCCACGGCTCCAGAGGTGCCGGGGTCACGCCTCCGAGCCGTGCCCAGGCGTTGATCGCGAAGAAGAGCACGCCGGCAGCGAGGCTGAACCAGACCATCCTCTCGATTCGCCGTGACCAGCGATCGAAGCGGGCGAGCCGCGGAAAGTCGCGAGCAAAACGCCAGCAGAAGGCCGGCAGGAAGGCCTCCGGCAGGAGCGCTCGGACCCAGGTGAGCGGCGCTCCCGGAAACGAGGCGTCGAGCCGGGCGAGCAGCGGCTGCGCCATCGCCGCCGCGGTGCACAGCATGACTCCGGCGAGAGGCCAGGCACGGGAGTCGCGGGCCCCGGCACCGAGGAGCACGATGGCGGCGCCGGCGAAGACCAGCATCGCTCCGAGGACGAGGGTGCGCGGGATCGCCTCCGGATCGCGGGAGCCGAGCGCGAAGCCGGCCACGGCGAGGAGTACCTGTACCGCGGCGAGCGCGAGCAGCGCCCGCACCGCCCAGCCGCCAAACGCCGCCCGCTCGCCCTCCGTTCCCGAGAGCGAGCGGCGCTGGGCGATCTCCGCCAGGTAACGGAGACCGATCGCCGTGCTGCTCGCGCTCCGCGGCGAGAGGCGCTGCTCGACCTGCGCCCAGTCGACCGGCAGGCCGTCTCCGACCGCCCCGGCCACCCGATCGAGGAGCGCCCGCTCTCTACTGGCGATCGAGCTCATCGGCGAGCTTCAGGATGGCGCGCCGGATCGCGACGCGGGCCGCATCCGGCGTCGGCCGGCCGGTGGCGAGCGCCACCTGTTCGTAGGAGTAGCCGAGCTCCAGCCGGGCCACGAGAAGCGCCTGCTCCTCCTTGCCCAACCGGGTCAGGGCCGCGCGGTACCGGGCGTGCCGCTCCGCCCCGACGGCGTGGGCGTGGGGCGAGGGACCGGAGTCCACGACCTCGGTTCCCTCCGCGGTCGCGATCTCGAGCCGTCCGGCCCGCCGCACCTCGTCGCGGATCCGGTTACGAATCGCCTCCTGAAGATACGCCTGGAGGGCGTGCCGGCGCCGGGGCTCGATCCCGGAAAGATGCCGCAGGGTGTTCACCGCCGCCTCCTGGACGAGATCCTCGGTATCCAGCCGCCCCCGCGCCCAGCGCGGGAGCCGGCCGCGAGCCCAGCGCCGCAGCGGCGGGAGCGCCCGGCGGAAGAGGCGGCTGACGGCGCCCGGATGCCCGGCACGGGCCCGCACGAGCAGCGCGTGCGAGCTCGCACCACTCGGTTCGGCCGCGCCGGCGGTCGAAACGACCCTCTCCGGCTCGCCCATCCACCTCGAACCGTCGTCGAAGTCACCCGGAGCCATGGCACCTCTCGCGAAGCCGCGACCAGCTTGAGTTGTTGGCGCGGATCCTAGCGACGGCTGCCGGTCCGGTCAAACCGGACTGTTCGAATCGCCGGCCGCGCGCGTTTCCCCTGCAGAGCCATGCGAACCCGAACGAACGGGCCGCGTGAACCGCGGAGGACGCCATGCGCCGCCCGCTCTCCCTCTCCCTGCTGCTTTTCGTCCTCGTCTCCCCGAACGGGGCGGCGGCCGCCGGCGATGCGCCCACGATCGGCGCCGTACATGGGAACCTCCTCGACTCGCTCGCGCGACTGCGGGCTGCCACGGGAGGGCTCCCTCCGGCGACCCGGACCGCGGTGGCGAGACTGGAGGTGAGCGCCGGTGCGGTCGTCGCGGAGATCGAGACCCGCCTCGCCGGCCAGTTCGAGCGGCGACCCGACCGGCTCGACGCCACCGAACGCCAGCTGGTGGCAGATGCCGTGGTGCTCGCGGAGCGGATCGAGGCCGCTACCGCCTCCCTCGCCTCCCTCTCCGGTGCCGACGCGCGCCAGCTCGTGGGCGACGCCGACATCCTCGCCTACGACGCCGTCCACGCGCTACCCTGCCACGCGCAGCGGCCGCGCCTGGTCTACGTCACGCCCGAGGAGCTCGCTCTGAACGGGAAACCGGCTGAAGTCCGGATCCGCGGCAACTATCTCGCTTTCGGCGCCGAGCCGGAGATCCGCGTGGAGTGGCAGCCCGCGCTTCTCCTCGCCCGCGGCGCCAACGAGCTGCACCTCCGGCTCCCGCAGGCCCTCTTCCGGAATCTGGAGGCTCCCCGCCCGGTCACCGTCCGCTTCCGCCCCACGGCCATGGCTCGCACCTGCTATCTCTGGGGGCTCCTGCCCTGGTCTTCGCTCGTGGCCGCAGAGCAGGAGCTCACGGCCACCGTCGTCCTGCGGCCTGGCGACGGAGAGAGCACTCGGGAGCGAGCGGGACTCTAGACCCCCATCCGCACCGCCCCTCAGTGGAGGCCGGCGCTGAAGGCAACGAATGAGCCCGGGGAACTCGGCCGGCGGCAGGGGCTCGGGGCGCGCGGTCGGGGGCGTCCCCCGACCCTTTCTCATTCCCGTTCCGAATCGCTCCCACCCCAGCGGGTGTCGCGGTCGGCCCACTCCCAAGTCTCAGCGATGTCGGCAGCGCGCTCGCGGCTTTCCTTCGCGGCACGGTCGGCGACGGCGGCGAGGATCCGTTCGCGGAACTCCGCGTGGAGCGCGACCGGGTAGAGGCGGTACCAGGGGTAGCGGTCGAGGCGCGCGAGCGCCTCCTCCCAGCTCGCGACCCAGCCCGAGCGGCTGCGAAGCAGGGCGGGGTCGAAATCGTCCGGGAGGAAATCGGCGAGCGAGCGCTCGTCGCGGCCGAGGCAGTAGTGCCAGCCGCCCTGCGTGTCGCGGACGCCGAGCAGGGCGATGCTGCCTCCTTCACCTCCGATTCTGACGATCACTTCGAGGGGGGACGGATTCGGCGCACGGCAGCCTCCTTTCGCGAGCGAGGCGATGATGGCAGGGCGGAGTGACAGAAGCTGTCAGGAGCGACGGAGGGGGCGCCGGCCGCGCTCGGGCAGCCGCCGCGAACGGCGAGTCACCCGGAGAGACGTGCCGCGAGTCCGGGCTCGAGATCCGGGGCGAGCGCCGGCCCTAGACCCGCATCAGCGCCGCTCCCCAGTGGAGGCCGGCGCCGAGGGCGGTGAAGGCGACGAGAGAGCCCGGGGGGGCCTTGCCGGCGGCGCGGGCCTCGTGGAAGCAGAGGGGCAGGGTCGCCGAGGTGGTGTTGCCGTACTCGTAGATGTTGTGGTGGACCTTCGAGTCGGGGAGCCCGAGCGCCTTCTGCGCCGCCTCGTTGATCCGCAGGTTCGCCTGGTGCATGACGAGCAGGTCGAGCTCGTCGAGACCGTAGCCGTGGCGGGCGAGCAGCTCGCGGGTCGCCTCCGGCATCCGGGTGACCGCGAGCCGGAAGACGTGCCGGCCGTGCATCACCGGCACGACGTCGGCGTTCGCGATCTGCTCGATCGAGACGAACGGACGCCGCGCCGAGCCCACGCCGGGCACGTGGAGGATCTCCTTGTGCGCCCCTTCGCCGTAGAGCACGGCGCCGAGGATCCCGCGTCCGGAATCCTCCTCGGCGCGGAAGACCATCGCGCCCGCCCCGTCGCCGAAGAGCACCACGAGGTGGCGGAAGCGGGAGTTGGCGGCGAGCTCCTCGGCGTCGAGCGGGCCGGGATCGTGGCCGAGCAGGACGTCCCAGCTCCGCGGCGAGAGCGGCATCAGCGCCGAGTGGACGTCGGTGCCCACCAGCAGCACGTTGCGCGCGAGGCCGCTGCGGATCAGCGCGTCGACCACCTGGAGCCCGTAGGCGAACCCCGCGCACTGCTGCCGGATGTCGAGCGCCGGGAGCGGCGGGATCCCGAGCCCCTCCTGCACGAGGGTGCCGACGCCGGGGAAGTAATGATCCGGCGTCATCGTGGCGCAGACGATGTAGTCGAGCTCGCCGGCCTCCATCCCGGCATCGGCGAGCGCGGCGCGCGCCGCCTCGATGCCGAGGACCGAGGAGCCGACCCCGGGCTCGACGAAGCGGCGGCTGACGATGCCGCTGCGCTCCCGGATCCACTCGTCGCTGGTGTCGAGCACCCGCGCGAAGGTGGCGTTGTCGATCGCCAGCGGCGGCACGGCGATCCCGGAACCGGCGAACACGGCGCGAGGGGCGTTCATCGTCTCTCTCCGATCAGTCGAGGCGCACGAGGTCGAGGAACTCCTCGCGCACCTGCTTCTGGTGGAACACGCCGCGGATCGCGGAGGTCACGGTCTCCGCGCCGGGCTTCTTCACTCCCCGCATCTCGACGCAGAGATGGCGCGCCTCGATCACCACCATGACGCCGAGCGGGCGGAGCGCCTCCTGGAGGTAGTCGGCGACCTGCTCGGTGAGCCGCTCCTGGAGCTGCGGACGCTTGGCGTAGAACTCCAGGATCCGCGCGAACTTCGAGATGCCGATGATCCGGTCGCGCGGGATGTAGGCGATGTGCGCCTGCCCGTAGAACGGCACCAGGTGGTGGGCGCAGAGGGAGTAGAACGGGATCCGCCGCTCCATGACCATGGCGCGGTAATGCTCGTCGTTCGGGAAGGTGGTGACGGCGGGCTCGGCGCCCTGGCGCAGGCCCTGGAACATCTCGAGATAGAGCCTGGCGACCCGGAGATCGGTGTCGCGGAGATTTGGCTCGTCGAGGTCGAGGTCGAGCTCGGTGAGGATGGCGCGCACGTGGCTCGCGATCCGCCCGGCCTTCACCTCGTCGGCGTCGTTCGGGGCGGGAGCGGGCGTCTCGATCTCGGTCATGGGCGGGGCAGCGCGGGCGGCGCCCGTGGATCTTAGCGCACCGCAGCCCCGGCTCCGGCCGCGGCGGAGCGTAGAATGACCGGGATGCCCGCGTTCATCGCCACGCCCTCTCCCCCCGATCTCGCCGGCGTTCTCGGAGAGCTCCCGCCCGAGCCGTTCTCCGAGCATTTCCAGCTCTGCGTCGAGCTGGTCGAACGGTACGCCGGCGACTGGGCGCTCGCGCTCGCCGCCGAGCTCGCCCTCGCGCCGGCGCTCGCGGACGCACTCTCGGCCAACGAGCTCGCGGCGCGGCGCGGTTTCGTGCCGGGCTTCGTGCCCGCGCTCCAGGGCCTCCTGCGCCGGCTCGCCGCCGACGGGGTGCTCGCCGTCGCGGGGCAGGACGGGACCGGCGCGCCGCGCTATCGCGCCGTCGGACCGTGGCCTTCCGAACACCGCGCCGAGCTGCGCGCCCAGGGGCTCGCGACCGACCCCGGCATCGCCCCGAGCCTCGAGCTGCTCGACCTCGCGGGCGGCCTCTACCCGCCGCTCGCGCGGGGCGAGGTGCGGGGCGAGCAGGTGCTCCTCGGCGCCGGGCACGTCGGTCTCTGGGGGGAGTACTTCTCGAACCGGCATCCGGTCTACGCGATCAACAACGTGATCGCCGCGGTCGCCGCGCTCACGCGGGCGCCGGCGGGCCGGTTCGCGGTGCTCGAGCTCGGCGCCGGCGCGGGCAGCGCCACCGAGGAGCTCCTCGCCCGGCTCGAGCAGGCCGGCCGGCTCGGCGACCTCACCCGCTACGAGGTGACCGAGCCGAGCACCTTCTTCCGGCGGCGGGCGGAGCGGGCGCTGCGCTCCCGTTTCCCCGGCGTGCCGCTCTCCTTCTCCGCCCTCGACATCGACCTCCCGCTCGACGCCACCGCGACGGCGGCCGGGGAGTTCGACCTCGTCTTCGCGGTCAACGTCCTGCACGTCGCCCGCGACCTGCCGGCGGCCCTCGCCCGGCTCCGGGAGCGGCTCGCTCCGGGCGGCTGGCTGGTGGGCGGGGAGTGCATCCGCCTCTTCCCCGGCCAGCCGATCGCGGCCGAGATGGTCTTTCTCGCGCTGGAGGGGTTCGTCGGCGTCGAGCTCGACCCCGAGCGGCGGCCCGAGCCGGGCTTCCTCACGCCGGAGGTCTGGCGGCGCCTCTTCACCGGCGCCGGTCTCGCGCCGGTCGAGCTCGTGCCCGACCTGGAACGCATCCGCGACCTCTATCCGTTCTTCAACTCCGGCGCGATCTGCGGACGCCGGCCGCTCTGACCCCCAGAGAGGGAAAATGCCGAAGCTCACGATCGAATACTGCGTGGCCTGAAACCACCTGCCCCGGGCCGTCAGTCTGGCGGCCGAGATCATGCGGGAGACGGGCCTCGAGCCGCAGCTCATCGGCGGCCGGAACGGGATCTTCGACGTCCGGCTCGACGGCCAGCTCGTCTTCTCCCGCTGGGACAGCGGGCGGCACGCCGAGCCCGGCGAGGTCGTCGCCGCGCTGCGCGCCCTCCTCGAAGGGTAGCGCCGTTGCTCCTCGCCGCCGCGCTGGCCGGCGTCGCGCTCCTCGCCTTCGCTTCGCGTCTGGCGGGCGCCCGGGCCGCCGCGCCGGCGCTCCCGCCGGCCGCGCCGGCCACCCCGCCGTCCACCCTCGCGATCCTGCCGGTGCGCGACGAGGCCGCGCAGGTCGTGGCCTGCGTCGAGAGCCTGCTCGGCCAGAGCGCGCCGCTCGAGCTCCGGGTCGTCGACGACGGCTCCCGGGACGCGACCGCGGCGCTCGTGGCCGGGCTCGCGGCGAAGGCGGGCGGACGCCTCACGCTCGCCTCCGCCGGTCCCCTGCCCGCCGGCTGGAGCGGCAAGGTCCACGCCCTCGCGCGGGGCTCTGCCGGCGCGGAGTCGGAGTGGCTCCTCTTCACCGACGCCGACACCCGGCACCATCCGGAGCTGCTCGCCCGCGCCCACGCCGCGGCGGCCGCCGGGCCGCTCGACCTCGTCTCGATCGCCGGGCATCAGCGCGTTTCCGGCTGGGGGGCGAGCCTCCTCACGCCGCCGGTCTTCGCGCTCCTCGACGCCGACCTGGGCGACTGGGCGCCGTACGCCGAAGGGGAGGGCGAGCCCCCGCTCGCCAACGGCCAGTTCCTCCTCGTGCGCCGGGCGGCCCTGGCGGCGGCCGGCGGTCTCGAACCGCTCGCCCGGGTGGCGCTCGACGACGTCACCCTGGCCCGACGCCTCGTCGCCGCCGGCGGCCGGGCCGGCTTCTTCCGCGCCCTCGATCTGCTGGAGGTCGAGATGTATCCGGGCTTCCGGGCCGCCTGGCAGGGGTGGCGCCGGAACCTCGCGCTCCTCTACGGCTCCCGGGCCGGTTTCGCGGGTGCCGTGGCCAGCTTCGCCGCCCTGCCCGCCCTCGGCGTCACGGTGCTGCTCGCGACGGGAGCGCTGCCGGCCGCCGGCCTGCTCTGGGCGCTCGCGGCGATCGCCTCCGGCGTGCTGCGAACCTCGGCGCGCTTCCCTGCCGCGCCGGCGCTCGCAGCACCGCTCGAGGGACTGCTCTTCGCGGCGCTCCTCCTCACCGCGCTCGCCGACTTTCGCCGGGGGCGGCTCGCCCCGTGGCGGGGCCGGGAGCTCCCGCCTCCCGGCGCGGGTGGTGACGAGGCTCAGCCGGGCAGCGGCGCCGAGTAGCGGCAGCCCTGCCCGAGCGTCTCCTCGACCGAGACCCCGAGGCTCCGCACCGGGAAGCCGGCGAGCTCCGGGGCGAGCTCGCGCCAGAGCCAGGCCGCGAGCAGCTCGACGCTGGTGTTGGCGAGCGGCAGCAGGAGCACCTCGGCAGCGGGCCAGAGGTAACGGCGGCCGGCGTAGCGCGCCTCGACCTCCTCGCCGCGGCGCTCCCAGACGAGATCCGGGGCCTCCTGCGGGAGGAGCACCCGCTCGTCGAGCCGGGCGCAGAGCCGGCGCACCGCGCGCTTGACCGCGGCGAAGTCGACGAGCATGCCGAGGGCGTCGAGCCGGTCGCCCTCGACCGTCACCCGTACCCGGTAGTTGTGGCCATGGAGCGGCTCGGCGCCGCCGTCCGGGAAGAGGGTGAAGTGGGCGCAGGAGAACTTGAAATCCTCCTTGCCGAGCTCGAGGCGATAAGTGCCGGGAGTGGTCACGCCGGTCATTCTAACGGGGCGGCCGGCGGCGGCCGCCGGAGCCGGGAGGGTGCGGGTGGCTCCCGCGCCGGGGCGCGCCCCCCGGCCCCTTTCCGGGAGGGCGTCGCGAGCCGTCACCGGTCCGGCCGGGAGACCGTCGCCCGGGCCGGGCGGCAGCGCGCCGAGGGCCCGGCGGCGGCACGACCACCGCGGGACGCGCCTTCGCGGCCAGCTGCGCGACCACCTCGAGATGCGCGGTCTGCGGGAAGAGATCGAGGAAGACGAGCCGCTCGAGCGTGAACGCCTCCGCGAGCGCGGCGAGATCACGCGCGAGCGCCGCCGGATGGCAGGAGACGTAGGTGAGCCGCTCCGGACGGCGGAGGCTGAGCAGCGCCCGCACCGCGACCGGCAAGCCGGTGCGGGGAGGATCGACGACCACCCGCGGCGCCCCGTCCGGCAGCCCGGTGCGGATCCAGCTCTCGACCGCCTGGGTGATCACCTCGCCGCCGAGCCGGTGCTCGCGCAGGTTGCGCCGCGCGTAGCGGGCCGCGATCCGGTCCCCCTCGACCACCACCACCTCGCGGTAGCGCCGGGCGAGCGGCAGGGCAAAGAGCCCGACTCCACCGTAGAGGTCGTACGCCCGCTCCCCCTCCGCGTCGCCCACGACCCGGTCCACGAGCTGCGGGAGCAGCCCGCGGTGCCCCTGGAAGAAGCAGCGCGCGTCGAACCGATAGCGGAACTCCCCCACCCTGACCGCGAGCTCGCCATGCGGAAGATCGCCGACGAGAGGGGCGATCGCCACCTCACCGCCATCGCCGGCCGCGACGTCGAGGCGGCGGGGAACGCCCTCGGCGGGCAGGCGGCGGGCAAGCGTCACCGCCTCCCGCTCGAGCGCCGGCACGAGCACCGGGCAGCGGCTGATCGCCACCAGCTCGTGACTCCCCCGGGCGTGATAGCCGACCCGCACACCCTCGCCAGCCGCCGCCGGCGCGGTGTGGAGCTGGGTGCGCAGCCGCCAGCCCCACGGCTCGCCGGAGACCACCTCGATCTGCTCGGCGGGGAACCGGAGCCCGCCGATCCGGCGCAGCGTCTCGGCCACCGCCATCACCTTCAGCCGCACCTGGAGGGAGTCGTCGAGGTGCTGGAGATCGCAGCCGCCGCAGCGGCCGAAGTGCGGACAGGGAGGCTCCCGGCGCCCCGGCCCGGGCGCGAGCAGCGCCACGATCTCGGCGCGTCCGTAGCCCGGATGGCGTGCCACGAGCCGGACCCGGAGGCGATCCCCCGGAGCCGCGAACGGCACGAAGATCGGGATCCCTTCGAACCGGCCGAGGCCCTCGCCGCCGGTCACGAGCTGGTCGATCGTCAGCTCGAGCTCCTCGAGCTCGGCGAGACGCGCGGCGACCGGTCGCCGGCGCTCGCCCTTCCCCGTCCCTTCGTCAGACGGCTGCCGCGGGCTCACGGAATCGCGCCCCTCAGCCCTCGAGCAGCACGTGCACGCGCGGTGCGAGCCGCGGGAGCAGCGCGTCGACCTGCCGGCGCAGGTCGGCCGGCCGGTGCCGGCGGCTGAGGTGGTAGAGGATCACCGCTTCGTTCTCGAACCGCTCCTCGACCGCCGCGAGATCGGCGAGGTGGAGATGGCCGAAACGGCCGGCGCGTTCGCGGTGGGAGGGATCGAGGAAGGTGCATTCGAGCATCAGGACCCGCGAGGCGAAGAGCGCCGGCTCCCGCGTGAAGATCGAGGGGCCGGTGTCGCCGCAGAAGGTGAGCCACCGCTCTTCGCTCCGCTCCTCCACCGCCTCGCCGGCGCGCTTGCGCGCCACCACCTCCTCCGGCGCGAGCTCCCGGAGCTCTTCCCGCAGCCGGTAGCGGTGGCGCAGCAGGTGATAGCCGAGGCTCGGCACCACGTGGTCGGTGGCGAACGCCTCCACCTGGAGATCGCGCCCGACCTCGACCCGGTCTCCGGGAGCGAGTGGACAGAGGGTGAACGGGTACTGCGTCCGCTCGAGGCGCTCGGCCACCTTCACGAGCGCCGCCAGGTCGTCGGCGATCTCGGCCGGGCAGAAGACCCGCCGCCCCCACGGATGATCGAGGGCGCGCCGGGAGAGGAGGTACGGCAGCCCGAGGACGTGGTCGAGGTGCCCGTGGGTGACGAAGAGATCCCGGACGCCGGCGAGCGTGAGCGGACCGCGGCCGACGTCGAAGGCGAGGCCCGGCGGGGAGACCCGGAACCAGGTCTCCTCGCCGGCGCGCGAGCAGCCCTCGATGGCGAGCTCGCCCAGACGGAAGGTGGCGGGCTGGCGGCTCATCGCCGGACCCGCCCCCTCTTTCCCGGACTCAGATCTCCCGGAAGAGCCAGCGCTTGGTCCACTCGAGGCGCTTCGCCACGCTCTCCCAGTCGGGCTCGATCGCCCAGAGGGCGGCGGCGATGGAGGAGAGCAGGGAGTTGCCGTCCTGCGGCGTGAAGCAGAAACCGAAGAGGTCGCGATTGCGCCGCACCGCGAGCGTCGGGGTGGCCACCACCGTCTGCGACAGGATCCGGCCGTAGTAGCCGTGATCGCGGCCGAAGCTGAAGACCTCGTTCGCGTCCCGCTTGTCGGTGAGGGCGACGAGCGGATTGTCCGCCAGCCGCGCGACCATCTCCTCCCGCGTCACGTCGCGGCGGAAGCGGAGGTTGAACCAGATCGAGTGCATGTACTGCGTGTTCAGCTTCACCGCGCTCGAGAAGAGGTCGAAACCGAGGCCGAGGGTTTCGAAGACGTGATGGGCGTCGTGTGCGTGGTGGGTGCCGAAATCCGCGTCGTCGTGCTTGCCGGCCTGCGGCGCCGGGCAGAACGACTTCGTCTGGGAGATGTCGTTGGCCCGCCGCATGCAGACGAAGGTGCCTCGCTCGAGCGCGTAGCTGCCGTCCGGCTCCCGGCCCAGCGTCTTGATCAGGGTGGTGATGTTGTGGGTGTTGCAGGAGACGATCTGGATGAAGCGACCCTCGCCGGCCACCAGCGCCTCGTCGTTGACGCCCCGCGCGTACGGCTTGCCGAAGCCGAACTCGCTCCCCTGGGCGAGATAACCGCGAGGCCCCTCGATGTGGTCGTAGAACTTCTTCTTGTTCTCGTTGCCGGCCGGAGTGCAGTCGATCACCACCGTCGCCCGGGCGAGCGCCTCCTCGGCCTCGAGCGCCACCTTGTGCCCCAGCTTCTCGAAGGCGTCACGCTGGTCGCTGTCGGTGGCGAGCACCGCGCCACGCGACATCAGGTGGTTGATCTTCGCCCGATCGTTGGCCAGCGGCGTGCGCTTGTGGAAGGTCACCTCGTCGATGCCGAGGTAATGCTTGAAGTCGGTGAAGAGACCGATGAGCGGCTCGCCGATGGTGCCGGTTCCGACGATGTGGACGATCGTCTTCTTCATGGTGCCCTCCAGAACGGGGTGGGAGCGTCGAACGGCTACTGCCGGGACGGGAGCAGGCTAACACAACGGCATCACCGCCGTCGAAGCCGCCCACCGGTTAGAATGGCACATTGCGCCTCCGCGCGCACCCCCGCCCCATGCCTCCTCTCCCGCACCGCTCTCCGCTCCGGCCCTGTCCGCGCCCCGCCGTCCCGGGCCGTTTCCGGGCACGGGGCGCGGCGTTCCTCCTCGCGCTGCTGACGGCGGTCCGGATCGGCGCCGCGCCGCCTCCGGCCTCGCCTCCCCCCAGCCCGACGCCACCTCCGCCCGCTTTCTCCAGCGAGGTCTCGGTCAGCTGGGTCCTGGTGCCGGTGATCGTGCGCGGGCGCAACGGCTACGTCGAGAACCTCCGCCGGGAGGCGTTCCGCCTGCGGGTGGACGGCCAGCCGGTCGCCATCCGCGACTTCGAACGCCGCGCGGAGGCGCCGGTCAGCCTCGTCGTGCTCCAGGACGTCTCCGGCAGCATGGAGGCGCTCGGCAAGCTCGCCGCGAGCCGGCGCGCCATCTCCCGGCTCGTCACCCTGGCCCGCCCCGGCGACGAGATCGCCCTCGCCACCTTCGCCGGCGAAGCGGCCCGCGTCGAGGTGCCGTTCACCACCGATCACGACGCCCTCCACGAAGCGGTCGCGACCTGGGAGGCGTACGGGACCACGGCGCTCCACGACGCCATCGCCCGCCTGCCGGAGATCGCCGGCGCCGCCCGCTTCCCGCGCCGCGCCGCGCTCCTGATCACCGACGGCGTGGACAACGCGAGCAGCATCTCCGCCGCGGAGGCCCGCGAGCTCGTCCGCCGGGCCGAGCTGCCGGTCTACGTCTTCGGTCTCTCCGCCGGCGATCCGTTCCGCCTCGGCATCGACCGGCAGAAGCTCTTCCGGTTTGCCGACGCCCTCAATCTCCTTGCGAGCTTCACCGGAGGCCGTTACTATGCGCTCCGGAGCAGCCGCGATCTCGCCGCCGTCAGTGCCGCCGTCGCCGAAGAGCTGCGCTATCAGTACGTGCTCAGCTTCCCGGTCACGGGGCGCGGGGAATCCCGTTACCGGCGCATCGAGGTCGACCTGCCCGGCCGTGAACATTTGCGTGTCCTCGCCCGCAAGGGCTACGAAGGCCGGCCGCCCGCGCGCTGAACGCCACGGGGACCGAGTTAACCGAACCGAAGGAGGAGTCATGCGAGTCATCAGGATCCTGAGTTTCGGCGCCGCCGTGCTGCTCGTCGCCGGCTGCGCCACCAAGTCGTACGTCCAGCAGGAGATCAAGACGGTCAACGAGCGGGTCGACACCGTCGAGACGCAGGTCGAGGCGACCCAGACCAAGCTGACCGACCACGACGCGCAGCTCGCCGCCAACGCCCAGGCCCTCGAGAACGCCTCGCAGACCGCGCGGGAGGCTCTCGACCGGGCGATCGCCGCCGGCAAGCTCGCCGAGGGCAAGCTCCTCTACGAGACCGTGCTCTCCGACGACAAGATCAAGTTCGGCTTCAACAAGGCCGAGCTCTCCGACGAGGCGCGGGCGGCGCTCGACGAGTTCGCCGCGAAACTCGCGGGCGAGAACAAGGACGTCTACGTCGAGGTCCAGGGGCACACCGACAGCGTCGGCGCCGAGAAGTACAACTACGAGCTCGGCGAGGCGCGGGCCGAGGCGGTGCGCCGCTACCTGAGCCTCAAGGGGATCCCGCTCCACCGGATGTCGGTCATCTCCTACGGCGAGATGTCGCCGGTCGGCGACAACAACAGCCGGGACGGACGCGCCCAGAACCGGCGCGTCGTCCTCGTCGTGCTGCAGTAACCCGATCGCGGATCACCCGGCGGCCGCTCGCCGGCCGCGCCCGCTCACCGGCCCGGCTCCCTGCCGGGCCGGTGGCGTTTCGGTCCGGGCTCAGCCGCGCGCGGCCTGCCGGATCGCCCGCTCGAGGGTGGCGGCGTCGGTGAGCCCGCCCTGGCGAAAGACCTCGCGGCCCTCGCCGTCGAGCACGACGATCGTCGGCAGCACCGAGACCCGCATCTGGTCGGAGACCGTGTGCTCCGAATCGAGCAGCACCGGCCAGGCGTACGGTTTCTTCGCGGCGTACTCCCGCACGGTGGCCTCCTTCTCGCCCACGCTCACCGCGAGGAAGGCGACCCCTTCTCCGGCCAGGCGCGGATAGAGCTCGGCCAGCACGTCGGCCTGCAGATGACACGGCCCGCACCAGGTGGCCCAGAAGTCGATCAGGACGACCCGGCCGGCGTAGTCGCCGGGGCCGAGCTGCCGCCCGTCGAGGGCGGCGAGGCGGAAGGGGGGGACGATCTCCCCGGACGCCGTGCTCCGGGACGGGCCCCGGAGGCTGAACAGGAGGCCGACGACGGCGACGAGGCCGGCGGCCAGAGCGACGCCGGCCAGCAGCAGCAACGGCCGGCGCTCGCGGGACGGATTCGGTTGCAGGGCAGCGTTTTCCATGAGGGCGAGAGCTTATCGCCGCGCCGCCGCCGGCGCCAGGGAACGGCCCTCCGCGCGCCTTCGGAGCGTATGCTCCCTTCATGAGATCCCTGGTCTGCACCCTCGCAGCGCTCTGTTTCCTCTCGACTCCGGCTCTGGCGCAGGGTCCCGAGGCCGACTGGCGCACGCTCACCACCCCGCACTACCGGGTGCACTACCCGGCCCCGACGGAAGCGTGGACGCTCCACCTGGCGGCCCGGCTGGAGGCGATCCGCGAACGGGTCGTCGCCGAGGTCGGCTGGGCGCCCGAGCAGATCGTCGACATCGTCGTGGCCGACCCCGTCGCCGCGGCCAACGGCCAGGCGATCCCGCTGCTCGACACCCCCCGGATGGTGCTCTGGACGAGCCCTCCGGAGCCCGCCTCGACGATCGGCAACTTCGCCGACTGGGCGGAGGATCTCGTCGTCCACGAGGACCTCCACCTCGTCCATCTCCTGCGGCCGTCGCGCAACCCGTGGCGACGATTCCTGCAGCGGCTGCTGCCGGTCGGGCCGCTCAGCCTCCGGGCCCCCCGCTGGGTGCACGAGGGGTACGCGACCTACGTCGAGGGCCGGCTCACCGGCCGGGGGCGCCCCAACAGCGACCTGCGGGCCTCGATCCTGCGCCGCTGGGCCGTGGCCGGCCGGCTGCCCGCCTACGGAGCGCTCGCCCAGGACTGGGAGAGCTATCTCGGGATGAGCATGGCCTACCTCGTCGGCTCCTCCTATCTCGAATGGCTGGTCGACCGATCCGGTCCGGAGAGCCTCCGGCACCTCTGGGCCCGGTTGAGCGCGCATACCAACCGCGATTTCGACACCGCCTTCGAAGGGGTCTTCGGAGAGTCGCCGGCACGCCTCTACGACCGCTTCACCGCCGAGCTGACCTGGCGGGCGATGGAAGTGGAGCGCCAGCTCGCGCCGACCCGGCAGGAGGGCGAGCTCTGGCAGGAGCTCGGCTGGGCGACCGGCGCCCCGGCGGTCTCGCCCGACGGCGCGAAGGTGGCGATCGTCCGCCAGCGCAAGGGCCAGGCCTCCCGGATCGTCGTCTGGTCCACCGCGCCCGACGCCGAAGCCGAGAAGAGATGGGAGGAGAAGCGGGACGAGCTGCTCGCCCGGGACCCCGAGGACGTGGCGCCGGTGCGGACCAAGCCGCTCGCGCGCGAGCCGCTCTTCGAACTGGTGACCCGCAACGGCGCCGAGCCCTCCTCGCTGCGCTTCCTGCCGGACGGCAAGGCGCTGCTCTTCGAACGCTTCGAGCCGGATGGTGCCGGTTTCCTCCACCCCGATCTCTTCCTCTGGCGGTTCGAAACCGGCGAGGTGCGGCGCCTGACCACGCTCGCCGACGTCCGCGCCGCCGACCCCGGCCCCGACGGAACCTGGGCGGCGGGGGTGCGCCACCGGCACGGTTCCTCGCAGCTCGTGCGCGTCGAGCTCGCCACCGGCGCCGTCACCGAGCTCACGCCGCCCTCGGTCACGGAGATCTGGGCGGAGCCCCGGGTCCGCCCCGACGGCAGGACGATCGCGGCGCTCCGCCACCGGGAGGGCCGCTGGCGTCCGCTCCTCCTCGCTCTCGACGGCGGCGAGGAGCGGGAGCTGCCCGTCCCGGCGGACGCCTACCCGTCCCACCTCGCCTGGCTGCCCGACGGACGATCGCTCCTCGTGAGCCTGGGTCAGGACGGGCTCATCGGCCTCGCCCGCCTCGACGTCGAGGGGAGCGCGCCGCCCGAGCCGGTGACGCGATCGACCGCCGCGGCGCTCGCGCCGGCGCCGACGAACGACGGCAGGGTCTTCTTCCTCGCTCTCGAACCGCACGGCCTCGACCTGCGGCTGGCCGCGCTCGAACCGCTCGCGCCGCTGCCGCCGGAGGCCGTCGAGGCCGTCTTCGCCCCCGCCGTCCGGCCGGTGCCGCCCGCGGACCTGGGCCCACTCCGCCTCGATCCCGTGAGCCCGGGGCGAGCGTACGGGCTCGGGCGGCAGGAGCTCCGGGTGATGACCGGCGGGCTCTTCAGCTCCGCCGAGAGATCGCTCGAGCTCGGGGTGCACACGACCGACGTGGTGGGGCGCTTCTCGACGCTCGCCCTCGGCACGTACGGTGGCGACGAGGGCGCCAACGGCGGCATGCTCGCCGCGGCCTGGCGGGGCTCTCCGGTCGCGATGAGCCTCCACCTCTTCTCGCTCGAATCGCAACCGTCCCGGTACCGCGATGCCCCGGCGGCCCTCGGCGAAGCGCTCGACGCCCGCGAGAGCGGTGCCGAGCTCCGGCTGGGGTGGGACCGGGCGTGGCGGGCCACGCAGCTCGCCACCGCCCTCGCCCTCGCGGCGGACCGCGTCTCGCCCGAGACCGGAAGAAGCTTCGACCGCCGGGTCTCCTCGCTCGCCGTGGCGTTCGAACGCCAGCCTTCGCGCCGGCCTTGGCAGCTGGTGGAACGTTTCGACGCCGCGTTCGACGCCGGCACGAGCGACGGCTCCTCGTGGCGGCGCTTCGGCGGCGAGGTCGGGCTCGGCGCCTACTACCAGGGAAACCACGGCCTCGAGATCGCCTGGCAGCGGCAGACGGTGCGCGGCAGCCCGTCGCCGTTCGACCGGCTCCGCCTCGGCGGCGCGGACGGGTCGCTCGTGCCCGACACGCAGCGCGGCCGGCGGCTCGAAGCGCCGGCGCTCCCCACCGCGCTGCTCGTCGGCGACGATCACGAGGGGCAGCGGGCGACGCTCGCGCTCGGCGGGATCCCGTTCTTCTTCGAGCGCCACCGGGTCTGGTCGGCCGGCGGCGAGCGGGGCGACTGGCTGCGCCTGGCCGGGTTCGAACTGGAGCTGCTGAGCGGCCCGATCCCGCTCGTCAGGATCCCGGGGCTGCGCCTGCGCGTGGGCGCCGCCCGCGTCTTCGACCCGCCGCTGAAGGACACCAACCGGTTCTGGCTCTTCCTCGCCTATCGCCCGTGAGGGCGGTGCTCCGCGGGCGAGCCCTCAGCTGCAGCCGCTCGTCGAGCCGCAGTTGAGGCACTTGTAGCAGGTGCCGTTGCGGACCATGATCGCGCCGCACTCGTGGCAGGACGGCGCGTCCTGCTGGTAGAGGAAGCTGATCCGCATCGGCTCCGGCACGGTCTCCGGCTCCGGTTCGGGCGCGGCGGCGACCACCTCGTCGCGCCGCACCACCCCGGCCTCCTGCTGCTGCTGGGTGTTCATGAACTTCGAAGCCAGCCAGCGGAAGATGTAGTCGGTGATCGACTTCGCGATCGGGATCTCGGGGTTCTTGGTGAAGCCCGAGGGCTCGAAGCGGGTGTGGGTGAACTTGTCGATCAGGGTCTTGAGCGGCACGCCGTACTGGAGCGCGATCGAGACCGAGGTGGCGAAGGCGTCCATCAGCCCGGAGATCGTCGAGCCCTCCTTGGCCATCACCAGGAAGATCTCCCCCGGCATGCTGTCCTCGTAGAGGCCGACCGTCAGGTAGCCCTCGTGCTCGTTGATCGAGAACTTGTGGGTGATCGCCCGCCGCTCGTCGGGCAGCTTGCGGCGGCGCGCGCGGTATTCGATCACCGGCGCCGCGGCCGCCGCGGCGGCCGGCTGCTTCTCCCGGCGGGTGGAGAGCGGCTGGCTCCGCTTGCAGTTGTCGCGATAGATCGCCACCGCCTTGAGGCCGAGCCGCCACCCCTCGATGTACGCCTGCTGGATCTCGTCGACCGTCGACTCCTCGGGCATGTTGATCGTCTTCGAGATCGCCCCGGAGAGGAACGGCTGCACCGCCGCGAGCATCCGCAGGTGTCCGAGGTAGTGGATCGAGCGGGTGCCGTGCGCGGCCTTGAAGGCGCAGTCGAAGACCGGCAGGTGCTCGGGCGCGAGGCGGGGCGCGTTCTCGATCGTCTCGTGCTCGTCGAGATACTCGACGATCGCGCGGATCTCCTCCTTCTCGTAGCCGAGCTGCGCGAGGGCGAGCGGCACGGTGCGGTTGACGATCTTGAACGTGCCGCCGCCGACCAGCTTCTTGTACTTCACCAGCGCGACCTCGGGCTCGATGCCGGTGGTGTCGCAGTCCATCATGAAGGCGATGGTTCCGGTCGGCGCCAGCACCGAGACCTGGCTGTTGCGCAGCCCGTGCGACTCGACGTGCTCGACCACCTCGTCCCAGCTCTTCTTGGCCGCCTGCAGCAGCTCGAGCGGCACGTGCGCCGGGTCGATCCGCTTGACCGCGTCGCGATGCCGGCGCATCACCCGCCCCATCGACTCGCGGTTCGGGGCGAAGCTCCGGAAGGGGCCGAGCCGCTCGGCGATCCGCCCCGACTGCGCGTAGGAGGCGCCGGTCATCAGGGCGGTGATCGCCGCCGCGTAGTCGCGGCCGAGGTCGGAGTCGTACGGCAGCCCCCGCGCCATGAGCAGCGATCCGAGGTTGGCGTAGCCGATGCCGAGCGGGCGGAACTCGTGCGAGTTGTGCGCGATCGCCGGCGTCGGGTAGGCGGCGGAGTCGACGATGATCTCCTGCGCCGAGATCACCACCTCGCAGGTATGCGTGAAGCTCTCGACGTCGAAGCCGCGGTCGGCGTCGAAGAACGAGAGGAGGTTGAGCGAGGCGAGGTTGCACGCCGTGTCGTCGAGGAACATGTACTCGCTGCACGGGTTGCTGGCGTTGATCCGGCCGGTCGCCGCGCAGGTGTGCCAGCCGTTGATCGTGGTGTCGAACTGCATCCCGGGGTCGCCGCAGACCCAGGTCGCCTCGGCGATCATCCGCATCAGGTCGCGGGCCCGGTAGGTGTCCATCGGCCGGCCGCCGCGCACCGCGAGCGTGGTCCACTCCCGGTCGTCGACCACCGCGCGCATGAACTCGTCGGTGACCCGCACCGAGTGGTTCGCGTTCTGGTAGGCGACCGAGTCGTACGCCCCGCCGGGCACGTTGAAGCCGCCGTCGTAGCCGGCCTCGATCAGCGCCCACGCCTTCCGCTCCTCGATCTCCTTGCTGCGGATGAAGTCGACGATGTCGGGGTGGGTGGCGTCGAGGATCACCATCTTCGCCGCCCGCCGCGTCTTGCCGCCGCTCTTGATCACGCCGGCGAAGGCATCGAACCCCTTCATGAACGAGACCGGCCCCGAGGCGGTGCCACCCCCGGCCAGCGCCTCGCGCGAGGAGCGGAGGGTGGAGAGGTTGCTGCCGGCGCCCGAGCCGTACTTGAAGAGCATCCCCTCGGTCTTCGCGAGGTCGAGGATCGAGCCCATCGTGTCCTCGACCGAGTTGATGAAGCAGGCCGAGCACTGCGGACGCTCCTCGATCCCGACGTTGAACCAGACCGGCGAGTTGAAGCAGGCGCGCTGGTGGAGCAGGATGTGCTTGAGCTCGTCGGTGAAGACGGCCTCGTCCTCGGGGGTCGCGAAGTAGCCGTCCCGGCGCCCCCAGGAGGCGATCGTGTCGACCACCCGGCCGATGAGCTGACGCACGCTGGTCTCGCGCTCCGGCGTGCCCAGCTGCCCCCGGAAATACTTGCTCACCACCACGTTGGTGGCGGTCTGCGACCACGCCCGGGGGATCTCCACCCCGCGCTGTTCGAAGATCGTCTCGCCCCGGTCGTTGGCGATCACCGCATCCCGCGTCTCCCACTCCACGGCCGCGAACGGATCGATGCCGGGGGTGGTGAAGTGGCGGCGGAACGTGAGCCCCGGAGCCGCGGCCGGTGCGGGCGCGCCGGCGGGAGCAGCGGAAGCATCGTTTCGGCTCGGGGACGGGATCGACTGCATCGCCTCGGCTCCTCTTTCCAGGGACACGCCGCGCCCGCATCGGATCTGAATCGGAGGGACGCGACAGGGTCGTTGAGACGGTCAGAAAGTACGCCACGGTTCGGAGCGTGTCAAGCGTCTCGCCACCATATCTAGTGGTGGGATTGACCCAGCGGCACCATGGGTGGGACTCGCCCGGCCCTGCCCCGACGGGCGGGAGAGCCCGGCACGGCGCTTTCTATAATCCGGTCATGAGCGCTTCCGATCCGTCCGCCAAGCCCGCCCCCGGCCGCACCACGCCGTCCGGCCTCGAACTCAAGCCGACCTACACGCCCGCCGACCTGCCCGCCGACGCCGCGGCCGAGCTGCCGGGCGCGTTTCCCTTCAGCCGGGGCCTCTACCCCGACATGTACCGCAGCCGCCTCTGGACGATGCGCCAGTACGCCGGCTACGCGAGCGCCGAGGAGTCGAACCAGCGCTACCGCCACCTGCTCGCGAGCGGCACCACCGGCCTCTCGGTGGCCTTCGACCTGCCGACCCAGATCGGCTTCGACTCCGATCACCCGATGGCCCGGGGGGAGGTCGGGCGCGTGGGCGTCGCGATCGACTCGATCCACGACATGCGCCGGCTCTTCGACGGGATCCCGCTCGACCGCGTCACCACCTCGATGACGATCAACGCCACCGCGGCCACCCTGCTCGCCCTCTACCTGGCGGTGGCCGAGGAGCAGGGGGTCGCCTGGACGAAGGTCGGCGGCACGGTGCAGAACGACATCCTCAAGGAGTACGCGGCGCGCGGCACCTACATCTACCCGCCGCGCCCGTCGCTGCGGCTGGTGGCCGACATCATCGACTTCTGCGCCCGCGAGGTGCCGCGCTGGAACCCGATCTCGATCTCCGGCTACCACATCCGCGAGGCCGGCTCCACCGCGGTGCAGGAGGTCGCCTTCACCCTCGCCAACGGCCTCGCCTACGTCGAGCAGGTGCTCGCGCGCGGTCTCGACATCGACCACTTCGCGGCGCGGCTCTCGTTCTTCTTCAACGCCCACAACCACTTCTTCGAGGAGGTCGCGAAGTTCCGCGCCGCCCGCCGCCTCTGGGCCGAGCTCGTCCGGGAGCGGTTCGCGCCGCAGGACGAGCGCTCCTGCTGGCTGCGCTTCCACACCCAGACCGCCGGCTCCACGCTCACCGCGCAGCAGCCCGAGAACAACGTCGTGCGCGTGGCGCTCCAGGCGTTTGCCGCCGCCTGCGGCGGCACCCAGTCGCTGCACACGAACTCGCGCGACGAGGCGCTCGGCCTGCCCACCGAGGAGGCGGTCACGGTCGCGGTGCGCACCCAGCAGATCGTCGCCCACGAGAGCGGCGCCGCCGACGTGGCCGATCCGCTCGGCGGCTCCTGGCTCGTCGAGTCGCTGACCGACCAGATCGTCGCCGGGGCGCGGGAGTACATCCGCCGCATCGACGAGATGGGCGGCGCGCTCGCCGCCGTCGAGAAGGGGTTCGTGCAGAAGGAGATCGCCGAGGCGGCCTACGCCTGGCAGCGGGCGGTGGAGGCCGGGGATCGCAAGGTGGTCGGCGTCAACTGCTTCGGCACCGACCACGAGCCGGTCCCCGAGACGCTGCGGATCGATCCGCGCGCCGAGGAGGAGCAGGCGGCCCGGGTCCGGGCGATGCGCGAGGCGCGCGACGCCGAGCGGGCCAGGGCCGCCCGCGCCGCGCTGCGCGAGGCGGCGGCCGAGGAGCGGCAGCTGATGCCGCCGATCCTCGACTGCGTGCGCGCCGAGCTCACCCTCGGCGAGATCGCCGACACGCTCCGCGAGGTGTTCGGCGAGCACCGCGACAGCACGCTCTCCTGAGCGGCGCCCTCACGGTTCAGAAGGATTCTCGGCGGGCGCCGGCGCGACCGGGTTCGCGACCGGCGCCGTGCGCACTGCCGTGACCTTCGCTTCGAGATCGGCGACCGCAGCCGCCGGCAGCAGGAGCACCGCCGCACGCCCCTCGGTGCGGGCCGGTCGCAACCCGTCGCGCTCCGGGTAGAGGAGCAGCCGTTCGGTCGCGCCCCCGGGGCCGGTGATCTCGAAGGTGAGCACCGGCTCCCCGGCGGTGAGCGCCGCCTCCTCGCCGCTCTCGGCGAGCCGCTCGGCGCGCACTCCGGCCAGCTGGTAGAGGAGATCGCCGGCGCTCCCGTAGTCGATCGCCTCCCCATCACGCTGCCACTGTCCGTCGTGACGCACGAGCCGGGTCGCACCGGCCGCATCGGCGATCGTCACCGCGTCCACCTGCCAGCTGTCGAACGCCGACCAGGCGCGGGAGCGCCACGCGCCGGGGGCGCGCGCCACCGCCGCGGCGAGGTTCGCGGTGGCGAGCTCCACCCACTCCCCCGCGACCCGCGCCCGCAGGCGCCCGGACTCCGCCGCCGCGTCGGCCACCACGACCGGAAACGGTTCCTCGCGGCCATCGAGGTGAGCAACGATCTCTCCGTTCAGGCGCACCTCGTTCGCCGCCTCGTCGTCGAGAAACGCCTCGGCCCGCAGGCCGGTGAGGTCGGCGAGGAGCCCGCCCACGAGGTCCCGGTCGGCGCGGTCGGCGACGGGCGCGACGAGCCGCCACGCCTCGCCGTCCCGTTCGAGCTCCGTGCGCCCCGCCGGCCCGCTCACCTCCAGGCGTGAGATCGCCTCGCGCCGGCCGGGGAAGAGATCGCGGGCCCGCCACTGCGCCGCCGGCCGCTCGAGGTCGGCGACGAACGCCGCCGGGGCGACCAGCGGTATCCCCTGCTCTCCCTCGGCCACGACCACGTCGCCGCTCACCGGCACCGCGGCGCCGACCGCGAGCACCCGCTCCCCCGCCGGCGTCGTGAGGCGCAGGCGGAAGCGGGGAGCGTCGAGCCCCACCTCCGCGGGCTCGACCCCGGTGAGCGTCCGCTCCCGGGTGAGCCCGGTGAGCGTCGTGAGCAGCTCCTCGACGAGCGCCCTGTCCGCCCGCGCCACGAGCGGTTCGACGAGCCGCCAGCCGGACAGGGTATCGGCCTCCCCCGCCGGCGCCGCTTCCCGCTCGAGCCGCAGCCGCCCGGTTGACCCTTCGATCTCGATCCCGGTCACCGCCTCGGCCGCGAGCCCCGGCAGCACCCGTTTCGCCCGCTCGGCCCGCTCGTCGCTCGACGGCAGCTCCCGCTCGTAGAAGTAGACGAACGCCCCGATCCCGACGACCAGGGCGAGGAGGACGAGAAGAGTTCGTGGACGCATGGCTCCTCCCTTATGAGACACCCCGGGACGTTCCCGCCCCGAGGGGGCGGGCCCGTCCCGGAAGCGCGACCGGACCCGCGATTACTCCGATTCGGGCCGGGCCCGGAGCGACTGCCAGAAGATGAAGCCGCAGAGCAGCAGCATCATCCCGAACGCCAGGAGCTGCGACGGGTTGGAGTCGACCCAGCTCTCGTCGACGTAGTTGATCTCGAGCAGCCGGAGGATGGCGCTGACCACCCCCATGAGCGCCCCGCCGGCGATGAACCCCGAGGCGATCAGCGTGCCCCGCTCGCGGCGCGCCTGGTTGAGCTTCTCGTCATGGCTGCGGGTGGCGACGAGATGCGCCACGATGCCACCGATCAGCAGCGGGGTGTTCAGCTGCAGGGGGATGAACATCCCGAGCGCGAAGGCGAGTGCCGGCACGCCGATCATGGTGAGGATCAGCGAGAGCATCGCGCCCGCCCCGTAGAGGAGCCAGGGGGCCGGCTTGCCGCTCATCATCGGTTCGATGACCGCCGCCATCGCGTTCGCCTGCGGCGCCACCATCGCGCTCTCGCCCGTGAAGCCGTACGCCTTGTTGAGGAGGAGGATGACCCCGCCCACCGTGGCGGCGGCGACGAGCGTCCCCAGGAACTTCCACGACTCCTGCTTGTACGGCGACGAACCGAGCCAGTAGCCGATCTTCAGATCGGTGATGAACCCCCCGGCCATCGAGAGCGCGGTACAGACCACGCCGCCGATCACCAGCGCGGCGATCATCCCGGTCTCCCCCTTGAGCCCGACCGAAACCATGATGAGGGAGGCGATGATGAGCGTCATCAGGGTCATGCCCGAGACGGGGTTGGTGCCGACGATCGCGATCGCGTTCGCCGCCACCGTGGTGAAGAGGAAGGCGATGACCATCACGATGACCAGCCCCACCAGGGCGTGGGTGAGGTTGTGGACGACCCCGAACTGGAAGAAGACGAAGATGAGCAGGGCGACGGCGAGCAACCCCACGCCGATGATCTTCATCGGCAGATCGCGGCGGGTGCGCAGCTCCTCCCGGCTCGCCCCGCCCTTGCGTCCGGTGGTCTCCGAGACCGCCAGCGCCACCGCCTGCCGGATGACGCCCCACGACCGGATAATGCCGATGATCCCCGCCATCGCGATCCCGCCGATCCCGACGGGGCGGATGTAGTGGGTGAAGATCTCCTCGGCGCTCATCGCGCCGATCACCGCCGTGATGTTGGAGCCGACCGGCGTGGCCATCCCCTCGGCGAAGTAGTTCAGGAACGGGATCAGGACGAACCAGCCGACGAACGAGCCGGCGCAGATGATCGCCGCGTACTTGAGCCCGATGATGTAGCCGAGGCCGATCACGGCGGCGCCGACGTTGATCTTGAACACCATCTTCGCCTGGTTCGCCAGCCGCTCGCCGAAGGCGAAGACCCGGGTGGTGAAGACCTCGCTCCACCAGCCGAAGGTGGCGATGACGAAGTCGTAGAGCCCGCCGACGAGCCCGCTGACGAGCAGCATCTGCGCCTGGCTGCCCCCCTTCTCCCCCGAGATCAGCACCTCGGTGGTGGCGGTGGCCTCGGGGAAGGGGAGCTTCCCGTGCATCTCCTGCACGAAGTACTTCCGGAACGGGATGAGGAAGAGGATCCCGAGCGCACCGCCGAGCAGCGAGGCGAGGAAGACCTGGTAGAACTCCGCCTCGAGGTTGAGGATGTAGAGGGCCGGGAGGGTGAAGATCGCTCCCGCCACGATCACCCCCGAGCTGGCGCCGATCGACTGGATGATGATGTTCTCGCCGAGCGCGTTCTTCCGCTTGCTGACGGTCGAGAGGCCGATGGCGATGATCGCGATCGGGATGGCGGCCTCGAACACCTGGCCGATCTTCAACCCCAGATAGGCGGCCGCGGCCGAGAAGACCGCGGCCATGATCAGGCCCCAGGTCACCGAGTAGGGACTCACCTCGGGAACCGCCTGATGAGGCGACATGACCGGCTGGTACTCCTCGCCGGGCTTCAGCTCGCGGTAGGCGTTGTCGGGCAGACCGATCCTCTTCTGCTGCTCTTCTTGTCGTGACATGTTCGCCCCGGGGTCAGGTTGATGGATGGCTGAACGATGCGCCGATTATAGGAGAACCGTCGCGAGGCGCGCCGCGGGCCGGCCCCGCGGCGCGATCACGCGCGGCCGATCAACGCCGGCGGCGGAAGTGCATCCAGACCCCGGCGGCCACGGCGAGCCCGGGAAGGCCGAGAAGGACCCAGAGAGTCACCGCCCGGAGCTGACCGGTGGTGAGCGAAAGCCGCACCTGCTCCGGACGCTTCGGTCCGATGCCGAGCAGCTGCGGGCGCTCCACGAGCCAGTTCATCGCGTTGGCCAGCAGCGTCGGGTTGCCGACGCTCGCCAGATGGCCGTTCGTCGCGAAGTCCGAATCGCCGATGACGACGAGGCGCCAGCCGGCGCCATCCTCGGCAGTGCCGGCTTCCGCCTCGCCGTCCGGAGTAAGGAGATCGTCTGCCGCGTGCGGCGTCCCCTTCTTCGCCGTCGCGACGGCGACCGCGACCGGTACGGGCCCCGGAAGGTCGCCGGGGCCGCGTTCGACCGCGTCGAGACGGGCGAGATCACGCTCCCCCCACCCCTCGGCGGAGGTCGCGAGCAGCGTCGTCACCTCGACCCCGGCGGCCGCCTCCTCGGCGCCGACCGAGCGGGCGAGCGGCAGGATCACCGGCAGCCTGGCCTGGGCGAGCGAACGCACGACCGGATGCTCCCCGGTGGCCTGCACGAAGATCGTCTCGGCACCGAAGAACGGCAGGGGGTTGGCGGGGTCGACGACGATGTCCGCGCCCAGGCGCACGCCGTAGCCGGCCAGCCAGTCGGTGAGCCCGAGGTCGATCAGCCCGTCGCGCTCGCCGAGCGCCGGATCGAGGAGGAGGAGGAGCCGCCCGCCCGCGTCGAGGTATTTCGAAAGCAGCGCGAGCTCCGGCGCGACGAAGCCGGAGGTCGGCCCGGCGATCACCACGAGGTCGGTGCCCGCCGGCACCTCGCTTGCCCCGAGCGTCGCCCACGGCTGCATGTCGAGGTTCTCCCGGCCGAGGAGCTCCTGCGCCGAGGAGAGGCCCCGGGCGGAGTAGTCGTCGAGCGACAGCTCCCCGTGGCCGGTGGTGAAGAGGATCCGCGGCTTGCGCGCCTCGGCGAGCTCGAGCAGCGCGCCGGTGAACCGCTCCTCCCCCCGGAAGCCGGTCAGCTCGGGCGCGGCGCCGAACTGGAGCCCGGAGTAGTCGTACTCGGCCAGATCCGCCTCCTCGATCACCCGCCGGTCGTCCCCGCTGTCGAAGACCACGACGTTGAGGTTGCGCACCTGGTACTTGTCGACGAGCTGCTGGGCGGCGACGAGGTTCTTCTCCGGATCGACCGCGCGCACCAGCACCCGGGGCGTGCGCGCCTCGTAGCGGGCGAGCAGCTCGCGCACCGGGCCGTAGAGCTGCGACTCCGGACGCATGAAGATCACCACCTCGACGTCGCGGTCGAGCCCGTCGAGCACGCCGAGGCTCTTCTCCGAGAGGCTGTAGATCTCGTCGCGGGTCCAGTCGAAACGGTGGTAGTACTTCGCGCCGAAGTAGTTCGCGAACCCCACGAGCGCCGCCACCAGCAGGACGCCGGCGCCGAGCGAGGAGGTCGAGAGGAGCTGCCGCCGGATCTCGGGTCGCGCCATCACTCACCTCCACCGCTTCGCCGCGAGCGCGCGGCCCGACAGGAAGAGGAAGAAGCCGGTCAGCGACAGGTAGTAGACCAGCCGCCGGGTATCGACGATCCCCTTCGAGAACTCGTCCATGTGCTGCCAGAGGTTCAGGTAGCCGAAGAGCGTGCGGGAGTGGTCGCCCGCCACCAGGTTCTCCAGCAGCCCGAAGGTGAAGAGGACCACGAGGAAGGCGAAGGTGACCATCGCCGCCACGATCTGGTTCCTCGTGAGGCTCGAGGCGAAGAGCCCGACCGCGAGGAAGAGGGCGCCGATGCCGAGCACCCCGAGGTAGCCGCTCAGGACGGGCCCCGGATCGACCGAGCCGAAGTGCGCCACCACCCAGACGTAGACGAGCGTCGGCAGCCAGAGGAAGGCGTAGTAGCCCAGCGCCGCGGCGTACTTGCCGAGCACCACCTGCGTCTCGGTGACCGGCGCGGTCATCAGCATCTCGATCGTGCCGCTGCGCCGCTCCTCGGAGAGCAGGCGCATGGTGAGCACCGGGGCGACGAAGAGCAGCACCAGCCAGAAGAAGATCGTCTGGCCGAAGAAGAGCTCGAGCGGCGCCCCGGCCTGCGCCCGCGGGTCGTTCAGGTAGCTGACGATCAGCCAGAAGACGTAGCCGTTGACGAGCAGGAAGAAGGTCAGGACGACGTAGGCCAGCGGCGAGAAGAAGTAGGCGCGCAGCTCGCGTCCGAACGTGGCGAGGAACCCTCTCACGACACCACCTCCGCTGCCGCCTCGGCGGCCGTCCCCTCCCCGGTCTCCTCACCCTCCTCGCGCGTCGTGAGGCGGACGAAGAGGTCTTCGAGCGACGCCTTCTCGAGCGTCAGCTCCTGCAGCGTCCAGCCCCGCTCGACCGCGAGCCGGAAGGCATCGGGGCGGGGGTCGGCGCCGGCCGCGCAGTCGAGGCGGTAGGTCGCCGCGTCCGCCGCCCGCACCCCGGTCACCCCCGGCAGCGCCGCGAGCGCCTCCCCGGCACCGGCCGCGGCGCCGGTGAAGCCGACCCGCACCAGCGAGGTGCCGAGCCACCGCTCCCGGAGCTCCTCCGGGCTCCCTTCGGCGACGATCCGGCCCCGGTCGATGATCACCACCCGCCGGCAGAGGAGCTCCACTTCCGGGAGGATGTGGGTCGAGAGGAGCAGGGTGTGGCGGGTGCCGAGCTCGCGGATCAGCTCGCGGATCGCCACGATCTGCTTCGGGTCGAGCCCCACGGTCGGCTCGTCGAGCACCAGCACCTTCGGCTCGTGGAGGATCGCCGCCGCGAGGCCGACCCGCTGCCGGTACCCCTTCGAGAGCGTCCCGATCACCTGCCGCCGCACGTCCGTGACGAGGCAGCGGGCGAGCGCGCTCTCGATCGCCCGCCGGGCGGCGGTGCGGTCGAGCCCCTCGAGCCGGGCCCGGTAGGCGAGGTACTCCTCGACCCGCATCTCGGGGTAGAGCGCCACCGTCTCGGGCAGGTAGCCGATCTCCCGCTTGACGGCGACCGGGTCGGCGAAGAGGTCGCGCCCCCCTACCGTCACCCGGCCGGCGGACGGGGGCAGGAAGCCGGTCATCATCCGGATCGTCGTGGTCTTGCCGGCGCCGTTCGGGCCGAGCATCCCGACGATCTCGCCGGTCGGCACCGCGAAGGAGATCCCCTCGACGGCCGTGAAGTCGCCGTAGCGGCGCGTCAGTTGGTGTGCCTCGATCATCCAGCCTCCTCTCGCGCGAACCGGGCGCCCGGAGACGCCCCCTCCACGAATAGCAAAGTCGGTGCCGCAAGGCGCCCCGGTCTCCGGCGTTTCACCCGGCGCGCGAGACACCGGGCCGGGCAACTTCGGCGCGCCGGACGCGCCAGGATGGCACCGCGGCACGGTAGGATCCGTGGCCATGAGCGGCAACGACCGGACCCGCGGAATGAAGACGGCCTACGAGCTCGCCCTCGAGCGGCTGGAGGCGCAGGGGATCGCGCCGCCGCGCGAGGAGGCGGTGAGCGAACCGGTCCGCCAGCAGATCGCCGAGGTCCGCCGGCAGGAAGAGGCGAAGCTCGCCGAGCTCGAGATCCTCCACCGCGACAAGCTCGCCCGCCTCACCGACTTCGATGCCCGCGCGGAGCAGGAGGAGTACTACCGGCGCGAACGGCAGCGGATCGGAGCGGAGGCGGCGCGCAAGGTCGCCGCGCTGCGCGGCGAGCCGGCCTGAGGCGCCCCCGGCGCCCTCCCGGCGCGGTGTTGCGGGGCACGAACGCTCAGAACGGCAGCTCGTCCTCCTCGAGCCCGTAGTAGTGGCCGAGCTCGTGGAGGACGGTGTCGCGTACCTCGCGCAGCACCTCGCGCCGGCTCTCGCAGCAGCGCAGGATCGGACCCCGGTAGATGACGATCCGGTCGGGCAGCGCCGAGTAGGAGCTGTCCCGCTCGGGCAGCGGCACCCCCTGGTAGAGGCCGAAGAGCTCGTCGCGATCGGGATCGTCCGGATCGATCCCGACCTCCTCGAGATCCTCGGCCGACGGCTCCTCCTCGACCATCACCGCCACGTTGTCGAGCAGCCGCCGGAACTCCTCCGGCAGCCCGGCGACCGCCTTCTCCACCAGCGTCTCGAACTCGTCGCGCGATACCCGCATCGGCCCGGCTCCTTCGGGTCAGCATAGCAACCCGGAAGCGGGATCGAGCCCCGCC
>Ga0116141_10000411_pt1 | contig 33312 bp, 36 predicted proteins | sample AD_UKC097_MetaG_FD_89744 | JGI IMG/M metagenome (GOLD analysis project Ga0116141, IMG submission 89744) | Active sludge microbial communities of municipal wastewater-treating anaerobic digesters from USA - AD_UKC097_MetaG | ecosystem: Engineered > Bioreactor > Anaerobic > Digestate | place: USA...
GACAAGAACTCTCATGGTCTCACCCCCGTTCAGTGGCGGAAGGTCCGCCAGCCGCTGATGAACATGCTGATACCCAGCCGCATAGCGGCTTCACTGACCTCTTCGTCCCTTATCGATCCTCCAGGCTGGATCACCGCTGTCACTCCCGCATCGGCGGCTATCTCGAGACTGTCAGGGAAGGGGAAGAAAGCATCGGAACCCATCACTGCTCCAACGGCTTTTCCATCAGCCTGCATGCAGGCCCACCTCACGGCGTCGACCCTGCTGGTGAAACCCCTTCCGAGACCGACGGTAGAACCTTCCCTTACTAGCGAAATGGAGTTGCTCTTGCTCAAGGCTGCCGCTTTCCAGGCAAGGATCAGGTCTTCCCAGAGGTCGGGTCTTGGTTGCCCCACCCATTCCCCGGATCCGGGGTCAGGCAGCGGGGGCAGGACATCATCCTGCATCAGGGTCCCGCTCCAGGTGCTGACGAAGGAGGGCCCGGCGACCTTTCCTCCGTTCCACTCAAGGAGTCTGAGATTGGGCCTTTCCGAGACCAGTATCAGTGCCGCCTCCTCCGAGAAGGACGGCGCCACTATGACTTCGGCGAACTGGTCCAATACGCGTCGTGCTGCATTACCGTCCATCTCCCTGGTAAAGGCTATTATCCCGCCAAATGCCGATACGGGATCGCATTCGAAGGCCCTCAGGTATGCCAAGACGGCATCGTCTGCCACGGCGATGCCGCAGGGTGTGGTGTGCTTGATGATAATGCAGGCACAGTCAGACTGGAGAAGGGCCATACTCCTCATGGCGCAGTCCAGATCGAGGATGTTGTTGTAGGACAGGGGCTTTCCGGAGAGAAGTCTCCAGGGGGTCTTTTCAAGAGGGTGAGTAAAGAGAGAGGCCCTTTGATGAGGATTCTCCCCGTATCGGAGTTCTATCTTTCTGCTCAGCGGCAGAACTGTGAGAGAAGGGAAAGACTCCCCTTCAGGACCGAAGCACCTCGAGAGACCCTCGTGAATGACCGAATCGTAGCAGGCGGTTTTCAGGAAAGCCTTAAGGGCCAGTCTCTCCCTGGTGGGGAGAGAGACATTGCCCTCGGACCGGATCTCCTCCGCCACTACACTGTAGTCTTCAGGGTCCGTTACGGGAATTACATGCCGGAAATTCTTGGCTGCTGCCCTTATTAGGGTAACGCCCCCGATGTCGATGTTCTCGAGAAGTTCGTCCAGGTCGGCACCCTGGTTGAAGGTCTCTTCGAAGGGGTAGAGGTTGCAAACCACCATATCGATCATCGGGATCCCGAATTTTTCCACATCGATCAGGTCACCCTCAAAGTGTCTCCTGGCGAGGATCCCGCCGAAGACAGAGGGGTGGAGGGTTTTGACCCTTCCTCCCAGCATATGGGGGTATCCTGTAAGGTCCTCAACTTCCTTGACGGGGACCCCCGCCTCCCTGATGTGCCTGGCGGTACCCGAACTGGATACTATCTCCCACCCCAGGTCCGCAAGATCCCTGGCCAACCCGGCCACGTTGCTCTTGTCAAAGACCGATATCAGCGCACGTTTCAGCCCCATGGCAAGCTCTCCTTTCATCCTGATCGGCCAAGCAGGTCGATCAGGGTTCTTGTATAGAGGACATGCTCTGCCTGGTGGATCCTCTCCTCCAACTCTTCAAGTGTATCACCAGGGAGTATCCTGACGGGCTCCTGGGCAAGTATCTCCCCGTGGTCCACTTCTTCGTCAACGAGGTGGACGGTTACACCCGTCAATTTCACGCCGTGCCCGAAAGCCTCCCTGATGGAGTCCCGGCCTGGAAAGGAGGGGAGGAGGGAAGGGTGGATATTGATGATCCTCCCCCTCCTGGGGGCAACGAATCCCGGTGAGAGAATCCTCATGAAACCGGCAAGAATCAGCCATCTTACGGAATGGTCCTCGAGCAGCGTCTCGAGACATCTCTCTGCGTCGCGCCTGCCCTGGGAGGAGTAGGGTAGAACGCGGGTCGGTATCCCCTTTTGCATTGCGGAGTGGAGTCCGGCCGCGTCGGGGTTGTCGCTGGCCACAAAGGCCACCTCGGCGTTTATCAGCCCATCGTGGCAGTTGTCGACTATGGTGTTCATGTTCGTGCCCCTTCCGGATATGAGGATAGCCATTGTGGGTTTCATGATGAGACCTCTCCTATGACGTATACCGTCTCCCCCAAACCTCCGAGGATCGACGAGACCATCTGCACATCCCGGGGTCTGACAATCAGAACGAAACCTATCCCGAGGTTGAATACCCTCCTCATCTCCTTCTCATCCACCCCGCTTTTCCTTATCAGGCCGAAAACCGGCGGACGTTCCCAGGTGGAGAAGTCGATCTTCGGTCTCAACGGTCCAGGAAGTATCCTGAAGATGTTCTCTTCAAGTCCGCCACCGGTAATGTGTGCCATGCCCGTTACGGCCCCTGACGATGCCGCCTCCAGAGCCACCTTGACGTATAGGCGGGTTGGTCTCATCAGAACCTCCGAGAGGGGCTTCCCGTCTCCGGGGACGATATAATCCATCGCAAGGGCTTCATCCCCATCAAGGAGGCACTTCCTCACCAGCGAGAAGCCGTTGCTGTGCAAGCCCGAGCTTGCCAGTCCCAGGAGTACGTCCCCCTTCGAGACCCGTGCCCCGTCGATTATGCAGGCTTCTTCTACGATGCCAACGGCGAATCCGGCGAGGTCGAAGGAACCTGGATGGTAGACGCCCGGCATTTCTGCCGTCTCACCTCCCAGAAGGGCGCAGCCGCAGGATGAACAGGACTCGGCAATGCCCTCCATCACAGGTCCGAAGATATCGGCGTCCAGGCGACCGCAGGCAATGTAGTCCAGGAAGAAGAGCGGGCGCGCTCCGCAGGTGACCAGGTCGTTCACGTTCATGGCCACCAGATCCTGTCCGAGGCCCCGGAATGACCCCGTCATTCGGGCCACTTCCAGCTTGGTCCCCACGCCATCGGTGCAGGCGGCAAGCACTTTGCCCCCGCCTAACCTGTAAAGTCCGGAGAAGCCCCCAATCCCCGAAAGGACATTCGGAGAGGATGCCCTGGATGCGATCTTCCGAACAAGGTCTATCCAGGCGTCGCTTCTCTGGAGGCTTACGCCTGCTCTCTCATAGGTCCACTCCATTGTCCTCTCCTCCGTCAAGGTATTCTCCACTGAAGCAGGCAGTGCAAATATCCGATGGAGGAAGCCCGATGGCGGATAGGAGATCCTCAATGCCCAGATAATTCAGTGAATCCGCTCCAACCTCTGAACGGAGAGTGTCTATGTCGAGTCTTGCTGCCGCCAGCTCTTCGCAGGTAGGGGTGTCGATGCCGTAGTAGCAGGGGAAGCGGACGGGGGGAGATGCGATCCTTATGTGCACCCTGGCGGCTCCCTCCTGCCTTATCATGGAAATGACCCTTTCGACTGTGGTACCCCTGACTATCGAATCGTCCACGACAGCAAGATCCCTTCCGTCGATAAGGGTCTTGATGGGGTTGAGCTTGATCCTCACCCCAAGGGTACGGACCCTCTGGGTGGGCTGGATAAAGGTCCGTCCGATGTACCTGTTCCTTACTATGGCCGTTTCGTAGCGCTGTTTCGAGCACTGGGCGAAACCCATTGCCGCTATGGTCCCGCTGTCGGGCATTCCGGTGACGATCTCTGCCGAGGGGCAGGGAGAACTGTTCGCAAGCCTGCACCCAAGGGTCTTTCTCACTTCGTAGACGGATTTTCCGTCGATCACGCTGTCGGGCCTGGCAAAGTAGACGTATTCAAAGGCACAGGAGTACTTTCTTGAGGCCTGAACGGGGATCCTCAGACTCTTTATGCCAGTCTCGTCGATCACGATCATCTCTCCGGGCTTCAAATCCCTGACCAACGTTGCTCCTACTATGTCCAGGGCGCAGCTCTCGGATGCCACGTAAGTAGTGTCCTCACGCCTTCCCAGGACCAGGGGGCGGAAGCCCCAGGGGTCCCGGGCCGCGACGAGCCGGTTCCCAAGAAGTACGGCGAGGCTGTAGGCGCCTTTTAGATGTCTGAGAGCGTCGACCAGCGCATCCAGTGGAGGTTTGTGAGACTGATGGGCCATCAGGTGGATGATGGTTTCAGTGTCGGTTGTGGACTGAAAGATGGCACCACGGGATTCGAGCATGTTTCGTATCCCCGTTGCATTGGTAATGTTCCCGTTGTGTGCAATGGCAACAGATCCCATGGAGTAGTTGGCGGTGATAGGGTGGGCGTTGGCCAGTCCCGATGAACCTGTGGTGGAGTACCTGACATGGCCGATCGCGGAGTGGGCGCTGATGGAGGCCAGCTGTTTCTGGTCAAGGGCAATGTGTACAAGTCCCATCCCCTTTATGGAGTTGACCTCGTCGCCATTTTCTGAATTCCAGGCTATGCCGGCCGATTCCTGCCCCCTGTGCTGCATGGCGTAAAGGCCCAGGTACACATCCTCAAGCACGGAGCTGCCGTTCTTGCAGAAAGCTCCAAAAACCCCGCACATTATTATTCCCTCCCTGCCTTTCCGGCCCATGTCTCTTCCGGAAGCATCTCATGGCCATCAAGGGTGAGACCACCGGGGGTTATTTCGCCGATCCTCCTGGCAGGGAACCCCTCCCAGCACGACAGGAACAGTTCTGTCGATCTTTCAGGGACCAGGTATACAGCCCGGGGTCCCCACTCCCCGAAGAGGCATTCGGGGTCGGTATCAAGGACGGCACTGTCAAGGCCTATACCTATGTTCGCAGTGATGCACATCTTCGCCAGGGAGGTCATCAAACCTCCTCCCGCTATCGCACGGCCTGCGGCGGCAGCCTCCTTCCGAACGGTCTTCAGGGCCCTTTCCATGAAATCCTTTTCCTTCAATGGGACGTAGTCTCCAGGGTTATGTTCTGCTCCAGGGGTAATGATCCTTGAGAAGGCACCCCCCCCCAAAGTCCCCTGGGTATCGCCCACTAAGAACACCGATCCGGCTTCTAGGGTCGCCCTGTCGCGGAGAGGTGGGCTGTTGCAGTCCTGGAGACCCACGACGGCAACGAGAGGGCTGGGAAGGATCTTTCCGGAGGGGCTTTCATTGTAGAGGCTTACGTTCCCCGAAACGACCGGGCAGGCCAGATCGCGGGCAACGGCCGCCAGACCGCTTACCGACCTTTCCAGGATCCAGTGATTTTCCGGGTCTTCCGGCGAGGGGAAGTTCAGGCAGTTCGTCATCCCCAGGTGTTTCGCACCGCTAACCCACAGAGGTCTCAGAGCCTTGAGGAAGGTCTCTGCGGCTCCTGCAAAGGGGTCCAGGCTGCATTTCCAGGGATCGACCTCCATTGTTACTGCCACGAAGCTCCGGTTCTCCCTGACCCTAAATATTGAAACGCTGTTCCCGGGGGGGACGACCGTATTGGTCTGGACCATATAGTCGTACTGTCGATAGATCCTGGATCGTTCGGCAAGGTTGGGGTCCTCAAGGATCGTCGAAAGGCAACGTGCCGTCTCGGGAGGATCGAGGAGTCCCGAAGGAACTCCGCGCCCTTTTACCCCTCCGGAGGGTTTACGGGAAGGCCATTGAACGGAGGGGCAGCCGCCTCCCACCATTTCTGCGGGAAGGCTCACCACCTCCCTTCCTCCCTTGGTCATGACAAAGAGGCCGTCATCGGTCACTTCCCCTATGACTGCCCAGTCCAGCTGCCATCGGTCAGCGATCGATCCTATCTCCTCCAGGGCTTCCTCCTCAGCTATCAGGAGCATCCTCTCCTGGGACTCCGACAGAGCGATCTCCCAGGGCTCCATCTCCTCCCTGAGAGGCACCAGGTCGGCGTTGATCCGTATGCCGGTCCCGCTCTTTGCGGCTATCTCGCTCGAGGAGGAAGTGATACCCGCTGCTCCCATGTCCTGCATGGCCACGATAAGGCCTTTCGAGTGGATCTCGAGACAGCACTCTACCAGAAGCTTTTCCACAAAGGGGTCGCCTATCTGGACCTGGGGCCGGCTTGACCTGGTATCGTCGGCCAATCCGGAAGAAGCAAAGGCAGCACCAGCGATCCCATCCCTTCCGGTCCTCGAGCCTATAAGCACTGCCAGCTGACCCGGTCTTGCCGTCCTGGAGCTGACGATGCCATCGAGCGGAACAAGGCCCAGGCACATCGCATTGACCAGAGGATTGCTGTTGTAGCATCCGTCGTAAAGGGTTTTCCCGCCAATTGTCGGAACGCCCACGGCATTACCATAACCGGCGATGCCCTTCACGATCCCGTCAGCGAGGGCAGCTGCCTCGGGGCAGCTTTGCCCCCCAAGGCATAGTCCGTCCAGGAGGGCCACCGGCCTGGCCCCCATGGCCAGAACGTCCCTGATAATACCTCCGACGCCAGTTGCTGCACCCTGGTAGGGAGCCACCGCCGAAGGGTGGTTGTGGCTCTCCACCTTGAAGGCTATCCCCCAGCCTTCTCCAATATCCACGATCCCGGCGTTCTCACCGGGGCCCTGTACGACTGCTTCTCCGCTTGTGGGGAGCGAAGACAGCAGCCGTCTCGTGGATTTGTAACTGCAGTGTTCCGACCACATCACACCAAGGATCATCAGTTCGGCGTGTTCAGGTTCTCGCCCGAGGGTCCTTACTATCTCGCCGTATTCTGCATCACTGAGGCCGGCTGCCCTGTGATCGGGTCTCATACTCCCAACCTCCCCCTGATCCAACTGTTGACCGATGCCCACAGGGGAGCACCGTCCGACGAACCGAGCAGGCTCTCCGTCGCCCGTTCCGGGTGTGGCATCATGCCCAGCACATTACCCTTTCTGTTGATAATGCCGGCTATCCCATTGGGTGATCCGTTAGGGGTAAAGTCCTCCCCTGTCACCCCTTCGGGGCTGCAGTACCTGAACACAACGAGCCCCTCTTCTTCCAGGGCCCGGAGCTGCTCCTCGGGGAGATAGAACCTTCCCTCGTAGTGGGCGATCGGGATCCGGAGTACCTCGCCCTTCCTGTAGTGACCGGTAAAGGGGGTGTCTTCCCTTTCAACCCTTACGTGGCAGAAGTCGCATATAAAATCAAGGGAGGTGTTGGCCAGGAGCGCTCCGGGGAGGAGTCCTATTTCGGTCAGTACCTGGAATCCGTTGCATATGCCCAGGACAGGGAGACCAGAGGAGGCATGTTTTATTACTGCATCAATGATCGGGGATTTTGCAGCAATGGCCCCGCACCTCAGGTAATCCCCGTAGGAGAACCCGCCGGGAAGGACCACCAGTCCTGTATCCCGGGGGAGGGTGGTGTGCTCATGCCATACCAGATCTGTCACTGTCCCGGTGGATGCCGAGATGGCGTGCATCACATCACGGTCGCAGTTGCTGCCCGGGAAAACGATCACCGACGTTTTCATGGCTTCCATGGTTCCACCTGGACGGTATGATCCTCGATCAGGTCGTTCACCAGCAGTTCTCCGCACATGGATCCGGCTGCTGCTGCGGCATCGGCCTCTGTATCGGCCTCCAGAAGCACCTGGATGTACTTGCCGACCCTTACCTCTCTTACGGACCCGAAACCGATCCTGTTCAGGGACTTTTCGACGGCCTTCCCCTGGGTGTCAAGAACACCCTCCCGGGGGAATACAAGTATCCTTGCGAGAAAAGTCATCTCTTCTCCCTCCCCGTAATTCTTCTCCAGATCTCATGATAGGATCCCAGCACGTTCCCGAGGTCGTTCCTGAACCGGTCCTTGTCCAGGGGTTCACCGGTCGAGGCATCCCAGAGCCTGCAAGTGTCAGGCGATATCTCGTCAGCCAGTATGATGTTCCCCTCAGGGGTCCTCCCGAACTCGAGCTTGAGGTCAACCAGGATGATCTCAAGACCGGCGAAGAACTCCTTAAGAATACGGTTAACCTGGAGGCTCAGCCTCTTCATGGTGCATATATCCGAAGCGGAGGCCCAACGGAAGGACAGGATGTGATCCTCGGTAACAAGAGGATCCCCAAGATCGTCGTTCTTGAGGTAGAACTCGACCAGCGGATCCTTCAGTTTTATTCCTTCTTCCACTCCCAGCCTTCGACAGATAGAGCCGGCGGTTATGTTCCTTATCACCAGTTCCAGGGGGATGATCTCGACTTTGCGTACCAGCTGGCAGGTATCGTCCACCAGTCTTGAGAAGTGGGTGGGAACCCCCTGGTTGCCGACGAACTCCAGAAGCTCCGCGCTTATCCTGTTGGTAAGGCTTCCCTTTCCGGTGAGACTGGATTTTTTCCGGGCGTTGAAAGCAGTCAGGGAGTCCTTGTATTCAACCAGGAGTATCGAAGGGTCTTCCGTTCTGAACAGTTTCTTGGCCTTTCCCTCATAGAGCATATCCCTTACCTGCAAAGAGCCTTCCCCCCTCCCCATATATACTTACATTATTTGTGTAGCAGCAATAAATGTCAATGTCCTATTGAACGTAGGGTCTATTAGTGACATAAATAACATTCCATGCTAGAATACCAGACGGTCAGGGGCTTAGCCCCGGTCTGCCCCCCGGGGTCCACGGGGATATTTAAGGGTCCGTACCCGGGTGGGGACTATTACCAGTGAGGAGGAATCACCTTAATGAACGGTTTCAAATCTCCTGTAGAACTGGCCAAGTCCGCATGCCTTGCGGCGAAGGCGAAGGTGGCCTGGAGTGTTCCCCAGATGCTTGTACTGGGCACCATGGCAGGTGCGTACATAGCCTTCGGGGGGTGGCTGATGACCGTGGTGACCCATGACCTTGCCGCGAACATGGGCCTCGGTTTCTCACGATTCCTCGGCGGGGCGATATTCAGTGTAGGCCTGATGCTAGTTGTCATCGCAGGAGCGGAGCTTTTTACCGGGAACTGCATGATGCCCCTCAGCGTAATGGCAGGATGTACCCCCATGAGCGGCGTGGTAAGGAACTGGTTCTGGGTCTACGTGGCCAACTTTATTGGAAGCGTACTTGTTGCTTTCCTTATCTATTATTCCGGTCTCTGGAAGGGCCCGATAGGGGTCAACGCCTTTAAGATAGCGGCAGGCAAGATGAGCATTCCCGTCGGAGAGGCCATTTTCCGCGGCATCCTCTGTAACTGGCTTGTCGTTCTTGCCGTATGGATGAGCATGGCCGCCACTGATATCATAGGCAAGATCTGGGCCATCTTCTTCCCCATCATGGCCTTCGTCGCCTCCGGCTACGAACACTCCATTGCCAACATGTACTTCATGGCCCTTGGGCTTCTTCTCAAGGGCGACCCTTCGGTAGTCAGCGGGGCCGGTCTATCTCAGGAGGTTCTTGCCAACGTCTCCGTGGGTGGTTACCTCCACAACCTGATCCCCGTCACCATCGGGAACATGATCGGGGGGGTATTTTTCGTCGCCGTATTCTACTTCCTGGTCTTCAGGACGAACCTTGAGGATATCGGATAAGGACATCAACAGGGTTAATGGATCCGGAACGGGCGTTCTAAGCGGCGGCAGCGGTCTGATTGACGCTGCCGCTGTCGTTCTGGCGGGCGGGAGAGGCAAGAGGGCCGGCGGGGCAAAGGTGTTCCTCTCCGTCGAAGGTCGCTGCCTGATTCTGGAGGTTCTTGGCAGGGCTCTGTCCATTTTCAGAGAGGGGATCCTCTCCTGCAGGAGTGAAGACGAGGACCTAGTTAGCCGCCTGCTTCAGTCCTTCCCCGGGAGAGACCGCGTACGTACCGTCACCGACAGGGTAGAGGGCCTGGGCCCCCTTGAAGGGCTTGCCGTCGGTCTGAGTTCCGCAGGGAGAGACTGGTCTTTCGTGATCGGGTGCGACATGCCCCTTTTCCAGGAGTCGGTGGTAAGACTGATGTGGTCCAGAAGAAAAGATGACAGGGACGCTGTTATCGCAAGAGTAGGGGGCTATCTTGAGCCCCTCCATGCCTTTTACCACAAAAGGTGCTACAGTGCTGTGGAGGCAGCCATCTCCAGGTCCAGACACAAGATATCCTCCTTTTTCGATGACATATCACCGGTCATTGTAGAAGAGGGGGAACTTTCCCATATTCCGGGGTATAGGCGCTCATTCATGAACATAAACACCCCAGGGGATATCAATCTCTGGCTCGAGGACAGTCCAGGCCGTTCTTGAGACCAACTGCCCCCGGGAATAACGCATGGCAGTTCCTCTCTGAGCAGTTACTTCCAATGACAATTTCCCCCCTGTTGGTTAGAATAAGTTTCGTTTCTCCAACAAGAGGTGTGCGAAGATGAAGGTGCCGATAGAACGCATCAGGAACTTCTGTATCATAGCCCACGTGGATCACGGTAAATCGACCCTTGCCGACCGCCTGCTCGAAGCTACCACTACGGTCAGCGCCAGGGAGATGCGTGAACAGATCCTCGATACTCTTGAACTTGAGCGGGAGAGGGGGATCACCATAAAACTTGTCCCTGTGCAGATGAAATACAGGGCCTCCGACGGCCAGGACTATACCCTGAACCTTATCGACACACCTGGACACGTTGACTTTACCTACGAGGTATCGAGGTCTCTGGCCGCCTGCGAAGGGGCTCTCCTGATAGTTGACGCCGCCCAGGGTGTCGAGGCCCAGACCGTTGCAAACGCTTACCTTGCCGTAGAACAGGGACTGGAGATCGTTCCCGTGATCAACAAGATAGATCTCCCCTCTGCCCGACCGGAGCAGGCGGCGAAGGAGATCGAGGAGGTAGTGGGACTGGACTGCTCAGAGGTCCTCCTTGCCAGTGCCAAGGAAGGAACAGGGATAACCCAGATACTCGAAGCGGTCATCAGGAAGGTACCTCCGCCCTCGGGGGATCGCGACAGTTCTCTTCAGGCTCTTGTCTTTGACTCCATATACAACAACTACAGGGGGGTCATCTGCTACATAAGGGTAGCCAATGGCACTATCAGGACCGGGGATACGGTGACCTTCATGGCCACGCGGAAGAGTTTCCAGGTAGAGGAGATAGGGGTATTCGGGCCGGATATGCGTCCTGTCGACGAGCTGGGCCCCGGAGAGGTGGGTTACCTGATCTGCAACATCAAGTCCGTCGAGGAGGCAAGGGTCGGCGATACGGTCACATCTCAGAGAATTCCGGCAAAGTCGCCTCTTCCCGGCTATCGAAAGGTTAAGCCCGTGGTCTTTTGCGGCTTCTACCCCATTGAGAGGGACGAGTACCCGCAGTTGAGGGATGCCCTTGAAAAGCTGCAGATGAACGATGCTGCCATATTCTTTGAACCGGAGAGCTCAACGGCTCTTGGATTCGGCTTCCGTTGCGGTTTCCTGGGGCTTTTGCACATGGAGATCGCAAGGGAGCGGCTAAACAGGGAGTTCGGGGTAGACTTGGTCGCAACGGCTCCCAACGTGATCTACCAGATCCGGACCACAGCCGGTGAGATGATCGAGGCCCACCGCCCCTCGGATTTTCCTGAAGCGAGCCAGATCGAGGAGGTCCTTGAACCCTTCATCAAGATAACCAGTTTCGTCCCAGCGGAATACGTAGGCAAGGTAATGCAGCTTTGCCAGGACCGACGGGGATTTTTTCTCGAAATGGATTACATCACCCCCCAGAGGGCCAGGGTCGTCTACGAGCTTCCCCTAGCGGAGTTCATCATCGATTTCCATGACAGGCTGAAGTCAGTGACCAGGGGATTCGGATCGATCGACTACGAGCACTCTGGTTTCAGAGCCTCGAACCTGGTCAAGGTGGATATCCTGATCGGGGGTGATCCTGTCGACGCGTTCTGTTTCGTATGCCACGCCGACCGCGCCTATCACCGCGGCCAGGAGGTAGTCAGAAAGCTCAAGGAGATCATCCCCAGACAGCTCTTCGAAGTCTCTCTTCAGGCCGCAATAGGTAAGAGGGTCATTGTACGCCAGAACGTCAAGCCTCTCAGAAAAGATGTACTTGCCAAGTGCTACGGCGGCGACATAACCAGGAAACGAAAACTGTTAGAGAAGCAGAAAGAGGGGAAGAAGAGGATGAAGCAGATAGGCAGGATATCCCTGCCCCAGGAAGCCTTCCTCGCTTTTCTCAAGGCTGGCGATGAGGAAGAGGAGTAAAAGAGAGAGATCCGGCCCACCTTCCGCCATTTCACTGTACGTGCATGTACCCTTCTGCCGGAGCAAATGCCCCTACTGCGCCTTTTACAGCCTTTCGCCCACCATCGGAGGTATCTCGTCATTCCTTCAGGCCCTTGAAGGGGAGATAGAACTTTTTAAGAGAGAGGGTGATCTGCCCCGGATCAGGACAGCATATATTGGTGGAGGCACGCCGTCGGTCCTCTCCCTTCCCGACTGGAAGAGGCTGATCAGTATCCTGGAGAGGGCCTTCACATTTCTCCCAAGGGCGGAGGTGACGGTGGAGGCCAATCCCGGCTCGTTGACGGGGGAGCATCTCTCCCTCTGGAAGGATTGGAGAGTTACCAGAGTAAGCCTGGGGGTCCAGAGTCTCCAGGACGAGGACCTCCTTGTTGCAGGAAGGGCCCATAACCGCAGACAGGCCCTTGATTCCATGGCAAAAATAACAGGAACGGGTCTTTCTCTTTCAGCGGACCTTCTCTTCGGGCTTCCTGGTCAGAATCTCAGGAGCTGGGGGGAAACTCTGCGGGAGATCCTTTCTCAGGGGGTGGATCACGTTTCCATCTACCAGCTCACTCTTGAAGAGGGTACGCCATGGGGAGAACGCCCTCAGAACGACCTCGCAGAAGGCTACCCCTTTTACCGCTGGGCCCAGTACTACCTTGAGAAAAAGGGTCTGCTTCAGTACGAAATAGCTAGTTTTGCCAGGCCCGGGAGATGGTGCCGGCACAACGTCTCCTACTGGACAGGGGGAGAATTTATAGGCCTTGGGCCGTCTGCCTGGGGCTACATGAATTACGAAAGGACGAGAAATATACCCGACCTTGCCGAATACTGTCTAATGGTTTCACGAGGCAATAAACCGGTCTGTTATTCCGAAAGACTGGAGGGGGACCGCCTTGCATCAGAATCGGCCATCCTGGCCCTGAGGACCCGATGGGGCATAAGGCTACAGGATCTTAGACGCGACTGGGGTAAGGACTGGCCTGAAAGAATGAACGCCGCCCTGGAAGAGCTTCCCCGGGACCTTTTCAGGAGTTCGCCGGGAAGGATTGCCCTGAGCAGAAGAGGAATGAGGGTCGGGAACTCCATATGGGAGAGGCTCTTGCCCTGAGGCGCAGTGTGGTTTCTAACCAAGAACCAAGTTCTTCTGATGCCGCAAAAGGGATCCTGTGATGTCGAACATGTTGGAGACGGTCCCCACCGAAAGGGAACCGGTGATCCCGAAATGGCTGGAGCAGGTCCCGCAGACAAGTATTTCTGTCCCCTTGGCCTGAAGGGCTTCAAGGCTTTCGGAGGCCGAGGAACCAGGAAGAGCCAGTTTGACCCCTTCGTTCATAAGGGCGATCAATGAAGGCGGCTGCTCTCTCTCCACCAGTGTCCCCAGGAAGCTTTTCATAAGCACTTCCCCTAGTTCGCGATCGCTTCGGCCCAGGACTTCGGAACAGATAAGAATAGCCACGTCCTCCGGTACCTCGAAGCGTTTCCCGGCAGTTTCGGCCTCGGGATCACCTTCGGGTTGATCACCTTCGGTGCAGACCAGGGTGGCGTAGCCGTCGGCTTCGGAGAAGGAGACACTGATGTTGAGATTTTCGAGGAAACGCCTTACGTTTAGAAGGGGTATCCCGCTGTCTACGACTATCTCAAGGGGCAGCCCATGGCTCTTCAGCGCCTCCCTGGTCATGATAACCGGTTTGGGGCAGGGCCTGTTCCTTGTGTCCACCTTGTGCATGTTCTCTTACCTCCCCTTATACTTGTGAGGGTGATGAGAGCAATAATACCATTGACGGAAGCTCTGGTATCATTCTGTTGGGTCAAGGGATAAAGCCGGGGGCGGAACCGTAGAGATCCGGCCCCCTTCAGGGGATGATGCGAAGATGCGTGACGAGATCAGATCGATTCTTAGGGACCTGCCTTCGATGGATGAACTTCTTCAGAAGCCATGGACTGACCGGTTCCAGGAGGTTTTTGGACGAGAAGCGGTCCGATCGACCTTTGCGGATGTGATAGGTGAAGTTCGAAGTGACCTGATTAAAGGACGCATAAGCTCCATTGATCCCGGCCACATAGAATCGGAGGCCATGTCAAGGCTGGAGAAGTATTCTAGGAAGAGTCTCAGGAGGGTGATCAATGCCACGGGGGTGGTGGTTCACACCAACCTGGGAAGATCGTGCCTAGGCACTGGAGTGCTTGAAAGGGTTATGGAAGCCTCGGGGTGTTACAGTAATCTTGAATACGATCTTGAAGAGGGGGTGAGGGGCCACAGGAACTCCCACGTTGAATGGCTTCTCACAAGAATCACCGGAGCTGATTCCGCACTCGTGGTGAATAATAACGCCGGTGCGGTCCTGCTCTGCCTAGCTGCCCTTGGTCGAGGCAAGGAGGTTATAGTCTCACGGGGGGAGCTGGTGGAGATAGGGGGGTCTTTCCGGATCCCTGACATCATGGAATTCTCAGGGGCCCTTATGAGAGAGGTCGGCACCACCAACAGGACCCACCTCTCTGACTATCTGAAGACTCTTACCCCCGCGACGGGCATGATTCTGAAGGTGCACCCCTCCAACTTCAGGGTGGTGGGTTTCCAGGCCGAGGTGGCCCGGGAGGAGCTGGCCTACCTTACAAGGGAGAAGGATCTGATCTTCATGGAGGACCTTGGCAGCGGAGTGGTCGTTGACCTTGCTGAATGGGGGCTTAAGGGAGAGCCTACGGTCAGGCAGTGCATAGAGTCCGGTGTGGATATCGTGACATTCTCGGGAGACAAACTTCTCGGAGGTCCCCAGATAGGAGTTGTGGTAGGAAGAAGCCACCTTCTGGACAGGATACGGCAGTTCCCCCTGCTGAGAGCCCTCAGAGTAGACAAGATGACCTTGGCCGCTTTCGAGGCAACGTTGAGGCTTTACCTGGGAAAGAAGGTTGATGAGATCCCAACCCTCAGAATGCTCTCCCAACCCTTGAAGGAACTGGAGAGGAAGGCCCGTAACCTGGCCTCGGGGATCAGGCGGTCGACGGATCTTCAGGCAAAGGCTGTTGCTACTCTTGATGCAGTAGGGGGAGGAGCGTTCCCTGCTACTGACATGAATGGCTTCGGGGTCGAGGTGGAGCCGCCGGAAGGGGTCACTGACGGTTCCTTGCTGGAGTTCCTTAGGAAAGCTCCCGTTCCTGTAGTGGCTTCGGCCAGGGAAGGCAAGGTTATCTTCCACGTGAGGACCATGCTTGAAGGGGACGGTAAGGATGTGATAGAGGTGCTTAAAACCTTGGCAGGACGGAAAGGAAGCCATGACCGGGAGAAATGAGGTCCCAATAGTTCTGGGAACAGCTGGCCACATAGATCACGGCAAGACCTCCCTTGTAAAGGCGCTCAGCGGGGTCGACTGTGACAGGCTGGGGGATGAGAAACGGCGTGGAATTACCATAGAGCTGGGTTTTGCACCCCTTACCCTTCCTAACGGAATGACCGTAAGCATTGTCGATGTCCCGGGCCATGAGAGATTTATCAGGCAGATGGTGGCTGGTTCGGCCGGAATCGACGGGGTCATTTTTGTAGTGGCTTCCGATGAGGGGGTAAGGGCACAGACAAGGGAACACCTCGATATCCTGGGATTGCTAGGGGTCAGACACGGACTGGTCGTTCTGACGAAAGCCGACCTGGTGGAAGAGGACTTCCTTGACCTTGCAATGGAAGAGGTCAGGGAAGAGGTAAAGGGAACCTTCCTCGAGAACGCAGAGGTAGTTCCCGTCTCCTCGGTTACCGGATACAACCTTGAAGCTCTCATGGAAGCTCTGGGAAGGCTGGTGGATGGCATTATGCCCAGGAATCCCGAAGGTCCCTTCTTTATGCCCGTTGACAGGTCCTTTCCGGTGAAGGGGTTCGGTGCCGTTGTCACCGGGACCTCCTACCGTGGGAGGGTCAGGAAGGACGATGTCCTTGTGGTCCTTCCAAGGGGCCTGAAGACGGATATCCGCTCCGTCCATGTTCACGATACACCGGTAGAGGAGGCAAGGAGCGGTCAGCGTATCGCACTGAGCCTTGGCGGGATCTCGCTCTCGGAGCTTGAGAGAGGAGACGTACTCTGCTCGCCGGGTGTCTTTTCCCCTTCGCGGAGAATGGATGTTGATCTTAGGATACTTGCCTCATCGCCTGAACCCGTCCGTCACTGGCAGAGGGTTCGAATTCACATCGGGACCACCGATACCGTAGGCAGAGTGGTCCTTCTGGACGGGGACAGAATCGTTCCCGGAGACAGGTCCTTCGCACAGATAGTGACCGAGACCCCCGTCGTTGCGGTCAGGGGAGAGGCCTTTATTATCCGCTTCTACAGCCCCCTTAGGACCATTGGCGGCGGAAGGGTCCTCATGCCCTATGCCAAAAGACCCAGGGGGAAGAGAAGCAGGGAAAGCCATCTGGAGCTGCTGGAAAGGATCTCCAAGGCAAAGGATCCAGGGGAGCTTCTCTGGGCGGTGACCTTCAATGAACCGGTCCTCTCCGCTGAAGAAGCGGTGAGGATGATCCAGGAAAAACCGGCTACCGTGATCTCTTTCGCCAGGAGGCTTGACGATGAAGGACGGGTAATGCTGGTCGAATCCGGGGAAGGCATCATCATGACGGAGATGTGGCCGAAAAGAAGCTAGATGATGCCCTGTCGCTGCTGAAGAGGTTTCACGAAGAGGAGCCTGACAATCCCGGATTTCCGGTGGATACTCTCTGCCGAAAGGTTCTCCCCGAGATGGAGGTCCGTCATGCCAAGAGAGTGTTCGAAAGATGGGCACAGAGCGGGAGACTGAAGATCGAGGAGCAGAGAGTAAGGCTCCCGGGTTTTTTGCCGGGAGATGCTGCCAAGAGAGGAGCTGCTGGAGCGGCCATCCTCGAGATGTGTTCCGAACGGCAGCTCCAATTGCCCGAGATCGCTGATTTTACAGAAAAGACCGGTCTTAGCAAGGCCGAGGCGGAAAAGGCCCTGGAGACACTCCGATCCCAGGGACAGGTCTTTATTGCAGGAAGCGGGTTTGTGGTATCCAAAGAGGTACTGGAGAGTTTCATCGAGACCCTCAGGGGCATAGAGGGCGATATCACTGTGGCCTCCGTCAGGGATGCCACCGGCAGCAGCCGGAAGTACGTCCTCCCTCTTCTGGAGATGCTCGATTCCATGGGGGTAACGAGAAGGGTGCAAGAGAAGCGTATAATGAGAAAAAGATGAAAAGATAAACCTCTTTTAATTATAATCCCCCACACCCACATTGAAATGTGTAAAATTTTGTGGTAAAATCTCTACAAACCTACAACAGGAGTGACCCTGAAATGAGTCCTAGTTTAGCCACGATCCGGGATCGGGTGAACGAGTTCAAGGGCTCCAAGGTTCGGTACAAGGCACTCAAGGGCAGGCGGAAGACGGAAGAGCGTATGGGCGTGATCGTTGAAACTTATCCGCACCTTTTCACAATGTACGTGGAGTCCCAGAGGAGCACTGTATCGTTCAGTTACGCGGAGCTTCTTACCCGCGAAGTTGAAGTGGAGATCCTGCCAGGAAACCGGAAGCTCATACAGTTCTGATAACGCGGGTTTGAACCTAACCCCGGTGCTTTCGGCACCGGGGTTTCTTTTTGTGAGGTGTTTTACATGCAGTACGTCCTCGATTCCCCCGGCAAGATTAATCTGACCCTGAGGATAACGGGCGTCAGGAACGACGGAATGCACGATCTTGCCTCCCTTTTCATGAGGCTGTCCGCAGCCGAAAAGTTGACATTCAGATTCCGAGACGGGGATAATGTCAATAAAGATATTCTAAGAGTACATGGCCAGGTGGTCGAGGGCAGGAACATCCTGGAGAATGTCCTGCAGACAGTTAGGAAGACGGAACCCCATCTGCCCTCCATGGAAGTGGATATCTGGAAACAGGCGCCCCCAGGAAGCGGGCTCGGAGCAGGTAGCGGCAACGCAGCTGCACTGATCAGGTGGCTGTCCTGGGAGTATGGGATCAGTTTACCGGTGGCAGAAGTTGCGAAGATAGGTTCTGATGTCCCCTTCCTTCTTGAAGGCAGCCCTTTTTCATTCAGGGTGGGTGTCGGCGAGAGGGTTTTCGGAGATGTCCCCGATGTATCGGTATCTTTCAAGGGAGTGATCGCCATCCCGGATTGGTCCTGTGACACCGGTGCCGCTTATGGGATGGCCGATGAATTCTACAGGGAAGGGTGGAAGCTCACCGAGGAAGAAGCCTTCAGAGAAGCTCTGGAGGTCCTGGGATTACTGGAGAGACAGGAGAGGGTGGGGCTCCTGCCTAATGATTTTGTCCCCGTACTGGAGACATTGCACCCTGAGTACGGTCTCCTCTTTCAAGCAGCGGAAGCCGGAGGAGCCTTGGCATGGGGGATAAGCGGGAGCGGCAGCTCCTTCTTCTGTCTTTTCGGCGTTGAACCGCCTGCCGGTCTTTTCACTAAACTGCTGAAAGATACGGGTTTTGTGAGGAAAATCCTTGCATTGGGGTGAGTGCGACATGAAGAGTACCCGGACGGAAAGGCTTATCAGGATGGCCTCACGCTTTCTGACCCTGCCTTCCAGACAGATTTCCCTGACGGAGATGTCGGAGCAGTTTGAAGTGTCAAAAACCGTCATCAGCGACGATGTGACCATCATCGACAAGGCTTTTCGCGAAGAGGACCTGGGGGCCATGAGCGTCGGGAGGGGAAGGAGCGGGGGAGCTTCATTCAGACCCGGCTTCTCGGGAAACTTCCGTTCATCCTTCCTCGCTTCTATCGCCGGGATTCTTTCATCCACTGACAGGATACTCCCGGGGATGCTGATCCATTATTCTGACATTCTCTTCAATCCCGGTTACGCCCGTCCTCTGGGGTACGCCCTGGCCTCGGACTTTGCAGACAGGGAGCCAGACGTGGTCATGACCTCCGAGGTCAAGGGGATCCCCCTTGCGATCTTTACCGCCCATGCCCTGGGCATTCCCATGGCTGTGTGCCGTTTCAGAAACAGACCGAGCGACGGCCCCGCCGTGGCCGTTCACTACCCCTCCGGAAGCGGTGAGGTCAGGACCATGTTCATGGGGACAAGGTTCCTTTCTTCCGGGGAAAGGGTCCTGGTCATAGACGACTTCATGAGGGGCGGGAGTACTGCAGCGGGCATGCTCCTTGTAGCAAGGGAGTTCGGGGCAGAGGTGATCGGAACAGGTATTTTTATCGCCGCTTCGGAACCTGCCAGAAAAGCGGTATCGGAATATCGGGCCCTGTTAAGACTTGAAAGGGGTGCTGATGGGGTTCCGATAGTGAAGGTGCAACTTTAGGGCAAGGACGTAGATCGTGACTCGTACCCTGGCACTTCGCTTTGGGCAGCGCGAAGCCACCCGAAGTGTTTCAATGAGGGACCTTGTAACTCGTAACTCGAAGAAAGCGTGAATCGTAAATCGTGAATCGAAAAACCTCGCACCACTGAGGACACAGAGGAAGACCTTCTTTTGGAAGGGCCAAAACCAAAGAGCCCTTGCCCTTGTTTTCCGAGTCACCAGTCACGAGTCACCAGTCACGTAAAGGCCTTTCTCCCGCACTTTTGCACCCGCACTTTTGCCGCACACGCACACACGCACTTTTGCCGTTTGACGTGTTCTCCCAAGTGGGTTAGAATCACCCAATGGGAGGAGGTGGATTGTCCCCATGAGCGTGAAGGTCAACACGGATGAGTGTATCGGCTGCGGAGTTTGTGCGCAGATATGCCCGGATGTTTTTGAACTTGACGAGGACGCCGGAAAGGCCAGGGTGATCCGGCCCGAAGGTGCAGAGTGCGCGGCAGAAGCTGCTGATAGCTGCCCCGTAGGCTGTATCACCGTAGAGTAGAAGGTCTTCCGTTATCCACCAGGTTCCCCTCGCTTTATCAGTTTCTCCCCGGAATGGGCCCATAGCTCAACTGGTCAGAGCCACCGGCTCATAACCGGAAGGTTCCTGGTTCGAGTCCGGGTGGGCCCACCAAGCCAAACCAGAATAAAGCCACCGCCGGTGGCTTTATTTTTTTTAGGGGGTGGATCCAGTGCTCCAAGTAAAGGATGTGATCGAGGGGATCGATTCATTCGCCCCGTTCTCCTTATCATGCGAATGGGACAACTCCGGGCTGCAGATAGGATCTTTCGAACAGGAGGTGGACCGGGTAGCGGTATCCCTCGACCTTACGGACAATGCCATAGAAGAGGCAATGGAGAGGGGTTGTTCCTGCCTTGTCACACATCACCCGGCCATTTTTGAACCCCTGAGAAGTATCCGGACCGAGACGCCCCTGGGCAGGAAGATCCTGGCCTGTCTTGAGAACCGGCTTTCGGTGATCTCAGCGCACACTAACTGGGATATGAGCCCTAGAGGGTGCAATTGGACCCTTGCCGACCTGATCGGCCTGGAAGGGAGATCCTCCCTGGACACAGAGAACGACAAGGCCCAGTGGATAGGTACCTGCGGGGTCTTCGATGTCCCTGAAGAGGGTCCATCTCTTCCGGAGAAGCTCCTGGAAAGGTGGAATCTTTCCTGGGTTAGGGATTATAATGTCCCGAAAACAGTCACCGGCCTTGCCATAGTGGGAGGTTCCGGTGGCGACCTGTGGCCCATGGCTAAGGCCAGGGGCTGCAAATTGTTCATCACCGCTGACATTAAGTATCATCAGGTCATGGAAGCCGTCGAAAACGGTCTCGGCGTGATCGTTGCCGACCATGGCGAAATGGAGAGGGCAACTATTCCAGTTCTCGGGTCCCTGCTTTCCGAAGCGCTTCGAATTGAAGTCATTCACGTTGACCCCCGGGGCTTCGATGCCGGCAACATTCATCGGAATAATTATTGATCACCAAATCATGATACGGGGTGTGAGCATTTATGGCCAAACGTGTTTTCAGCGGCATGAGACCTACTGGGAGGCTTCATCTGGGGCATCTTGCAGGGGCTCTCTTCAACTGGGTAAGGTTCCAGGACGAGTATGACTGCTATTATTGTATCGTTGACTGGCATGCCATGATGTCGGACTACTCCGACACGAGCAGCATCAGGAGCAACTGCCGGGAAGTTCTCCTTGACTGGCTCGGTGTGGGACTCGACCCTGACAGGAGCACCATCTTCCTCCAGTCCCATGTCCCCCAGCACGCCGAATTGCATCTGGCTCTTTCCATGATAGCCCCACTGGGCTGGCTGGAGAGGTGCCCAACCTACAAGGACCAGATACTCAACATCCAGAACAAAGATCTCAGTACCTACGCCTTCCTTGGCTACCCCGTTCTTATGGCAGCGGACATTCTGCTCTATAAGGGCGAACTGGTGCCCGTCGGGGAGGACCAGTCGGCCCACCTTGAGATATCAAGGGAGATGGCCCGCCGTTTTAATAACTTCTTCGGGGAGGTCTTTCCTGAACCGCAGACCATCCTGACAAAAACCCCCAAGGTCCCGGGGACGGACGGCCGCAAGATGAGCAAATCCTACGGCAATTCCATCAACATAGCCGACAGTCCCGAGGAGATCTGGGAGAAATTGAGGACCATGATGACCGACCCCGCCAGGGAGAGGCGAAAAGACCCGGGTGACCCCGAGAAGTGTCCTGTCTGGGATATCCACAAGGTCTTCAACAACGACATGGAGGAGAGGGACCGCCTCTCTGAAGGATGCAGGACGGCAGGCATAGGCTGCATCGATTGCAAGAAAGCCCTCTATTCGCACCTTATGGGTTACCTGGAGCCCATCCAGGCCAGGCGAAGATCCTTCGAATCCAGCGAGGAAGATATGATCGAGGTGTTGAGGAAGGGTGCCAAGAAAGCTGAAGGAGTGGCCGCAGAGACCATCTCCGAGGTCATCAGTGCGATCGGATTTATTCCAAGGTGAGAGATCCTCTGAGCAGCGGTGGGGGTCTGAATGGAACTGGATGTAGAGCTTGAGGGTTTCTCCGGGCCGCTGGACCTTCTCTGCCACCTGGTGGAGTCAGGAGAGATGAGTGCTTCCGAGATCAGTGTCAGCGAGCTGATCCGTGTATACTCCGATTTTCTGATCAGGAACGAAAGGGCGACTATCAACGAGATGGCCGCCTTTTTCTCCCTCACGGCCCGGCTCCTGTTGGGAAAACTGAAGGCAATTCTGCCCTCCCTTCCGGGGGTCAGTCAGGATCATGAAGAGGAGATCGTCGAGACGGAACTGATCGAGCAGACCCTGGTCAGATACAGACCCTACAGGGCTGCAGCGGCCTACCTTGCGGAAATGATGAGGTCCAGGGGGCGGTGCTTTACCCGTAACAGTTCGGAAGAGGGACCCCCCTGGTTCGATATGGGGGACCTTTACTCGCTTTCCGTTCTGTGGTGGGAGATGGTCCGCCGGAAGCGTGAAGGCACCCAGTCCCTTGAGACAGATCTAGAAGAGGAGTGGGACGGCATTCCGGCAGCCACGCCCGAAGAGGAACAGGTCGAGGGAAGGATGGCCGAGATAGAGATGCTGCTATCATCAAGAGGTGCGCTTCTGCTCAGCGAAGTCCTTGGGACTCCCTGTTCAAGACATTTGTTGGTGGTGACCCTTCTGGCGCTACTTGAGATGGCCAGGCTGGGAAGGGTAAGACTTCACCAGGAGGAGCTTTTCGGTGATGTCAGGATATCCGGTTGAGACACCCCTCTCCCCGATCGCAAGGTCCGTGGAGGCAGTTCTTTTTGTAGCCGTTCAGCCTGTCGGCGTTAAGGAACTGGCCTCGGTCACTGGCGTAACGGAGGAGGCTGTGGAGAGAGCCCTGGAGGAGATAAAGGAGAGATACAAGAAGTGCCACGGCCTTTGCCTTCTGAACATAGCCGGAGGCTGGTCGATGGCCACCTCCCCTGAACAGGAGGAGGTGGTCACCCTCTTTCGAGATGTGGCTCTCTCACAGAGGATAAGGCTGAGCAAGGCCGCCCTGGAATCCCTTGCCGTGATAGCCTACTCCCAACCGGTGACCCGTTCCGAGATCGAGGAGATACGAGGTGTAAGGTGCGAAAGGGTGCTCGACACCCTTCTGAAGCACGGCCTCATCAGGGTGGCGGGGAGGAGAAAGGGTTCGGGAACCCCCCTTCTTTACAGAACGACAAACTCCTTCCTCTCACTTTTCGGGCTCGGTTCTATATCGGACCTTCCCACCCTCGATGAGATGCAGGATATACTGTCCCAGGACGAGTACCCCGAAGATGGTGAAAGGGCCACATGACCCAGGGGGTGCGTATCAACAGGTTCATAGCCGCATGCGGTGTTTGCTCCAGAAGAAAGGCCGACCTGCTGGTCATGGCCGGGAGGATATCGGTCAACCTGAAGGTCTGTACCGATCCGTCCAGGACCATAGATCCCGAAAGTGATGTTGTTAAACTGGACGGAGATGTCATTTCGATCCGGCCGAAGCTCTACATTGCAATGAATAAACCCAGAGGTCTTGTCTGTTCCGTCTCGGACAGGTTCTCCCCAACGGTCCTAGAGCTTCTCCCCTCCGAGATCCCTGTAGAGGGTCTCTTCCCGGTCGGCAGACTTGACAAGGGAAGCGAGGGGCTTCTGCTTCTTACCAACGACGGAGAGATGGCCCAGCGGATCCTTCATCCGAGCCACCAGATCCTCAAGACCTACGAGGTCCTTCTTGATGCCACTGCTGAAGACGCTGCCCTGGAGTCCTTCATGAAAGGGACTGAGGTAGAGGGAAGAACGGTCAGGCCGGAAAGGGTGGTCGCCATTCCCAGAAGACCTGAGGGGCGGTGGATCTCGGTCACCCTTTCGGAAGGTTTGAAGAGGGAGATAAGGGTAATGGCCGCCACGAGAGGTTTTAAAGTTGTAAGGTTGGTCAGGACCCGGGTCGGTCGCCTGGATATGAAAAGGCTCAGACCGGGAGAGTTCATGATCCTCGATGGCAAGGTCCTTCTGAAAATGATCCTGCACGGCGGCTCAGTATAGCTCCTGGAGGCGATGACCGGATGGGGACCGCGGATCCATGCAAGGGAAACATAATAACCATTGACGGTCCGGCGGGGGCGGGCAAGAGCACCGTCGCAAGGCTGGTAGCGGAGAGGCTTGGTTACGAGTATCTTGATACCGGGGCAATATACCGGGGGATAACGTACTTTCTTTCCGGGAGGTCCATCCGGCCTTCGGAAGATGGAAATATTGCCCATGCCCTGGAGGAATGCACCATCTTCATTGAAGAGGGAAGGGTATTCATAGACGGTGTGGATGTATCGGACAAGATACGGTCACCGGAGATCGACCTGGCAGTATCAGCCTATTCGGCGCTTCACACGGTCAGGAGTTTCCTTCTGCAGATACAGAGAAAGGCAGCTTCAGGAAGGAAAATGGTGGCCGAGGGAAGGGATATGGGGAGTGTGGTCTTCCCGGAAGCACCGATCAAGTTCTACCTTGACGCCAGTCTCGAGGTGAGGGCGACCAGACGTTGGAGAGAGCTGAATGCAAAGGGCGTCAACATAACCCTCGAAGAGGTAAGAAAGCAGGTCCAGAGACGGGATCAACTCGACAGTGAAAGGGAGCTCTCCCCCTTGAGGGTTCCAGAAGACGCACATATCATAGATACTTCGAAGAGGTCCCTTGACGAGGTCGTGAACGTGATCCTGGCTGTGATCGAAGACCAAAGGGCCTGTTGAAGGAGGCCAAGGGAGGTTAATTCTTGAGAACCCTCTTCTACTGGACCACAGCTTTGTTCTTCAGGCTAGTGATGAAGATCTACAACAGAGTGACAGTGATCGGGCTTGACAAAGCTCTGGCGGCAAGTCCTCCGGTCATTATTGCGGCCAACCACTGCAGCAACCTGGACCCTATCGTTATAGGCGCCTTTTTCCCCAGGAGACTGAGATACCTTGCCAAGTCGGAACTTTTCAATTTTGCCCCCCTGGGTCTGGCGATCAGGGCCCTGGGCGCCGTACCGGCCAAGAGGGAAGACCTGCAGGGAGCAGCAGGTGCCCTCAAGTTCCTTGTCGAGAGGCTACAGTCGGGCGAGGACGTCCTTCTCTTCCCCGAGGGGCAGAGGTCTCATGACGGAAGGCTCAAACCCCTGGAGGGAGGCGTGGGGCTTCTTGCAGCAAAGACCGGGGCTCCAGTTATCCCTGCCTATATCCATGGGACTTTCGAGGCCATGCCGCGCGGATCAAGAGCCTACAGGCCCGCCAAGGTAGTTCTCTCCTTCGGTCAACCGATATATCCGGGATCGCCCGGAACTGAAGGCTCCTCATCGAAAGAACTGAGAAGATCCGTGATCGACAGTCTTGAAAGATCCCTGAAAGAACTGGAGGAAAGGTCCTTTTGATTGACCTGCGGCAGCTATCCTCACGAAAGGCCTTTCTGGTGGCCCTTGACGAGGACGATAGCCTCGACGTTCCGGGCTCTCTGGAGGAGCTGTCGCTCCTTCTCGGCAATCTCGGGATAACCACTACAGGAATCTCCATACAGCGACGCTCAAGGCCTGACCCTGGTTCTTTCATAGGATCGGGGAAAGCCGAACTTGTCGGTGCCGAGGCAAGGGACCTTGGGGCAGGGCTCATAGTTGTCAACGGGAGCCTTTCCCCTGGCCAGGCTGCCGCTCTGGGTCGTCTGACGGGCCTTACCGTCTGGGACAGACCCCTGGTGATCATGAAGATCTTCGAGGACAGGGCCCAGACGGGTGAGGCAAAGCTGCAGATAGAACTGGCACGCTGTCGATACGAGATACCTTTCCTCAAGGGGCTTGGGCTCCAGATGTCCCGCCCGGGAGGAGGCGTTGGCACCAGGGGACCGGGCGAGACGGAGTTTGAGAGGCACAGAAGAAAACTGGAGAGAAGGATCAGGGAGATCAACAGGAAGATAGAGGCCATAAGGGAGAGAAGAAAGGATCAGAGAAAACACAGGGCCAGGGCCGGTCTTGCCACAGTCGCCCTCACGGGTTATACAAACAGTGGAAAGTCTACACTACTGAGGAGACTTTCAGGAGACACTGACCTCCCGGTTGCAAACAAGCTCTTTTCGACCCTTGATCCTTTCATCAGAAGGGTCCGGCTACCCGGCGGAGCCCCGGTCCTCTTCACCGATACGGTCGGTTTTATAAGGGACCTCCCCCCTGACCTCGTAGCCGCTTTCAGTGCCACCCTCGAGGAGGTCGCCGCAGCGGACCTTGTTATCCTGGTAGCTGACCAGTCCTCAGGGAGGTATGAGGAGGACGTCGAAGTGGTGGAGGAAGTACTGGCCTCCATAGGGGCTGGTGCTGTGCCGAGGATTATCGCCCTGAACAAGATAGACCGGATCGGACCTGAAACTGCCGAAACCATCAGGGCGCTGGCGGTAAGGTCCGGTGACCGGGTCATCCCCATAAGTGCTCTCAGGGGCGATAACATCCCGGAACTCCTTACCGTAGTAGAGGGTATGCTTTTCATGGGCCGGGGGAAGGAGTGTGCCAGTTGCTGAAGAGTATGACCGGTTTCAGCCGGACAGAGGAGAGGACAGGGCTCTGTATTGTCGCCCTGGAGATATCGAGCGTCAACCACCGGAACCAGGAGATATCCGTCAGACTTCCCAGGGAGATCTCACACCTTGAGCCGATGATCCAGCAGAAGTTGAGGTCATCTTCCAGGAGGGGAAAGATCCAGGCAAGGATAGACATTTCGTGGGATTCGGCGGTCAAGGCTTCGAGGATAGAGTCGGAGGTCCTGAAAGGCTACGCTAAAGAGATGCAGGACATCAGAGTTCAACTAGGCATGAAGGGAGAGGTGAACCTTGAACTTCTTCTCCCCCTCCCCGGTGCGGTCTCCTCGCAGGAGACCGCCGGCAGCGAACTGGAAGGCATCCTTAAAGATGCCGTGGAGACCATCCTGGACAGGGGCATCGAGGAGTGGGATTCCATGAGGGTAAAGGAAGGAGAGCATCTGCAGGGAGCGATCCTGGATCTGATGATCCAGTTCGGTAATATCACCGGCGTAATAGAGGACAAGTGGAGCACTGCCCGAGAGAAGGCTCTCAGTTCTGTCAGGGAAAGGATAAGTCAGGTCCTGGGAGCTTACGCCCCAGCAGTTGATGAGAACCGTATCGCCCAGGAGATAGTGCTCCTCTCCGACAAGTGGGATATCACCGAGGAGATAGCGAGGTCCTCGAGCCACGTGGATAAATTCCTCGGCTTGGTACATAATGATGAGGTTTCGGGGAAGACCCTGGATTTCCTCCTCCAGGAGATGAACAGGGAGATCAACACTATTGCTTCAAAGGTCCAGGATCCTGAGGTGAGGTGGGCGGCCGTTGAGGCCAAGGGCCTCCTTGAGAGCATCAGGGAGCAGGTCCAGAACGTGGAGTGAGATGATGGGTTATAACCTTTTGCACATCGGATTCGGGAACATGATAGTTATCGAGAGGGTCGTGGCGATCATCCACCCCTCCTCCGCTCCGATCAAGCGGCTGAAAGATGAAGCGAGAAGCCAGGGCAGGCTTATCGATGCTACTGAAGGCCGGAAGACCCGGGCTATCCTGATAACCGACAGTAACCACGTGGTGCTGTCGGCGATCCAGCCAGAGACGATAGGTGTCAGGTTCGAGGGGAAGGAGAAGGAGGGCGAACCTGATCGATAGGGGGCGGCTTTTCGTGATCTCCGGCCCCAGCGGGGTTGGGAAAGGGACTCTCAGGAAAGCACTTTTCGAGGCCGTTGAGGGTCTCGAATACTCCATATCCTGCACCACCCGTGAACCCAGAGAGGGAGAGACCGAAGGAGTCGATTACAACTTCATCGGCCATGAACGCTTCAGGGAGCTGGTGGAACAGGGGAGTTTCCTGGAATGGGCAGAGGTCCACGGTAACCTTTACGGTACCCTCAAGGAGAACGTTGAGAGGATCCTCGCCGACGGGCGTGACGCAGTCCTCGAGATAGACGTTCAGGGAGCTCTCCAGGTCAAAGGTTCGATGCCGGAAGCGGTTCTTGTCTTTATCCTTCCTCCATCGGAGGAGGAACTCAGGAACAGGTTGGACAGGAGGGGTACGGAAAAGGAGGAGGATCTCGAAGGCCGACTTAAGGAGGCCAGGAACGAGATGCTCCTTTCGGCGAGATACGATCACCTGGTCGTCAATGACGACCTTGACAGAGCTCTGGAAGCCCTCAGGAATATAATTGAGAGCTACAGGGACCCGGGTCAAACCCCATAATAAATTTCGACGAGGTGATAACCAGTGACAGAAAATTCCTACAAGGCGAAGGATCCATCTATTTTGTCGAACAAGTATCTTTTAGCCTGCGTGATCGCCAAACGGGCGAGACAGCTCAGCGAAAAGAAGGGGCGCGTTAATCTGGAGGAGGGTGAGGCATATTTTGACCCTGTCCAGCATGCCATAAGGGAGATCGAAGAGGGGAAGATAGTTGTCGCGGTCCCCGAAGGCAGTCAGGCACCTGATCCGGAAGGAGACGAAAAGAATGTCCCTGGTGTGGAAGAAGGATCGTAAGATGTTCCTGGGGGTCTGCGGAGGTATCTCCGCCTACAAGATCCCTGAATTGATCAGAGAGTTCGGGAGGTACGACTGGGAGGTCGAGACGGCCCTGACCCAGGCTGCGGAAAAGTTCGTCTCGCCCCTTGCTATTTCGACACTCTCCGGGAAGAGAGTATGGCTGGAGGAGGATTTCCTTTCCCGCGAAGAGGGGTGGAAGATCCCCCACATAAACATCGCTGAGTGGGCCGACATAACCGTTATTGCCCCGGCGACAGCTTCTTTCCTTCATAAAGCAGCATGGGGGGAGGCTTCAGACGTGATCTCCGCAGCTATACTGGCCACCCGGAAGCCGGTGATGATCTTTCCGGCCATGAACGTATTCATGTGGGAGAACAGGGCTGTAAGAGAAAATACCAGCCGCTGCAGGGACCTTGGTTACCAGGTTTTCGAGCCAGAGGAAGGTTTTCTGGCATGCGGTTACGAAGGGAAGGGAAGACTCCCCTCCCCGGAGGTCATCAGGGAAGAGGTTTTTCGGGCCCTGGAGCCGCGAAAGGACATGAAGGGGGTCAGGGTACTCGTCACATCAGGCCCCACAAGGGAGGCCATAGACCCTGTCCGTTTCATCAGCAACCCGAGCTCCGGCAAGATGGGGTCATCGCTGGCGAGGACCTGCTGGTACAGAGGTGCGGAGGTGACGATGATCACAGGTCCTGTTGCCGAGTCACCTCCCCACGGGGTCAGGGTGATAAACGTGGTATCCGCCGATGATATGTATGAAGCAACCATGGAGGAGGCCCCTTCCCATGACATAATCGTCAAGGCGGCTGCAGTGGGAGACTTCAGTCCCTCGTCCTTCTCGACGAGCAAGATCAAACGAAGGGAAGGCAAGCCCCTGGTCCTCGAGATGGTCCCCAACAGGGATATTGCCGCAGCCCTGGGAGCCTCCAGGAGACCGGGGCAGTTCATTGTCGGTTTTGCTGCCGAGACCGAGGACCCTGTGGAGAATGCCATGGGCAAGCTCAGGAAGAAAGGGCTCGATCTTATCGTTGTAAATGATGTCAGCGGACCCGAAGGAGCCTTTGGATCGGATAGAAACTCTGTCAGGATCATCGGCTGTGAGGGGGTGCTCTCCTCCGTGGAGGGTTCGAAGGAAGATGTAGCAGAAGCCATCTGGAACGTAGTTGCCCGACGGCGCAGGGAACGCGGTTAGTGGAAGTGTTCCTGGAAGTGATAGTACCAGGACCGTGGTGGCATCCTTTGACCTATGAATGGGATAGACCCGCTGAAAGGGGCGTCAGGCTTTCTGTTCCTGTAGCTGGCAGGACCAGGACAGGGTTTGCCACAGGGACCGTATCGGGAACTCCCCCTGCTGCGTCTTTCAGGATTTTGAAAGCGAAAGAGATCCTTGACGATTCCCCCCCTCTGGGTTGGGAGCTGTTCGAGACCGCCTTGCGCCTGGGCAGGCATTTTTTGTGCGGGCCCGGAGAAGCCCTCAAGGTGGTCTCCCCCGATCATATCCTTGCCGGAGAGCCGACAGGTGACCTACCCCGGCCAGCACCCCCCGGAGAGTCTTTCTCAGAGAGCCAGTGTTTTCTCCCCTCCTTTGGAGACAGGAAGGAAGAATACCTCCGCTCGATCCTTTCCAGCAAAGCAGGGGTTCTGGTGCTTTTCCCGGAGAGGGAAGGCGCTTCGTCCTTCTGGAAAGGGCTTCCTCCGGAGGTCAAGAGAGAGGGGGTCCTGTGGACATCAAGCTCCGGTGTCGCTGCAAGGAAGAGATGGGAGAGGGTGAGGACGGGAGAGGCCAGAATAGTGGTCGGATCCCCTGCCGCGGCCTTTGCTCCTCTCCCGTCAATGGACCTTGTGATCGTCGAAGATGAGGGCAACCCTGCCTACAACTCAGAAAGATTTCCATATTTCAATTCCCGGAGCGTCGCAGGTTCGAGGGCCCGTCTGTGGGGTGCCGGCCTGATCTACGGAGGGAGCGTCCCCTCGGCGAGGAGTTTTCTGAAGGGAGCTTCCTGGCCGGGATCCAACGGACCGGGGAAGTATGTTTTCGTATCTCTCCGAGACGCCCGGAGAATTACCGTCCCAGGAGTGAACGAACCCCTGACCGTAAGCGACACGGCTCTGAGCCGCACCAGAGAAACAGTGCAGGAGAAGGGGACCGTGATCTGGGTCCTGGACAGGAAGGGTTATTCCAGCACCGTAATATGTGGAGAGTGCGGGAGACTCCTGACCTGTGAAAGGTGTGGTCTTCCCATCAGATGGGATGACGGCCGACAGGTCTTCACCTGTACCTGCTGCGGTAAGGAGAACCCCGTTTCGGACCTTTGCCCATCCTGTGGAGGCCGTTCCCTCCAGGGATCCAGGCCGGGCCTTGAAGGGGCAAGGATGGTAGCGGAGAGTGTGCTGGGCGAAGATCTCCCCCTTTTCACATGGCACGCTGACGTCCGACAGACCGTCTCTTCGAGGAAGAAGATGATAGAGGGGCTGGCCGGGGGAGGAGTAGTGGTAGGTTCCCGGAAATCCCTGGAAATTTGCGACTTCCTGTCCGTTCCGCTTATATGCTGGCTTGACGCCGATTCCGCCGCAGGGGCTCCTTTTTTTGACTCTCGTGTCCGGGCCTTCAGGATGATCTGGGAATCGGCCTGGAGAGGCCCCGGTCACGACGGCAGAACAGTGGTCGTGCAAAGCCGGCGCCCCAGGACGGGCTGGCAGAAGGGTCTGGTGGCGGGGTGGGACTATTTCTGGAAGAATGAGCTTGAGGAGAGAAGGGTCCTGGACCTTCCTCCATGGAGATATCTTGTCGAGATAGCCAACCTTGGTGAAAGCAAGGAAAGGATCAAGGGGCTTCTCATCGAGAAAGGTATAGAGCCCCTTGATCCGGGAAGTTCCATGGACTTGATCTGGGTCAAGTGCAGTGACCTGGAAGGGTTAAGGAAAACCCTGGCCCCACTTTTCATTATATCGGGTTCCTCCAGGGTTTTCCCCAGGATATCCCTCCGGTCGGATTAGAAGACCGGGAAAGGCAGGAATGATCCATGGCAATAGTTGCTATCGTCGGACGGCCCAACGTGGGCAAGTCATCTCTCTTCAACCGCATCGTCGGGAAGAGGAGAGCCATCGTGGACGATCAACCCGGTGTAACCAGGGACCGTATCTATGGCGAAGTGGAACACGGGGAGAGAACATTCCTGCTGGTCGATACCGGGGGTCTTCTCCCCGATGGGGGAGACTCCATCGCCGGTAGCATCAGAAGGCAGGTCCTTCTGGCCGTGGAAGAGAGCGATCTCCTGGTTCTTGTTGTCGACGGGAAGGACGGGATGACGACCCTCGACAGGGAAGTGGCCCTGTTCCTCAGAAAGAGGGAGAAGCCGGTCATCGTCGCTGCCAACAAGATCGATGACATTGTCCACGAGGGCAGGGAGGCCGAGGCCCATACCCTCGGATTCAAAGACGTCATCGGTGTCAGCGCGGCCCACAACAGGAACATCGAAGAGCTGCTCGACCGGATCGTATCCCTGGTCCCGGAGAAGGGACCGGTCAAGGGTGCCCCAAGGGAAGGGGAGGTTGCCGTGGCGATCGTGGGTCGTCCCAACGTGGGAAAGTCCACGCTCCTCAACCTTCTTTCTGGGTCCGAAAGGTCTTTGGTAAGCCCAATGCCAGGCACTACAAGGGATTCGGTGGACTCCCAGGTCACGATCGGGGGCAGGCACTTCCGGTTCATCGATACGGCAGGGTTGAGAAAAAAGAGCAGGATCGCCTCGGACGTTGAATTCTACTCCCTGGTAAGGACCCATGAAAGCATTGAAAGATCCGACGTTGCGGTCCTTCTGATGGAGGGGGGGGAGATCTGCACAGACCAGGACAAGAAGATGGCCGGCCTGGTGATAGAGAAGGGCAAGGGGCTGATAATCGCGGTCAACAAATGGGACCTTTTACAGAAAGACCCGGACCTGGGGGACAGGATATCAAAACAGATCAGGGATGAGATGCCTTTCACCGATTTTGCCCCGCTGATCTTCATTTCGGGGTTGACTGGAAGGGGTGTCCACAAATTACCCGAAATGATCTCCGCGGTCCAGACGAACAGGTCTCGTTGGCTGGACACCTCCAAGATCGGGGCCCTTGTCAGGGACGTGCTCGCATTTGAGAGGATGCCGACAGCTCCAGGGGGGAGAATGCTCAGGATCAAGGGGTGTACACAGGTTGCCGTGAATCCCCCGGCCTTTGCCTTCTCCGTCAACGACAGGGATATTGTCACCAGGTCCTTCGAAAGATACGTTGCAAAGAGGATAAGGGAGATGGGTGATTTCGAGGGGACTCCCCTCAGGGTCTTCTGGAGATCGGGACGGAAAGGGGCCTGATCTGCACACAGAGCCACTCGGCACTTGACCACTTCTGCTGCAGATGATATTAGTGTATCTGGCCGTCAGTGATAAGACTAACGGCCATATTGACATCCTGAAGAGCTGGAGGTGCGGGCAAAGTGACTAAGGCGGATCTGATCAACGCGGTCGCAAAATCTGCGGGCATCACCAAGAAACAGGCGCATGAGGCTGTAGGTTCCACTTTCGGGGCTATCGTCAAGTCTCTCGCCGATGGGGAGAAGGTTCAGCTGGTCGGCTTCGGGACTTTCGAGGTAAGGAACAGAGCCCCCAGAAAGGGGAGAAATCCCCAGGATCCCACCAAGGTCATCAACATCCCGGGGAAGAAGGTCCCCGCTTTCAGGCCTGGCAAAGCCCTGAAAGACAAAGTTCGCTGACCCTTCCGATCTTATTCATCAAGGTTTGCGGGCAGGGGGCCCTGTGCCTCCTGCCTTCTTTTTCCCCCCCGGAGCAGGGGAGAGAGTATTTCGAAGAGAGCAGACCAATGTTTTAGTTCCAGTTCTTCGGCCCTGGA
>Ga0116141_10000412_pt1 | contig 33198 bp, 19 predicted proteins | sample AD_UKC097_MetaG_FD_89744 | JGI IMG/M metagenome (GOLD analysis project Ga0116141, IMG submission 89744) | Active sludge microbial communities of municipal wastewater-treating anaerobic digesters from USA - AD_UKC097_MetaG | ecosystem: Engineered > Bioreactor > Anaerobic > Digestate | place: USA...
GATATCGGCCCGGGCGAGGACCTCACGGAAATCGTTATAGACCGCGCAGTCCTTGTTGCCGTATTGCCCGTCGACCATTCCGCGGGCGATCTGTCGTTGCTCACGGTCCACGTCGCAGACAGCGATCACCTGGGCGTCAGGCTGTCCGAGGAAGGTCTTGAGGTTCATCTCCCTGCCGTGACCCCCGGTCCCAATCATCCCGAGCGTGATTCGCTCGCTGGCAGCAATGGTCCCGGCCCGGCCCAGCGCCGAGGGACGCACAAAATACGGGACCGCAAACCCGGCGGCGGCAGCCACGTGTCTCAGGAACGCTCTTCGCCCGATTCTTTGACCCATCGACATCCTCCCGTTTGCGACGAACCGCCGGGTCGCGGGCTCCTACCGGCGCCTCAGCTAAAACGACAGCAGCATCTGCCAGATGTAGGTATTGCCCAATGCGTCGATGTCTTCCCAGATCCGCTGGACCATCGCCTTGTCGCCCGTGATCTCGGGCAAGTCCTTGATACGCTGTTCCCAGGGGAAGCATACGCCCGGCTTGACCTTCGGCGCGGGCCGGCCCGCCATGCCCTTGGCCTTCTTTCGCGATTCGACGGACGACGGCAGATCGCACGGTGGCGTTGCGGTCGGCGGCTGATACGTACCGGATGAGTAGACGCCGTGCTCGCGGCAGACCTGCGTCATCACCTTCATGTTCTCGACGCTCGTATCGTCCTGCAGGATCGCCCCGGCATCCATGATGTACCCGCCGTCTCTGGCCACCTCGTTAATGACCCGCAGTACGAAGTCCCGCACCTCGTCGGGCGAGCCGTAACTGAGCAGCATGTTCGGGATGCCGCCGCTGATGGCGAATTTGTCGTGCAGCTTGCGATGGACCTCGAAGATATCATCCTGGTCGCAGTGGAAGACGATACTGCGGTCCGGCAGCTCTCGGAACGTGTCGAAGTGGTGCTTCCACCGCCCCTCGGCGTAGAAGAGCGTCTGGTGCCCATTCTTCCAGAACTCCTCAATGCACGGCCTGAGCGTCGGCCAGTAGTGCGACTCGAATTGCTTGGGATTGAAGAAGGGCACGCACCCGCGGTGCATCCAGTAGCCGATGGGCACGTGGTTCGTCGGGTCGGCGGTGGTCAGGCCCACGTTGACGAGGTGCGGCATGAGGGCCTCGCAGGCCTTGAGCACCTTCTTGGGCTGCGTATGCATGTCGTTCACGAGGCCGAGGTAGCCCCGCAGCTTGTCCGCGATGATATCGAAGGGGGCCTTGAAGATGCCCGCGATGGCGGAGGCCGTGCCACACTCAGATTGGAGTCTCGCCACCTGGGGTCCGAAGGCGTAGAAGTACTGCAGCATGGCCATCCCACTTTTGACCAGGGCCAGGTTGTTGCGATAGGTCGAGGCCTCGCCGATCTTACTGATCTCCGTCGAGACGCGGGGCAGCCAGGTATTGTAGAGAAAGGCCGTCGGGTCGTCGATCAACGCGTCGTACTCATCGGCCTTCATGAATGCGTCTTCCTGGGAAGGCTCCCTGTACTGGAAACCCTTGTCGGCGGGGATGTGGACGCCGGGGATGCCGTAGTACCTCAGCCCGGCTGCCTGGGCCAGGCCGGTCCAGACGTAGACCATATTGGCGACGACCGCGTCCCACTGGAAGTCCCTGGCGGTCTTGACCGCGGCCTCGAACGCCTTGTTGTAGTCGTGCGCCACGTCCTGGCAGGTATAGCCGGCATACTTGGCCACGAACTCGGCCACGAACGGTCGCAGAGGGATCATGTCCGGCTTTTCGTTCCGCATCGCCGTGACGTATCGGTTGAATCGCTGCTGGTAGAGTTGCTCCATATCCTGCGGCATCGCATTTCCCCTCGAAACGTACTCTTCTCAATTTGCCGACTTGCGATCTGGCCCACCACGCCGGCCCACGCACATCACAAATAGTCGATAGCAGATCGTCAATCCAACGGCCCTCGGGCCCGCACGATTGTGCCAAGATACCCCAATTCCCAAAAGACGGCAACGGCAATCTCGAACGGGCGAATGATCTTCCTGCGCCTCTCGACGCAAGGTACCGAAATTGCCGCCCCACAAGACGAAACTGGTAGCGAACGACAGGCATACGGTGTACCCTTTGGGTAGACTGTTCGGATCCGATTCAGAACAGGAAAGACGGATCTCGCATTGCGCGAGTCCGCGTGGGCATTGTTGAGCAGAGAACGTGACATGTTTCGTGCTACGGCACCAAGTGGTCTGTTGAGTCTGAAAGCGGTCGTCCGGGCATGTGTGATGGCACTGACCTGTGGCTGTTCGCCTCATGGCTCCAGGCAATCCGGGGGATTCGGCGTGGTAGACACTCACTTCCTCGGGTGCGCCTGGAACGAGGGACATGCAGAGGCATCGGTCGTCTCTCAGGACGGCGGATTCCTTGACAGTCTCACCCGCCGCCCATAGAGTGGGCAGAGTATGGCGAAGACACTGTACATAGTCGATGGTCACGCGCACATCTATGCGGCGTACTATGCGCCGATGAGGCAACAGCTCAGCAGCCCCTCGGGTGAGCCGACCAAGGCGACGTATATCTTCACGATGGCCCTGTTGGGTTTGATCGAGAGGAACAAGCCGGACATGATCGCCGTGGCGATGGACTCCAAGGCCCCGACGTTCCGCTCGCAGGTCTTCGCCGAGTACAAGGCGAATCGGCCCCCCATGCCGGAGGAGTTGCCCATCCAGGTTGAGCGGATCAAGGAGATCCTGGCCGCGATGAGGATTCCCGTCCTGTGTCTGGATGGTTACGAGGCAGACGACATCATCGGTACGCTGGCGAAGAAGGCGGCAACCGATGGCTACGACGTGCGAATCTGCTCGAAGGACAAGGATATCCTGCAACTGCTCGATACCCGCATCCGGACATACGACATCAAGACGGGCAAGACCACCGACGTTGAGGTGATGAAACAGGAGATGGGGATCTCGCCCGGGCAGATCGTGGATTGCTTGGCCTTGGAGGGGGATGTGGTGGACAACGTGCCGGGCGTGCCGCTGATCGGCGAAAAGACCGCCCGCGATCTGATCCGCCAGTATGGCGATCTCGACAACCTCTATGCCCACGCCGACGAGATCAAAGGCAAACGTGGCGAGAACCTCCGCAGCTCGAAGGAACAGGCGTATTTGAGCCGGGGACTGGTGACGCTCGACTGTGCCGTCCCCCTGACGATTGAGTATGACGCCCTGGCGCTCAAGGAACCCGACAGGGACAGGCTTGCACAGATCTATACACAACTCGGTTTCAGCCGGCTACTGGGCCAGCTCGACGACAAGAGTGAACCGGCTCCGAACGCGGGTGCCGCTCCGTCGCTGCCGGCGCGGGACCTCTCCGTTCGAGGATCGGCCGCGACGGCGGCACACCAATACACGCTCGTCGATACGCCGGAGAAGTTCGCAGCCTTCATGGGCGAGATCCGAAGGCAAGAGCTCATTTCCGTAGATACCGAGACGACTTCCGTCAACGCGATGCGGGCCGAACTGGTGGGCCTGAGCGTCTGCTGGACGCCCGGCAGAGCCTACTACCTCCCCGTTCGAGGGCCGCTCGGGGCGCCGCATCTGGATGTCGGGACGGTTCGGCGAGAGCTCGGCCCCATCCTGGCGGACCCGGCGGTCCGCAAGATCGGCCAGAACCTCAAGTACGACATGCTCGTTCTCCGCAATGCCAAGATGCCGCTCGGCGGGATCTACTTCGACACGATGGTTGCCTCCTACGTGCTCGACCCGGAGCGGCTGTCCCATTCGATGGACAACCTCGCGCTCGATCTGCTCAACTACGAGTGCATCCCGATTGTCTCGCTCCTGGGCAAGGGCAAGAACCAGCTCACATTTGATCTGGTGGACCTGGCCGCCGCCTGCGAGTACTCGGCCGAGGACGCGGACATCACGTACCAACTGTACCTTTACCTCAAGGACCGGCTGGAGCGCGAGCCCTGCCTGAACAAGCTGTTCCATGAGGTCGAGATGCCGCTGATCGAGGTGCTGGCCGAGATGGAACACACGGGCGTCTCCATCGACACCGGCCTGCTGCGCCAGATGTCCGGGGAGCTGGACCAGGCCCTGAGCCACGTAGCCGAGCAGGTCTACCGCGAGGCCGGCACCGTCTTCAACGTCGATTCCCCCAAACAGCTCGCCGAAGTGCTCTTCGACCGGCTCAAGCTCCAGCCGCCCCGACTCGGCAAGGCCGCCCGCAGCACGGATGCGGAGATCCTCGACCAGCTCACCGAGCAGCATCCGGTCGCGGGCATGGTCCTGGAGTACCGTTCCTTGGCCAAGCTGAAGAATACGTACGTCGACGCACTCGGCGCCCTGGTTCACCCGCGGACTGGCCGGGTCCATACCTCCTTCAACCAGGCCGTGGCCGCCACGGGGCGACTGTCTTCCAGCAATCCGAACCTCCAAAACATCCCGATTCGCACGGAGCTCGGCCGCAAGATCCGCGGGGCGTTCATCCCGCAGAAGGAGGGCGATTGCATCCTCAGTGCCGACTACAGCCAGATCGAGTTGCGACTACTGGCCCATTTTTCGAAGGACCAGACCCTCCGGGCGGCCTTCGCCGCCGACCAGGACATCCACCGGTTCGTTGCCTCGCAGATCTACGGCGTGCCCCTGGACCGGGTGACGAGCGAGCAGCGGTCGCGATGCAAGGCCGTGAACTTTGGCATCATCTATGGGCAGGGGGCGGCCGCCCTCGGTCGCGGCATCGGCATCAGCACGGCCGAGGCCAAGGAGTTCATCGACCAGTACTTCGCCCGCTACGGCTCGATCCGGGCCTTCATCGACGAGTCCATTGCCAGAGCCGGTCGAACGGGCTATGCGGAGACGATCCTCGGCCGACGACGGAAGATCTCCGATATCCGAAGCAAGAATCTCGGCCGTCGGGCCCAAGCGGAACGTCTCGCGGTCAACACAGTGATCCAGGGCTCCGCCGCAGATCTCATCAAGGTCGCGATGCTCAACATCCACAGGAAGATTGAGGCCGAGAAGCTGCCCCTGCGAATGATCCTCCAGGTCCACGACGAACTGGTCTTCGAAACACCCATCGCCGACGTCGATACGCACGCCAAGTGGATCGCCACGGAGATGGCCAAGGCCATCACCTTCGACGTACCCCTGAGGGTAGATACCAAGTACGGTCCCTCGTGGCTCTCGGACAAGTAGAGCCGTTCATCCACATGAAGATGGACCTGTCGTCCTGAGAAGTCAGCCCAGGTGCCGAGTAGTCACGAATCCGTCGGGCGTCGCCTCATGACTCTCAAACCCGAGTTCACAGAGTTTCTGCCGGATCCTCGCTGACCACCGTACCCCGGTGACGCTGAGGATTGAACATGGCGGATCCTGGGAGGACCGGCCATGGTGCTGTTCGACAACGGGTAGTTCTGCGATCAACCAATCCTCGGCACCGACGTCAGGGTTGACTGCAAACAAGGTGATGTCCGCGGAATGGGGCGCCGGTCGTCGCTCACCCCAAATGGCTTGGACCACCCGGCGATTCTTCGGCGAATCTGCGATCCATGCCACTTCATGCGGCGGTATACTACGGATACGCTCCCCGTAGTCAGCATCTACAACAACATGAACTCGACAAGGTCGTCCATGCATGACATTCCTCTGGCTCTGCTCGGCTGTCGCGACGCCTATGGCTGGTTGGTCACCTGCAGGTTGTCGAGGTAGAAGACGGTCCTGTCCGTGGCGTTGCTGACAAAGTCGAGCCAGGCGAGTTTCTGGAAGACCGTGCTGCCGCATTTGAGGTCGCTGAACGCTTGCGGCTCCTTTCCCGGGACGGTGACCGTCAGGTTCCAGGTGTGGCGGTTGTTCTCGCCGAGATCGGCAGTGATCTCGAAGTGGATCCATTCCCCACCCGGCAGGGTCAGGAGGTTCTTGCCGGCAACCTGAAGACGGTCACCGTTGATCCAGAAGCTCGGCCCGACTGCATAGGGAGACGATCCGTAGTCCCGCCACTCGTGGTAAAGCGAGACGCCCCGGCCGATCCGAAGATCGAAGGAGCATCGGGTGGTGCCGCCTCGGTGGTTCGGGGCATAGACCAGGTGTGGATTGTACGCATTCTGCAATCCGGGGGCATCGGTGATCCTGAGGCTGTGGCTGCCGCCGGCGGCCGTCTCGCTGGTTACCTCGATTGAGTCGCCCCTGTTCTCGACGTGGACCTCGGCTCCCGCCGGCTTCGCGCCGACCGGGGTCTTCTCAAAACCGTCCCTGATCGCCACAGGCGGCGGGTCCGGCGGCCACTCCAGGGGCGGATACTTCGTGTCCTTCGCCTTCGCAATCCAGGCGGGATCCCCGTAGACGCCGGCCTTCGCGTAATCGAACGGCTCGAAGCCGATCTTCAAGGCAGGGGAATCGGGATTCAGACGGAAATCGAGATTCCCCGGATCGACGAATAATGGGTCGGCGATGACGGAGTGTTCGTCGTGCTGGTACTGCTGCCGCCACTCGTCGAGCGACATCCCGGCGAACGTCACATCACGGCCCCCGGCGTTCCAGTAACAATTGTCGTCCGTGTTCACACGGACCTTGGTCCATGGGCCGGCCAGCAGGGGGCCGCTTTTCCAATAGACGACGTTCTTCTCGAATGTGAACGACAGATGCTCCTCGACCCGCGTGGCCTGGACCTGGTGGAGCATGCTATTGACCAGGATGTTGTTCCTGACGATGTTCTCCTTGCCATAGTGCTGGTGGAAGCTGCCGGTTTTCGTGTTGTAGACGAGGTTGTTCTCCATGAGGATGCCGGTGCTGCCTTCGTCGGTGTAGAGGCCCCAGCCGCCGTAGGAGTAGGCGTAGATGTCGTGGAAGACGTTGTCGCTGATGATCGTGCCTTCCGAGGAGCCAAGTGTGTAGATCCCGCCCATGTCGCTCAAGACCGCCCAGCCGATGTGGTGCACGTTGTTGAAGCGGACGATGTTCCGCTTGGCGATGCTGCCGGAGTAACCCCAGACCCAGCCGACGGAGATGCCGGTGTAGTACAGATCGGCGATCTCGTTGTGCGTGACGGCGTTGTCTGCGCTGTGACCGATCCACACGCCCACGGCGCATGGGAAGATCCGCCCGCCGTGACGGATGATGTTGTTGTCGAGCGTGATGCGTCCAGTCTGCTCGGCTTCGGTCTTCGGCACAGCCGATTCCCCGATGCGGACGCCGCCGGCCCCGAAGTCGTGCACGTACGACCGTCGGAGCGTGCAATCGCGGCACCCTTTGCGGAACCAAACGCCATAGCGGCCGAAGTGTCCGAGTTCGCAGTCTTCGATCACGACGTTGCGGGCGCCGTCGGCCATGACCATGGCGTCGATGGGAGACGCGGCCTGGCTGGCCTCGAACCCGCCGGGCGGCATGTGGTACTCGCCGTGAAGGAACGTCAATCCCTTGATCGTGACGTTCTCGACCCATTTGGCGTTCTCGACGTCGCCCTCGAAGAGGACGAACCTGTCCACGATCGGTGCGACTACCTCGGCGGACCGCATGTCTTCGCCGTCCCTCGGCATGTAGTAGAGCCAGCCGTCTCGCGAGAGGAACCATTCGCCGGGGGCGTCGAGGGCCGCCCGGAAGTTCTCCAGGTGGTAGCGGTCGCCCTTGCCCCAGGAATTCCACGGCTTGAGCCCTTCGCCCGTGGTGACAATGGCCGACTCGGCGTCGTTCACATCCTCAATGAAACGCGTCGTATTGTCCCACTTATGGTAGACTACCATCTGCACATCGTGCAGTTCCCGGTCGGAGAGCCCAAAGAGAGGCGCAAGGTCCTCCGCGCGAGCTGCAACTGTCTGCCGGGCCCGCAGCGGCCTCGATCCGGACCCCTTCTCAAGCGTTTGCTCCTGTACGTCGAGCATATAGTAGTAGAATCTATTGGGGCTCCGCGCCCGCGTGGCTCGACCGCCATTGACGAACAACTGCTCGAAATACCAGGTTCCCTTCGCCACGTCGGCGATCCGGACCCGCCAGAGGCCGTCACCGGCCGGCTGGAATCCTCGAATGACCCGCCCACCGGAGAACACCGGTCGAGCCCCCGGTGCCGCCTCGTAGACGACGCCGCTATCCGCGGGAGTGAGAGTAAAAGGCCGAGACAATGTGTAGCGGCCATCTGCTATGACGACGTGCGATCCCTGCGCCGAACTCATCCGCCTGAAGATGTCCCGTGCCCGCTCGAGTGTGGCTACAGGTCCATCGGTCTGTGCTGCGTTCACCTCGGCGATCCGGCCGGACCATGCGTCGTTGCCTTCGGGGGACACATAGATCTTCGCCCCTCCGGCGGGCAAGGCCACTCCGAAGAGGGTTGCGACGATGAAAAACGAGGACACGATCATCACGCGTGGAATTCCCATGACACACTCTCCTTCGCAAACGGACAAACGCCCGTCCGCGTTGACCGGATAGGCTCTCGCCCCAGCCCGCCCTTGTACTCAAGACAACGCCTTGCGGCGGCACTACAAACGAGTTTACTGAGCCCCTTGCGGCCCCTGTGGGGGCCATTCCAGCGGCGGGTACGTCACCTCGCTGGCCTTGGCGACCCAGGCCGGGTCGCCGTAGACGCCCGCCTTTTTATAGTCGAACGGCTCAAAGCGGATCTTCGAGGCGGGGGAGTTGGGCTTGAGATGAAAGTCGAGATTCTTGACATCGACAAATCGCGGGTCAGCGATGATGGAGTGCTGGTCGTGACTATGCTCCTTCTGCCATTGGTCGAGAGACATCCCCAGGAACGTCACCTCCTGGCCCGCCGCATTCCAGTAGCAATTGTAGTCCATGTTGATCCGGACTCTGTCCCACGAGCCGGCCAGCAGGGGACCGGTCTCCCAGTAGACGATGTTCTTCTCGAACGTGAACGACAGGTGTTCCTCGACCCGGCTGGCCTGGACCTGGTGCAGCATGCTGTTGACGAAGATGTTGTTGCGAATGGTGTTTTCCTTGCCGTAGTGCTGGTGGAAGCTGCCGGTCTTGGTGTTGTAGACGAGGTTCTTTTCCATGATGATGCCCGTGCTCCCCTCGTCGGTATAGAGGCCCCAACCGCCGTAGGAGTAGGCGTAGATGTCGTGGAAAACGTTGTTGCTGACGACTGTGCCCTCCGAGGGGCCGAGTGTGTAGATCCCGCCCATGTCGCTGAGCGCCGCCCAGCCTAAGTGGTGCACGTGGTTGAAGCTAATGGTGTTGCGTTTGGCGAGACTCTCCGCGTAGCCCCAACGCCATCCGACAGAGAGCCCTGAGTAGAAGAAGTCGGCGATCTCGTTGTGCGTGACGGTGTTGTCGGCGCTATGCCCGACCCAGACCCCCACCCCCTCGGCCTGAATCCTGCCGCCGGCGCGGATGATGTTGTTGTCCACCGTGATGTGGTGCGTGCGGGAGGCCTCGTCCGGACGAATCTCGCCCTCGCCGATTCGGACGCCGCCGGCCCCGAGATCGTGAAGATAGGATCTCTCGATTCGGCAGTTCTGGCATCCCTGGCGGAACCAGACGCCGTATTCCCCGACGCAGCCGATCTCACAATTCCGGACCGCGACATCGCGGGCTCCGTCGATCATGACGGCCGCCTCAGTGGCGTAGGCCGCCTGGTAGGGTTCGTATCCGCCCGGCGGGAGCAGATAGCTCTGGTGCTGGAAGGCCAGACCCTTGAAGGTGATGTGTTCGACGAACTTGCCGGCCTGAGGCTGGCCCGCAACGAGAACGAGCTTCGTGACGACAGGGGCCACGACCTCGGCGGTAGCCATCTCCTCGCCCGGGCGGGGCTTGTAGTACAGCATCCCGTCGCGGCTGAGGAACCATTCGCCCGGCTCATCGAGGGCGGCCCGGAAGTTCTCCAGATGGAACCGCGTGCCGGCGGGCCAGCCGGAATAGCTCTTTAACTGCTCCCCCACTGTAACGACCTGGCTCTTTTCGAAGTCTACGCTCTGGAGATGGCGTTGTGTGATACACCACTTGTGAAAGGCGACGAGCACCACGTCGCGAATCTCGGCCTCGCTCAGTCCTTGCAGGGGGGCAAGCGTATCGGCCGGCACGTTCGTAGTCCGCAGGAACTGGCCCGCTTTGCCTTCGATCGGCACCTCGTTGCTGTCGCCCATGTAGACATAGAACTTGTTCGGCGTCTTGGCCCGCACCGCCCGCTGGCCGTTGACGTACAACTGTTCGAATCGCCAGTTGCCCTCGGCAACGTCGGGGACGCGGACCCGCCACAGTCCGTCCGCGGCCGCCTCGAATCCACGAATGATTCTGCCACCCGAGAAGATCGGCCGTGCGCCTGGTGCTGCTTCGTAGACGCCGCCGCTGTCCTCGGGGGCCAGCACGAACGGCTCCGTCATAGAGTAACGACCATCGGCTACGACGACGCGGGATTGTCCCTGGTCTGATTTGCCCTGTCGCAGGATGTCACGGGCCCTCGCAAGCGTGGCGATAGGTCCATCGGTTCCTGCGGTGTTTGGCTGCGCGAGCCGGCCGGACCAGGCATCGTTCCCGGCGGGGGATACGTAGAGCGTCGTGGCGGCCTGCACGGGCAGCGCCACGAGCACGAACAACGTGATGATCGAACGCAGTGTACCCATTCCTTGCCTCCCATGATAGAAAGTTCGGAGCCGGACACGTTGATTGTCCGGCTCCGAAGTAGGGCCTGTGACTATCTGTAGACGCGTGGGGCCTACGCCGTCAGGTTCTCCCAGGTGATCCCGACTTTCTTGCAGGCGTAGCCGATTTCCTTCATGTAATCGCCGTAACCGGTCATCCAGTGGAACCCCGGCATCCGCTCGGCCAGCAGCTTGCTGTCGCAGGTGAAGCTGACGTCGATCTGCGAACGGCAGACGTCCATGAACGGGGCGTCGATGATCTCGCCTCGCATGCCGACCCACCGCTTCAGCTCAAAGTCCGGGAGAATGTTCGTGACCACCTGCCCCTTTCTCATCTCCACTTTCGGGGCGGCGCCGTAGTCCGACTCGAAGTGGGTCATGATGCGCGCGGCCTCCAGATCCCGGCCGTTCATCTTCCGCGGAGCGGTGCAATGCGCCAGCGTAATCACCCCGTCGTGCGGGTACGTGGGGTCGTTCAGGAAGACCGGGTTGCCCGAGATGTTCGCCAGCAGGACGCCCGACGGGATCACGACGAAGTCCGACTCGCAGAAGGCGACATACCGCGCATCGTTGAGCAGGGTCAGCGTCAGGCAGGCCGTAGTCTTGGACATGGGCATGATGGTTCCCATACATTCGTTGATCGTGAATGCCTGGCAATCGGCCTTCTTCAGGACGCCGCGGAAGACCTGCTCGAGCAGGAAGGCGTTGTCCACGAACTCGCGCTTCGTTTCGAGCGTCACGCCTGCGTCCTTCAGGTACGCGCCCGCTCGCTCCTTCGCCAGTTTGACGGCCGCCTCGTCCGCAAAGGCCTCCTGGATCAGCTTGCCCATGTCGGGGTAGGAGACCGTCTGGATATCGAACTTCCATTTCTCGCGGACTTTGTTGGGTACGACGCCTGCCGGCTGTGCCCAGGCGCTGGGGCCGCCCAGCGCGACGATCCGCGTACCCAGCGTGTTTTGCAGACCGCAGAGGGCCCGCAGACGCCAGAGAAGCTCGTCCTGGCTGTCCACGATCACGTCGCCATCATCGACGCCCTGAACCTTCAGGGCATCGGTGTGCTGGCGCAAGTACCGAGGACTGATGATCTCGTACCAGAGGTAGACGGGACCCGATTTGTGCCGGCAGAAGATCAGCGTGTTCTTGCTCTGCTTGCCGATCTCATCGAACAGGTTCATCCCGGCGCCTGCCGCGTATACGATGCAGACATCAGCCTGTTTCAGATCGTTGATCTTTGCCAGTTCCTGCGAGTTGCGGATGCCGACGGGCTTGACAATCTCCACGGGGAAGTCTGCCCGCCGCTTGAGCTCGTTGAGTTCTCGCTCAATGCGGGCCAGTTCCTCCTGGGCGTGCTGCTGCGTCTGGATGCCGCCCCAGGACCGCCAGCTCGTTTGCGGTCGCGGCGTGGGGGTGTCGTAGGTCAGGATGGGCCGGACGACGAGGGCCCGCCGCTGTGGCCCGGCTCGGTCTCCCGCCTCGGCTGCCGAGACGGCCGACCACGTCAGGCCGCTCAGGGCCGTGCCGACGGCCGCCGCGCCGCTGACACTCTGCAGGAACCCCCGACGGCTGATTCCGGCAGAAGAGTGGCTGTGCCCACCACAAGGACAACAGGTAGTTCGGAATGGGTGTCGATTCAAGTCTTCGTGCGCCATGTGTCATCCCCTTCTACGCAGATTCGAGAGTGTGTCGTGCATACTCCGGCAATATAGCCTGCGGAGGGGCTCGACACAAGGCAAAAAGACGGGCGTCGAACGGACACTGTGCACCAGTCCGCCAGGGAGGCCACCGATCACATCCAGCCGTTTGCGTCATTAGCCGCGTGACTGCCTGTAATGCCGGCATCCACAAGGATTCGACGCGCGAATCCCGAGGACTGTAGCGCCGAACAGGCTCTCGATTCCCAACAGCCAGTATACCGGATGTGGCCAGGCCGAGTCAACTGCGAGAGGAATCCGTTTCCCTTCTGTCGGGCTCGGGGGGTATACTACTGCCGAGGTTTCGGCCACGGGCGCCCCGTCGGTCTCGGGGCCGCTGTGTCACGGCGGTTGGAGTTGGACCCGGAGCAAGGAGAGACACATGGCAGAGTCGGTCGCACTCAGCAAACCCTGGTGGAAGGAACTCACTCGCTATCATTGGATGGTGCTGATCATCGCGACCGCGAGTTGGCTGTTCGACTGCATGGACCAGCGTATCTTCGCTCTCACGAGGGAGCCCGCTCTGCGAGAAGTGTTGGGCAGCGGTGTGGCCGATCCTGTGGTGAAATCGTGGGCCGGCTGGGCTACCAGCGCGTTCATGATCAGTTGGGCCACAGGCGGCATCCTCTTCGGCATGATGAGCGACCGCTGGGGTCGCGTCAAGACGATGGCCGTCGCGCTGCTTGTGTACTCGGGGTTCACAGGGCTTTCCGGCCTTGCCCGCACCGGCCCGGAGTTCCTGATCTGCCGCTTCTTGTTCGGCCTGGGGGTGGGAGGATTGTTCGGCGCGGCCACCACGCTTGTCGCGGAGAGTGTTCCGGCCCGGGCCCGTCCCATAGCCCTGGGACTGCTTCAGACGTTCTCCGCCTGTGGCAACATCATCGGCTCACTGGTGAGCACGAGGATCCAGCCGGGCCACGCGGACTACCTGTTCGGCATGGCCGGCTGGCGGATCATCTCGTTTGCCGGTGTCCTGCCGGCTTTCCTGGTCATCCCGATCATCCTTGTGCTGCGCGAGCCCGAGCCCTGGAAGCAGGCCAAACACAAGGCCGCGCAGAGCAGGGACCAAACGAAGCGGTTGGGCTCGATCCCCGATCTGTTTCGACACCCCCGTTGGCGGCGCCATCTCCTGGTCGGTGTGGGTCTGGGATTGGCTGGCATGGCGGGGCTCTGGGGCATCGGTTTCTTCTCCCCGGAGTTGATCTCGACCGCGCTGCAAGGTCAGCCGCAGAAGGTTATCGACACTGTGCGCGGGTATGGCACGGCTCTTCAGGATGTGGGGTCTTTTCTCGGGATGATGACCTTTACGCTGGTCGCGACGTTCGTGGGTCGTCGTGTGGCGTTTGCCGGCGCCTTCACGCTGTGTCTGGGCACGACCGTCTTTGTTTTCAACAGCCTGCGGACCGGCACGGACGCCTACTGGATGCTGCCCATGATGGGCTTTGCACAGTTGTCGGTGTTCGGGGGCTACTCGATCTACTTCCCGGAGCTCTTTCCGACCCGGCTGCGCGGGACGGGGGTGGGCTTCTGCTACAACACGGTGCGCTACGTGGCCGCCGGCTTCCCGCCCATGCTGATGTATGTGAACCAGCAGTTGATCGACGCCAACGTGAACGAGCCTTTCCGCAAGGCGGCGACCGTGCTGTCGTTCATTTTCGTGCTTGGATTGGTCGCCCTGATCTGGGCGCCGGAGACCAAGGGCAAGCCGCTGCCGGAGGATTGACGGGCGAAATCAGTTCAGGATGGCCTCGTCCTCGTAGGCGGGGACGGTGACTTCCCAGCCTGTCCTCTCGTGGATGAACCGGCCGAAGTGCTTGGCGCTCTCGGCCTCGCCGTGCACGACGAAGAGCCGTCGCGGCGTCCTCTTGAGCGAACTGAGCCACGTGAGGAGTTCTTCTTTGTCTGCGTGGGCGGAGAAGCCGTGGATCTGAACGACGCGCGCGTTGACCGGATGGTTGGTCCCGAGGATTCGCACTTCCTTTTCCCCCTCGACGATCCGTCGGCCAAGTGTGCCGACCGCCTGGTAGCCGACGAACATGATCGTGTTCTCAGGCCGGGCGATGTTGTTGGCGAGGTGGTGCTTGATGCGGCCCGCGGTGCACATCCCGGACCCCGCGATCACGATGATCGATCCCTTGATCGTGTTGATTGCTTTGGATTCGTTCGTCGTGTCGGTGAACGTCAGGCCCGGAAACTGAAACGGCGAGTCGTGGTTTTGCATGAGGCGCCGCATCCCGCCGTCGTACAGGTCGGGGTGATGCCGGAACACTCTCGTGATGGCGCTGGCCATCGGGCTGTCGAGGAAGACCTTCAGCCGCGGAATCGCGTCCTCGTGGCGAAGCTCGTGGATGTAGTAGAGCAGCTCCTGGGCCCGCTCCAGGGCGAAGCTGGGCACGATGACGTTGCCGCCCGCGGCCCGGGTGTCGCGGATGACCTGTGCGATTGCGGCCTTGATGTCCTCCGGACCGCCATGAACGCGGTCGCCGTAGGTGGATTCGACGAGGATGTAGTCGCCATCCCTCGCGTCGTCCGGGTCACGGATGATCGGCCGGTCGCGCCGACCGACGTCGCCCGAGAACAGCACGTTGCGGAAATCACCGTTCTGTGAGATGCCCACGTTGATGAAGGAGGAGCCCAGGACGTGACCGGCCTCGGAGAACAGCGCATCCACTCCCGGCGCGATCTGGATCGTCTCGCCGTACTCTATGGGTGCGAACAACGGGAAGCATTTCTCCGCGTCGGCCGCGGTATAAAGGGGCTGATCGCCGTGCGGGCCCACCCGGCCTTCCTTCTTGTGGCGTTTGCGTTTGTAGGCCGCGTCTTCCTCTTGGATCTTGGCCGCGTCGAGCAGGATGATGCGGGCGATCTCCGCGGTCGCCGACGTGCAGTAGATCCGACCCTTGAAGCCGTCTTTGACGAGCTTGGGCAACAGGCCGCAGTGGTCGAGGTGCGCGTGGGTCAGAAGCACCGCCTGAATGCTCCCCGGCGGCACGATGAACGGGTCCCAGTTGCGCGACGCAAACTGACGTTCCTGGTAGAGCCCGCAGTCGACCAGGAGCCGTGTACCATCGATTTCCAGCATGTGGCGGGACCCGGTCACGTTCTGCGCGGCCCCCAGAAACCTCAGTCGTGCCTGCATCGGTGCTCCTATGCTACTCGTCAGACCCAAACCCTTATTTTACTCTGAGAACGACGAGATGTCAAGGCTCGTGCGCGATTATGGATCTCACAGGGTGCATGACCGCAGTTGGGCGTGTACAACGGGGGTCCGCGGAGACCCTGGATCGTCATTCCCGCGAAAGCGCGAATCCACTTCCTGGGACACGTCGCATGCCACGGTTCCTGGATTCCTGCTTCACGCACAAATGACAGAGTCGGAGCAACGTCTCGTTACTCTGTGGGAGGTCGCAGCTACGGTCATGCGCCCGATCTCACATGTCGCGGATATCCAAGACAAGTCTCCTGGGTCATTGCGTGAATCGCGTGGCGGGTGAACGGAGCCTTCATCAGAGTCCGCAGCCGGCGTGGATCTGCTTCAGCCGCCAGGCAGCGGGCTATGCAGACGCAGGGCGGATGTGTGCCACGGTGAGGCAGGAGAGAATCCTATATGGACAGTCGGCTGCGAGGGGGGAGAACAGCCGTTGAGGAGACGCTGGAGCAGGTGCGCCGGTTCGCGGAACGTTCAGCAGAGGGCCAAGTAGCTGGCGATTGCCAGGATCAAAATGCGCCGCTTGGTCATTGTGAAAGGCACCCAGAATTCCCAGTAAAAGCGAGCCATAACCGATCTTCTGCCCCCCAGAACTCAACACCTTCTGATCTCAATGGTGAGTGTATTATAGCGGAATTGTATCCCGGAATGCAAGAAAAAATGCCATGTGAAACCGTAAGTGGTTTTGCAGTATGCACTTAGATGAGTTCTCGCGGAGAAACGACGATCGCGAACCCCTTGTGGACAGGATTGGAGACTCATTGATTATCGGCCCATAACCAGGCCGGTGGATCGCCGGGCAGGGGATGGCACGCGACGCCGTTTTTGTCTTGACGCCCCCGGGCGCAGCCGCTATACTGTCTCACAACGTGTCTGTAAGGGCGCCGCGAAGGCGCTACACAGCGGGGGCTGCAAAATCCAGGTTTGATTCCAAGTAGATCTTTATTGGCGCTTCAAGGCAGGAACCGCCTCAAGGAGACTTCGATGATTCAATCAGTGCATACATTGGCGATCTTCAGCATGCCGGGCCACACAGAATGGCTGGTGATTCTGGTCATTGCGCTGCTGATCTTCGGCAAACGGCTGCCGGAGCTGGCACGCAGCGTGGGCAAGAGTCTGACCGAGTTCAAGAAGGGCATCAACGAGGCCAAGGAATCCACGGATGAACTGGTGGACGACGTCAAGAAGACGAGCAATGACGCCGTATCCGACAGCAAGTCGTCCGGCGCGAAGGATTCCAGCGCCCGCTAACCATTTGACCACCGGCTCCGTCTCGGTAATGTCCGCAACATGGTAAAGATCAGGAAGAACCTCGATCCAACCCAGTGCACGATGTCTCTTGGCGATCACCTGGAGGAACTCCGCGCCAGACTGATCCTGGCCATCTTCGGGCTGGCCATCGGGGCCATCATCAGCATGATCTTCGGCACGCGCATCCTCGGCTTCATCGAGCGGCCGTATGTCAAAGCGATGAGCAAGTGGCTCGAGGGGAAGGAAACACCGCGGATCAAAGCCGACATGACCACGTACGTCGAGGTATTCTTCCAGACCCTGACTACCAGCCTCGATCCCAACACCCCACAACTCGATCCGAATCGAGTCGAATTCGTCCGCAAGGTCTCTCTGGATGCGGTCGACGCCTGGGTCAAGAAGACACAGGCTGCCGCGGGCAACAAGGAGCTTCCGACGTTCGCTCGCCTCCAGACTCTGGCCCCGGCTGAGGCGTTCGTCGCCTACATGAAGGTGTCGTTCATTGCCGGCTTGATTCTCACGTCGCCGTGGGTGTTCTACCAGATCTGGATGTTCGTCGCCGCGGGCCTATATCCGGCCGAGCGAAAATACGTCCATACGGCTATCCCGTTCTCCACGGCCCTATTTGTTATCGGCGCACTGTTCTTCCTCTTCGTCATCGCGCCGCTAACCCTCGGATTCTTCCTGACGTTCGGCGACATTGTCGGTACGGCCAGCAACTGGACGTTGCAGCGATATATTTCCTTCGTCACCATTCTGATGTTGGTGTTTGGCATTGCATTCCAGACGCCGATTGCGATTTTCATCCTCGTCCGCACGGGCCTGGTCTCAATCGCGACACTCCGCAGGGTCCGTAAGTACGTCATTCTCGCGATCTTCATCGTCGCAGCACTGGCGACGCCGCCGGATGTGGTTTCGCAGATCTCTCTGGCTATCCCGCTCTATGGTCTCTACGAACTTGGCATCGTCCTGGCCCTCTTTGCCGAGAAGAAGGCCAAGGAGAAGAAGGAAAAGGCCGCGTAGGAGCGAGGTTGGGTGTCGGCGGGCAGCGTCGAACCTTCGACTTCTCATGGCGCTTGCAGTCTTGGCTGAGCGTCACTATCATGTCTCGTTATGCTGACGCTGATCAATACCAACCGCATGGTGCCGGCGATCGCCCCGATTGGCATGGAGTACGTGGCCGAGGCGGCCGCTCGGGCCGGGATCGATGTGCAGATTCTCGACTTCGCTCTCTGCGAGCAGCCGGATGAGTCACTGCGAGAGTATCTGAGCGGGCGCAGTCCAACGCTCATTGGGCTGTCGTTTCGGAATGTGGACGACTGCTTTTGGCCGAGCGCGCAATGGTTCGTGCCGGGCTTGGCCGACCTTGTGCGGACCATACGCGGGCTCAGCGATGCGCCGATTGTCGTCGGTGGCGTCGGCTTCTCCGTCTTTGCCCAGCGCATCGTCGAGTGCACCGAGACGGACTTCGGCGTTCGTGGAGACGGTGAGCAGGCGACGATTGCTCTGTATCGTCAATTGCAGAACGGGTGGGACTTCACTAGGGTCCCGGGGCTCATCTGGCGCCACGATGGGCAGCTTCGCAGCAACGGACCCGCGTGGCCGATGGACCTATCGCTACCCATCCGGCGGAACATGATCGACAACGCGACCTACTTCGCACGAGGCGGGCAGTGCGGGTTCGAGACCAAGCGCGGCTGCGATCGCCAGTGTCTGTACTGTGCCGACCCGCTATCGAAAGGAGCGGTGCCGCGGTCGCGAAAACCGATGGAGATCGCCGACGAGATCGAGTCCCTTTTGTCGCAGGGTGTCGACGTGCTCCACACGTGCGATGCCGAGTTCAACATTCCCAGAAGTCACGCCATCGCGGTCTGCGAAGAATTGAACCGCCGGTCGCTGGGCGAGCGCGTACGGTGGTACGCCTACTTGGCGGTGACGCCGTTTGACGCCGAGATGGCGGCGGCGATGCGAAGGGCCGGTTGTGTCGGCATCAACTTCACCGGGGATTCCGCCAGCGAGCGGATGCTTCGCACCTATCGCCAGCCGCATCGGAGGGAGGACTTGGCGACCGCCGTGCGTTTGTGTCGGGAGCATGGCATGAAAGCCATGATCGACCTGCTGATCGGCGGGCCGGGCGAGACGGCCGAGAGTGCCGCCGAAACGATGGAGTTCATCAAGAGGATCAATCCCGATTGCGCGGGGACCTCGATGGGGATTCGCATCTATCCGGGGACGGGGATGGTAGACGCTGTGAAGGCCGAGGGACCACTCGAGGAGAATCCAGGCTTGCGTCGCAAGTACGCGGGCGAGGTGGACTTCTTGCAGCCGACGTTCTACATTTCGCCGGGACTGGGACCGGAGCCGGCCCGGCTGGTCAAGGACCTCATCGCGGGCGACCAGCGTTTCTTCGAGCCGACAGCCGAACAGCCGGACGCCGAAGCGACCGACCACAACTACAACGACAACACCGAACTGGCCGACGCCATCGCGGCGGGGGCCCGCGGCGCCTACTGGGATATTCTCCAACAACTGCGACGGCGGAACGAATCCACGAGGAAAGCGCGAAGCACGAAATCCGAAGCCCGCAGCAAGCCGCTATGACCAGAATCCCAAATTCAGAACGTCGGCTGCCGACGCAGGCCGGCGCTCTCGTCATTCGGCATCTGCTGGACCTGAATGGGGTTCGGGCTTTCTCTCAGACACCTGTGGTATCCTGGACGGGCTTTCTCGCCGCGCGCGAAGCCTTGTACTCCGCGATCCGAGTGTGTTTCGCCTCCAGATGCTCCAGGTTGATGTAGTGTTCGCGTTTGACCTTCCCGGTCGAGGTCTTGAGGAAGTCGCCGGGATGGATTTCGATATTGCGGGCGGCGATCCTCTCGAAGCTGGAGAGGTGTTTGTTCCGCTGCTGGCAATCGCGGATACTCTCCCAAATGAGGTTCTTGACGAGTTGCGGCTCGGCCAGTAGTTCCTGCCGGGAGCGGCCTGTGTTGCCTTCGAGGACCTCCCAGGCCGGTTGAACGAGCACGCGGACGGATTCCTCCATGAGCCCGCTGCTTTCTTCCCGACGGCTCGGGACGACCAGGGTCTCTTTGACGAACTGCGCCTCGGAAAGAGCCGTCTCGATCCGTTCGGGGTTCACGTTCTTGCCGCCGGGCAGGATGATGAGGTACTTCTTGCGGCCGGTGATATAGAGGTTGCCGTCCTCGTCGAGGTAGCCGAGGTCCCCTGTGTGCAGCCATCGGACGCCTTGTTCATCCATGTCAATGACTGCCTCTGTGGCCTTCGGATTCTTGTAGTAACCTTTGGCGATGCAGGGTCCGCCAAGGCAGATCTCGCCCTTGTGATGCGGCGGGAGTGTCTGGTTGTTTTCATCCACGATCTTGGTGACCAGCGTGCTGATCGGCTGTCCGACCGAGCCGAGCCTGTCGAGCCGCTCATTGAACCCATAGACAGGGGAATTCTCCGTCGTGCCATAGCCCTCGAACATCTTGAACCCGCGTCGCCAAAGGCTTTCGAGCACCCAACGGGGCATGGGAGCGGCCCCGGAGAGCAGGAACCGCAATTGCGTCCAGCCGAGTTTTTTGCGGAGCTTGCGCCCGACGTACCCCGGCGCGCAGCGGTCGAGCAGGGCGACGAGGCGGCTTTGTTTCTTCTGTTTCTCGATGCCGTCTTCCAGCTTCTTGGCCAGCGTCGCGTAGAGGGCCGGGATGGCGATGAAGATCGTGATCCGCCGGTCGCGAATCAGGTCGGCGACGTCGCGATACTTATTCGTGTAGATGTTCGTCGCGCCGGCCGCGAGGGCCAGCAGCTTGCCGACCGTCATGCCGAAGGAGTGGTGGGGCGGCAAGATGTGCCCCAGGACATCTGCCTCGCCGAGATCCACCTTTTGAATCGAGCCCTGCAGATTTGCGATGAGGTTCGAGTGGGTCAGCTCGACCTCGCGGGGATCGCCCGTCGTGCCGGACGTACACAGGATCACGGCGGTGTCCTCCGGAGCGACCTGGCGGGCGACCGCCGCCAGGGCATCGGCGTCGGGTGAGCTGTGGTTGCCGAGCGGGGCGCCCGTCATGACCAGGATGCGGAGACTGTGCGCGTGGCAGAAGTCGGAGAGTTCCCGCCGGGAGTCTTCTTCGGCGTAATCGTCGGCTAAGACCAGAGCCCGGCTGTCCGTTGCCTCCAGATGCGTGATGACGCCGTGCGGCCCGCGCTCCGGATCGATCAGCACAGGCACCATGCCGGCCAGAACCGCCCCCCAGAACGCGATGTCCCAATCGCCCCGGTTCTTGCTCACGATCGCGATCTTGTCGCCCCGGCCAAGACCCGATTCGCGCAGCAGCCAGGTGGCGAATCCCCCCGCCCGAGCCTGCAATTGCCCGAACGTCAGCGTCTCGTGCCGGTCGACCCGAATGACCTCGACGCAGACCTTGTCGGCAGAAGGCACCTTGGCCAACGACTGCCTGAAAAGCTCGATCAGATTCCGATATGTCGGCACGGTCTCCATGTTGTCAGCTCCAGCGACCCTGCAATGTCAGTGTACGCGCCGTTCATATCATAGGAGAAGAGCCGTCGAGGGGAAGTGGAAAATTGCCGGCCGATCAGGGAACCGCTCGCCATGGTTGGGCCAGGCTTGCGAAGTCACGGAGGTCTGTGACCCCGTGCTGAATCCCTCACCACCGCAGCTTGCGCCAGAGGAATGCGAGGGCCGCCGCCGAGACAATCGTGAGCCCCATGATGACCCAGAAGGCGTACCAATGGTGCGACAAGGGAATCGGAACGTTCATGGAGAAGAGGCTGACGATGAACGTCGGCAACATGATGCCGATCGTGATGATGGTCAGGGCCTTGATCCGGACATTGAGGTTGTTGCTGATGATCGAGGCGCGGGCGTCCATCAGGCTGGCGAGCACCTGGGAGTAGATGTCGGTCTGCCCGCGGCACTGGGTATTCTCGATCAGGATGTCATCGAGGAACTCCACGTTCTCCTGGGTCAGACCCAGCTTCGGCGCATTGTTCCGGAGCTTCTCGATGAGCACCCCATTGGAATTGATCGCGCTGAGATAGTACACGAGGCTCTTCTCCAGCGTGAACATGTTCAGCAGGTGCTTGTTCTCCATTGCGGCATTGATCTGATGCTCGAGCTCGCCGGAGATCATGTTGATTCCCCGCAGGTGCTCGACGAAGTGGGCGATCGCCCGGTAGATCAATTTGAGAAAGACGTCCTGGACGGTCTGCATCTTGATGAAGGGCCGGCCCTCGAACAGTGCCGCATCGTCGGCTCGCACAATGACGAGACGATTGCTGAAGAGGAAGACTCCCGTGGAAACCACTCGGAAGAGGAAATTGTCCTGGGCCGTGTAGTGCTTGGGCCGTTTGAAGATCATCGCCGCATGTTCCGGCTCGAACTCCAGGCGGCTCATTTCGTCGGGGTCCAGCGCGGAGTTCAGCGTATGCTCGTCGATCTTCAACTGCTCGACGAGGTACTTGCGCTCGGCCTCGTCCGGGGCTGTGTAGACCCAGACCGGGGCCTCGCCCTGCCCGTGGTCCGTGACCTTCCCATCCATGATGTACAACTGCTGCAACATCAGCCAGTACCCGAATGCTGAGGAATATAGACGATGGGTGATTTATGCTGTGCGGCCGACAGTTTGTCAAATGAAACAACGTATCAAAAAAAAACCGGAGCCACAGCTACCTGGGTCGCTTCGACCTGATCCAGGACCTCAGCTTGGTAACGGGGAGTGCGTTGAGGACGCTGCCCTTTTCGGCCCAGCCTCGGCCGGCGGTGGCGACGCCAAATGCCATGAGCCGCAGGCTGCCGGGGCTGTGGGCGTCCGTGCCGATCGCGAGCTTGACGCCCGCCTCGATGGCCATCCGGCAGTGGATATCCTTGAGGTCCAGCCGGGAAGGATCGCAGTTCACTTCGAGGGCCGTGCCGGTCTGAGCGGCGTGCTCGGCCACGGCGGACATGTCCAAGTCCATCGCCTCGCGACGGCCGATGACCCGGCCCGTCGGATGGCCCACGCACGAGACGTAGGGGTTGTCCATCGCCTTGAGCGTCCGGGCGGTAACTCGCTCGCGGGGTCCGCCCAACGCCGAATGGATCGATGCGACGACGTAATCCAGGTCGGCCAGGAGTTCGTTCTCGAAATCGAGCTGCCCGTCGGCGAGGATGTCCACCTCGGCCCCGGCCAAGATCGTGATCCCTTTGAGTTTCGCGTTGATTCGGTGGATCTGTGCGATCTGCCTGGCAAGCCGCTCGGGCGACTGACCGTTGGCGATGACCGTGGACTGCGAGTGGTCGGTGATGCAGAGGAACTTGTAGCCCAGCAAACGGGCGGCCTCGGTCATCTCCTCGATGCTCGCACTGCCGTCCGTTGCGTTGGTGTGGGTGTGAAAATCACCCCGGATATCCTCAAGCTGGACAAGTTTCGGCAGGGAGTGTTTCTTCGCGGCTTCGACCTCGCCGCGGTCCTCGCGCAGCAGGGGGTCTACGTAGTCCAGGCCGAGTTCGGCGTAGATCCCCTCCTCCGTCTCGCCGGCGATTCTCTTTTCCCCCCTGAACAGCCCATATTCATTGAGCTTGAGCTTGGCCTTCACCGCAAGCTCCCGCAGGCGGACGTTGTGGGCCTTCGAGCCGGTGAAGTACTGGGCCGCCGCCCCGAAGCTCTCGGGCGGGACCACCCGCACATCGACCTGAACGGGCGCGGCGTTCGTGCGGATGAGCACGGATGCCTTCGTACCGCCGGCACCGAGGACGCGTTCCACGAAAGGGGCACTCGCAAAGGAACCGAGAGTCTGCTCGGCGGCCTGTTCGTCCGCAGTGGCGCCACAGACGAGGATGTCCACATCCCCGACGGTCTCGGCCCGGCGGCGCAACGACCCCGCCGGCTCGACCCTGTGCACGCCGTGGAGTTGCTCCAACTGGGTGACGACGGCCTGAGCGACAGTCAGTGCCTGATCCAGCCGGATGCGGCCGGTAGCCTTCTCGATGAACTCCATGCCCCTGCGGATTACATCGGCCTTCCTGGGCCCGAACCCCGGCAGCTTCTCGACCAGGCCTTCGTCGAGTGCCTCTCTCAGGTCGCCGATGCTCTGAATATGCAGTTCCTGGTAGAACGCCTTGACCGTCTTGGGACCGACGCCGGGGATGTTCAACAACTCCAGCAGAGCTGGAGGGATTCGCGCCAGCAGTTCGCGGTGAGCATGGATGGCGCCGGTCCGGACGAACTCCTCGATCTTTGCCAGAGAGGACTTGCCGATCCCCGGGATCTCGGCGAGTTCGCCGCCCTTGAGCAATGCGGCTGCATCGGCAGGCAGCTCGCCGATCACGCGGGCGACGGTGCGATAGCTGTTGACGCGGAAGCGATCCTCGCCAAGGATCTCCATCACATCGGCCATTTGGTCGAAGATCGTGCTGATCGCGGCGTTGTCCATGACCGTGATTATACCCTTTGGCGGATGGACACGAAATACAAAGCCGGGTGGCGAGAGCACCGGTCCTGCAAAAGGATCATTCGACTCGCTCGTAGTGCTCGGCCTCCCGATCCGACAATCGACCCTGCTCGATCAGAGTTCGAATCTGGCGGGCGTCCACATCGCGGGGCTGGCCCGCGGCGCCGACCGCCGTGACCGGCTCTTGCAGGACCTCGGGCATGGCCAGACGAAACTGACTCAGCGAGAGCCCCGTGACACAAAGGCCGAGCAGGACCGCTGCGGGCAAGAGCAGACCGGCAGCCGGCCGAGCGGCATCTGATGGTCTGGGCTTGCCGGCGTGACGGCAGCGGTCGCAGTAGATGCAGTCGAGGTGATCTGAGGCGGTCAGGCCGAACTCGCAGTTCGCGAACCACTTCGGCGGGTTCCATCGTCGCAGGAGTCGAACGCGGTTGAGCAGAGACAGAAACGCCCCCGTCGGACACAGGTAGCGGCACCAGAAGCGGGCATAGAACACTGAGCCGAACAAACCAACTCCGGCGATGACAGGTACCCACGCAGGCCACTGGCGGAGCACCGACCGCAAGGCGAACACCGCGGTGAGCGGGTCGCCCGCCAGTGTTCGGCGGTCTCGGGTGATGAAGAAACCGGTCACGAGGATGGCAAGGACGATATACTTGATGAAACGGGCGGGTTGCATCTCGTCGCGCGAGGGCCCGGGTCGAAACCGCCTGGGCAGGAGGTATCCGAGCAACTCCTGCGCCGCCCCGAACGGGCACAGATAGCCGCAATAGACGTTGCCGAACAGCAGCACAAGGACCGGCGCCCCCACGACGAGGAGAAACGCGCCCGTTAGCCCCGGCGCCGGCGCGTTCAGCGACAACCCAGTGGCGATCTGTTCAGTGGAGTACTGGGCGTTCAGTGCGATGCCGCCGACGGCAAATGTCGCCGCGAGAATGGCAATGCGGATTCGAGAGCCGCCTCGGTAGATGCCCATGAAAGCCAGCAAAAGGGCCCCCATCAGGTATAGCGCGCTTGCATCCGGTCGAAACCAGGATGCCGCCCGCCGGTCTGTGTCTGAAACGACTCCAGCCCCAAGAACACCGGTGGCAAATTGCTGTCCTGATTTCCTCAACGCCGCGAGTACTGCCTCCGAGCTGACCGTTGCCCCCGCCACGGCGTTCACGCCGGCGAGTGGTTCAGGCCCGAACAGGGGTTTGCCCTTGAGCGAACCGAGCCAATCCCGGAGCAACTCGAAATAGGAGGGGGTCTCGTTCGATCGCACGACGAGCAGGTCCTCCAGCCTGCCGGTCCCATCTACCTCGGCGACCAGGTTGAGCCGGCCCCCGAAGCCCCGCGCTTCCGGTGCGAAATCGGCCGAACTGAACAGATAGCCGGTCGCCCTGTCATTCGCATCGAGGATCGTGACGTAGCTCACGCGTCTGCCGCTATCATGCAAGGTGGCCGATACGTGCCGCATCTGTTGTTGGCCCGCCATTGCAGCGACGGCATACGGCGGCAGCGCCGGCTGGAGTCTGTCGCCGGCCCGGATGAGGATATTCGAGCCCAGGACAACACAGGCGCACAGGCCGAGCAGGGCGTAGCCGGCCTGAGTGAGGCGCGTACCGCTCAGGACCGCCGGCTGCCAGAGACCCGCGAGGGCCGCGGGTAGATTGGCCAGCACGAAGCCGCCGAGGACCAGTAGGGATACTCCCGTGCCAAGGACGGGAACCAGCAGGAGGCTGGTCGCGAGGCCGCCGAGGCAGGCCCCCAGATGGTCGGCGGTTTCGAGGCGACTGCCTGCCTGCCCCGGGTCGAACGCTCCCGCGGCCAGTTGCGCCGCTGCGACGGGCCAATATCCGCCGCAACACAGGCCCGCCACGATGAACGCTATGGCAAACAGGCCATGTCCATGCCGCAGCAAGCCGACTCCCATGCCGCCCCATGAATCGAATGCCCACAGGGCAAGGACGACCAGGACGCCCGCATGGATCAGGAGGACAACGAGCAGCAGGCGTTGTCGGGAACGTCCTGATTGTCGAGCTACGGCGTGGCCGACGAGCAGCGCGCCGGTGGTCAGACCAGCCATGAACAGTGACGAGATCAGGCCGACGTGCAGGTATAGCGAGCCGAAGTGTGTTTCGTACAGATACATCAGGAGAATGACCGTTGCGATGCCGGCCCAGCCGGTCGAGAAGACGAGAAAGGCACTGTCGAAACCGGATGGTGCATCGCCGGCGGACTGATCGGTGATCGCCAGGGTCCGGAGTACGATGAAGACCAAGATCGGCACGAGAAACGGCAGGCAACCAGCCAAGGCCAGCAGTCTGATGAAGTGCGTCACCGAGGCCCCCGATTGCCGGGCCGCCAATAGCAGTCCGTAGAGATGGGCGAGCGGGCGGGAGTCCCGATTCAGCAGGAGTGTCTCGGGAAGGTCCGCCTTGTCGTATGCCGCCGTTGCCTGCGCGATCCGGTCAGGAAGGTACACGGACAGCAGACCCGCCGGCGGAAAGACCCGTTGCGAACCCTCAATCCCGGCGAAGCGGTCCCGAGCCACGGCCGGATCGACGGTGAGACTGGCGGAGTCCGACGCGATCAGCCACGTCTGCTCGCCCGGCGCCAGGACCTGATTCGAGAAGACCTTTGCCAGCGTCGCCCGCGTCGAGGCCCCGAGAGCGGTCAACTCGGCCCCCAGAACGTTTTCGCCCCCGGCGATGCCCACGGCAACCACGCCGCCGGAACGCAGGGAGGCCTTCAGGCATTCGTAGAACTCAACCGTGTAATAGCGGTTGAACGCGGAACTGGTGACGTCGGGAAGGTTCAGGACGACGAGGTCGAAGTAGTCCGGCGTATCGGCCAGATAGAGGCGAATCTCCTCCTGGACCGGATGAAAGCGACGGTCACCGACTGCGAATCGGCTCGGGACGACCTCCAGCAGCCGCTCGGCATATTCCGCATCCGGGTGTGCCCAGGCCAGGCGCTCGATCCGGGGCAGCATCAGGAACCGCTTGCACAGTGCCAGGCCCGAGCCGACCACGAGAACGCGTCTGGCCTCGGGATTCTGGCAGAGCACGGTGGCAACGGTCCGGCCGGCTTCTTCCTCGCCCGGCAGGGCCTCGCACACGCTGCCCTCCCGCGTGGCGATCCACTGGCCGGCGTACTCGCCGTAGAGGTACTCGGCCTGGGCCGTCAGAAACGCGCCGCGGAGCGTCTCTCGCGGCAGTAATCTCGTCCACTTGGTTTCCTGGATACGCCGAGTGAGGGCGTCATCGGTGCGTGTGAGCAGGATCAGCGATGCGCAGACTACCGTGGCCAGCGAGCCGACGATTGCGATTCGCCGACCTGGCGAGCGAGAACACAAGCACGCGATGAGAACCGAGGTTGCCAGGACGAGGGCCACAAGAACCGATACGCGCACCATGGGCACGTGCATAGAGAGCAGAATCGTGACCGCGATGCCGCCCGCGAAACTGCCGACGGCTTCGAGGATATAGACCCGCGAGACGGGGAATGCACTGGTCTGTTCGACCCACCGGCAGGCGACGGGGAACAGTACGCCGGTGACAAGGCTCACCGGGGCGTTGACCCCCATCGCCCACAGGACCATGGCCTGAATGGAGACGAGGTCGTAGGAAGCAATGCCCGCAAGCCCGCGGAATCGGACGATCAGCAGGAGCTGGGCGAGAAACGCCGGGATATACAGCAGAAACAGAAGCTCGATGCGACACAGCAGGGCACTGGCGAGCCGATTCCACCGCCGGACCAGCACCGCCCCCAATCCGATCCAGAGAAACCACGAGCCGAAGAAGATGCCGACGCTGATTTCGTTGCCCTCGAACGCCGTGGTGAACTCGCGGAACAGCAGCGTCTGGGCCGCGATGGCGACCAGCCCGTAGGCGACGATCATCAGGCCGCGGGCGAGTCTCATGGCTCCTCACCGAACACATCGGCCTGGAAGACCAAGAAGGTCGCGCCCTGCTTCCAGGCGTCCGCCGACAGCCCGGCCTTTACGGATAGGTGTTGCAGCGTCGTCTCGAGGTCCCAGCCCTGCTCCGGCGCTACCTGCGGGAGGAACACTGCCCTGTGGTCACCTTTCTGGAGGACCACGCCATCGGTTCCAATGCGAATCTCCTGCGCGGACGCTACGGGTGTTGGGGGTGTGAGCGCCGAGATCTCGATCTCGATCTGGTCGTACTCATCACTCCTGAGCTGCTCGAATCGCCGGTCTCCAAAAGCGGCATAGATCGCATTAGCAAGGACGGCTCTGTACAGGGGGCGCTGGGGGAAGATATCCCCGATGCAACCTCGCAACTGCCCGTTCTTCTTGAGCGTTACAAAGGCCCCCCTCGGCGGCTTCACCGCGTCCGTCGGGGTGAAGCCCAAATCCGAGGGTTCCGGGACCTTCTTGTGGTCCAGCGCGTATCGGATGGTCTTGCGAGCCAGGTCGAGGAGTTGCTTCTTGTCGTCGGCCGTCAATGAAGATTGACGCGTCTGCGGCGCCGGTGCTGCGGCCCACGCCCCGTGGAACGCAATCGCGAGATAACTCACGGAGTTCGTATAGTCACCCGTTGCCTCGCCGGAGGTTGCGTACCGGAGCAGTTCGACCTTCGTGTCTTTGCCGAGCGTCTCTAACAGCACGGCGATGGGCGAGCAGCCGCAGATCGTCGCGTGGACTTCGTCGCGGTAGTTCAGCAGGCCCCCGGCATCCAGCTTGCTTATGAACTCGAACGCGCCCATATCGAGCTTCTTGAGGCCGTCCGGGATGTTCTCCTTGAAGGGCACATAGCCGTACTGGGGGCCGTAGTGCGTGAAGTCCGAGCTTGCGACGATGAGTGTATCGGCATCGACCAGGCTCGCGAGGATTCTGCCCGCTTGTGCGGCCGCCTCGCGGGAGCACTGGCCGGCGACAATCGGTACGAGCCTGAAGTCGGTCAGTTTGTACTGGAGCAGCGGGATTTCGATCTCGACGCTGTGCTCCTGCCGGTGGGCCGCCGGGACACTCTGGAAGAGGGGGTATTGCAGGAGCCTGTCGATGAACTCGACGTCCAGGGGCACCTGCCCCAAGGGGGTCTCGTAGTGCGTCGCTCGGGGCACGCTGAGAATGTCCTCCAACGGCAGGCGATGCGTCGGCCCGATCACGACGACGCGCTTGTAGCTTCGGCCCAGCGACTTGATGCCGTAGGCGGCCGTTGGACCTGAGTACGTGTAGCCGGCGTGCGGGAGTACCAATGCGATGATGTCTTGTCTCGGTTCAACCTGGGCTTTCTTCACGTACCCCGCGATCTGGGCGCGAAGCTCGGTCGCGTCGGCACTGTACCAAGTTCCGCCGATGGACGACGTCAACACCGTCTTTGTTTCGGCCGCCGCCGTCGGGATTGTGGCCGGCCTGTTCGTTGCGTACCGGCCGACCAGAGCCAAGGCAACGACGGCCAGACACGCCAACAGGATCGGCACGCTCTTTCTTCGCAACCGGACGTTCATCTCAACCACTCCACTTGGATTGTGTTCTGATGTCTCCCATGGGCACGATGTCGCCGGGATATGTCTTACCACGTTCCGCCCGGACGACGTGGCGGGGCATGGCCTTATGGCCTATCCAGGCCAAGCAGCCGCCGACCGCTGAGATCACGATACTGCAACCACGTATGAATCTCCGTCGCGTCATTTCCACACTCCGTGAATCTCTCTGCCACAATCAGGACACTTGCCTTCCCTCAATCGATTCTGGAGCACCACGAAGCCGACCCGCTGGATCAGGAGCTTCCCGCACGCCGGGCAGTACGTGTTCTCCCCTTTCTCCGTCTGGCGATTGCCGATGTAGACGTATTCCATCCCCTCGCTCATGGCGATGCTGCGTGCGGTTTCGAGCGTCTGCAGCGAGGTTGGCGGCAGGTGCCGCATCTGGTACATCGGGTAGAACCCGCTGAAGTGCAGGGGGGTCTCTTTGCCCAGGTTCTCATGGACCCACTGGGACAGCCCCCGCAGGTCCTCCGGTTTGTCGTTCAGCGTGGGGATGACCAGATTGATTACTTCCAGGTGCACCCCCATCGATTTGGCGACGACCAGGGCGTTTTGGACCGGCTTGAGCGTTGCCGAGCAGATATCTCGATAGAACGCTTCGGACATCGATTTGAGATCGATCCTCGCGGCGTCGATGTGCTGCAACAGTTCTCGCCAGGGCCCCTCGTTGACGTACCCGGCCGTCACGAGCACGTTTCGCAGCCCCGCTTCCCTCGCGAGTCTGGCCGTGTCGTGGGTGTACTCGTAGTAGACGATAGGCTCGGTGTAGGTGTACGCGATGGAGGGACGACCCAACTGCCTGGCCAGGGCCTCCATCTTCTCCGGCGAGCACGCATATGCCCGGCTGTCCTCCGGGTTTGCCTGCGAGATCTCCCAATTCTGGCAGTTCTTGCAGTGCAGGTTGCAGCCGACCGTGGCCAGCGAAAGGATCTTCGTGCCCGGCAGAAAGTGAAAGACCGGCTTCTTCTCGACGGGGTCATCGGCCGCGATGGAGCAAGGGAACCCATAGACGACGCTGCGGAGCACGCCGTCGAGATTGATGCGAACCCGGCACTCGCCGCTCTGGCCCGGCCCGATGATGCACCCCTTCGGACATAACTCGCATTGGACCTTCACATTCAGCCCCCGATCCTGCCACGCACGGCTGCGATCGCCGCGATCTCTACGGCGTGCCATTATATCAGATCGACATCGGGCGAGGTAGAGAATGAGCCGCAAGACACACGGAACTGATGAGACCGATCCGGCATCTTCTCGCTGCGGACCCGGTTTTGTACAATAGCCAATTGTCGGGTGAAGCCTGCGAATCTCCAAAGGGAAGTACAATGGGTGGCAGCGGCTGTGAAATCCGCATTGGTACTTCCGGCTGGCACTATGATCACTGGGTTGGCCGGTTCTATCCCGAGAAGCTCCGCAAGGACCGGTGGCTCGAGCACTATGCGCAGCATTTCGACACAGTGGAGATCAACAGCACGTTCTACCACCTGCCGCGGGAGCAGACGATGGTGAACTGGCACGACCGCGTGCCGGCAGGCTTTCGGTTCGCCGTCAAGGCGAGTCGGTACATCACACACGTCGAGAAGCTCCGGGATGCCAGCGACGAGGTCGGGCGGTTCCTCGACCTGGCGTGCCGCCTGGGCGAATGCCTCGGGCCCATCCTCTACCAGCTTCCCCCCAGCCTCCATAAGGACCTCTCTCGCCTGGACGAGTTCATCGCGAGCGTCCCGGCACCGGACCGTTCGGTCTTCGAGTTCCGGCACGCGAGCTGGTACGAGCAGGATGTATTCGACCTGTTGAATGCTCACGGAGCCGCTCTATGCATCCACGATATGGGTGAGAAGGCCCCGCCACGACTTGCCACCGGGGGCATGGTCTACATCCGGTTGCACGGCACGTCCGGACGCTATGCAGGTCATTACCCCGACTCCGTGCTCCACGATTGGGCCGGATGGATGGTCAGCCAGATCAGCACTGCCCGGGCCATTTACGTATACTTCAACAACGACGTTGACGGGCATGCGATCAGCAACGCTCGGACGCTCCGGCGGATCATGGGCCTGCCCTGATCCGGGCAGCCGGAGCCCTGACCGGAAACGCCGAGTCGCAAGTGCTTTGGGGCTCAGGCATTGCGTAATGCGAGCGTTTTGGCTATACTGAAGGCGTAACCCTCGTTGGGCGCAGGAATGCAAAAAGACAGCGAACTCACAGAACAGCAAGCCGGCACGGCGCATCTCAATGAGCAAGATGCCGTTGTGTCTCCGGGGCCGCCCCCCGCGGACGATAGTAGCATGTTGGCGAAGCGGCTTCGTCACGGTGAACCGGCCGCGGCCAGAGAGCTTGTGGACCGTTACTACGAGCGGGTCTATCTGTTCATGCGGGCCGTAGGACATGACCGGCAGATCAGCGAGGACCTGACGCAGGAGACGTTCTTGCGGGCGTGGTATCACATCGCGCAACTGCGGGATGGCAAGGCCCTTACCGGCTGGCTGTTTCGGATTGCCGGGAACGTCTCACGGCTCCATCGGCGGCGGCTGAAGGGCAAGGAGGCGGTCAGCCTGGAGAGCGTCGAGCCGCCGGAAGGGCAGGTGGATGGCTCGCTGGAGGCCGGACAGCAAGAACAGCTCATTCGGGTGCGGCAGGCGGTCGAACGGCTGCCGCGGAAGCTCAGAGAAGCCGTTGTGCTACACTACTTGGAGCAGCTTACGATTGTCGAGGCGGCGGATGCCGCCGGGATTCGCGTAGGGACGTTGAAAAGTCGCCTGAATCGTGGTCTGGAGGCCTTGAGGAAGGAAGTGGCGGACGAATGAAGGCAACGGTGGATGCCGCCTTCAGAGAGCCGGAAGGGGTGGATCAACGTATGGGAACGCAGCGAATCGAGGATCTTCTGGAGGCGCTGGGCACGCATGGCTTCGACCGTGCCAGGCCTGAGTTGGCTCAGGAAATCAAGGGCCGGATACCCCATCGATTGATTCCTCACCGGACGGACCTGGTTGGCATGCTCGCAGAGGTTCGGATCAGCCGCTTCGCGGCGGCCGCAACCATCCTCGTCGCCCTGCTCGTGAGCGGCAGCTTCTTCGGGGGCAGGGACGCCGTCGGCAAGCAGATGTACGAAGACAGCAAGTTGCTGTTTCAGTACATGCTCGCCGGGGAGAATGCCTGCAAAAGCCGGGTTCTCAACAACCTGATGAGATTCCGCGACGACATGGCCGCCCAAGGGCGGGAGGTGGTCTTCTATGGGGACCAGGTCGATCTGAACAATCGTTACTCGATCATACTGCACTGGAAGCTCTCCGACGACAGATACGGCGTGGTGCTGGGAGACCTGTCCGCCAGGACTATCAGCGGCGACATGCTGATTCGGCTTCAGACCTACATGCTCCAGGAGCAGGCGAAAAAGTAGCCCACTGAGGGCCTTTTTGGGCCTTGCGTCCATTATGGGGCCCTGATACAATAGATCGAGCAGTGGTCGGTCTGTCGGGTAGTGCATCGGTGACACACTGGGAAGGGTCTGCCATGA